>Ga0209373_10000108_pt1 | contig 180962 bp, 170 predicted proteins | sample Higcelweek5metaG_FD_187173 | JGI IMG/M metagenome (GOLD analysis project Ga0209373, IMG submission 187173) | Freshwater pond sediment microbial communities from the University of Edinburgh, under environmental carbon perturbations - High... | ecosystem: Environmental > Aquatic > Freshwater >... | reverse complement strand
TTCTTCCAGAAAATCAAACACTTCCGCCGGATCGCAACCCGCTACGACCAGACCCCCAGGGCGTTCTTGTCCATACTCTGCCTCGTCAGCGCATTCATCTGGACAAAATGAATGTCAACACACCCTAATGAGTTCCGACGAGAGAGCCTCGTGCAGGGCGAGTTGGGCGAGGGGCCACCCAAGATTTGCGTCCATCCAGCCGGTTACCGCTACGACAGTGCTTAAGGTCGCCACCAGTCCGACGTTGCCGCGCACGTCACACTCCTATGGAAAATTTGCGCTCCTGGTGTAGGTGCGGCGCTCCAATAGGCAAGAGCCGAAGAGCGGTTTTCTGCGCGGCGGTGCTTCGGGAGTAAACGAGCTTGCTACAGCCGAAGCCCCTTGTAGCGCTATTGTAGCAAGGTGCAAGGGGCCTCGCGTGATCCGGTGTGATCTCGCGTGAGGCTAAGTGCTTGAAAATAAAGGGTGGCGGAGGGGGCGGGGCTGGGGATGAACCTTCTCTAAGTACGGATTCGTAGCTGGGCGAAAACGCGCGGGTCACGGGGAAAAGGCGATGCGTTGGCATGGGCTGTTTCGGTCAGCCTCTGATCTCATGGCGTTTTTTGAGGGTTATACGGCCTTTGCGCCACAGCCTTTGCGCTCCATAATTTGCGCCGAAAATCACGCTGAAGCAAACGCGCGAACGTAATTCCGCTTTGAAAATTCAGTTTGATAAGCCGCAAGTTAGATGTAGGAGCGCACGATGAGACTCAATAATAAGTCTGCTTTGATCACGGGCGGCACCAGTGGTATCGGATTGGCCACGGCCAAATTATTCATCGCAGAGGGTGCCAAAGTGGCTGTTACTGGGCGTGATGACAGCGCCTTCGACAGCCTGAAAGTTGAACTTGGAGAAAATGCCCTGGTTCTGAAGGGCGATGTGCGCTCGGCCAAGGATATGCAGGCCATTGCCGCCGAGGTGAAGGAAAAGTTCGGCGGTCTGGATATCGTGTTCGCCAATGCCGGTCGCGCTTTCCCATCGGCGCTCAACGACATCGATGAAGTGCTCTATGACGACATCATGGATATCAACGTCAGGGGCGTGGTGATTACGCTTCAGGCGGTGTTGCCGGAATTGCGCGAGGGCGCTTCGGTCATTTTGAACACCTCGTTCGTCGCGCAGACCGGCGCGCATGGCATTTCCTTGACCGCAGCGGCCAAGGCCGCCGTACGGTCGCTGGCTCGCAGTTGGTCCTACGAGTTTCTGAGCCGCAAAATCCGCTTCAACGCGATTGCGCCCGGTGCCATCGACACGCCGTTGATCAGCAAATGGGGCCTGCCCGACGAGCAAGTGCGCGCCATCAAGGGCGAATTGGCCAAAACCATTCCGGTGGGACATATGGGCAAGGCCGAAGATATCGCCAACGCGGCGCTCTATCTCGCCAGTGACGAGTCCTCTTATGTCGTCGGCGCCGAACTGGTGGTCGATGGCGGTGCCTCTCAGCTTTAAGACCCGGCACCCTGCCCCCCCCCCCTCAGACTTCTTTTGTCGCGGCGGCTTTTTCAATCAGTCCCGGCCAAGCCGCGATTATGGCGGACTGAAAAGCGCACGGAGACATCATCTTGACAGACTATGACAAACACTCTGAAACCAGCGAGGTTCTCACCAAGGCAGGCCAATCTCGCCGCAATATTCTCAAGTATGGAAGCGCTGCCACGCTTGGCGCCGTTCTGGCTGGCGGGGCTTTGCTCGGTCGCTCCGCGCCGGCCCGTGCCCAGACGGGGGATAAGGGAGATAAAGGAATCCTCGCCCCCAATGATCCTCTCAATATTTTGATCGTCAATTACGATGGGGGCACGCTTCTGGATTTCGCCGGTCCCAGCGAGATTTTCCATCGGCTCCCCAATACCAATGTTCGCTATGCCAGTCTGAATGGCGGCAACGTGACCCTGGAATTCGGGGTTGTTTACGGCAGGACCGAACGGCTGGCCGATATCGAGAAAACCGACGTGATCCTGGTACCCGGCGGCTCTGACTTGTCGGTGCCGATGCGTCCGGACTATCAAGCCCAGATCCGGCGTCTGGCTGAAGGCGCCAAACATGTGACATCGGTTTGCAATGGATCGCTCGTGCTTGCCGCAACCGGCGTTCTGAAAGGCAAGCGAAGCGCCTGCCATTGGGCCTTCGTCAACAAGCTGGCTGAATATGGGGCCATTCCCGTCACGGACCGCTTCGTCGAAGACGACAACGGTCGCTTCATGAGCGGTGGCGGGGTGACGGCGGGCATCGACTTCGCCCTTCGTGTCGCGCAGAAGCTGCGCGGCCAACAGGCCGCCGAATTTACCCAGCTTGTGATCGAATATGATCCGGCCCCGCCGTTCCATTCCGGCCATCCCAGGGATGCCCGGCCGGAAGTGGTGGCGATGGTCGATAAGGAACTGCCCGGCGCGTCCAAGGGTCTCGCGGTGATCCCTGGGGTTCGCTGAAACACGCGCAGGCAATGTGTCTGGAGAACCGCCCTAATCCTGGCAATTCCTTGTCGACATTGCTTGCCGCCCTTGCGTCAGTTCGGCGCAGACGCCTTCACTTACGACCATGATCGGATATCACGAGATGCGACAAATTCGTCTTTTTTCCGCAGCCGTTGCTGCCTGCCTCTCCGTTCTTACGTTTGCCGCACCGGCATTCGCCAGCGGCCCGAATCCTCAAACCGAAGCGGCCATCAAGGCCGAGAATGCGCGATGGGCGGAAGCCTATGGGCGAGCGGATTATGAAGCGATCGGTCACCTCTATACGGCCGACGGTACGCTTCTGCCGCCTGGGGCCGACAATGTGACGGGTGGGCATGCGATCACCGAATACCTCACCAAAGCCTATGCCGGGGCGCCGCCTGGTACGGTCTCTTTCAGCAATTACCAGTTCTACGGCGACGATCAGGCCGTGACAGAGGTTTCGGATGCCGAAGTCCGCGATCATGATGGGATTGTGACGTTCCGCGGCAAGCAGATCCTGATTTTCTTGAAGCAGGGCAAAACCTGGAAGCTGCACCGCGATATGTGGAGCGGTTACGCCCCGTAAAGCAGAATTATCAAACATTCTCTGAGGGGAAATCATCCGATGACGCATATCAATTGCGTCGCTGGATCGATTTCCCCGATTTTATTGTCGATCCATTTGGTGGAGGCGGAGATGGGTGAAATTCCCGAGGCCCGGCACTTGAAGATTGGCGGTCTGATTTTTCCAAATATGGATCAATGTGATTTCACTGGTCCTTTCGAGGTGCTGTCGCGAATTACGAACTCAACGTTCCATACACTGTGGAAAGACAAGGGTGTCGTTCGAGATATGCGGGGCTTGCAACTGGTGGCGGATACCTCCTTCGAGGACGCGCCTCAACTCGACGTGCTGCTTGTTCCTGGAGGGTATGGCCAGGAAGAGGTCGCCGCCGACGAGACGGTTCTGGCGTTTATCCGAAAGCAAGCCAAGCAGGCCTTTTATGTGTACTCGGTCTGCACGGGAGCCCTTATCTGCGGTGCCGCCGGGTTGTTGCATGGCCGAAAGGCGACCACGCACTGGACGGCGATGGAGGCGTTGCCGTTCTATGGCGCTATTCCCAGCGATGATCGCGTCGTCGTTGACGGTCATTACATCAGCGCGGGCGGCGTGACATCCGGCATTGACGGCTCTCTCGTCCTGACCGCTCTTCTACGTGGAGATCAGGCGGCAAAAGAGCTTCAGCTCTATATGGCCTATGACCCGCAACCGCCGTTTGACTCGGGCTCGCCGACAAAGGCGTCCGCCGATGTCTTGGCCGCCGTCAGTGCACGAGCGCAGAGCATCACAGAGCAACGCCTTGCCAGTGCTCGTGAATATGCGGATCGGGCGTCACGCTGTTGAAAAACACTCAAGGCGCTGCCGTTCGATCGTCAGTTTCCGACAAGCCGGTTTTCGCGCCGGATTGATTGCGGTGGGTGTCCGTGCAATTTGATGAAGGCTCTCCGCATCCGCTCCGGATCGGTGAAGCCGACAGCCAGGGCGATCTGCTCGATCGGTTCGCTGCCGTCTTGCAGGCGCAGCCGCGCCGCTTCGACGCGCAAACGCTCGACGGCCTTGGCGGGCGTTTCGCCGGTTTCGCGACGAAATGCCCGTCCGAATTGCCGCAGACTCAACCGTGCCGCCTCGGCAAGGCGTTCGACCGGCAATTCTTCGGCCAGATGTTCGCGGGCGAAATTCAAGGCGATGCGAATCCGGTCCGATTCCGGTTCCATTTGCGACATGGCGGAGAATTGGGACTGACCGCCGGGACGGCGATAGGGGACGACCAAAAGCCTGGCGACGATGCGGGCGATCTCTGGCCCCATATCTTTTTCAATCATGGCAAGGGCGAGGTCTATTCCCGCCGCGATGCCTGCCGACGTCCAAATATGACCATCCATTATATAAATGCTGTCGCCGTCAACCCTGGTCTTGGGAAAGCGGCTTTGCAGTTGCGCCGTGTATCTCCAATGCGTGGTCGCCCGGTGTCCATCCAGCAAACCGGTTTCCGCAAACAAGAATGCCCCCGTGCAGACGCTTCCCACCCGCGAGGCGTTGGCGGCCAGTTGCTTGGCGGCAGAAATGTTTTCCGGCGTTCGCATCGGATCGATATCCCCGCCGACGAACACGGCGGTGTCGAATGCCAATTCGCAGCTTGGCTTCGTCTCGATCGAAAGGCCGGAATTGCCAATAATTTGGCCGCCGGGCTCTGAGATGACATGGATCTCATATGGGCTATGGCCTGCAGCCGTGGCCACCTGATTGAAAGCCGAAATCGGCCCACCAAGATCCAGGGCATCGTAGCCACGACAAACAAAAAATCCAATGCGATGCATGATGGAATGGCTGCCCGAAAACCATGAGGAATGACTTTTTATAAGGGAAATGTATGAATAGCGCCATAACCTTTTACCCCTACCGTCGCCGATGGCGCATGTCTTGAAATGAGGGAAAAACGTCATTTGCGGCATATGTCATCGACGTTACAAACCGGTTGTCAAGGCGATCTACTCAAGCTGTCCGGCCCGAAATGGTCCGTACTTCTTATCGCTTCTGTTTCTCTCGCGGACTCTAATGTGTCGGCATTCCTGTGCCCGCGTTTCGAGGTGCAATGATGTTATTCGACGGGTATCTCTGGCTGAAGGGATTGCATGTCGCTTCGGTGCTTTTGTTCATCGGTGGGTTGATCGCCGAGACTGCTTTCATGGCAGCTCTTCCTGAGGCCCAAACGCTGGCTTCGGGCCAACGACATGCCGCATCAATATTCCGGGCCTGGGACCGCCGCCTGACCTCGCCGGCGATGGTGCTGGCCTGGGGATCGGGATTGACGCTGGCACTGATGCAAGGGTGGTTCTCCTCACACTGGCTACACGCCAAGTTGGTGTTCGTTTTGGTGCTATCCGCATTACACGGCGTTCAATCAGGCTCCCTGCGGCGGCTGACGGAGGGGGCTGGACGGATGCGGGTTCAGACTGTGCCGATCCTCATCATTATAATTTCCGCGACTTCGATCGCTGTACTCGCGGTGGTGAAGCCATTTTAGAGTCCGGATTTATAATCCGGTAGCGGACAGGTCACGGGAATACAGTCGGTGACTTGTCTGCCGTCAGTTCTCACCACATGGCCTTCAGCCATGGAAATATCGGCGATTTTATCGAGCCGCTTGATGGCGCTTTATCTCGGTAATGATCCGCGTGAGATCCCAAGTTAATGTCTTCCGGATAAGGAAAGGCGTTTCCTCATCTGACGGCCGAAACCACCATGGAGGCTTTCATGCCGGTTATCTCCCGCCTGATCCGCAATGTTCCCGGTCCTGAATTGCGCGACTATTTCACCGGATTCGGGATGACGTTTCCCGATCCTGTGAACTGGGACGGTGGTAATGGGGAGGTCATCGAACCGGTCCTGAAGGCCGTCGAGACCCTGACGGAAATCGAGCGCGAACGTATCCGGCTGGATTGTGACCGCGTCGACCGCATGACCACCGAGGTCGGCCAGACGGCGATCATGTCGGTGGCGGATGAGGCGCAACAGGATCATCTGCGCGCCATGGGCGTCCGCCATGCCCGGGCGCTGTGGTTGCTTCGGACCGATCCCGCTAAGTTCCGCAAGGCCGAGGATGTCGCCTTCTTCGAGAACGCTCGCAAGGGTCGGACCTGGGATGCCTTCGTCGCTCCCACGAATCTGATCGTCGGCCGCAGTGGCGACCGTCGCGACGCTCTGGCGGTGGAAGTCCGGCGCTTCTTCCGCGAAGGCGAAAAGGTCAAGATCGAGGTCTTCGACCGCACCCGTCCCGACGTGGACGGCGGCATCAAGAGTCTGGTGCAAGTGACGGTGTACCGCGAAGGTCTGCCCGACAGCGTCGAGGTGTTCAAGGAACAGGACATCATCGGTCCGCTGGTGTACCGCCCCGTTTATGAGCTGGGTTTCACCTACGAGGCGGCATCCGGTGTCATCGAGGTGGTCGGCGACCGGAAGGCCGATCGGCGCGATCTGGCGAAGGTCTTCGCCAAAGCCCTGCTCAATCACTCGGTGGACGCGGCACCTTTGCCTCTGCGCCATTACGATCTGTCCATCTTTATGACCGACCGCCGCTTCGCGACCGATCCGCAGGACGGCATCGGGATCGTCCGGGTGCGCGTGGTGAAGTTCGAAACCTTGGACGAATCGGCGTTTCTTACTATCGAGGCACGGTCGGCGGACGACAACGTCCATTCCTTGGCCAGCCAGTTGTTCGAGGACCGCAATCCCTTCCTGGGCGGATATCGTATCCGTGAGGTGGTGCTGTCGGTGCCGTTCGAACCGGACGACATCAATCCCCGTGGCCGGACCATTTCCCTCAAGTTGCGGCACCCCAATGGCTGTGATCTCAAGGACAAGACCGACAAGGAGCGGCTGATCGGTGAAAAGTACCTGCGCCGTTGGGGCATCCTTCAGGAACTGACCGCTTGAGCCGCATGACGATGCTGTCGGAGACGGGCCTACGCTTTCTGCTGGGGCTGGCGGAACTGGCCCGTCCCGTCGTCTCGTCCGGCATCTTGGCCGAACAGCTTGTTGACGAGGCGAGGGCGCTGATCAACGCTGGCCATTTGATTCCCGACGGCAACCGGAAGACCGTTCTGGTAGCCGTCGGCGAATCGGAGGTGGATCTGCCGGTCATGGGCGATGGATCTGGGCAATTCCGATGCTTCCACCCTGATCGGGGCTTCCTGGATGTCGATCCACTGACGTTGGGCACGTTCCGGCTCGACACCGATCGCCTCCCGGAAACCGCGGCCAACCTTCTCGGTATGCCGGCGAACACCAAGCCCATGACGCTGGTGCCCGATCATCTGTGGGATCTGGGGCAGGTTTACCTGACCGCGAAGAAGTTCCCGATCTATCTAGCCCGGCGTCTGGGACGGCCCGAGATCCATGATCGGATCACGGAAGCCTTGGGGCCGAGGCGCGCCCGCGGCGCCAGCCTGCTGCTGACCACAGGCGCCATCCCCCGGCACGTTGCTCTTCCACCGGAATATCGCGCCATTGCCATCACCGATAGCCTGATCCCGGATGATCAAGGCGTCCAGTTGGACAAGGCGATCCTGCGCGGGGTGCTTCTGGGCGTTGGGATGCCGGCGGATAACGGGCCGCTGACCCACAGTGCCGACTTCGACGTCGTCACCGTCCACGGGAAGGAATATCGCTTCCAGGGACAGAAACAGCGCGACGTGGTTCGCCAACTGGTCGAGGCATTCCACGCCGGTCAGCCGCAATGCCTGACCGCCAGGGTGCTGGAGGGGGCTGAATACAGCGACACGGTCAACACGCTGGCCAAGGCATTCAGTGGTCGCAAGGACTGGCGGGATTTCATCGCCGAGGACGGCGGTTCGTGCTGGATATATCTGTGATCTGAGCATATCGCCCTCATTTCGGCCGCCTTCGGGCGGCCTTTTTTGTGCCCGAACGGCATTCCTACCTCCGCTCCTTCCTTCCTCCTTCCCGGCTCCACCCTCGACCCCAGCCATCCTTCCCGCAGGTTTTCGCACCTGCCCGAAGGATACGGCGATGATTGTCAAACACCTGAACCAGATCGAACTGTCCCGCCGCTGGAGCATCAGCCCGCGCACGCTGGAGCGCTGGCGCTGGCTGGGCCAGGGGCCGCGCTATCTCAAGATCGGCGGACGCGTGGTGTACCGGCTGGAGGACGTGGAGGCTTACGAGGCCGAGCGCACCCACAGTTCCACGCCCCCCATGCTGCCGCCCCCGGCCGGCATGTCCATGGAGGCGGCGCGATGAGCATCCCCAACCGCCCCAGCCTGGCCGATCTGGCACGCATGCCCATCGGCGAGATCGTCGCCCTGTCCGGCGAAACCCTGGCGCTGCTGCAGGAAGAAGCCGAGGAGAACCTGCGGCGCGCCAAGACCGCCAAGGACTGGCTCGACGGCGCCCTGGAGCGCAAATACGGCGCCCTGGCGGCGGAACATCGCCGCGTGGAAGGCAAGGACACCGGCACCGTTCGCTTCGACGACGGCGCCGTCACCGTGGTGGCCGATCTGTCCAAGAAGGTCGAGTGGGACCAGACGCAGCTGGCGGCCATCGTCGAACGCATCCGCACGGGTGGTGGCGAGCCGGGCGAGTACGTCGAGACCTCCTTCAAGGTCTCGGAACGCAAGTACGGCGCTTGGCCTGCCCACATCCGCACCGCCTTCGAGGTTGCCCGCACGGTGAATACCGGCAAGCCGACCTTCGTGCTCAAGCCCAACAGCCCCTGAGACACGGCGGGGTGGCCCGTTCCGCAAGGGCGGGCAGGTTCCCCTCCGGCGCCCGGTCAACGCCCCGCCGTCCCCGTTCCGAACTGGAGATCCATTCCCATGGCCGTTCGCATCATCACCGCCGACGAGCGCCTGTCCGCCGCCGGCAACAAGACCTCGGTGGCCATCTTCGGACCGCCCGGCGTCGGCAAGACGTCGCTGCTGAAGACCCTGCCGCCCGCCCAGACCGTCTGCCTGGACCTGGAGGCCGGCATGAAGTCGGTGCAGGACTGGCCGGGCGCCAGCATCCCGGTGCGCAGCTTCGGCGACTTCCGCGATCTCGCCGTGCTGATCGGCGGCCCCGATCCGGCGGTCGATCCCAACGCCTATTACAGCGCCCAGCACCACCAGCATGTGCGCTCGGTGTACGCCGGCAGCGGCGTGGAGGAATTCCTGGCCGCCATGCCGGTAGTGTTCGTCGATTCCATCACCGACCTCACCCGCCAGGCCATGGCGTTCGCCAAGCAGCAGCCGGAAGCCTTTTCCGACCGCACCGGCAAGCCCGACGTGCGCGGCGCCTATGGCCTGCTCGGGCGCGAGGTGATCCAGGCCCTGAAGCACCTGCAGCATGCGCCGGGCAAGACGGTGATCTTCGTCGGTGTGCTGGAGAAGGTCACCGACGAGTTCAACGCCTCCACCTGGCAGCCGCAGATGGAGGGATCGAAGGCGGGGCGGGAACTGCCCGGCATCGTCGATCAGGTCATCTCCATGCACCTGTTCTCGCAGGACGCCGAGAGCCACTGGCTGCTGGACGAAAAGGCCCCCGAGCGGCGCTTGGTCTGCCGCTCCGGCAATCCCTACGGCCTGCCCGCCAAGGACCGTTCCGGCCGCCTGGACATGACCGAGCCGCCCGATCTGGGCGCCCTGCTTTCCAAGATCAACCGCATTCCCGCCTGACCCTAGGAGACTTTCGCCATGTCTTTCGACTTCAATGACGCCCAGCCGCAGATGATGCCCTCGGGCGACCTGATCCCCGACGGCACCTTCGCCAAGATCCGTATGACCATCCGCCCCGGCGGGGTCAACGGCTCGGTGCCCATGGATGCCGGGCTGCTGAAGGCCGCATCCGAGAGCGATGCCAAGATGCTCGACTGCGAATTCACCGTGGTCGAGGGGCCGTTCGTGCGCCGCAAGTTCTGGCAGAACTTCACCGTGGCCGGCGGCAAGCTGGACGACAAGGGCCAGTCCAAGGGCTGGAACATCTCGAAGGCGTCGTTCCGCGCCATGGTTGACAGCGCGCTCGGCCTCAATCCCAAGGACATGAGCGAGGCAGCCAAGGCCAAGCGGGTGATCCAGGGCCTGAAGCAGCTCGACGGCATCACCTTCGCCGCCCGCATCATGGTCGAGCCGGCCAGCGACCCCAAATACCGCGACCAGAACCGCCTGGCCAACGTGGTGCTGCCCGGCGAGCCGCAATACGAGCCGGTGATGAAGGGCGAGGCGGTTGAACCGGATCCCATCAACGCCAAACCGCGCAAGCCGGCCAATGCCGGTACCGGGCAGAACGCCCCGGCTTGGGCCACCGACGCCGCTCCCGCCCAGGCGCCGCAACAAACCAACGTGCCGTGGACCCAGCAGGCCCCGGCGCATCAGCAACCCGCCGCCCAGGCCCAGCCCTCGGCCGCCGGCCCGGCTTGGCTCAATGGCTGACGGAGCCGCCGTCCGTCTCCCCGGCGGGCGGCTTCCCCCATGACGGACGACGAATGGCAGGCGCATGTGACGCGCCAGGCGGCAAAGGCGATCGGTGAATGGCTCGAAGCCCGCGGAAGACTGCACCAGCCCATAAGGGTTCTCGCCATGTGGGAACTCGAGGCCATGGCCCAGGCGGCCATCAGCAGCTTCGTGGTGCTGGGCTGTTCGCGGATCAAGGACGAACCGGGCGAACACCCGGACCTGACCCGGTTCTTGCTGGCCTGACGCTGTGCGCGGTGTGCGGGCGGGAAGCCCGAGGCTTCGGCTACGTCCACCGCCTGCGCCACGACATCTACCCCCATTACGGCTTCTGCTCGACGCGCTGCCAGCAGGCTGGCGCCGAAATCGCCCGACGGAGCAACGGTATGATCGACAAAACCGCCCGCGAAACTCAGGCCATCAAGGATGCCCGTCCGCTCTTCGCCGAGGCGCTGACGGCGCTGGGCCTGATGGAGCATTTCTTCAACCGCTCCGCCGCCGACATCGACCGCCTGATCGAGGCCGCCGTCACCGGCTACGTGGACTCCATGCAGCGGCAGGCGGGCGTCAAGGAGCGGCACGGCACCGCTTTCGACGACCCCATCCCGTTCTGAGGCTGCCGCCATGCTCGATCTCAACCATGGCTCCGGCTGCCAGTACCAAGGGCCTGCTCGCGATCCCGGCATCACCATGGCGGTGAACACCGCCATCGATGCCGCGCTGGTCGCCCGCTGCCGCTACCAGGCGGCCCGCCAGTACGTCAGCACCTCCGGCATCGGGCGGGAATGTTTGCGCCAGATCCAGTACGACTATCTCGCCGTGCCGAAAGATGAAGGGCGAGATTTCGAGCCGTCCACCTTACGCATCTTCGAGGCCGGCCATCGCGGCGAGGACGTGGTGGCGGCTTGGTTGAGATCGGCCGGCTTCAATCTGCGCACTGAGCGCCGCGACGGGCGGCAATTCGGGTTCTCGGTGCTGAACGGCCGCTTCAAGGGCCACATCGACGGCTGCCTGGTCGGCGGGCCGGTGGACATGGAATACCCGGCGCTGTGGGAGAACAAGGCGCTGGGCGTGTCGTCGTGGAAGGACGTGGTCAAGCGCGGCGTGGTGCTGTCCAAGCCGGTCTATGCCGCCCAGATCGCGCTCTATCAGGCCTATATGGACCTGCCTGCCCCGGCGCTGTTCACCGCGCTCAATCGCGACACCTGGGAAATCCACTGCGAACTGGTGCCGTTCGACGCGGCCCTGGCCCAGCAGATGAGCGACCGCGCATTCCAGGTGGTGCAGGCCAGCGACGCCCAGGAACTGTTGCCCCGCGCCGCCGTCGAGCGCACCTCCGTGGTTTGCCGCGGTGGTAAGACGTCGGGCGGCTGGCATTCTCCCTGCGCTTGGCAGGACCGTTGCTGGGGGACGTGCCGATGACCGACATCACGCCCTCCGACACCCAAGCCCGCGCCATCGCCACCATCCGCCAGTGGTTCCATACCGGGACGGAGCAGCAGCAGGTGTTCCGGCTGTTCGGCTATGCCGGGACCGGCAAGTCGACGGTGCTGAAGTTCGCCCTCGATGATCTCGGCCTTTCGCCCCACACCGACGACACGCCCGGCGTGGTCACCGCCACCTTCACCGGCAAGGCCGCTTTGGTGTTGCGACGCAAGGGCACTCCGGCGCGAACCATCCACAGTCTGATTTACAGCGTCATCGAGGCCACCGACGAGGAAATCGAGGAAGCCCAAAAACGTATTGCTCAGGCGGAGATCGATGCCCGTGCGCTGACCGGCTTCGACCGCACCGCGGCCGAGGCTGCCATCGAGGCCCTGCGTCAATCACTGCGCGACATGAAGAAGCCGCGCTTCGCCCTCAATCCCGACAGCCCCGCCGCCACCGCCAGGCTGATCGTGCTGGACGAGGTCTCCATGGTCGGCGAGGAGATGGCCCGTGACCTGATGAGCTTCGAGCGTCCCATCCTGGTGCTGGGCGATCCCGGCCAGTTGCCGCCTATCAAGGGCGAAGGCGCGTTCACCCAAGCCGCACCCGACATCATGTTGACCGAGATCCACCGCCAGGCCGCCGAAAGCGCCATCATCCGCCTTGCCACCCTGGCCCGCGAAGGCCGCCCCATCGGCTTCGGCCAGTACGACGATCGTGCCTGGAAGATGCGCATGGCCGATGTCACGCCGGGACAATGCCTGCGCGGCGGTCAGGTCATCTGCGGCAAGAACGCCACCCGCTTCCAGTTGAACAACGCGCTGCGCCGGGCCGCCGGGTTCGGCGGAGGTTGCCTTCCCACCGGCCCGGACGAGAAGGTCATCTGCCTCAAGAACCAGAACGATCTCGGCCTGATCAACGGCATGTTCCTGTCGCTGGCCGACATCGTCGACGAGGGCAGTCTGTATTTCTCGGCGGTGGTCACCGACGAGGACGGGACGCCCATCGGCCCGCCCGCCAAGGACGGCAAGCCGGGCCGCCTGCTGCTCTACAAGGGGCATTTCGAGGACCACGTCGCCCTCGACCATCATCGTCATGACCGCGACTGGCGCGACAAGAAGAAGCTGGCCGAGGCGACCTTCGGATGGGCTATCACCTGCCACAAGGCCCAGGGCTCCCAGTGGGAGAACGTCATCGTCTGGGATGATGGGCTGGGGCGCACCGAGCAGGATCGCCGCCGCTGGCTGTACACCGCCATCACCCGGGCGGAACGGGGGCTGGTGATCCTGGCATGATCGACCTGAACGACGTCTGGCTGCCGCCAGCCCGCCTTGACCTCGACGACATTCGTGACCGCCTCGCCGCCACCGCCGCCGACTGGCTGCCGGGGCTGTTTCCCCATGCACGGTGGTCGCAGGACCGGCGCACGCTCCGCTGTGCCGACCTGTCGGGCCGGGCGCCGCGCAAGGAAGGCTCCTGTATCCTACATCTGGCCGGTGCCCATGCGGGCTGGGGGTTCGATCATGCCACCGGTGAGAGCGCCGGGCCCATCGACCTGATCCATCACGCCACCGGCCTGTCCGACCGCGAGTTGTTCGAGGAAGCGGCGCGACTGGCGCGGTTCGATCAGCCCGCTCCCCAGCGGGCGGTGCCGCCCAAGCCGACGCACGACCTGGAAGTGGCCCGCATCGTCGGCACCACCCAGCCGCTGGCCGGAACCATTGCCGAGACCTATCTCCGCCACCGTGGTGTCGGCGATCCCCTCTCGCCCGATCTGCTGTTCCACGACGACCTGGCCGACTTCGACAGCCGCCGCGGCTGGCCCGGGCTGGTGGGGATCGTCCGCGACGGTGCGGGCAATCCCACCGGCGGCATCCATCGTACCTTTCTGCTGGACGACGGCTCGGGCAAGGCCCCGCCGGGCAAGAAGATGCTCGGCCCGGTGGCGGGCGGCAGCGTGCGCCTGGCCCCCATTCCCGCCGACGGCCATCTCGGCATCGGCGAAGGCATCGAGACCGCGCTGTCGGCCTGGGGCATCTTCGGCATTCCCACCTGGGCGGCGCTGTCGGCGGGCAATCTGCGCGACTGGCAATGGCCCGAGGGGACTGCCCGCGTCACCATTTTTGCCGATGCCGGTGAGGCTGGACAGCAGGCCGCTGCGGCCCTGGCCGAGCGGCTGAAGGCTGCGGGCATTCCATCCGCCATCGTGTCGCCCCTGCACGGCGACGACTTCAACGACGATCTGCGCAAGGGTGCGGTAGCCGCCGACTATCGGTCGCCGGAACCGCCGGCAGCTCCCAGCGGCTTCGACGACCTCTACGCCGCCGCCCTGGCGCTGACCTTTCCGCCCGACATGGGCGACCTCGGGCGGCTGCTCGGTCACGTCGCCCAGGCCCGCCTCGATCCGGTCGCCGAGCGTCAGGTGCTGACGGCTATCAAGGCCACCACCCGCATCCCGGTGTCGGTGACCGAGAAGCAGATCCGCGATCTGCGCCGCCGCACCGGTCCCGCCGGCATGCCCTCCATTCGCCCGGCTTGGGTATCGCAGCTCCGCACCAGTCCCGACGGCACGCCCGAGCGCAACGAGGCCAACGTCATCACCGCGCTCGCCAACGATGAGGCCTTCGCCGGGGCGCTGGTGTTCGACCAGTTCCGCCAGGAGATCATCATCAACCAGCCGCTGCCCTGGGACGACCAAGCCCCGGTACCGCGCCCGTGGTCCGATGCCGACGACGTGCGCTGCGCCGAATGGCTCCAGCGCCGCGAGATCAACGTCGCCCCCACCATCGTCGCCCGCAGCGTCGGTGCCGTCGCCCGCGATGTCCGCATCCATCCGGTGCGCGAGTATCTGACCGGCCTGCAATGGGACGGCACCCGCCGCCTGGAGGGCTGGGCGGTCACCCATCTCGGCGCCGCCGACAACCGCCTGAACCGCGCCTTCGGCTCGCTGTGGATGATCTCGGCCATCGCCCGCATCATGGCCCCCGGCGCCAAGGTCGACCACATGCTGATCCTGGAAGGCCCCCAGGGCGCCAAGAAATCCACCGCCCTGAAGATCCTGGCGGGCGCCGACTGGTTTACCGACGAACTGGCCGAGATCGGCAGCAAGGACGCCGCCCAGCAGATGCGCGGCGTCTGGATCATCGAGGTGGCCGAACTGGACGCCATCGGCCGCGCCGAGGTGTCCCGGATCAAGTCGTTTCTGACCCGCACGATCGACCGCTACCGCCCGCCCTATGAGCGCTACGTCATCGACGTTCCGCGCCAGTGCGTGTTCGCCGGCAGCGTCAATCCCGACACCTACCTGCGCGACGAGACCGGCAACCGCCGTTTCTGGCCGATCCGCTGCGGCCAGATCGACCTGGAGGCGCTCCGCCGCGACCGAGATCAGCTCTGGGCCGAGGCCATGGCGCTGTACCGGCAGGGCGCCATCTGGTGGCTGGACGATCCCGAGCTGATCGCCATGGCCCGTGCCGAGCAGGAAGAACGCTACCAGTCCGACGCCTGGGACGGCCTGATCGACCGCTGGCTGGCCTTCGACAAGGAGCGGGTCAATTACGGCTATGGCGCCTACGACGACTGGCGCGAGGTGGAAGTGGCCCGCTCCGAGCCGCTGACCGACGTGTCGGTCGGCGAGATTTTGCAAAATGCCATCGGCATCGAGCCCGCGCGTTGGACCAAGGGCGACCAGATGCGCGTCGGTGCTTATCTGAAGACCCGTGGCTGGCAACGATACCGTTGCAGTACCGGAGCGCGTGAATGGCGCCACCGGAGAGGCTGATACTCCCCAGGGTATTGACGTAAAGGTAGAGTTGATCTATCGCTGTTGGGATCGCTGTCCCGACAGCGTGGGGCCTGCGTTCCCGAAGCCTAACCGGCATCGGCCAGAGTGTCTTTTTATCATCATCCGTCTTCCAGGCCGGATGAGGACCAGCAGGCACTCCTCGGTTACGGCCAGGGAGACACCGATAATGTTCACGAATCTCGATTCGGCGAAGAAGTTTGCTCGCCGCCTCCGCAGCCAGCTTCAAGATAGCGGCTGTGATACACCTCTGTCAGTTTGCCAGGAAATCACCGCACGGATTTGCCAGTACAAGGACTGGCACCATCTGATGCGGGCTATCTCGCACCATCCTAATCACCCCGAGCGGCAAATCGTCGTCGCGCTCTTCGCAATAGAGCTTGCGGCTCTTGGGGCGACTCTGGATGCCACGGCAATTCTGGACCACCTTGCACCCGCGAACGTCGATCAAGTGATATTGCACCCGAATGGGGATGCCTTTCTCGATCTCGCCGGTCAACATCATATGCTGGATTCCCTGTTGAGGTCCGGCCAGCCGGGATTGGCAGAGTTTCGACGAGGTAGCTTGCGCCGCATTGTGAAAATGGTGCCGTTCATGCGCCATCTTCCGATGTTTGTATCCGTGCGGTTGGCCCAGGACGATGTCGATGGTGATATCGATCACCCACTGTATCGGCAGACGACGAACCGTCTGGCAGAAAGTTGGTTCAGCCCCGCCTATCGGGCGCTTTGCGGGAAGTTGGGCTTCGATCCGGATTGGGAGCGCCCAAAATACCGCGATGACCGTTTGGCTGATCTTCTGATCTGCGCAGCCCAGCATGCAGTCTGGCCGGTGCAAATTGCTCGAACGCATGTTTGGGTCCAGGAGATGCTCATTGTCGCCCTTGATGCGATCCGGGTGGGTGAGAAAAGGACAGATTCGCACAAAGTGAGAGAAGCCCGCCGCTATGGCCGGTATCTCTTCCATGATGGCCCGCAGCCAAATCGATGGCGCGAAGAACCGCCCGCGGAGGAACTGCGCGAGCAGCTGAAGGAATGTCAGCTATTGGACGCCATCCGCATGGCGGCGGACCTTGTTCTGGGACTCGACACGAGTTTTCCGCTTGCCGATGGCTTCTGTACCTTCGACTTTCTTCCGTCGGAACATGGCACGGGTTGCCAGCCATCGTTGTATGGTTGGGCCGGGGATACGTCATGGACAGAGAGTTATGGTGATCTTGCCGGGATTGCGATTCGGCCTGAGATCGATCCCGATGATCTGATCCGCCAGGCAGCCCAGATCCACTTGGAAAAGCAGGGTGTGCGCTTTCTAAACCCTGAAGAGGCGCAAGCCTATCTGGATGGTGACGGCGCTTATTGGGCGAACCGCTACGGCTATGGCCAGGTTCCCGACGGTTTCTCGTACCGGGAAGAGCCGTTCGTCGTCTCCTGGATTCGCCGTGTCCCCAGGCAGGTATCCAAGCGGATTTCGCGGATATTCAAAAAGGCGTCCTGACCTTTTTCGTCTCACTCGCAGTCATGCCGTCCTACTTCCAGAAAGGAGGTGGGACGGCTCATGCTGTCTGTTTTCTTGTGTTTGTCCCACCGTCCCACCTGTCCCACATTGTTCGTAATTTGTTGGAGAGGTGGGGAAAATACGCCCATATGAGGGTGTTGCTGCAATTCATTGCAACCATAAAGGTAATTTTTCGTTTTGAGGGAAGGCAGTTCTGCCCTCGGATCGGTCGGAGGGACGCTCCCTTTGGTCGTCGTAAATATGCGATATGGAACAAATGCTTAAATCCCGTCTGACCTGTCGATTGAGGTGGGACCATTGTCGATTGGTGGGACAGGCCAAACTTGGCTTCGATATTCTTCGCGCCCCTACGTTCTGAGCGGAAAACTATTGAATCGGGGGCGGGCGAACCATAGCCTCGTCCCCGACCAAAGCCGGAGGCCCACAGTCTTGTGAGCCTTCACCATGATCACCATTCTCGCCCTCGATCTGGGCACCACCACCGGCTGGGCCATGCGGCTCGCCGATGGTGTCGTCGTCTCCGGCACCATGGAGTTCCGATCAGGACGATATGAAGGCGGCGGCATGCGCTTCCTTCGTTTCCGGTCCTGGCTCGACCATCTGCTGGATGGCGCCAAGACCATCGACTTGATCCATTTCGAGGAAGTCCGCCGCCACGCCGGAACCGACGCCGCCCACATCTATGGCGGTTTCCTCGCCCATTTGTCGGCCTGGTGCGAACTCAAGCACATCCCCTATCAGGGCGTGCCGGTCGGCACCATCAAGCGGCACGCCACTGGCAAGGGCAATGCGGCCAAGAACGCCGTTATCGCCGCCATGCGGTCCAAAGGTTTCAATCCTGAAGACGACAACGAGGCAGATGCCCTGGCCATCCTGACCTGGGCCGTCGACACCCAGGGAGGTGTCCGATGAGATGGCATCCCCCTGGCTTTGGCGGCGAGCGGCGTGATCCCGAGGACGTGAAGCGGGACGGCTGGATGGAGCGTGGTGTCCTGGTCATCGCCGAAGACGATGACCGCCTGACTTGGCCGGAGCGAGAACTGGTCCGCCAGTTGGGCGCCAAGCTGTACGGCAAACGCCCGTCCCAGGAGGTGCGTCATGACTGACCTCCGCTGGACTCCTTCCCTGGTGGAAGAGCGACTGGCCGAAGCCGCCGATACCCTGCGCAGGCTGCCCGAGGCCAAAGTCCAAGGGCATGCCAGCACCTGGCCGCCGTACATCCAGGAATGCTGGTCGGCGGAAGACGTCACGCTCCGCCGCCCGCCACCCTCCGCCGCCGCCATCACCCGCATGGACGAAGCCCTGCCGTGGCTGCGCCTGCTCGATCCCACCGACGCCCGCATCGTCTGGCTGCGGGCCAATGGCGAACCCTGGAAGGTGGTGTGCTGGAGGGTCGGGCTGGCCCGTTCCGCCGCCAACGAGCATTGGCTGTTTGCGCTGTGCATCATCGCCTGGCAACTGAACGGACGGCGGGTGCCCCGCAACAAGTCGCGGCGGCAGACCATCACCGACATCCAGGCCGCATTGCGATGAGAAGCGGAGCGCAAACTGTCCGGCGGACACTTTTCGCTCGGACAGAAGCCGGGCCGCTGGGGCATGATGAACTCATGCTGGCGAGAGGCGGCAAACACGATCATCAAATGATCCGCCGCCCGCTGCTGGCGAAAGGATAGAACAAGCCAAGGCGAGGCGACGCGAAACATCGCGGGTCCTCCCTGGCCGAAGCGCTATGCGGGCGGCAACAGCGCCGGATTTCGCTAGCGTCAGCCCGAAAATCAAGGTTTCCACTTCGGTCTCCAGTTTCCAGCCCAAAGGCGCGCTTGTCCCAAGGACAGCGCGCCTTTCGCGTTTCCGGCTGACTGGAAACCGAGGTGGAAACCACTGCCGGAAACCTGACCCGGTTTCCACCGGCAGGTTTCCAGTTTCCACCTGATCCAGGTTTCCACCGCCATGCTGGTCTCTTCCTCCGAGCCGAGCGCCCCGGCGCTCGGCCCGATGCCGCTGGTCTACGGCTCGGTGTGCAGCGGGATCGAGGCGGCGACGGCGGCGTGGGAGTCTTTGGGCTGGCGGGCGGCATTCTTCGCCGAGATCGAACCGTTCCCCTCCGCCGTGCTGGCCCACCGCTATCCGGCCATCCCCAATCTTGGCGACATGACCGCCATCGACGGTTCGGCGTGGCGGAGAAAAATCGACGTGCTCGTGGGCGGGACGCCCTGCCAAGCCTTCTCGGTGGCGGGGCTGCGCAAGTCGCTGGACGATTCCCGCGGCAATCTTGCCCTTACATTCGTGGAACTCGCCGATGCCATCGATCCAGCTTGGGTTGTTTGGGAAAACGTCCCCGGAGTCCTCTCCACCCGCGACAACGCCTTCGGATGCCTTCTGGGCGGATTGGCCGGCGAAGATGGTCCGGTTGTCCCGCCAGGGGGCAAATGGTCGGACGCTGGTGTTGTGTTTGGACCCGCGCGCACAGTCGCGTGGCGGGTGCTCGACGCCCAATATTTCGGCCTGGCCCAACGCCGCCGCCGTGTGTTCGTTGTCGCAGGTGCTGGAGACCGGGCCGATCCCGTCCAAGTACTTCTTGAGCGCGAAGGCGTGCGCCGGGATCATCCGCCGCGCCGAGAAGCGGAACAAGGTGTTGCCCCCACGCTTGATGCACGCGCTGGCCGAAGCGGCGAAACGTCTTTCGCCACCAGTGGCGGACTGATCGCCGAGGCGTTCGGCGGCAACAACACCTCCGGCCCTATCGAAATCGCCACGGCGCTCAACGCCTGCGCCTCGGCCAGCGGGCGGATGGATTTTGAGAGCGAAACCTTCGTCGCCACCAATGTGTCCTGTGATCTGGCCGAGACCCTGACCACCGGAGCCAACCAGATGACAGGTTTCGTCGGGGATTGCGTCGCCACTACTTTGCGGGCACGCGATTTGTCCCGCGGAGTGGACAGCGACTGTACCGATACGCTGATCGCCCACACCCTACGGGCCAAATCGAACCTCGCGCATCGGCCCGACATCGACACCTTGGTCACCCATTCCCTGCGCGGCGAAGGATTCGATGCCTCCGAAGATGGAACCGGCCGCGGCACCCCGCTCGTGCCGGTGGCCATTCCCATTCAGGAGGCCGGTGCCCGCACGGGAATCAGCACCACCGATCCCCGCGCCGGAATCGGCATCGGCGGTGACGGCGATCCCATGTTCACGTTGCAGGCGGGCAAACAGCACGCCGTAGCGTTTGCCCAGAACCAGCGGGACGAGGTCCGGACTTTGGATGTCGCCGGAGCCCTGGCGGCGGAACCGGGTTCCAAGCAGCAGACCTATGTGGCGTTCGACTGCAAGGCCAGTGCAGGCTTCCAGTCGGTCGAGGTCGATGGTGTCACCCCGACGCTTCGGGCCATGAACGCCTTAGGCCGCGACAATGCCGGTGGCCAATTGGCGGTCCAATGCGACATGGCCGTCCGCCGCCTGACGCCCCGCGAATGCGAACGGCTCCAGGGCTTTCCCGACAATTACACCCAGATCCCCTGGCGGCGGAAGGCCGCCGAGAATTGTCCCGACGGCCCGCGCTATCGGGCGTTGGGCAATTCCATGGCCGTGCCGGTGATGGCTTGGCTGGGCCGCCGCATCCAGACTGCCGGAAAACGATAATGACCCATCCGCTTCCCGACACGGTCGAGGCATGGCCCATCGACCGGCTGATCCCCTATGGCCGCAATGCGCGGACCCATTCGGACAGCCAGGTGGCCCAGATCGCCGCCAGCATCGTCGAGTTCGGCTGGACCAACCCTGTGCTGGCCGACAGCCAGGGCAACGTCATCGCCGGGCATGGCCGTCTGGCCGCCGCCAAGTCCCTGGGTCTGATCACGGTGCCGGTGGTGATCCTCGACCATCTGACCGAGGCCCAACGCCGTGCCTACATCCTGGCCGACAACAAGCTGGCCCTGAATGCCGGGTGGGACGACGAAACCCTGGCGGCGGAGCTGCACGCGCTGAATGCCGAGGGCTACGACCTGGACCTGATCGGCTTCTCCGCCGAGGAACTGGATGCCTTGATGGCGCCCCTCGACGACGAGGGCGACGGGGATGGCGCGGCCGGTGAGGAGGAAATCCCCGAGCCGCCCGCCGATCCGGTGACCCGGCCCGGCGATCTGTGGATCCTGGGCCGCCATCGCCTGCTGTGTGGCGACAGCACCAGTGCCACCGACGTGGAGCGTCTGCTGGCCGGGGTCATGCCGCACCTGATGGTCACCGATCCGCCCTATGGCGTCGAATACGATCCCACCTGGCGGAACGAGGCAGGGATATCGTCCACCACCCGCACCGGCAAGGTGGCCAACGACGACCGCGCCGACTGGCGGGAAGCCTGGGCGCTGTTCCCCGGCGAGGTGGCCTATGTCTGGCACGCGGCGATCTTCGCCAAGATTGTGGCCGACAGCCTGGAGGCCAACGACTTCAAAATTCGCGCCCAGATCATCTGGTCGAAGAGCCGCTTCGTCCTGGGCCGGGGAGATTACCACTGGCAGCACGAACCCTGCTGGTACGCCGTGCGCAAGAACGGCACCGGCCACTGGCAGGGGGCGCGGGATCAGGCCACCATCTGGGCCATCGGCAACAACGGTGACGAGGACGAGGCCACGGTTCACGGCACCCAGAAGCCGGTGGAATGCATGCGCCGCCCGATCCTCAATAACAGCACCGAGGGCGACGGGGTGTACGAGCCGTTCGCGGGCAGCGGCACCACGGTGATCGCTGCCGAGACCACGGGCCGCATCTGCTTTGCCATGGAATTGACCCCGGCCTATGCCGACGTGATCGTCGGGCGCTGGCAGAAGCTGACCGGGCAGAAGGCCGTGCTGGAGAACGATGGCCGATCTTTTGAGGATTTGAGGGCGGAACGGAAACGCTGATCAGCGGAGCAGACGGCGTTGCAGGAAGCTCTGCATGTCCCGGCGCCCATCGACGACGCAATAGACCACGATCTGCGGCCCGCTGATCCGATAGATCACCCGGTACGGCTTGTAATGGGCCTCGCGGAACTCGGTCATGCCGAGACTGCGGAGTTCTTTCGGCACGTTGCCGCGTTCGGGCATCGTCGCCAGACCCGAACAGACATCCTCCAGCGCCACTAGGACACGGTCGGCGCTTTCGGTGCTGTCGTATTCGGCGATGTAACGGTAGATGTCCTCGATGTCGCGCACGGCATCCTCAGACAGCAGAACTTCGAATGCCACGGCGATCAGCTTTTTTGACGGGCGCGGATCCGGGCGAAGGCGTCGGCGGCAGGTTCGATCTTGCCGTCGGCGACCGATTTGCCGGTCAGGGCCAGAACCTTGAGAAGCGCCAGGGTTTCCTGGGTTTCCTCGTAGCTGGCAACGTCCTGCAGGACTGCCTTGGCCTCGCCGTGCAGAGTGATGACAACCGGCCGCTGGTTTTCGGCGAGCTCGCGAATCACCTCCGGCGCGTGTGCCTTGAGATAGCTGATGGGCTTGATCTGCTCGGTGAGCTTCATGGCGGACTCCTGGGGGCTTTCGACCACAATATAGTCCGAATTTGGTCCAATCCCAAGGGGCCATAGAGGGAAGACGGTCAGCGCCGGGTGATCCGGCGAAGTGATGTCTGGTACTTGGCGTCGGTGGGCTTCCAGTTCACCGGCTTGCAGCCCAGGCGCAGATCGCGGTTCCAGAATTCCAGCACCTGCCGGTTGCTGTATCCCTTGCCCCGCAGGTACTCGAAATCAGTCTGGCTCCACATGGGGTGGTTCTTCAGGGCGGTGGTGGGGCGGACGCTCAGGGCCATGTTACTTGGCTTCCCGCCCAGCTTCGTAAGCGACTTCCAGTGCCTTCTTGATCTGCCACACCGCCAGTTCGTGGAAGTCCAGGCGGTCGCTCTTGCGGGTGTCCAGGGTCTCTAGGTCCAGGATGGTGGCGGCGATGTTCGCCAGAGATTCGTCGCGGGTTTGCATCGTTTGGTTTCTCCGTTGTGGTGGAGCCAGTAACGCTCTGTCCCGCAAGCTTATCAAGCCGATTAACCAATCAATTTCAATGGATTAGCTGAATGCGCCAAAGCCGCCGCATGTCGCTGTTGGAGGCCGTCGCCAACGTGGTTGTCGGCTATCTTCTGGCGGTGGTGACACAGATCGCGGTGTTCCCTTTGTTCGGTGTTCACATCAGCATGGCAGACGACTTCGCCATCGGCGGCATCTTCGCTCTGGTATCCCTGCTGCGCGGGTTCATGCTGCGCCGTATCTTCGAACGTCTAGGATGAACCGGTGAGCGAAGAGGGCCGGTGATAGGTCGGCCCTCGACCTTGCCCTTCTGGTACCGCCCGAAGTCGAGTGCCATCAGGGCAGTTCATCCACACCGGTGACGTAGGCGTCTGCTTTATTCCACGAACCTTCGTCGAGGTCCCACTCGGTGTCGGCGCTTTCAAACAGCTTCGCGAGGGCTGCCGCTTCGACCTGTTCGGGGGATTCCGCCTCGATCTCGACGAGGGTGCTTTCGGTGACGTCGCGGGTGACAATCACGCTGTAGCGGGGCATGGCGGCTCCTATTCGGCGATTTTGTACACGCGACCGCGTCCCTCGACCTTTTCGCTGATAACCCGCAGGCCCAGCTTCTTCTTCAAGGTTCCGGCGATGGCACCCCGCACCGTATGGGCCTGCCAGCCGAAGGCGGCGGAGACCTCGGCGATGCTGGCGCCTTCAGGGCGCCTCAGCATGGCGACCAGAGCCTCCTGTTTGCTGCCCTCGCGAGCCTTGCGCGGCGTGGGCGCGGTTTCGGGTTGGTCGGCCATGCCCGCCACCGGCTCTTCTTCGGGGGCCGTGTCCGCGCCCGTGTCGGCCTGTATGCCCAACACCTCGTAGGCGGCAGGCGTGGCCCGCAGGGTGAGCGGATTGCCGTCTTCATCTTCGCGCCAGATCGGGGTACCGGGTTCGGCGGGGATTTCCTCGGCCAGTTCTTTCTTGATCAGGCTGGTCAGCACCATGTTGACCGCGCCACCCTTCAGATTGGCGGTGACGGGCAGCAGGAAACCGCCCTCGCGGGCGCAGGCGGCGGACAGGATGACGGCCTGGGTGTCGGAAAGCTGGGTCATGGGGGTGGTACTCCAAAGATGGCGCGGGCCGGTCCCGCCGCCTGTACCACCCCGAGCCCCGCCGGCTTGAAGCTGGTCGGGGCGAAAGGGGAAACCTTTTGGTTACTCGGCGAACTCGCCCTCCTGGAAGGCGCTGTCGGTGATGCGCTTCAGCATCTCGGCGTAGTGGGCCATGGTGCCTGCGTGGCTCCAGGTGATCTCGTCGGGCGTCCAGTTGAAGTGATCGGCGCTCAAAGTCTGGAGCCGGGCCAGCATGGCGTCGAATTCGGCCTTCTTGGCGAGAAAGGCGTCGATGGCCTGGGTGTTGTCGGTGCGCTTTCTCATCGTGTCCTCCGCTGTTCGTGGGGACATCAATCGCTCTGTCAGTCCGGCACAGCAACCGATTAAGTAGCTAATTTCATTGCTTATTTCAGCGGAAGCCGATCATGGGATTGTCCGTCCGCGAATACGCGCGCAGGCGTGGCGTCAGCCATACCGCCGTGCGCAAGGCGGTGCAGACGGGCCGCATTCCCCAGGAAGCCGACGGCACCATCGATCCGGTGAAGGCCGATGCCGCCTGGGATGCCCAAACCGATCCCGGCAGAAAAACGGCGACGGCCCCGAAGCCGGTCATTGAAACGTCGATTGTCCCGCCGCCCGCGCCCCAACGGGAATCCGTCCCGGCCTCCGCCGGGGCCACTTTCGCTCAGGCCCGCACCGCCCACGAGGTGGCCAAGGCCCAGAAGGCCCGCATTCAGGTGGATCGCCTCAAAGAAGAGGTGGTCGACCGGGCGCGGGCCACCGCCCTGGTGTTCAAGCTGGCGCGGCAGGAACGCGATGCCTGGATCACTTGGCCCGCCCGGGTAGCCGGGCAGATGGCCGCCGAAATCGGCATCGACCCGCATGTGATGCAGACCCTGCTGGAAGCCCATGTCCACGCCCATCTCGAAGAACTCGCCGCCATCGAGCCGAACTTCCGATGAGGCGTTCGGGTTCCGGGGCGCGGATGCGGTGTTGCAGGCATGGCAGGAGGGCATGCGCCCCGACCCGCGCCTGACCGTGTCCCAATGGGCCGACCAGCACCGCATGCTGTCGAGCCGGGCCTCGGCGGAACCGGGCCGGTACCGCACCGCCCGCACGCCCTATATGCGCGACATCATGGATGCGCTGTCGCCCACCAGCCCGGTGCAACGGGTAGTGTTCATGAAAGCCGCCCAGGTGGGGGCGACCGAGGCGGGATGTTGCTTCATCGGCTTCGTGATCCACCATGCGCCGGGGCCGATGCTGTGCGTCCAGCCCACGGTGGAGATGGCCAAACGCGCCTCGCGTCAGCGCATCGACCCGCTGATCGACGAAAGTCCGGCCATCCGCGAGCGGGTGAAGCCCGCCCGGTCGCGGGATGCCGGCAACACCATGCTGTCCAAGGACTTCCCCGGCGGCACCCTGGTGCTGACCGGGGCCAACAGCGCGGTGGGCCTGCGCTCCATGCCCGCCCGTTACCTGTTCCTCGACGAGGTGGACGCCTATCCGGCCTCCGCCGACGAGGAAGGCGACCCGGTAGCGCTGGCTGAGGCCCGATCGCTAACCTTCGCCCATCGCCGCAAGGTGTTCCTGGCCTCGACCCCGACGATCCGGGGAATGTCGCGCATCGAGCGGGAATTCGAGGCCAGCGACCAGCGCCGCTTCTTCGTGCCGTGCCCCCATTGCGGGGAAATGCAATGGCTGAAGTTCGAGCGGCTGCGCTGGGACAAGGGACAGTACGGCACTGTCCGCTATGTCTGCGAGGCTTGCGACCAGGATATCGGTGAACACCACAAGGCCGCCATGCTGGGGGCTGGTGTTTGGCGGGCCACCGCCACCAGCACCGATCCGACGCTGGTGGGCTTCCACATCTCGGCGCTCTATTCGCCGCCCGGCTGGCAGTCCTGGCGGGAAATCGCCCGTCTGTGGGAAGCCGCCCAGGGCAATGACGATGCGTTGCGGGTGTTCCGCAACACGGTCCTGGGCGAAACCTGGGTCGAGACCGGCGAAGCCCCCGATTGGCAACGCCTCTATGACCGCCGCGAGACCTGGGCCAACGGCATCGTGCCGGTAGGCGGGCTGTTCCTGACCGCTGGGGCCGACGTCCAGAAGGACCGCATCGAGATCGACGTCTGGGCCTGGGGACGTGGGCTGGAAAGCTGGTTGGTTGATCACATCGTCGTCGATGGTGGGCCGGAACATGCCGAAACCTGGATGGCGCTGGAGGAGATCCTCGGTCGTACCAGGCTGCACGCCAGCGGCGCGGCCCTCAAGATCGCCCGCCTCGCCATCGACACCGGTTACGAGGCCTCGGCGGTGTACGCCTGGGGCCGCAAGATGGGCGTCGGCCTAGTCTCGCCGATCAAGGGCATGGAGGGCTTCAACCGTTCCAGCCCGGTGTCGGGGCCGACCTATGTGGATGCCACCGAAGGCGGCAAGAAGATCCGCCGCGGCGCCCGGCTGTGGACGGTGGCGGTGTCCACCTTCAAGACCGAAACCTACCGTTTCCTGCGCCTGGAGCGCCCCACTGACGAGGAACTGGCCGACGGTGTCCGTTTCCCGACCGGAACGGTGCATCTGCCATCGTGGGCGGACTCCGAGTGGTGCAAGCAATTCGTGGCCGAGCAGCTGGTGACAGTGAAGAACCGCCGCGGCTTCTCAAAACTGGAATGGCAGAAGCTGCGCGAGCGCAACGAAGCCTTGGATTGCCGGGTCTATGCCCGCGCCGCCGCCTGGATCGTCGGCGCCGACCGTTGGCCCGAAGCCAAGTGGCGCGATCTGGAAGCACAACTGGCCATATCCGAGCTGGCTCAAATCGAAGAACCCCAGGCGGGCCAAATCCGCCGCTCCCCAACCCGCCGTTCCCGGCGGGTTTTTCATTCCAGCTACATGAGCTGATCCGCACATGACCCTCGACGAGATGAAGGCCGAGCGCGAGCGCGTGATGGCGCGGCGCAACTCGCTGGTGGCCCGCGTCACCGTGGGCGATCGCACCGTCCAGTACGATCTGGCCCAGGCCAACCATGTGCTGACCGATCTCGACCGTCGCATAGCCGTGCTGGAGGGGCAAAAGCCCCGTCGGCGCATCCTGACGGTGGCCGCGACCAAGGGGCTGTGACCATGTTGTCGGCTCTGCGCCGCAAGGTGGGCGCTTTCATTGGCGGTTTTGAGGCAGGCCTTGGAAACCGCCGCCTCAAGGGGTTCCAGCCCAGCCGCGCCCACGTCAACACCCTGATCGCCGCCGCCGGGCCGGACATCGCCGCCCGCGCCCGGCACCTGATACGCAACAACGGTTATGCCGCCAACGCTATCGAAAGCTGGGCCGGTAACGTGGTCGGCGCCGGCATCAAGCCGTCGTCGCTGATCGCCGATCCCGCCCTGAAGGCCCAGGTGCAGAAGCTGTGGCTGGCCTGGACCGACGAGGCCGATGCCGAAGGGCTGACCGACTTCTACGGCCTGCAACGCCGGGCGGCGCGGGAAGTGTTCATCGCGGGGGAAGTGTTCTTCCGCTTCCGCCCGCGTCGGCCCGAGGATGGGCTGTCGGTGCCGCTGCAATTACAGATGCTGCCTTCCGAAATGCTGCCGCTGACCCGCAACGAGACACTGCCTGGCGGCAACGTCATCCGTCAGGGCATCGAGTTCGACCGTATCGGCCGCCGCGTTGCCTATCACTTCCTGCGCCGCCATCCCGGCGACAGCACCGATCCCGGCCTGGTCGGCGAAACGGTGCGGGTGCCGGCCTCCGAAATCATCCACGTCCTGGACCCGGTGGATGCCGGGCAATTGCGCGGAGTGTCGCGTTTTGCCCCGGCCATCGTGAAGCTGTTCCTGCTCGACCAGTACGACGACGCCGAACTGGACCGCAAGAAGGTGGCTGCCATGTACGCGCTGTTCGTCACCACCCCCAGCCCCGGCGAGACCTTCGACATTGCCGAGGATGGCGGCTCCGGCGACCGCACCATGGATGTCCAGCCCGGTCAGGTGGTGATGCTGGAACCGGGCGAGCAGATCCAGACCTCGGCCCCCGCCGATGTGGGCGGGTCATATGAGGCGTTCCAGTACCGCACGCTACTCCAGATCGCCGCCGCCCTGGGCGTGCCCTACGCCTACCTCAGCAACGACATGCTGAAGGCCAATTACTCAAACTCCCGGCTGGCGCTCTTGGAGTTCCGCCGCCGTATCGAAGCCTGGCAGCACGCAATCATGGTGTTCCAGCTCTGCCGGGCGGTGTGGCAGCGGTGGATGGACACCGCCGTGATGGCGGGTGCCTTGGTCCTCAAGGGCTATGAGCCCAACCGCACCAGCTTCATCGCCTGTTCCTGGCTGCCGCCGAAATGGGATTGGGTCGATCCGCTGAAGGATGCCCGCGCCGAGATCGAGCAGATCGATGCGGGCCTGAAAAGCCGCACCCAGGCGCTGGCCGAGCGCGGCTTCGATGCCGAGCAGGTGGATGCCGAAATCGCCGCCGACAAGGCTCGTGAACAGCGGCTGGGGCTGAGTTTCGGCTCCCCGCCGTCACCGCCTCCTGGGGGCGGCGCTCCTATTCAAACGGATCAATGAGCGCGACGCCGGTTGGTTCGAAATGCCGGATGTTGCGGGTGACCACGGTCAGCCCATGTTCCAGGGCGGTGGCGGCGATCAGCAGATCGGCACCGTCATTGCCGATGCGGGCGCTCAGGCTGCCCCATCGGCGGGCGATCCCGGTGTCCACCGGCAGGATGCGGTCACCGTAAATTTGAATGGTGCGGTCGAGCCAGGATTCCAAGGCTTCGGCGAAGGCGGGGTCTTTTCCCCGCTGGCGGACAATGCCCCGTTCGATCTCGCCGATGGTCACCGCGCTCAGGAAGATGTCGTCGGCCGCCTGGCCGGTCAGCCAGCGGACCACGTTGGGGTTCCGGTCCCGCTTGCGCAGTTCGGACAGGACCACGGTGTCGAGCAGAAACATCAGAACTCGACCTCACGCAGCGTGACCGGTTGACGTTCGAATTCCACATCGCCTTGCGGCATGGCCAGCAGATGGTCGACGAACGATGGCGTGCCGGCGTCGTGCCGCTGATGCAGCCGCTCGTATTCCTGAACCGACAGGACGATTACGGCGGGCTTCCCACGCTTGGTGACGGTCTGTGGACGCCCGTGCAGGGCCGCATCGACCACGGCGCTGAAACTGTTCTTGGCATCCTGAAGGGACCAGCGCGGTTCCGGCATAGCAATTATCCTGGCCAGATTAACTGGCTAGATAGTGGGGCTGCGGCCCCGTTCTGTCAAGGCGACCTCCCTCCATGCACGATCTGCCCCATCTCGCGGCCCGTCTGTACGGGACGCCGCTGCTGCTTGCCCGCAGCAAACTGGATGTGATCCTGGGCGCTCTTGCCCCCCGGCTGGCCGGACAGGGCACCTTCCTTGACGCGGATGCCGTTCCCTCCGCCGAGTTGGCAATCACCCCCGACGGCATCGCCATCGTGCCGGTGATCGGCACCCTGGTGGCGCGTTCCGGCTACCTGGGTGCCGCCAGCGGCCTGACCGCCTATTCCGACATCGCCGATGCCATCGAGGCCGCAGCCACCGATCCCGGCATCCGCGCCATCCTGCTGGACGTGGATTCCTCTGGCGGCGAGGTGGGTGGCCTGTTCGATCTGGTCGATCATATCCAGGCCATCCGCAGCCAGTGCGGCAAGCCTATCTGGGCGGTGGCCGACGAGGCGGCGCTGTCGGCGGCCTATGCCATCGCCTGTACCGCCGACCGACTCTATGTGACCCAGACCGGTGAAATCGGTTCCGTCGGTGTGGTGGCGGTCCACCGCGATGAATCCGGGGCCGATGCCCAGGCCGGGCTGGCCTGGACCTTCGTCCATGCCGGGGCCTGCAAGGTGGACGGCAATCCCCATCAGCCGTTGTCCGACAGCGCTCGCACCAGTCTCCAGGCCGATGTGGACGCCCTTTATGGCCGCTTCGTCGATCTGGTGGCCCAGTGCCGCAAGAAGCCGCCCGAAACGATCCGTGCCACCGAAGCCGCCGTGTATCGCGGCGATCAGGCGGTAGCCGCCGGGCTGGCCGACAAGATCGGCCCCCTGCGCGTCGCTTTGGCCGATCTCGGAGCTGTTCTGGCCCGTTCCACCGTCCCTCGTCCCATCGCCGCCCGAAAGGAAGTCCCGATGTCCGAACCCCAGGGGGAAGTCCCCATCACCGCTGCCGCGCCCCAGCCGCAGCAGGTTCCCTCTGCCGATCTGGAACAGCGCCTGCGCGCCGAATATTCCGAGATCAGCGCCGTAGCCGCCCAGGCTGCCCGGTTAGGGGTGACCATCGACCCGGCCGACGCCATGGCTAAGGGCATCCGCCCCGAGGCGCTGCGCCGCACGGTGCTGGATCAGTTGGCCGAGCGTTCCGACGCCGCCGACGTGGTGGCCGCTACTCCCGCCGTTGCCGCCCCTAAGACTGAAGCCGAAAGCCCCATCGTCCGGCGTGCCCGCGAAGCCGCCGCCCGGAAATAAGGACGCGCCTCCATGCCTGTGCTGATTGCTCCGCCCACCCTGGGCGATCTGCTGAAGTTCGAGATGAACCCCAGCTACACCCGCGAAACCGTGACCTTGAAGGCCGGGACCGTTTACCCCCTGGGCGCGGTGCTGGGTCGCATCACCGCCAGCGGCGAATACCGCCTGTCGCCCACTGTTCTGGTGACTGGCGACGAAGGGGCCGAAAGCGCCATCGCCGTGCTGCTGGAAACGGTGGACGCCAACGGCGGCGCCGTCCCCGGCCTGATCGTCGCACGCGGTCCGATCATCCTGGCCGAAGATGCCCTGGTATTCGACGCCTCGGTCGACCAGGCCGCCGAACGCACCGCCAAGGTCAGCCAGCTCGCCGCTCTGGGCCTCGTCGCCCGCACCACCGTCTGAGGTTTTCCATGAACGCCATCATCAACCCGTTCGACGCGGGCGGCTATTCGCTTGCCGAAATGACCCAGGCCATCAATCTGCTGCCCAACCTTTACACCCGGTTGGGGCAGATGGGGCTGTTCCGCTTCGAGGGCGTCACCCAGCGCAGCGTCATCATCGAGCAGGCCGAGGGCGTGCTGAACCTGCTGCCGACCGTGCCGCTGGGCGGCCCGGCCACTGTCGCCAATCGCGATGCCCGGTCCATGCGCTCGTTCACCGTGCCGTGGATCCCGCATGACGATGCCATCACGCCCCAGGACATCCAGGGTGTGCGCGGATTCGGGGTGGCCGATGCGGCCGATCCACTGGCCACCGTCATGGAACGCAAGCTGACCCGCATGCGGAGCAAGCACGCTCAGACCCGTGAATTCATGGAGGTGAACGCGCTGAAAGGCATCGTCCGCGACGGCGCGGGATCGACGCTGTACGACTATTTCGCCGAGTTCGATCTGTCGCGTCAGCAGGTGGATTTCACGCTGGGCACCGCCACCACCAACGTCCAGGGCAAGATCCGCGACGTGTTGCGCAAGGTAGAAACCGAGCTGAAGGGTGAGACCATGACCAGTGTGCTGGCCCTGGTGTCCTCGGAATTCTTCGACAAATTGATCGGCCATGCCAAAGTCGAACAGGCTTACCAATATTTCTCCTCCACCGGTGCCCAGCCGCTCCGGGAAGACGTGCTGCGCCGCTTCCCCTTCGCCGGCATCGTGTTCGAGGAATACAACGCCACCGTTACCCTCTCGACCGGCGCTACCGAAACCCTGATCCCGGCGAGCGAGGGCATCGCCTTCCCGCTCGGCACCATGGACACCTTCGTCACCTATGGCGCCCCGGCCAATCTGATCGAGACGGTCAACACCCTGGGCGTGCCCATGTATGCCCGCCAGTTGGCCCGTCAGGACGGCAGCGCCATCGACGTTAAGACCGAGGCGTCCATCCTGCCGGTCAACAAGCGCCCGCGTCTGGCGGTGCGGTTGTTCTCGGGCAATTGATGTCCGCGTTCGCCGATGCCCTCGACGACCTGTTCTCCGATCCGAACATGGCCGTCACCGTGACGTACCAGGGCCAGTCCATCCGCGCCCTGGTGCGGCGGCCCGACCGCGACATCGAGTTCTCGGACATCACCATCCACACGGGGACAGCGGTGTTCGAGGTCCGGCGGCGCGAGGTACTGGCTCCCCAGGCAGGGCACGTTATCGTCCATGACGGCGACAGTTTCGCCGTCCACGGCGAACCCCGCCTGGATGCTGAGCGGCTGATTTGGACCCTGGATACGAGGCCCGCATGAAGCTGGCGGCGGCTATTTCCGGCGATCTGCGCAAGATCATGGCCGAGGAGGTCAAGGCCGCCGAGGATGCCGTTACCGCCGCCATGCGCCATGCCGCCGACGGTCTGAAGGCCGACCTCCGCCGCCAAGTGACCGAGGCGGGCATGGGCCAGCGCCTCGCCAACACCTGGCGGGCCGAGCTTTATCCCAAGGGCCGCAAGAGCATCAAGGCGGCGGGCTTCGTCTTCACCAAGGCCCCCACCATCATCCGCGCCTTCGACCAGGGGGCGGTGATCAAATCCAAGCACGGGTTCTGGCTGGCGATCCCCACACCCGCCGCCGGAACCGGCGCCCGAGGCAAGCGCATGACGCCCGGCCTGTGGGAGCAAATGCATGGTGCCCGATTGCGCTTCATCTACCGTCGCGGCGCTCCCTCGTTGCTGGTGGCCGAGAACATGCGGGCACGGAACGGGAAACGGGGCGGTTTCGCCCATGGCAGTGCCTCGGCGCTCCGCACCGGACGCGGGCTGACCACGGTGGTGATGTTCACCCTGGTGCCGCAGGTGAACCTGAAAAAGCGCCTGGATGTGGATGCCGCCGCCGAGCGGTGGGGCGATATGTTGCCGGGGTTGGTCGTCAGGAACTGGCGGGAATAGGACGTGATTACGATCCGAACGTCTGCGTGTCGAATTCGAACGATGCCCTCTGAAGCACATCGTCGCGCTGCCACATAACCCGCTCCTTATTCACCGACAGCCACCATGTCTGCGCGTTCTGAGGCTGGTTTAGGGCAAAGGCGGTCGGAAGCAGCACCGCCGCGCATCCGCCATGGTTGGGAGCACGAACCGATTCATAGCGGATAGCCCCAATCTCGACCTCTCTGGCCAGCCGGGCAATTTCCTGTGTCGCCGTGTAATCGGATGGGGCCACCCATCTGTCTCGCCATTCCGAAAATGGGGCGGCACGAAGGTCGATGGTCAAGGTATCGATTTCAGCCTGGAAAAGCGTTTGTGGCTTGGGGGCAATGGCTTCCAACGCCGGGCTTTCCATCAAGAAACACCAGCGCCAGTAGCCAAGCTCGGCACATGCGGTTTCGATTTCGTCCGCGCCATAGAATACCCCAGGGTCAAGCGGTCCCCGGAAACGCGATCCGCTTGGCAACGGTGGATAGCGGAACGGCGTGAACAGCAGCCAATGCAGACCATTCGCACTGGCCGGAGCCGGGGGCTTCGATCCCTCCAGCAACTGTTCCAGCAAATCCTGTTCCTCCAGGGTGTCGACCAACACCATGGTGGAAACGGCGTGCTGTGCCTCGACAGCCCGCCACAGATTGAAGCGGAGAGATACCGCCTCAGATGCGACCGCGGTAGGCGTCAAGATAATGGATGACACGGATCAGTCCTTCGGCAGAGCGGACAAGTTCGGCAGGGCGGCCGTTCAGGGCAAGGTTTTCACCATCCAGCCACTGTTTCGCCTGTTCGTCATGACCGAGGATCGCATCCAGCGACCGGAACATCCGCACGAACAGTAACGAAAGCTCCCATTCCTTCTTTCGGCTGGGGTCAAGGACGTAGCCCCCGGACCAGAGCCGCGATGCCGTGGATGTGCTGATCCCAATGATCTCCGCCAGGGCGGCCTGGCTGAAATGCAACAACCCGGCGGCCCGAACCACCGCCTTTGACAAGGTCGATCCTGCGTCAGCTGCGGCGGCCAATCGAGTACGTGCCATGACGCCCTCCAATGTTTCCAGAGAAACAATGCTCTCAATAAGTTGCCATGGCAATAGGATGTGTGGGGTGCCAGCGAACAATCATGGGGAGGCTCCATGCCGTCCATCCGCGAACAGATCCTCGCCGCCCTGCTGGCGCGGCTGGAGACCGTGCCCAATGCCACGGCCAAGCGGGAGGCGCCGCTGCCCGAGACGGTTCCTGCCGGTGGCCTGATCATCCTGCGCGACGGCGATCCCGGCGATCCCGAGGTGGTGCTGTCGCCAGTCACCTACCTGTGGGAACACCAGGCCGAGATCGAGGTCATCCTCCAGCGCGGCCAGGACGACGATAGCGCTGCACTGGATACCTTGCTGATGGCGGTGGGCGCGGCCTTGTCCACCGACCGCTCCCTCGGCGGTCTGGCGGAATGGCTGGACTGGGGCGCCCCCAAGACGTCCGGCCTCGCCATCGACGGCGCCGCCGCCCTGCGCGGTGCCACGGTGCCCGTCACCATCCATTACGCCAGCCCAGATCCGCTGGGCTGATTTCCAATCCATCAAGGACTCCGATCATGGGCAAGACGCGCGCTTACGGCGCCGATTGCGCGCTGCTGGCTGCCTTCGAGGCGAGCTACGGCGTGCTTCCGGCCGACGGCTACACCCGGCTTTCATTCAAGGAATGCGCGTTGGGGGCCGAGCGTCCGCTGGGTTACGACCCGCTGCTGGGCCAGGGCCGCGATGCCCAGGATCCCTATTACGAAGCGGTCAAGGACGAAGGCGATGTCGGCGTGCCGCTCGATGTGCGGGCGCTGGGGTTCTGGCTGAAGGGCCTGTTTGGCGCGCCCGCCACCAGCGGCGATGCCGATACTGCCTTCACCCATGTCTTCACCTCGGGCGGCACATTGCCCAGCCTGGCGCTGGAGATCGGACACGCCAAATTGGCGACGCCGAAGTTCTTCCGCCATGGCGGGGCCAAGCTCGACAAGTTGGGCTTCGACATGGCTCGGTCAGGCGCGGCCAACGCCAGCATAGCCGTCATCGCCCAGGGCGAGGTGGAGACCACCAGCACCATCGACGCAACCCCGGCCAGCTTCCCGCTCAAGCGGTTCAGCCAGGGCAGCGGTACCATTCGTGTCGGCGGCGGCCAGCTCGCCAACGTCACCGGCGGCAAGCTGTCGTTCTCCAACAACCTGGAGCGGGTCGAGACCATCCGCGCCGACGGCCTGATCGACGGCGTGGACGAGACCGAGGCCACCGCCGAAGGCTCGGTGGACATCCGCTTCGGCACCGACACCACCCTGACCGCCGCCATCGCCGCCGAAAGCCCGGTGGAGATGGAATACGGCTTCACCATCCCAGGTTCGGACTTTGCCCTGACCTTCCATCTGCCCCGCGTCTTCCTGCCCAAGAAGAAGCAGGAAATCAAAGGCCCCGGCGGCATCCAGGCCAGCTACGACTGGCGGGCCGCCCGCGATCCGGTGGCCGGCTATCTGCTGCGCGTCACTTTGGTCAACGACGTGGCGGGGTACGGATCATGATCCGTCTGAGCATCCCCAAGGAACCCTACTGGATCGATCTGCCCCACGGCGTGCGGGTGTTCGTCCGTCCCCTGACCACGGCGGTGTACGAGGCTGCCCGGGCGCGGGGTTGGCGCATGGCCCGTGCCATCGCCGCAGAACATGCCGATCTGAAGGCGGCCGGGGCCGATATCACCGGCCTGCCGGATCTGTCCGACGAAGACGCCCTGGCCGGTCTATCACAGATGCTGTTCGCCCAAGGTCTGGCCCGTTCCGCCATCACCAAGTGGGAGGGTGTTCTGGGGGAAACCGACGAGCCCGCTGAGGTCTCCGACACAAGCATCGCCGAGTTGATGCAGTTGCCCCGCATGGCGGAGGGCTTCGTCGTCCAATACACCGAAACCCACGAAGCGGTCATCGCCGAGGGAAACGTCTCCAGGCCCGCGCCGAATGGCACTTCGGCGGCGGGCCGGAATATTGCCGAGGATGCGGCGGAAGCTGCGACTGCCCCTATGACCGCAACGCCCCCCTGACCGAAGCAGGTTGGCAAGCCTGGGAATTGCTGACCGGCAATTTCGGCGCCATCCGGCTTGGCCCCCGTGGCGGCATCACCGGCCTCGACCTTCCCGCCCTGCTGATTCACGCCCAAGCACTCGGTTACGACGATCCCCTGTTGGCGCGGCTGCTGCCTTTCGCCGAACGGGGGATGGTGACGGGGGCGGCGAAGACGCAAACCGAGACCTGACCCCGTGGCCACCAAGTCCGTCTCCATCCGCCTGTCCTTGCAGGACGGCGAAACCGTCCGCCGTGCCCTGCTGAAACTGGGCGAAGATGGCCAGAAGGCGTTGGCGCGGATCGAAGGGGCTGCGCAGCCGGCTTCCCGGTCGCTGCTGGCCATCAATGCCGCCAGCCAGGACATCCAGGGCGGCATGGCGGCCTTCGCCTCGCGCCTCGGCCCCATCGGTTCGGTGATGATGGCGCTGGGACCGGCCGGGCTGGCGGCGGGTGCGGCCATCGGCCTGTTCGGCAAGGCCATGGTTGAGTCCACCATCAAGGTGGAAAGCCTGGAGGCCCGGCTGAAGGGGCTGGTGGGCGCTGCGGCCCTGACCGAAACCACCTCGTATCTCTATGCCCAGGCCCAGAAGACCGGCACCGCCCTGGAAACGGTGATCGGGGCCTATTCCCGGCTGGCGGCGCTGCAGAAGGCCGGGATCATCACCACCGGCGAAAGCCGGGCGCTGCTGGAGGGCTTTCAGTCCACCGCCATCGCACTGGGCGCCTCGTCCGAGCAGTTGGAGCAGTCGCTGTTCGGTCTGGCCCAGGGGCTATCCTCGGGAATGTTGCGCGCCGAGGAACTGAACCAGATCGTCGAGCCGATGCCGGGCCTGCTGCAGGCCCTGGATCGTGCCGCCGGGCTGCCCTCGGGCGGCTTCCGGCAGATGGTGACCCAGGGCAAGGTCACGGCGGATTTCTTCCGCGACACCCTGATCACGGCGTTGAAAGGCTTTGACGCCGCCGCTCTGGAAAGCGCCGACACCGCCGAGCGATCCTTCACCCGCATGGCCAACGCTTGGCAGGGCTTCACCAACGCGCCCTGGCTGCGCGGCATCCTGTCGGGTGGCGCCAATGCCGGTGCGGCGGCGCTGGAAAGTCTGACGCCCGGCACGTCGTCGCTTCAGTCCCGACTTGCCGCCCTGGACAAGCGCATCGCCGAACTGGGCGGCGCGCAGGCGCTGGACAAGCCGCTGCCCGCCGGCACCCATTCCGTGGTGGTGATGGCAGTCAGGGAAGAGAACGAGGAACTGCGCCGCCTGCTGGCCGAGCGCCAGGTCATTTCCGACGATCTCGACGAGATCACCCGCAAGCGTGCGGGCATGGAAGCCCAGGCCAAGATGCTGCGCGACCAGATTCGCGCCGAACAACGCGAACCCACCTATGTGGAGAAGCTGGCCGATCTGAAGTTCGAGGTGGAATGGCAGGAGAAGCTCAACGCGGCCCGCGCCGCCGGCAATGCCGAGTTCACCCGCACCAAGGCCCAGTACGACGCGGCCAAAGGATTCAAACAGCTTGAAAAGGAACTGTTCCAGCAAGGTGGCGTCTACCGCACCCCGGCCAAGGAACAGGAAATCCGCGACATGCTGGCCCGTGAGGCCCAGGCCAAGGGGACCGGCGAAATGTCGGCCCAGGCCCAGGCAGAGGTTCTGGGCCTCGACATCCAGGCCCGTGGCCAGGAGCACCTCGCCATTGCCGCCCGTGAAGGTGGCCGTGCTCAGATCGATGCCGCCCGCGCCGTCAAGGTGCTGGAATTCGCCTTCAAGAACGGCGGCATTGCCGTCGGAGCCTATGATCAGGCGCTCCGCCGCATCGACGACGCCAAGCTGCTGGAACAGAAGAACGGCCTGATCCGCTCGCTGGAGCAGGAAAGTGCCGCCAATGATCGCCTTGCGGATACTGCCCGTGGCTCGGTGGCCGACACCATCCTGGCCGAACGCACCAATTGGCTGGCCGAACAGGCGGCCAAGGGGCTGACCGACGCCAATGGCGAATTGGCGGCCTCCTATGCCCAAGTGCAGAAGTCCCGCGCCAACAGCGATGCCGCCCGGGCCATCGCCGATCTGGAACGCGAGATCGACGCCCAAATCCGTCTGGCCGAGGCTTTGCGCAGCGGAGACCGCTCGCGGGTCCGCGACGTCACCATCGACAATGACGCGGTCAAGTTCGCCCGCAGCCGCAAGCTGGCCGAGGACGATCCCCAGGTCGACGAATACCGGGCGGCCCGGTCGCGCCAGTATGCCGAGGCGGTCAAGGACGAGGCCCAGCAGACCAATCTGGCCTACGACGCCACCCTGCGGTTCAAGGATGAACTGGCCAAGCTGAACGAGCAACGGGCCTCGGGCATGCTGACCGAGGAAGCCTACGCCCGCCGTTACCAGGAGCTGGAGCAGGACAAGCTGGCAGCCAGCCGGGAATGGCAGGATGGCGCCATCCGGGCCGTCCGCGCCTATGCCGACGAAGCCACCAATGCCGCCACATCCGCCGAGCGGGTGATGAACGGCATGCTGAAATCGTCCGAGGACGCCTTCGTGCAATGGGCCACCACCGGCAAGCTGGCGGCGGGCGATCTGTTCAATACATTGGCCGAAGAAGCCCTGCGTGCTGCTTGGCGCATGGCGGTGATCACCCCGCTGTTCGGCGGGGCCTCCGGTGGGCTGTTCGGTGGCTTGATCGCCGGGATCGGCAGTCTGTTTCCCGGCACCGCTTCGGCGGGAAGCACCGGCGGGTCAGTCCCGGTGCCCGACACCGGCAACTTCGCCATCGCCCATACCGGTGGCTTGGTCGGCCTCGACCGGCTACAGACTCGCTCGTATAACCCCGCCGTCTTCGCCGGGGCGCCCAAGTATCACGGTGGCGGGTTGGTGGCAGGCGAACGCCCCATCATCGCCAAGGTCGGCGAGGGAGTGTTCACGCCCCGGCAGATGGATAACGCCGACCGCCTGCTGGGAGCAGCGCTGTCCCGCCCGGCTGCCGCAGCCAACGTACAGATCACTGTCCACAACAATGCGGGCGGCACCGAGGCCAAGGCCCAGTGGTCGCAGGGGGCGGATGGCAGCGTCCAGATCGATATCTTCGTCGAGGAGATCGAAGGCCGCATGAACCGCCGTATTGCTCGCGGTGAAGGCATGGCCCCGATGCTGGAACAGCGTTATGGCCTCAACCCGGTGGCGGGAAGCTACCGGTGACGGTCAGTGTTCGGTCTCGTCATCCGCCGTCACATGCCGGGCCAAATCCATGCTGTCGTGCAGAATGCGTATGACTTGGATACGACCCGTTATTGAACCATCGAATACGATGAAGTGTCGTGCTCGTCTTCCCGAACGCGCCACATGGAGAACCCTGAAATTGTCCTCTAACAGGAGATGTTTCCTGGTTCCAAAAGCGTCCGGGCCATCTTCAAGGATTTGCAGCGCATTCAGAATTGCGTCTCGATAATGACGTGCCTGATCGATCCCGAAATGCTCTTCCGTCCACAGATAGATGTCGTCGAAATCCTTCCGAGCCGCGTCGGACAGGCGGACTTTCCAGCGTGGCGGCATGGCTCAGGCTTTGCGCTTGTTTAGGGCCGCGTCGCTTTCCGTGATCAGGAAACTCCTCATTTCCTCGAAGCTGTCGAAGTCCCGGTACCGCCCGGCTTCGATATCATCGATCCCCACCTGCACGGCGGCACGGAGCGCCTTCAGCCGGGCCTCGTCCTCGGCGTCCCGGCGTTCGATCAGGCGTAGCCCCTCGCGCAGAACCTCGCTGGCGTTCTGGTAACGGCCCGAGGCCACCAGTCGCTCGATCAGTTCGGATTGATGATCGGTCAGAACCACATTGCGGGTCGGCATGTCTAAACTCCCGGATAATCGCCTTGGCATAATATGCCATTGAGGGGCCGGGAGACAAGTTGGCTGACCGGAATCCTTGGACACCATCATGACCACGCTCGTCTCCTGGCCCACCCGGTTGCCGTTGCCGACCTATGACGGCTACGCCTTGGAACCCGAATCCGCCACCGCCCGCACCGATATGGAGGCGGGACCGGCCCGGCAGCGGCGGCGCTATAGCGGCACGCCCACCCGCATTCCGGTGCGCTGGCGTTTGTCGGCATTGGAGTTCGCCACCTTCGAGGCGTGGTTCTGCCTCAAGCTGGCCGATGGCGCCGACTGGTTCTCTATCGACCTGCTGGGTGGGATCGGGATCGCTGGTCACGAAGCCCGCTTCGTCGCCCAGAGCGACACGCCCTATCGCGCGGTGCCGGGTCGTGGCGGTGTCTGGGTCGTCACCTCGGTCTTGGAAGTCCGCCAGCGCCCCATGCTCGACGAAGCCATGTTGGACATTCTGCTGGCCGAGGATCTGGCCGGTCTGCTCGCCGCCATCGACGGCCTGCATACAGCCATTCATCACACGCTTCCCCGTCTCACGCTCTGGTGATCGCCATGACCCTGCAATCGGAGTTGTCTGCCGCCGTCGCCAAGGTGACGGCGGACGGGGCGTTGCTGCATCAGATCGTCCATGGCTCCGCCGATGGCACGGTTGTCACCGAAGGCGGGATTGTCAAAACCATGGCCGCCGTGCTGGCGGACATCGCCGCAACCCTTGCCCAGGAAAAGGCCAAGGCGGCGGCCGCCACCGACATCCTCGACCGCATGGCCAACGGCCCGGCGACCGGTGCTGACAGTCTGGTCGAAACCGCCTCCGGGCCGGTGAAGACGCTGCACCGGGCCATCGCCGATCTGGAGTCCCTGTATGCCGCCACGCCCGTCGGCGAGAGCCTGGACCAAATCCAGGCGGCTTTGGCCGAGGCCCGCACCGTGCTCGGTCAGGTGCAGGCCGAGGCGGCGCAGCTCTCCGGGGCGGCGGATCAGACCGCTCATGTCGTCGACACCGCCCTGGCGGCGCAAAGCGCCTGCGAACAGGCCGCCGCATCCGCCGAAGCCGCCGCCCAACTGGCTGGCGACCAGGCGGAGCAGGCCCGCTCGATCATGACCTCGTTGTCCGACCTCGGCCTGGATGGCGGCGACATCGCCGAAATCCACGCCCTTTGGGAAGAGGCCACCCTGCTCGGCCTCGATCTGCTGTAGGAGACATCCCCTTGTCCATGTCGTCCCTTCACTCGCTCCTTGAGGCTATCAAGGGGCGGGGTCAGACGCTTGCGTCCGTCGAGGGCACCGGAGCCGCTTCCGCCCGCGACCTCGTCTATCTCGCCAAGGCCGTGGAGGCCATGGTCGGCGCCGACGCCCTGCTGGACCTGCTCGACACCGCCGGTCGCCCTGCCGAGATTGTCGTGGTGCCGTCCCCCGGCACCGCAATCATCACCCTGACCACCGATCAGGTCAGCCGCGACGTGGTGGTGCTGCGCCCCGATCAGGGCGCCTATACCGCCACCGCCGCAATCCTGGTGGCACCGTCGCGGGGCTGGGCCGCCGTGTTCGACAACGAGCTGGCGATCCCGCTGCGGGTCAAGACTGCCACCCAGACTGATCCGGTGGAGATCGCCCCCGGCCGCAAGGGCTGGCTGTTCTGCGACGGCACGGTCGTCGATCATGTGTTCGATGTCGCGGCGGCGGTGGCCGCCGCCACTTCGCCGCTGGCCATGCACGGCGACCTTTATGTACGGGACGGCACCGGCAATGCCCGTCTGCCGTTGGGGGCTGCCTCCCGCTTCCTCGGTTCGGACGGCACCGATCCCAAATGGTTGCTGCCGCCGGGACGGCCCAACGTGCGGGCCAAATACCTTGCCAACGATTTCATCGCCCGCGACGGCGACGACAATCCGATCCCCGGCGGCACGGCGGTTTCGCTGACGGCGACGCCCAGGCTGGGCAATTTGATCACCAACGCGACCGTGTTTCCCGATCACGCCAATATCGGCATCTGGGATGCCGACAGCCAGTCCTGCATGACCTCCATCTATCGCGGCATGGCGGCGGTTTTCCAGGATGGCGGCCTCTCGGTGTGGGGCAATTCCAACTCGGGGCGCAACGGCGACCCCAACGGCTCGCACTGGCCGCACTTCCAGCCCGCGCTGTACCGCACCACCAACGAGGGCCATCTGCTCGGCGAGACGCTCACCGATTCCGCCATCAAACAGATCTACGGCAACTACGGCACCACCATGCTCCTGCTGGAGAATGGCGAGCTGTACGCCACCGGTTACGGCGGGCATGGCCAGCAGGGCGACGGCACCACGTCGAGCAAGTCGTTCTTCCAGCGCATCGTCTTTCCCGGCGATGCCGGTCCCGTGCGCTATGTGGTGTCCACCTGCATGACCGGACCGGACAGCAGCGCCGCCTTCTACGCCCTGATGGAGGACGGCGACATCTATTCCTGGGGCTACAACGGCTATGGCCAGCTCGGGCTGGGTGACGGCACCAACCGGACCATGCCCACCAAGATCGCCGCCTTCGATCGCAACGTCCAATGCATCGTCGCAGCGGGCGGCTCCTACGGCTTCGCCCATTTCGTCACCACCGATAACCGGCTGTTCGCCTGCGGCTATAACGGCTACGGCAATTTGGGCGACGGCACCACCGCCAACAAGGCCGCGCCGGTGCTGATCGATGCCGGGCCGGTGGTGAAATGCGCCAATACCGGCTACGGCTCGTTCAACTTCGCCTTCTACATCAAGGCGGACGGCAAGCTCTATGCCATGGGCTTCAACGAAAGCGGCCAGTTGGGGGACAATTCCAGCACCAACCGCGCCAGCCCGGTCCTGGTCAGCACTCTCGGACAGACCGATCCCACCAAGGTGATCGACATTTGGGCCTATGGTGCCCGCTATGGTGCCGGGGCCTTCGCGCTGACCAAGAACGGACAGTTCTGGGCCTGGGGCAGCAACGTCAACGGTCAGTTGGGGCTGGGCGATACCACCAGCCGCCAAGCGCCCGCTCTGGTGCCAGGGGTCGAACACGTCTCGCAGGTGGTCTCGCCCACCACCGGCATCAACCAGTCGACCCAGTACCACTACAACAACGTGATGATCCTACGGCACGCCAACGCCGCCGACCGCATCGCGCGGCGCAACGGCTACCCGATGACGGCGGGTTGGGGCGGGGCATTCGTGGGCACCCCCAACGCCTCCAACCCGACCACGGCGTTCAAGTATGTGGGCTTCCCGCCGAAATACCACGGCCGCATCCGCCGTATCGGCTGCTCGGGCTACCACGACGGCACCGGCAACGCCGAACAGGACGCCTACGCCCTGGCCATGGACGGCACAGTCTTCGCCTGGGGACCGTCCAGCAATTACTCGCTCGGCGACTGGATGAACACCGGCAGCATCTGCCCCCAGTCCCTGAAATTCTGACCGGAGGAAACAGGCCATGAAGGTCTACGCCTATACCCCTGTCGATGGCCACCACTGGCTGCCGACCACCCATTACGAATCCCTTGGCCAGTGCGGCGGCAAGCATTACTTCGCCATCCCCGATGACGAGGAAATCCCCGAGCAGCCCGAGGAGATCGGTTTCTCCCAGATCGCCGACGCCGACGAATTGCGCCGGGTGGTCGAGACCGCTCCCTATTTCTTCCGCTGGCGCGGCAGCGCCGATCTGACCGCCGAGGCGGCCAAGGTCGGCATCGTGCTGGAGTGATCCCCATGGCTGCGGAACAAGCTCCCGATATCTGGGCAGGCGTCGCCACCCAGTATGTCGGCGCCTGGGGCAGTGCCGCCCCCGTCGTCCAGATCGCCGCCATCATCGCCGTGGTGATCGTGGTGGCGATCCTGGCCTGGGCGTGGTCGAGAAAGAAGGGGCAGGAAACCACGGGCATTCCCGTCGAAGCCTTCGCCCATGTGGTCGAGGAGCAAGCCCGCCAGACCGAGGCACTGCGCTCGGCGGTCGAAGGTCTGTCCGAGATCGTCCACGAGATGCGCAAGCTGCTGGAGGCCCGGACCTTCTGCCCGTTCCCGTCGCCCATGTGCGCCTCGGCCAAAGACGCCGATGCCTGATCCGTCTCTCAGCCAGGCGCTGAGAGAAGCCTTCGCCTCCGCCCCGTCCGACACGGTGATCCTGGACACGCTGGAAATCTGGCACCCCAGCTTCACCGAGCCGATCCGGGTGGTGCGCGACCATGCCGATCTTACCGCCCGGTTGGAGGCCGGCGCCCCCCGTGATGGTGGCCGCAAGGTCACCTTCACCGCCCTGGCCTTCGACTTTTCGCCGCCGCCGGTGGATACCGGCCCGGTCCCCGAAATCACCCTATCGCTGGACAACGTCGGACAAGAACTGGCTGACGCCCTGGAAGCCGCCGCCATCAGCCAGGATGTGATCGAGGTCACCTGGCGGCCCTATCTCTCCACCGATCTGGAGGGGCCGCACATGGACCCTCCAATCACCCTCACGCTGACCGAGGTCGAGGCCGACACCCTGCGTGTCACCGGCCGCGCCCGCATGCTCGACATCGGCAACAAGGCCTTTCCCTCCATCACTTATACCGCCCGGCGCTTTCCCGGACTGGCGCGGTGATGTTTGCAGGGCGCGGCCCTGCACCCCATTCCTGAAGAGGCATTCGATGCATTGGGCCGCCGCTTATATCGGCCTGCCGTGGTCACCCCATGGCCGGGGGCCGGACCTGTTCAATTGCTGGGAATTCGTCCAGGCGGTTCAGGCCCGCCATTTCGGCCGGGTCCTGCCCGACATCGCCAATCCCGAGGACATGCTGGCCATGGGCCGCACCTTTCGCGACCACCCGGAGCGTCGGCGCTGGACCAAGGTCGAGATTCCCGCCGAGGGCGATTGCGTCCTGCTGCGCCGGTCTCGCCATCCCATCCATGTCGGAATCTGGCTTGAGGTGGATGGTGGCGGTGTTCTGCACTGCGCCGAGGATTCCGGTGTGGTGTTCCAGCGTCCCGACGCCCTTGGCCTAAATGGCTGGGCGATCGAGGGCTTCTACCGGTTCTCGCCATGAATGCTTCCGTCATCATCGTCACCAATCCGTTCGAGCCGGTGGCCAGCCGCTCGGTCCACGCCATCGCAGCGGGGCTAACCGTTGGGGCCTTGCTGCTCGATTGCGGCATCGCCGAGGAAAGCTGGGCCATCGGGCCGGAAATCCGTATCGGCACCGACATGGTGCCGGCGGATGTCTACGCCCTGCGGGTCATCGGCGACGGCGACATCGTCACCGTGATTCGCTGGCCCATGGGTGGCGGAGGCGGTGGGGGCGGCGGCAAGAATCCGCTGCGCACGGTGCTGACCATCGCCGTTCTGGTCGCCTCCATCTATCTCGGGCCGATGGCGGCGGTCGCCATGGGCTATACCGCCACCGGTACCGCCGCCGCCATGGCCACCGCCGCCATCGCCATGGTCGGCTCCGTGCTGGTCAACACCGTGGTTCCGGCGCCCAAGCCCTCCATTCCTTCCATGAATTGGGGCGGCAGCGGCGCCATCCCGGCGGCTAGCCCCACCTACAGCTTGCAGGCCCAGGGCAACCAGGCCCGCCTCGGCCAGCCCATTCCAGTCATCTATGGCCGCCACCTGATCTATCCCGATCTGGCATGCGAGCCGTACCAGGATTACGTCAACGGCGAGCAGTTCCTCTATCAGCTCCACGTCATCGGCCAGGGCGAGTACGCGGTCGAGCAGATCCGCATCGAGGACACGCCCATCTCCTCCTTCGAGGAGGTACAGACCGAGATCGTGCCGCCCGGTAGCGAGGTGACACTGTTCGACCCGGACGTGATCACCGCCGCCGAGGTCGCCGGTCAGGAACTGGTCGCCCCCAATCTGGTGACTTCCGGCGACGACGGTTTCGTCGGCCCGTTCACCGCCAATCCGGTGGACACCTCGACGGGGGCGTTGGGCATCGACGTGGTCATGCCCCGCGGCCTCTATTACGCCAATGACGGCGGTAGCCTCGATAGCCGCACCGTTCAATGGCGGGTGGACGCCCGCCCGGTCGACGAGAACGGCGATCCCCTAGCCGAGTGGTCGGTGCTGGGCAGTGAAAGCCGAACCGCAGCCACCAACAGCGCGATCCGTCTGTCCTACCGCTACGCGGTCACTCCCGGCCGCTACGAGGTGCGCCTCCTGCGCTTGGACAATAAGGATACCGCCGAGCGGGCCGGGCACGAAATCCGCTGGGCGGCGCTGCGGTCCTACCTTGTCGGCCAGCCCGATTTCGGTGCCGTTACCCTGCTGGCAGTGAAGATGCGGGCCACCGACAACCTGACCCAGCGCTCCAGCCGCATGATCAATGTCATCGCCACCCGTAAGCTGCCGGTGTGGACGGCCGATGGCTGGTCGGCTCCCCAGCCGACCCGCTCCATCGCCTGGGCCTTTGCCGATGCCTGCGAGGCGCAATATGGCGGCAAGCTGGCCGATGCCCGCATCGATCTGAAGGCGCTGCTGACCCTGGATGAGGTCTGGACCGCCCGCGGCGATAGCTTCGACGCGGTGTTCGACACCAGCATGACGGTGTGGGAGGCGTTGACCCGTATCGCCCGCTGTGGCCGGGCCGTGCCCATTCAGCAGGGCGGCATCGTGCGGATCATCCGCGACCAGCCCCAGACCATTCCCGTGGCGCTGTTCGGGCCGCGCAACATCGTCAAAGGCTCATTCAAGATCAAATACGTCATGCCGGGCGAGGACACCGCCGACGCGGTGACGGTAGAGTATTTCTCGTCGCGCACATGGAAGCCCGACGAGACCACGGCAAAGCTGCCCGACAGCCATGGCGACAACCCCGCCAAGGTCAATTTGTTCGGCTGCACCGGCAAGGACCACGCCCAGCGGGAAGGTCTCTATATCGCCGCCAACAACCGTTACCGCCGCCGTCTGGTCACCTTTCGCACCGAGTTGGAGGGCATGATCCCGACCTACGGCGATCTGGTCGCCATCACCCACGACATGCCCCGCTGGGGCCAGGGCGGCGAGGTGGTCGGCTTCCAGGGCGACGTGCTGGCGTTGTCGGAGCCGGTGGAGTGGACCGAGGGTGCCACCCATTACCTGGCGCTACGCCGCCGCGACGGTGGACTGGCCGGGCCGTTCCGGGTCCAGGCGGTGCCCGGTGATCCTACTCTGGTCCGCGTCCTCGATCCCCTGACCGTCACCCCGTATGTCGGCGGTTCCGAAGAGCGGACGTATTTCAGCTTCGGCCCCGGCCAGGCCTGGGCGCAATCCGGTCGCGTCCTGGGCATCCGTCCGCGTGGCGAGCAGGTGGAGATCGCCGCCGTCGCCGAGGATGCCCGCGTCCACGTCAATTGATCCGTTCCCTATCCACCATCCCCAAGCCGCCCCGCCGGCTTCGCCGGCAAACACATGACTGCATGCGAAGCATACGGGCGGCTTTTCTCGTTGGAGACAGCCCATGACCAAGACCTGCACCTTGCCGCGCGGTATCCGCCTGAACAATCCCGGCAACATCAAGGAAGCGCCCGGCGACAAGACCCAGTGGCAGGGCGAACGGGCCACCGACGACGACCCGGTGTTCGAGGAATTCGTCAGCCCAGAGGCCGGTATCCGGGCACTGGCCCGCATCCTGGTCGGCTATCAGCGCCGCTACGGCCTGAACACTGTCGCCGGCATCATCAATCGTTGGGCACCGGGCTGCGAGAACGACACCGGGGCCTACATCGCCCATGTTACCTCCCGCCTCGGTGTGACGCCCGATCAGGCCATCGACGTCACCCGGCCGGAGACCATGGCCGATCTGGTGGAAGCCATCATCCGCCATGAAAACGGCCAGCAGCCCTATGCCCGCGAGGTGATCCTGGCCGGTGTGGACATGGGCCTGGGGAGGGCCTGACCATGAAGCTGCTCGATCTGCTCGGCGATGCCGCCGCCATCGCCGCCAATCCCGTCGTCGGGCTGGCCAAGGTGGCGCTGGACGTCGCCCCCGACATTGCTGGCCTGTTCGGCGATGACGCCGAGAAAGCCGTCGGCAAGCTGGCCGACACTGTCCGCGCCGTCACCGGCACCGATGACCCCGCCCAGGCCCGCGAGGCTTTGGCCGATCCCAATCTGGTGTTTCAGCTCCGCTCCCAGGCCCAGACCTTCGCTCATGAGGAGCGGATGCAGGAAATGGCCAATGCCGTCACTACGCTGACCGCTACCCTGGGCGACCGCCAGAACGCCCGTGCCCGCGATACCGAGTTCATCAAGGCCGGGCGCAACAACATCCGCGCCAACGTCCTGCTGGTGACAGCGGGGGCGGGTATCGTCGGCGGCATCGCCTTCATGGTGTTCGGCCACGTCGATGGCAATACCGCTGTCGGCGGCTGCATCATCTCGGTCGTGACGCTGCTGGCTGGCAAGTTCGCCACCGCCTTCGATTTCGAGTTCGGCGGCTCGGCGGATTCCGAGCAGACCCGCACACTGCTGGCGCACGCACCGCCCATTGGTAAATAGAACTGATCGGACATCGCACCATGCGGCCGACCGGGGGAAACCCTGGTCGGCCGCTTTTCGTGTTTCTGGCCTGCATATATGGCAGACCGCTGATGGGCTCCGAACGGGACCGCCGCCATCCCCACCACCGCTCTCGATCCGTCCCCCGCGACGGCGTCTCCTGCGGTCCCCGCGCTTTCGGGTCCGGGTCCCCGTATCGCGACTGTCTATTCCGTCGGCAGCGACGACATGTCGGCCGCCACGGTCTCGATGACCTTGCGCAGCCCCATCATCAAGTCTCCGTGATGTTTATCCAGGTGGACGGAAATCTCATCGTTGGCCAGCAGCTTGCCCAGAAAGCCCTTGGCCACCACCAGGGTCAGCATCGTATCGCCGTAATCGTCCTCGATCCGGCGATAATCCCGCTGGACGTTTTCCATTTCCCGCTCCATGCGGGCGATATCCTCGGGGGACACGCCGATCGATGGCTTTGCCTTGGCGGGCTCAACCAGATCGTCGGGCTTGGTGGTCGCCAGGATCATCTTCGCGTAATTCTCGGTGCAGTGATTGGCCGAGATCATCATTTCCGCTGCGGCGATCTGGCGGACCGGCTTCATCTTGCGCAGATGCTTGAAGATGGCCTGCCCCACCATCCGGTCCTTCAGAATTTCCACCACCTCGGGGGCGATGCCGTCGAGCAGGCGCTGGCGTTCTCGGATACGGTCCACGTTGACGTTCAGCGCCAGAGCGATCCGTTCCGGCGCCAGCCCTTTCTCGATGGCGCGCAGGATCATCATGTGTTCCTGAACGGCGGACAGCCGGCTGATCCGCTTATTGTAGGTGAAGCCTTCGTCGTCGGTGGAGACCAGGCAAACGGCTTCGGTGCCGCCCAGTTCCTTCAGGGCTTCCAGCCTCAGGTGCCCGTCCAGAAGGACGTAAAGCCCGTTTTCGTCGGAGACGTCCTTTTCCGGGTGAACCGCCAGCGGTTCAATGATTCCGACTTCGCGGATCGAAGCCAGGATGGTGCGGTATTTCTGGCTTTTCCGGACATCCTTGCTGATCTGGCGGGTCGGCAGGATTCGGTCGAGGGGCAACAGGATGGTGCCCCCCTCAAAGCCACGATAGATGCCGCTCATGGCCGGGCCTCCGCAGGCAAACGGTCGGCCAGGGTCTTGGGCATGTCGTTGATCCCCTCCGCCCGCAACAGGGTGCGGAAATGGTCGTCGGCCAGGAGCTTGCGCAAAGCGCTCAATACGAACACCAGACGCTGTTCGGCCATCTCGGCTTTCTTCACCATCAGGGTTTGCCGCCGTACTTCGGCCTGATAGGTCCGCAGCAGGTTCTTGGCGGACAGTTCCTTGGGTGTTTTCTTATCGTTCTTATTGAAGCCCTTACCCAAGGCCCGGCGGCGATCCACCAGCTGGCGCACCCGGATAAACTGATCCCCACGCAGGGTGCCGTCCTCGTAGGCCTGCATCAGGGTCGTCTGGACATCCTGCCCTCCCGCCTTGGCGATCTCCGTCGCGATGTAGATCGGCAGCCATCCCTGTTCGACGGCATTGATCAGTCGCCCTTCGCCCGCTTTCAGCAAGGTCAGGATGCCGTGGACATAGGCCCGGTCGACGCCGATCTTTTCGGCGATCCGCGAGGTGTTGTAGCCCCGCTCATCGAGGATACGGACGGCCTGAAGCAGGTCGCTGCTGGAATGCTGGCGGCGCGCCAGATTTTCCACCAGGCTCATCAGGAAGAGCTCCGCCTCGGGGACCGAGATGATGGCAGCCGGGATTTCCGTTTCGCCCAAAACCTGGAAGGCCTCGATCCGTCCCTGGCCGCAGACCAGATGATAGATCGGCCCGCAATCGTCATTTCCCGCATGGGTGACGGTGATCGGGCGCTTCAATCCGACGCGCGCGATGTTTTCGACAATGCTGGCGAAGACCTTCTTCGAGCGGCTGCGTGGGTTGAGGATACGGATGCGGTCGATGGGAATAGAGCGGATTTCCTCCGGTCCAGCGACATGATGGTTTGGTGGCATCAGGCGACCTCCCTCAGGCTGACGCGCCGGGCCAATCCGTAAAGCGCGTCCAGGGTATCGTGGCGATAGGCGTCAAGACCGGCGGCGTTGCGTTCGGCCAGACGCATCCGGGATACGGTCATGTCCAGGGCTGGCAGCAGGTAGTAATCCTGCACGGCCTCGTTACCGGCGACCATGCGCACCGCGACAGTGATGTCCGGGCACAGGACGGTATCGAAGCGGACTACCCAGCGCCGGGCTCCCGCAGAAGTCTCCTGGCACCGGCTCAGCACCAGGGAGATGGTGAATTCGCCGTTGACCGTCAGCAGGTCCGTTGTGGGATCGGTGAACACCTCTCCGCCAATCTCGCGGATACGCTCGACGGTTTCGGCCACTAGGCGGGGATGCATCGCACGCAGGCCACGGTTGATCTCCAGCATTCGGCAGGCTTGCTCAGGCCGGTAGCCGATCAGGACATAAGCCCTGGTCAGGCTGCCGAACCGGCTGCGAAAGGCCCCGCTGGACGGCATGCTTTCGCATTCATCGATGATCAGGCCCGATAGGCACCCCCGCTCATGGAGCAAGCCATTCAGGGCGGACAGCATTTCCTCGTCGGTCAATCGGACGGAACGATGGCGGATGATGGCCTGGGCGGCATCGAACAGAGCTTGGTCAACGATCGGCGTGAACGCCTTGTCGGCCCGGATCCAATCATCGGGGGCGTTGATGATCCGCTGTTGCTTCAGCTTGAAGGAACGGCGGTTCCAGACGTTGTTTCCGACGTATTTTTCATTGATCAGCACCTGATGGACGGTCCCCCGCGTCCAAGGCCGGCCGAAATCGGTGCGGATGCCTCTGCCGTTGAGCAGGTTGGCGATTTCGCGCTCGTGTCGCCCGTCCTCGACGAAGGCGCGGAACATCCAGTTGACGGTCTCGATTTCCTCGGGCGGTCCCGGCACCAGAATGACCCGGTCGGTCTGGATGCTTTTCTGCTCGCCGCGGGCAAGCTCCTCCTTGGGCAGGCCGGTGTGGTCGATCAATTGACGGCGCAGCCCGAACCCGGCGGAGCCTCCCTGACGGTATCCCAGCCCGATCAACCGCCGCTGGCCGGTGAACACCTTGACCGACAATTCACGGCAGTGCTCACCGGCCATCGAACGTTTCAGCGATTTCAGGACGTGGGAGAGGGGAGTGCGGTCATTGCCGAACGGCTCGGCACAGTAATGGACCGCTATTCCGGCCCAGTAGCACCGAAGCTCATGAAAACCGGCTTCATCGGGGTTTTGGAATCGTCCCCACCGGCTGACATCATAGACCAGTATGGCCGAGAAATCGGCGCGACCGCTTTCCACGTCATCCAGGAGTTGCTGGAATGCATTGCGGCCATTGATGCTCAGCCCGCTTATGCCTTCGTCGGCATAAGTGCGGACGATCTCGAAGCCATGCGCGTCAGCATACTGGCGGATGGCGTCACGCTGATTTTCTGTCGAATTCTCCTGATGCTCGGTGGACATCCGGACATATTGGGCCGCGCGCATCCGCACCTGCGGGGTCGCGCTTATTTCGCCGTTATGTCCGGTTTCGTTGTCCACCGATCCGCCGTACCCCGCGACTCTTCGACTTCCGGCGGTTCGGCCTGATTTGGAACATCCGGATTACTGGTCCGGCGTCACCCCTCTCCGCGTCATCCTTCAACCATAACGGTTGAGGAGCGGAAAAATGTTGCTGAAAAAGGGCAAGACTTTTCCGGGTGGCAATGGACAGCCTCCAGGCGAGACAGATTACGCGGGGATGATCTCTCTGGCATTGCAAAAGCAGCTCGGGACCAGTCATCAGGCCGTCAAGACCGCGATGCGCTGGACCGGGGCGGGGGAGAGGACGGTGAAGAACTGGTTCTCCGGCGCCCATGGTCCCAGCGGGGAGCATCTGATCGCGCTGGCGAGGCATTCGGACGAGGTTCTGGACATCTTCCTGATGATGGCGGATCGGCGAACCGCGCTCGTCGGGATCAAGGTCGCGGAGGTCCGCAGCAAATTGGCTGGTGCCCTGAATCTCGTCGAAATGGTGCTGGGCGATAGCGGGTGAACCAGCCGAAGCCATCAAGCCGAATCCGCAAAGCCATCGGAGCGGGGATGCATGGCCAGCGTCCTTGGTGCGGCTGATTTTCGCCCGCTCTCTATTCGTTTCCTTTGTCTTTGATCCAGTGCGAAGGCGGAATGATCTGACTTCCAAGTGACTGTTTTTAATGGCTAACCTTCCGACCAGTCGTTCTCTCAAACTGTCGGTACGCCATGTCCATCGCCCTGTCCCCCAACCGCATGAACGCCGCCGAGCGGCTCGACGAAATCGCCGAAATTCTGGCAACTGGTGCCATCCGGCTCATGGCCCGGAAGTCCACTCGTTTATCTGCTGACGGCGGAGACAGTTCCGTCGACTTCATCGCCCACCAGAGCGTGTATGGCGAGGCAACCAACCGCAGGGTTTCCCGCCGATGACCAACACCATCCTCACCCAGGTGGCCGAACTGCCCACCTTGCCGACGCCCAGGCTGAAGGCCATGTGGCGCGAACTGACCGGAACCGAGCCGCCGCCCTACAATCGCACCTTCCTGGTCAAGCGCCTGGCCTACCGCATCCAGGAACTGGCCTTCGGCGGGCTGTCGGTGAAGGCCGAGCGCCGCCTTGACGATCTGATCGAGGAACTGGACGGTAAGAAGAAGCCGAAGCCCAAGGATATGGCCGCCCCGGTCGCGGGCACCAAGCTGATCCGCGAATGGCAGGGCGTCCTGCACGAGGTGACTGCGCTGGCCAAAGGGTTTGAATGGCAGGGGCGCCGCTACCAGAGTCTGTCGGCGGTCGCCCGCGCCATCACCGGCACCCGCTGGAACGGGCCGCTGTTCTTCGGCCTGCGCAAGCACGGTGCCTTGGGAGGGAGCCGATGAGCACCGCTGTGAAGCCCCTGCGCAAGGTCCGTTGCGCCATCTATACCCGAAAGTCCTCGGAGGAGGGCTTGGACATGGAATTCAACAGCCTCGATGCCCAGCGGGAGTCCTGCGCCGCCTACATCGCCAGCCAGAAGGCCGAGGGCTGGGTGCCGGTGCCCGACCATTACGATGACGGCGGATTCTCCGGTGGCAACCTGGAACGCCCGGCGCTGAAACGCCTGCTGGCCGACATCGAGGCCGGTTTGGTCGACGTGGTGGTGGTCTACAAGATCGACCGCCTCAGCCGCTCGCTGATGGATTTCTCCAAGCTGGTCGAGGTGTTCGACCGCAACGACGTCACCTTCGTCTCGGTCACCCAGTCGTTCAACACCACCACCTCCATGGGGCGGTTGACGTTGAACATCCTGCTCTCCTTCGCCCAGTTCGAACGCGAGGTGATCGGCGAGCGCATCCGCGACAAATTCGCCGCCTCGCGCAAGAAGGGCATGTGGATGGGCGGGGTGCCGCCGCTGGGCTACGATGTGGTCGCCCGCAAACTGGTGGTGAATGCCGCCGAGGCCGATCTGGTGCGCCACATCTTCCGCCGCTTCCTTCAGGTCGGTTCCGCCACCCTGCTGGTCAAAGAACTGAATGCCGCTGGCCATTGCACCAAGTCCTGGATCACCCAGGACGGCAAGGAGCGCCAGGGCGTGCCGTTCACCAAGAACTTCCTCTACAAGATGCTGGAGAATCGGGTCTATCTGGGTGAGGCCGTCCATAAGGGCGTGGCCCACCCCGGTGAGCACGAAGCCATCATCGACCGCACCACCTGGGAACGGGTCGAGGCGGTGAAGGCCGACAATGCCCCTCGGAAGCGGGCCGCCGCCGCCCGCGCCACGACCCCGGCGCCGCTCAAGGGGCTGGTGATCTGTGCCCATTGCGGTCGGACCATGACACCGACCCATACGCGCAAGAAGGGGCGGCTGTACCGCTATTATACCTGCATGAAGGCGATCAACGCTGGCCACGAGTCCTGCCCGGTGCGCAGCATCGCTGCGGGTGAGATTGAGTCGGCGGTGATCGGACAGGTCCGCGCCCTGCTGCGCGCCCCTGAAATCCGGGCGCGGGCGGAGCGCATGGCGCCCCAGATCGCAGCCACCGACCTGCACGCAGCCCTCGACCGCTTCGAGGTGGTTTGGGACGAACTGTTCCCCGCCGAACAGGCCCGTCTCCTCCAGTTGCTGGTGGAGCGGGTGAGCATTTCCCCCGACGGGGCGGACTTGCGCCTGCGGGCCGAGGGGCTGGCCAGCATCGTCGCCGACATCGCTGCCCAGGTGGGTGAGCGGAGCGCCGCATGAGCGGCGTAAGTCTTGACACCTTCACCGTCCGGGTGCCGCTGAAATTGCGGCGGCACGGTGGGCGCAAACTGGTGATCGCGCCCGAGGGTGCGGGTATCCCGGAACATCCGCGCGCAACTCCCGACGATACCCTGCTGAAGGCGCTGGCTCGGGCGTACCGCTGGAAACGAACACTGGAATCAGGGCAGGTGCGTTCGCTGAACGAATTAGCCGAGGCGGAGAGGATCAACCCGTCCTATCTCAGCCGCATCTACCGCCTGACCCTGCTGGCTCCCGACATCGTCGAGGCCATCCTCAATGGGCGCCAGCCGCGCACCCTGCAACTGGCCGATTTGATGGACGACATGCCGGTGGAGTGGGATCGGCAGCGGGAGAGGTTCGGAATTGTGGAAGAGCTCCATCCTCCTGTCTCATAAATTTTCGCAAATGGGCGCCTTCAATGCACAGGGCCGTTTTCAGCTATCCGTCTGCAAATCTGATGGCTAAAGTAGCTCCAACTGAGGGGGCGATTTCATGCATCGTATGTCTGCGCGCGACGCCAAGAACAGCTTCGGAAGGCTGATTGATCTGGCCCGCGCCGAACCGGTTGCGATCGAAAAATATGGCCGATCCGTCGTCGTCGTTCTCTCGGTAGAGGAATATGAGCGCCTCACCGGCAAGGCCGAAAAGCCGCGCGCGGCGGCAGAATCCGCCAAGCGCCGGGGAGCGGATAAGTGACGGGCCACATCAACAAGCCGGGCAGCCCGGCAGGGAGACGAGCGTAACATGGCGAGCCATTCCGACCTTGCCAATCTGATTTGGCAGATCGCCGACCTGCTGCGCGGCCCCTACCGGCCGCCGCAATATGAGCGCGTAATGCTGCCGCTTGTCGTGTTGCGCCGCTTTGATTGCGTCCTCGCCGACACCAAGTCGAAAGTGTTGGCGGAATTTGAGCGTCGTAAGGGCGGAAAGCTGGAAGACGATGCGCTTGACCGCATCCTCAACAAGGCATCAGGCCACCGCTTTCACAACCGGTCACCGATGACTTTCGAGACGATGATCGGCGACACCCCAAATCTTGCGGGGCACCTACAGGCTTATATCAGCGGCTTTTCCGCGAACGTTCGGCGAATTTTCGAGTATTTCGAATTCACTAACGAAATCGAGAAGATGAATGAAGCAAACATTCTCTACTTGGTTTTGAAGGGCTTCCAGAAGATCAATCTTCATCCAGACGATGTGAAGAACGATCAGATGGGGCTGCTGTTCGAAAATCTGATCCGGCGCTTCAATGAACTGGCTAATGAGACGGCGGGCGATCACTTCACGCCCCGCGAGGTCGTCCATCTTATGGTTGATTTATTGTTTATTGACGCGGACGACCTTCTGACTAAAGAAGGCTACGCCGTCAGGATGCTCGACCCCGCCTGCGGCACTGGCGGCATGCTGGCCGGGGCCCAGTCCTACATGCGCCAGCATAACCTGGCGGCGAAGCTCTACGTCTACGGACAGGACTACAACAAGCGTGCCTTCGCCACGGCGGCGTCCGACATGCTCATGAAGCAAGTTGATCACAATGGCGGCGGCGAGAACATCCAGTTCGGCGACACCTTCACCGAGGACCGTTTCGAGGGGCAGCAGTTCGATTACTTCATCGCCAACCCGCCCTTTGGCGTCGATTGGAAGAAGCAGCAGAAAGATATCACGCGCAGGCACGAAAAGGCCGGACGCGACGATCCATTCGGCGCTGGGCTTCCCAGGGTCAATGATGGTTCGCTGCTATTCCTTCAGCACATGATCTCCAAGTTCGAGGCCGTCGATCCAAAGGCTCAGAAATACGGCTCGCGAGCGGCAATCGTATTCTCAGGGTCGCCCCTCTTCACCGGCGGTGCGGGCGGCGGTGAGAGCGAAATCCGTCGATGGATCATCGAACGCGACATGCTCGAAGCCATCGTCGCCCTCCCGGAGCAGATGTTCTACAACACCGGCATCGGCACCTATATCTGGATCGTCACCAACCGGAAGATGAAGGAGCGCACAGGTAAAATTCAATTGGTCGATGCGCGTGAGACGTGGATTCCCATGCGCCGTAGCCAGGGGGATAAGCGCCGCAAGATTGGCGAGGGCAAGGCTCAGGAGGGCGACAACCGCGAGGATGAGCCCGATCAGATTGCCGAAATCGTGCGCCTCTACGGCCGGTTCGAGGTGAACGAAAAGTCAAAGCTCTTCGACAATGAAGATTTCGGCTACACCCGCGTCACAGTCGAGCGGCCCTTGCGACTGCGCTACCAGATGACGGTGGAGGACAAGGCGCGCTTCCTTGATGCCGCGCCGCATCTGCTTGACGACGTCCAGGCAATCGACAAGGCGCTTGGACGCGAGCCGGATCTCGATTGGAACGCGATCTGGGCCAACATCGTGAAGCTGTTGAGGAAGCGCGGATCGCGCTGGAAGGCGCCGGAAGAAAAGCTTTTCCGTTCGGTCTTCACGGTGAAGGACCCCGGTGCCGCCCAGGTAAAAAAAGGATCTGGCTTCGAGGTCGATCCCGATTTGCGCGATTTCGAGAACGTACCACTGAAGCAAGATATCGATGCTTATTTCAAACGGGAGGTTCTGCCACATGTCCCCGATGCCTGGATGGACCGGACGAAGGATAAGGTCGGCTATGAGATCAACTTCAACCGCCACTTCTACAGATTTAGTCCGCCGCGCAAGCTGGCCGAGATCGATGCAGACCTGAAGACGGCGGAAGAAGAAATCCTCCGGCTGCTGCGAGAGGTGACGGAATGATACGTGACCTCGGCTTAGTAGGGCTGCCCCGCGATTGGATTTGGAAAAAATTGAAATACGTCGCCCGGATGGCTGCTGGTGACGCCATCACGTCCGAGGATATTAGAGAAACTGGCGACTATCCTGTTTACGGTGGAAACGGACTTCGCGGATACACCGAGAACTTCAATCGTAAGGGCGATTTCGTTTTGATCGGCCGCCAAGGTGCCCTTTGCGGCAATATCAACTACGCCTCCGGCGAATTCTGGGCGTCAGAACATGCTATCGTGGCAGACCTGCAAGACAACGCCGAAGTGCGGTGGCTCGGCGAGCTCCTGTCCTTCATGAACCTGAACCAGTACTCGCAATCTGCTGCACAGCCCGGCATCGCCGTTGATGTAATCGCCAATCTCCCAATTCCCGTGCCTCCACGGAAAACTCAAAAGGCGATCGCCTCTTTCCTCAGTCGCGAAACCACCGACATCGACGCCCTGATCGCGGCCAAGCAGCGGTTGCTGGAGCTTCTGGCCGAGAAGCGGCGTGTGATTGTCGCCGAGGCGATCATGCGCGGGCTGAACTCCGCCACCCCGCTCCGCCCCTCCGGCATCGACTGGCTCGGCGATATCCCCGCGCATTGGGAGGTGGAGAGGTCGCGCTGGCTGTTCCAGGAGCGTGACGAGCGGTCGGAAACGGGCAAAGAGGAAATGCTGACGGTGTCACATTTGACCGGGGTTACGCCTCGCTCCGAGAAGGACGTCAACATGTTCGAAGCGGAGACGACGGCGGGCTATAAACTCTGCTTCGCTGGCGATTTGGCCATTAACACGCTTTGGGCCTGGATGGGCGCCATGGGCACCGCTCGCGTCGACGGCATCGTGAGCCCTGCCTACAATGTCTACACCCCGGGCCCGCGCCTTATTCCCGATTATGTTGACGCTCTTGTTCGCATTCCGGTCTTTGCGCAGGAAGTGACGCGCTATTCCAAGGGAGTCTGGTCTTCGCGCCTCCGGCTTTACCCGGAAGGCTTCTTCGAGACCTATTGGCCGATTCCGCCGATTGCCGAACAATGGGAAATCGTCCATCACATCGCGACCGAAACCGCCAAAATCGACCGCCTACGCACCGCCACCGAGAACTCCATCACGCTGCTGAAGGAACGTCGCGGCGCACTGATCGCCGCCGCCGTCACCGGCCAGATCGAAGTCCCGGAGGCGGCATGAAACTCACTAGCCTTTCCCTCGAAAACGTCAGGGCCTTCAAAGAAGCGGAGTTTAAATTCGATCCCGGCTTCAATCTGATTATCGGCATCAACGGAGCAGGTAAGAGTACTGCGCTGGACACGATACGCTTCTGCGCTTCGCATCTGCTGGCCGCACTGCAAAAGATGCCCTTCAAGCCATTTGGCCTCAGTACGGATGATATCCACGGCAAAGCTCCGTTTGCAGAAGCTTCCCTGCACATCAACTTTGCAGACAAGGGAGACGCATTCGTTCGGCTGCGCGAATGGCGGGAGCAGGTAGCCGTCGAGGATACCTCTAACCTTGAGCGCCTGCGCCGGGAAATTCTCGAAACCGCCCGGCCGAGGGAACGGCTTCGCACCCAATTGCGAGAGCTCGTTGAAACAGTTTCGCCGAACGATTCCGTGTTCTTCTACCCGTCCAAAAATGAACTGAAGGAGCGATCGGGCAGGCAGTCGAGCGCGCCATTGGTCATCCACTATTCCACTGCGCGCTCGATCATGAATGAGCAGGCGGAACGTAAATCCGCGGCGGGCACCAGTCAGCTTGCCTATGTTAATGCGCTTCAATCAAACGCACTCAGCCTGCGCCAATTCGCCGACTGGATGCGCGCCCAGATCGGGTTGTCGTCGGAGCGCCCGGCGTCTCGGCATCTTGTAGATGGAATTGCCACCGCCCTTGACCGGTTCCTACCTGGCTATTCAAATCTGAGACCTTCAAGCGAGAATCCGTCGAAGGTCGAGATCGACATCAAGGGCACGACGCTTGATGTGCGGGCGTTGTCAGACGGTGAGCGAAGCGTACTCGCATTGATCCTCGACATCTCCAAACGGCTCGCTCAGGCAAATCCTCGTCTGGATGATCCTCTTGCCAGCAGCGAGGCCGTTATTCTCATCGATGAGATCGATTTGCATCTCCATCCGCAATGGCAGCGCCAGATCGTCAAAAATCTCGAACGCACGTTTCCGAATTGCCAGTTCATCGCAACCACGCACTCTCCGCAGACTATTGGGGAAGTGCCTCACGACAAAATCCAGATGATCAAGGATGGGCGCATCTATCCCCCAAGCCGCTCATACGGGATCGATTCCAGCCGGGTGCTTGAAGAGGTAATGGACACGGCGTCACGCAACCCGGCGATAGAACAGGAAATCGGCCGTATCGCCAAACTGATCGGGAATCATAAAAGTGCAGAAGCAAGAGCTGCGATCGAGGCGTTGTCCGATCAGATCGGCGCCGACGATCCGGAAATAACCCGCGCCCGCACGCTCCTCGACTTCATGGAGGGGGAGGCGTGAGGGCCATCACCAAGGCGGCCGAGCCGCAAAGCTTGGTGCAGCACCGGGCTCAGGCGCACAGCGACTACAACAACTACGTGCAGAAGGATGAATTGCGAACGGCACTTGTCGGCGAGCAAAAAGGACTATGCTGTTATTGCACAGGGCGCATTCGAGCCGATGCCGAGGCAATGAAAATTGAGCATTGGCAATGTCAGGCGAGCTATCCACAGCACCAACTCGCCTACGGCAATCTGCTCGGCGCTTGTCTCGGGGGGCAAGGCCAGGCGGAGGCTGATCAGCACTGTGATACGAGAAAGGGTAACCGCGAACTCCTGTGGAATCCGGCCACTGCGGCCCACATGATCGAATCTCGGCTGCGCTATCTTTCTGACGGAACTGTTGAAAGTACAGATGCAGCGTTCAATGATCAGCTAAATTCTGTTTTGGGTCTAAATTTGAAGTATTTGAAGAATAACAGAAAGGCCGTTCTAGATGCCATGCTAGTCTGGTGGCGTATGGCGCAACCAGTTTCGAAGCAGAAGCTCCAAATGCAGATAGATAGACGCACGAACCATGTCGGCGAGTATCAGCCATTCAGCCCAGTTGCGGTCTGGTTTCTACGGCAAAAATTGGGAGCGGCAGCATGAGCCACGCCAGGCATTCGGAAGGCGCATTCGAGACCGTGATCGAGGCCACCATGCTGGCCAATGGCTATGTGCCGGAGCCTGTCGCCGGTTTCGACCGCGAGCGAGCGATCTTTCCCGCGACGGTGCTGGATTTCATCCGCGTCACCCAGCCCAAGGAATGGAAGGCGCTTGAAGCGCTGCATGGCGAGAAGACCGGTACCCAGATTCTAACCGATCTCACCAAATGGATGGACCAGAACGGTTCGCTGGCGACGCTGCGCCACGGCTTCAAATGCTATGGCAAAACCTTGCGCGTCGCCTTCTTCAAAGCCGCCCACGCGCTGAACCCCGAGCTTGAGGCGCGCTATGCCGCCAACCGCGTCGGTATTACTCGGCAACTGCACTTTTCCAAGACTTCGGAGAAGTCGCTGGACGTGACGCTGAGCGTCAATGGCATTCCCGTGGCGTCGGTGGAACTCAAGAACCCGCTGACCGGGCAAAATGTTGATCATGCCCTGCACCAGTACCGGAAGGATCGCGATCCGCGCGAGCCGATCTTCGAGTTCAAGCGGCGCATGCTGGTCCATTTCGCAGCCGACACCGAGGCCGTGTTCATGACCACCCGGCTTGCCGGAAACGCGACGCACTTTCTGCCCTTCAACCGAGGCAACGACGGCGGCGCGGGCAACCCACCCGATCCCAAAGGGCGCAGCTATCGCACGGCCTATCTCTGGGAAGAGGTGTTGCAGCGCGATAGCCTGCTGGATCTGTTGGCCCGGTTCATTCATCTGCAAATTGAGGAAAAGCGTGACGATCAGGGCCGTAAGGTCAAGAAGGAAACCTTGATCTTCCCGCGCTTCCACCAGCTTGAGGCCGTCCGCTCCCTGGTCGATCAAGCCCAGCGCGAAGGAGTTGGCAACAACTATCTGATTGAGCACTCGGCCGGCAGCGGCAAGAGCAACACCATCGGCTGGCTCACCCATCGGCTGGCTTCGCTGCATGACGCCAGGAATGAGCGCGTCTTCGACAGTGTCATCGTGATCACTGATCGGGTGGTTCTCGACAAGCAGCTTCAGGACACGATCTATCAGTTCGAGCACAAACACGGGGTCGTGCAGAAAATCGACGAAAGCTCGCGGCAACTCGCCGAAGCGTTGGAAAACGCCGTGCCGGTCATCATCACCACTTTGCAGAAGTTCCCATTTGTGTCGCGCCAGCTCGCCAAAATGGCGGAGGAGCGGGGCGAGGTTAATGGCGGTACGTTGAAATCCCGCAAATGCGCCGTAATCATTGACGAGGCTCATAGTTCACAGGGCGGCGAAACCGCGACTGATCTTAAAGAAGTCCTCGGCGGCCAGGGTCTGCGCGAGGAGGCCACGAAGTATATGGCCGAAAATGATGAGGATGATGTTGAAGAGCTGTATCGGTCTATGGCCAAACGTGGTCGGCAGGCAAACCTTAGCTTCTTCGCGTTCACCGCCACTCCCAAGCACAAGACACTTGCCGTCTTCGGTCGCGAGGGAAAGGCTGCGCACCGATACACGATGCGCCAAGCCATCGAGGAAGGGTTTATTCTCGATGTTCTGAAGCACTACACGACCTATGCAACCTATTTCCGGCTGCTGAAAGCAAGCGAGGACGACCCGAACGTTGAACGAAAGAAAGCGGCGCGTGCGCTTGCGCGCTTCCTAAAGCTGCATCCCCACAACATTGCGCAGAAAACCGAAGTGATGATCGAGCACTTCAATGCGGCGACCCAGCACAAGATTGGCGGGCGTGCCAAGGCAATGGTCATCACCGGGTCGCGCCTGGAGGCCGTGCGCTACAAGCAAAGCTTCGATACTTATATTAAGGAGAGAGGTTACGCGATTAAGTCGCTAGTAGCCTTCTCCGGCACCGTGACCGACGACAAGCTCGACGACGTAACCTACACCGAAGAGGGCATGAATCTCGGCGTGCGCGAGAAAGAACTGCCTGAAGCCTTTGCGACGCAGGAATATCAGGTGCTGCTCGTCGCGGAAAAGTATCAGACCGGCTTCGATCAACCGTTGCTGCACACGATGTATGTCGATCGACGCCTTGCGGGCATCCAAGCTGTGCAAACGCTCTCGCGCCTCAATCGCATCCATCCTTTGAAGGAGGATACGTTCGTTCTCGACTTCGTCAATGATCGTGACGAAATTCGCGAGGCATTTAAGACCTATTTTGAAGGCGCCGAGATTGGCGAAGAAGTCGATCCGGCAAGGATGTATCAAATTAAGACGGAGCTCGATGCCGAAGGCGTGTATGAAATTGAGGATGTTCAGCGATTTTCTTCAGTCTATTTTAAGCCGAAGCAGCGCCAGAGTGCGAACGATCATCAGATGATGAATGCCGCCCTCGATCCAGCCGTTTCACGTTTTGAAGAAATGCAGAGTGCCAATCCAGACGAGGCAGAATTGTGGCGCGGCAAGGTTCTCGCGTTCGGCAGCCTATATGGCTTTCTGAGCCAGATAATCCCGTATCAAGATTCTGATCTGGAGCGTCTCTACGTATTCCTGCGCCATTTGGCTGCGAAGCTGCCGAGGCGGGCTAGTGGTCCATCCTATCAGTTCGATGATGAAGTGCGACTTGAATATTATCGTCTCCAGAAAATAAGCGAAGGTTCAATCAGCCTGAATGAAGGACAGGCCAACCGCCTCGATGGCCCTTCCGAAGTTGGAACTGGCGTTCTTCACGAAGAGGCGGTGCCTCTCTCGCGCCTGATTGATGTCGTCAACGAACGGTTCGGAACAGACTTCAATCAAGCCGACCAACTGTTCTTCGATCAGATCGTTGAAGCGGCCATCTCTGACAATGCACTGAAGCAAGCTGCTGCGGTCAATCCCGGCGACAAGTTCGAGTTGGTGTTCCGGAATCTCCTCGAGGCGCTGTTCGTTGAACGAATGGATCAGAACGAGGAAATTTTCGCCCGTTTCATGAACGACAAATCGTTCCAGAAGGTCGTCACCGGCTGGCTGTCCTCCGAGGCGTATCGGAAGCTCAAATTGGTGGACCAGGTTCATACTGCCAGGGAAACGGATAATGCAGGAAATGGCCGGGATATCGGCCAAAGTCCATAATAGCGACAGCGGGTGACCGCCGGTCATTCGACACGGAGTACGCCATCACCGCTTTGCGGTTCATCGATCTTTGCCATCTCAACGAGACATCGTGGTTACCCGATATCGTCTCGCTGCCCAATCCAGGAATTCGGAACCAGCTTGATGCCATCGCGCCATCGCTGCGATATCGACTCGCGGAACCAACCGTCCAGCAATTCGACGTGATCCAAGACGATGATCTGCATGGGCGAGGCTGTTCTGGTGCAATGGTCAAAAAGCAGTCTGTAAAGGCGGGCGACGGCGAGTTGATCCTCGTCTCGGCCATCGACCTCGCCGATATCCTTTTCTGGCGGATAGTAGGCCTGGGACGGCTGATCCAGCATCAAAAAGGCGGGAACCGGTCGGTTGCGGGCGCGGAAGAGCTTGTGAAGAGCCAGATGGGCGGCGACATGATAGCCGACCCAATTCTCTCCGCTGCCGATGTTTGGCAGCATGAGCGGGCCATTTACGGTGTCCGCGACAACGGTCAATCTGCGCCGATCAAGGCGCAGTGGATTGTTGCCATGTTCGAGCGCCAGCGCGCCCGCAATCTCGGTGAGATCGCGTCCGACGAACCCCAGTGCGGTGGTGAGTCGCTCCTCCAGCAAATCCAAATCCAGGGCCTGCTCAAGGGCTTGCACCTCGGCACGGAGCTGGGCAATTTCAAGTTTCAGCCCGTCATCAGATGAAACGATGCGGGCGTTTTCGAGGTAGTACCCGATACGGCCGGCGACGCGCGCCTGTTCGGTGAACTGATCCTGCTGGATGCGCAGACGCTCGTTGTCGGCAATACGCGAGGCCATGTCTTGCTGAACTGTCTTCAGGCGGTCTTCGATATCGAAGCGCTTTGTCTCGAGCTCAGCCACACGCTCCTGTAGCCGCGGATTGTCGCGTCGGACCGAACTCAGTTGTCGCTCTAGACCGATCAGCGAGCGCGTGATTTCGGTCACCGATGGCACCGGGTTGGGTAGGTGGCTTTCGCAGAGAGGGCACCGATCCGCAGCCCCGCCATCGCTGGAGACAAGGCCGATGGCGCTCAGGCGGGCCTGCTGCTCTCGTGCCTCGGATTCGAATTCTGAAACCTCGTGTTCCAGCCTACGAAGGTCCGCGATTTCCTCCCGCACGTCCTGAAGCTCGGACCGCAGACGGCGACGGCGTTCTTCCAGGTCGTTGAGGTCGGCGGCGGGATCGTCCAATGTCGCATAGGTCAGCGGGCGCGGGGTGGCCGCGCTCGCCAGCGCAGCACGCAGTCGCTCAGGTGAGTCCATGATGGTGTCGGCCGGCACCAATCCCACCCGCTTGGCTTCCTTGATTAGGGTTTCAGCCGTTACCGTTGCCTTGCTGGAAAGGGCTTGTGCTTCCCTAAACTCCCGTTCGCGGTCACGAAGTCGGAGGCGCGCATCCGTATATCGCTTCTGGTTGAGGTAGTGATCGTCACCCATTGCACCGATAAAATAGGGAAGGGTGTCCTTGATGGCCGTCGAGATGAAATCTTCGCCTTGGCGGTGAAATAGTAGGCGTGGATCGGCGATCTCGTATTGGGCCTGCAGGCAGAAGAAAATCGCCTGACTGGCGGATGCTTCCAGGGACTGGCGGCGGGTGGTCCGTGGATCAGGAATGTAGACGTTCTCGGAAATGCCAAGAAGCGCGGATAGGTGGTTGCGCAGGCCGTCGGCCGTGATGTTCTTTTGGAATGCCTCGGGTGTTCGAGGAAGTTCGGCTGCGCCACGGTGATAGTAAATCTCGTCGCTGGCCTTTCCGCCGGGACCGGGATTCCGGCGAGCGATTAGGATGCCTTCGCCATCGCGGTCCAGGAGGATTGCGAACCAGGACACAGCTTCGCGAATCACACCTTCGGGGATCGCGCATTCATCCTGGCCCCAGCAGTAATCAACGATTCGGATGAGTGTCGACTTGCCGGCTCGCGGTCCGCCAGTGACAATATTTAAACGCCCGAGTTCGAAGGTGATGTCACGCCTTTCACCGTCCCAGGAGTAAATGGCAATGGCACGAAGTTGCAGCGTCATGGCTTTATGCCCATGGTCTGAAGGATGTCGATTAGGGAACCTTGATTGGCGAACCAACGTCCGAGAAGACCCGCCGACCGACGGGTCTGGTCGGTGTCACCGGAACTGATCGGCAGCTTTGCCGACAACTTCAGGGGCGACGTTCCCTGGGCCAGGCCATCTGGGCCCAGTTCGAGTGCACGGTGTTGGACGAGGAACAGCAGCGCCTCGCGGGTGGTCGTGCGGAGAGTGGCCACCCGCTCGGGGAGTTCCGCCAGCGTCACACCGTGTTCAGCCGACCAGGTGGCGAAGGTGGTGTTTGCTTTTCCAGGCAGTATCGCCCGAGTGGGCGGATGAAGCGTCAACGGCAGGATGAGGAAGGCAAACGGCAATGGGAATGGTCTACCGCACAGGCGGCCATATTCACGGGTGGCCCTGGTAATGAGCTCACCGCAGAACGCGGGGTTCAGCAGCGCCGCTATTTCCGAAGGGCGAGCCTGCCAAGGAAGAGGTGAGGTGGCCTTTTCCACTCAATCCTCCTCCTTGCACAATTTGATGAAATCCCGGTGCCAACCGACCCGCAATTCATTCGCAAGCATGTGGTAGGAGCCCACGTTCAGGAATCGAAGTGGCTGGGCTCTGAACGGAAATCGCGCCTCGCCTTCGACCCAGTGATAGAGGTCCTGACCGGCGTTCTGCAGCACCGGGCTGTCAGCAGGTTCGCCGGAATGCTTGTCTTGTATCCTTTCGAACCGAGGTTGCCATTCTTCGATCAAGGTGGTTTCAAAGCGGGTGATTTCGTCGTCGACGACAAGGTGTTCGCGGACCCATTTCGAGCGTTGGGCAAAGGCGCGGTAGAAATCCCGCTTGGCGTACTGGATACGGTTGCCACCAATCCCGATCACCTTCAACTGGCGCACAAAGGGACGCCCCTCGTACTCAAGGTCATGCTCATCCGGAAGCTCGGCGTGCTCGAATTCCGCAACAAGCGCGTCCCGTTTCATCTGGTCCCGAATTTCGTCCAGCTTGGCTTCGAGCTCCATTACCGAGATGGGTTCCGGAGGGCTTTTCATGATCGCGGAGCAGACCCGTGGCCACCACCATCCCTCCAGCATTTCCCGCGCGATCGGCGCCTTCCCGCGGGGGGCGATGAAGCGGAGTGCATCCTCAATTACACGATCGAGCTCGGTGATGAGAAAATGCCCGTCGAGAACTTCTACGGCGCTTAGCAAGGAAGTCCGCATTTTGGGCGTCAAGGCAAGAAAGGCGGCGTAGGCCGCTGCCAGCGCCTTGTTCTCTCCCGCTTCCGCTATTTTGGTTAGCCTACCTGACGCAGTAACGGGGTCTCGGGCCGTGCCGGCGAGATACGCTCCGGGTGACCGCAGGAGGGCGGCAACCTGGTCGTCATCGGCCTTCGCCGTGGTAATGAGAACAAAGCGAACGCGTTGCGGCAGCGACGGATCCGCCCCCACGGCCTCCGACCAGATGCGGAGGGTCTTCCACATGTCGGGGCTGTAGTCCGACAAGGATGCCTTGCGGTTGACGTGGTGCTTGGTCTGCAAAAGCTCTAGGGCCGTGCCGGCGGACTCGAACGACACATCGTCAAGCCGCTCAATGCCGACCTCGACACCCGAGTCGGTATTGGCGTAGCGCAGGCAAAGCGCCAGTGCCAAGCGAGCTTGGTACAAATAGCCCGCAGCCGAACTTGCTGCACTGAAATCCGTGCCGGAATGCGACATCAGTGATCCCCCTTGGCCACTGATGGTTATTCAAATGGCGAAGCTCCGCAATAAGAAGATGTGGTGGCTCATTTCCTTGTCGCCAAGCCTTTCCATTCCCGCGCCATCGCGCAAGGTCCGTTGATGGCCTGTTTTGGCCCAGGGCTCCCGCGCTCTCCAATAAAAGATTCGGAATAGGCAGCTGACCTGCCCTGCGTAATATATTGTTTCTAAACGCCATTTAGACCGCGTACCGTTTCCGGGCAGTCAACGGCTGGCGGAGAAAATTGGGTGGAGAGAAGACAAAACTGCCCGACAAACGGTTGCCGCAGGGTGCGATAGTCAATAGCTGTCGGCCCGAGACGGCGCAGAACCTCGGGCTTTCGCCCAAGGTTCTATGCGTCAGAGAATCTATTCTTAAATAAATTGGCGGGGCAGAAGAGTTTGTGGGCGAACCTTCTCTCCAATAAAATTAATGACTTAGCCCTTCGGATGCCGGGATGCGTCACGGAGTTTCCTCGCCATCATCGTTCAGCAATTGCCGCAATGCCCGTTCGGGATTACCGAGAAAGGAACGCATGACCCGGTAATGCTCGGTCTCTTCCGGACGAACGGGGCGGATGGTGTCACCGTCCAGGGATAGCAAGGTGGCGCCCGGCAGAGACATGAGGATGGGCGAATGGGTGGCAATGATCGCTTGAACCTGGCCACTGCGCTGCCAATCCCACAGCAGGCGCAGGAAGGCCAGTTGCCGGGTCGGGGACAATGCCACTTCCGGTTCGTCCAACAGGTAAAGGGCGCGCTGGTTTGCCCCCAGCCGGTTGTCGAACAGCGCAAGAAAGGACTCGCCGTGACTCTGGTGGTGCAAGTTTCGGCCGCCGTAATTGCCGAGATCAGCTACCTCGTCGATGTAGCTGGCAAGCCCAAAGAAACTCTCCGCCCGGAAGAAAAAACCATTTGAAATCTTTGGTAGCCATGACAGCCGCAACGCCCGTGCAAGGGCATTTTCCGGCCCTTCGGATCCCGGTCTATGGTGCTGGCTGCCGCCAAGGGCCGGGAAACCAGCCGATGCCGCCAAAGCCTCCAACAAAGTGGATTTTCCCGAGCCGTTTTCGCCGACCAGGATGGTGATCGGTGAAATGAAATCCAGGGAGAAACCCGCTTGGCGGAGAAATCCAAGGCTCGGGAACGGATGATTGCCCCACTCCGCCTTGTCGGCAAGCAGGGTGATCTTCCGAAGAAAGGGCGACGAAACGCGCGATGTCATGGCGCGGCGACTTCCGGCAGGGCGATCGGCGTTCCCGTCTCATCGACCATTTGGGCGTCGGCGTATTCGATAAGGCGGGCAAGAAACAGCCATGCCGCGTGGCGGGCCGCCTCCGGGGAAACCGAGTAGATGATTTTGGGCGTGCACAATAATGTGCAGGTGGTCCGGCAGCCGAACTGGTGTTCGGCTGCCGAAACCGCTGGATCAATAACCGCGCGAAACTCGTGAAGCGAGCCGTCCTGCCCCTTCATGAATGCGGAAAAAGTCCAGTCATCTGCCATTCACCATCCTCCGGACAACGGCGGTTGCTGGCGCCCCGCAATGCAGGCTGCATACCGTTCGCTTGCCGACCGCCAACAACGAGCACCGGCTTCCTTTCCGAGGCGGGCGGTTACGCCGTTGCAGGTGCGACCGTCATCCGCATATTGAGCGTCACAATCGTCGTTGCCACCGGGGCGTGGGCATTTCCCGCCAGCCTTGCCGCCACCATTTCCGAACATACCCCAGCCCGCAGGCTGAGCGCATGCTTCTTGAGGCGGTTCTTTATTGGAGCCTCCACCAACCGCGGCCAATTGCTGGTTGATGGTTTTCTCCGTCGGCCCCTCCGGCCGCATGAAGCCATCGACTTTAAGGGCGTTGTCTTTTTGGAAAGAACGGATGCCGTCGAACATGGCGTCGTCCGTCCAGTCGTCGATGCCGCGATGGGGTGGTATTTTGTAGTACCCGAGATCCGTGAGAGCCTGCTTGGTGTTCATGATGTCACCGGGATCGACGCGATAGTTCGTTCCCATCGGCTCTTTCAACTTGAACCAGGACATGACACATCTCCTCGTGTGCCTTTCGTCATTTGACGACAGGCGCATCGGCAGGCATCGGGGTGGGACCCGATGCGATTGAAACCAATGATGAGCGGATGTTGTCCGTCGGTTCTCCCCCGCGCTCTCAAACGCGACAGGCCGCAGGCTCACCCGAGGGGGAGTGTTGTCCGGGGCGGTTCTCCACAGCTTTGTGATGGCGATGGGCCGTCGGGCACCCCGACATCATGTTTAGCGGAAAAATGTGTCGGATGCAAGAACATAGGATGAACATCCGCCTCGGGTCGCGCTGATTCGCTTCTGGCGTGAGTGATTGGTACCACCATGCGTCTGGGGAAATGGGGTAACACAGCCTGACTCCGGCCATTTGGCGAGGGGAGCCGTTTACAACCAGCACGTTCGCCAAGCTGATATTCGCAAATTGATCGGGGGATTTGATCGCTGTTACTCGCGAACGCTCGTAAATGAGCGAAAGCCTGGGGGCTGGAGCGCGCTACAGCGAAAATGGCGGAGGGGTGGGGGCTGGGGATGAACCTTCTCTAAGTACAAATTCGTAGCGGAGCGAAACCGTACGGGATACGGTGAAATGCGCAAAAATGGGTGGAGAAGGCTTGCGACGATTCTTCTCCACCATTTTGGAGCGGCTATTGGATCAATTCAACAACGTATCGATGGATGCCAGTGCTTCCGCCAGTTTGATCCGAGCTTCCACGAGTTTCGCTCCAGCAATCGCGCTTCTGCGCCCAGCCATCAGCAAAAACATATCCAGCACCGCATCGGAGTGCCGGGCCAATGCTATCAAATGTTCTCCGCTGGGACCATTTGTGCCGGCGAACCAGTTCTTCACCGTCCGTTCGCCCGCACCGGTCCAGCGCATTGCTGTCTTGATCCCCTGATGGCTGGTCCCAAGCTGCTCGCGTAACGCTTCGGCGATCATCATCGCATAGTCCGCCTTGTCGTGCCCCCGGCCGTTGTGGCCAGGAAAAACCTTGCCCTTTTTCGGCAACATTTTTCCGCGCCTCCCCCGCTATTGTTTGGTCGTAGTGCGGAGAGGGTAGGAACCGGGTCCAGTATCCGGATAGTCCGTCGATGGCCATGCCTCCGAAACGCAACGCAGTCGCGGGGGGCATATTCCGGTGAGCGACGAGAGCGGACACAAAAGCGACGAAAGCAATCCCGCACCGGAACCCCGGCGGCGCGCGGCTCAGTACGTGCGGATGTCCACGGAGCATCAGCAATACTCGACCGAGAACCAGGCGGACGCCATACGCCAATATGCCGAGAGCCATGGCTTTGAAATCGTTCGCACCTATGCCGACGAAGGGAAAAGCGGGCTTCGCCTGGATGGCCGGAAAGCACTTCAGCAGTTACTCGATGATGTCCAATCGGGGCGGGCCGATTTCTCCGTGGTTCTTGTTTATGACGTGAGCCGTTGGGGCCGATTCCAGAACCCCGACGAGGGCGCCTATTACGAGCTGTGCTGTGACCTCTCCGGCATTGCCGTTCACTATTGCGCCGAACAATTTGACAACGACGGCAGCCCTTTTTCCCACATCATCAAAGCGCTCAAACGAACGATGGCCGGCGAATATTGCCGGGAGTTGTCGGTAAAGGTCTTCTCGGGCCAGCGCCGTCTGATCACCCTGGGATATCGCCAGGGCGGCCCAGCCGGTTTCGGACTCCGGCGCCAATTGATCGACCATACCGGCACGCCAAAGAACGCCCTTGCCCGTGGCGAGCAGAAAAGCATCCACACCGACCGCGTCATCCTGATTCCCGGCCCTCCGGACGAGGTTGAGGTCGTCCGCTTCATCTATCGCACGTTCGTCGTGGACGGCAGAACCGAACGTGAAATCGCGACGGCGCTGAATGCTCGCGGCCTCACCACCGACCTCGGCCGCCCCTGGACACGCGGCACCATTCATCAGGTGCTGATCAATGAGAAATACATCGGCAACAACGTCTGGAACCGCCGGTCGTTCAAGCTGAAGAAAAAGCGCATCCAGAATTCCCCGGAAGACTGGGTTCGGGCGGACGCGGTGTTCTCAGCGATCGTGGACCATGCCTTGTTCGATGCAGCCCAAGCCATCATTCGCGGACGCTCACAACGCCTTTCGGACGAGGAGATGCTGGCTGTGCTGCGGGAGTTGCTGGAACGGCGGGGATTCTTGTCGGGCATCCTGATCGACGAGACCGAGAACTGCCCTTCCAGCAGCGCCTATCAAAGCCGCTTCGGTAGCCTGCTGCAGGCCTACGAGATGGTTGGCTTCACCCCTGACCGCGACTACCGCTACATCGAGATCAACCGCGTCCTACGGCAATTGCACCCGCAGGTCCTGGCCAACACCGTCGCCGGCATCGAAGCGGCTGGCGGCGTGGTCGCCCAGGATCCAGTCACCGACATCCTAACTATCAACCAGGAATTCACCGCCTCGATCGTCGTCGTGCGGTGCCGGGAAACCCCTGCCGGGTCGCTGCGCTGGCACATCCGTCTTGATATGGGGCTTTGCCCGGACGTGACGGTTGCCGTCCGGATGGACCAAGAAAACCGCGAGGCACAGGACTATTACATTCTGCCTAGCCTCGACATGAAGGCGCCGACATTCCGGCTCGGCCAGCACAACGGCATGGCGCTCGACGCCTTCCGCTTCGATTCCCTCGATCCGTTGTTCGACATGGCCGCTCGGGTCAGATTGTTGGAGGTTGCGTGATGGACGAACACCCCGGTCAATCCGTCGAAATGATCCCCATCGCCAGGATCACGGTGATCAATCCCCGGATCCGCAACCAGCGCATCTTCAAGGACATTATCGACAGCATCGCGGAGGTCGGGCTCAAGAAGCCCATCACCGTCACCCGCCATGAGGATAAGGACGGGCCGCGCTATGACCTTGTCTGCGGCCAAGGCCGCCTGGAAGCCTTTCAAGCTCTGGGGCAAACCGAGATTCCGGCGCTGGTGGTCGAGGCTGACGCTCAGGAACGCCTGGTCAAAAGCCTGGTTGAGAACTGCGCCCGCCGGCTTCACCAAGCCATCGACCTCCTCCATGACATCGGGGGCATGAAACGGCGGGGTTACACCGAGGCCGAGATCGCCAAGAAGACGGGCCTGTCGATGGAATATGTCCGTGGCGTCGTTCGCCTGCTGGAAAAGGGAGAACTCCGGCTGCTGCGAGCTGTGGAGTCGGGGCAGATCCCGGTCAGTGTCGCCGTAGAAATTGCCGAGGCCGACGACGCAGGCATCCAGGCGGCCCTGCAACAGGCCTATGAGAAAAACCTGCTGCGCGGTCGCAAGCTGATGATCGCCAAACGATTGGTCGAAAACCGCTCTCGCCGGGGCAAGGGCCTGAGGACGCACGTACCATCCCGAAAGGATGCGCCTTCCTCAGAATCGCTGGTCCGGGCATATCGCGACGACACGGAGAGAAAGCGGCTGCTGGTTCGCAAGGCGAACGCGACACGCGCCCGCCTCCTCTTCATGACCGAGGCCTTTCGCCAACTGTTAAACGACGAGAATTTCGTGACCCTGCTCCGGGCAGAGGATCTCGACACCATTCCCCGGAATCTTGTCAGCCGCATTCAACGGGCGGAGGTTTCCTGATCATGGCCCGCAAACCGCTGTCCGGTCCCGTGCAGATGGTCTTCGAGGCAACCAGCCTGCGTATCGCCATCAGCGATATCCAGCCGCTTCGCCTCGTTGGCCCGGCGGTCAAGAAGACGCCGAAATACGCTCAGATTGCCGCATCGATCAAAGATGTGGGGATCATCGAGCCTCCCGTAGTCGCCAGGGATCGCGCGGACCGAGGGAAATATCTACTGCTCGATGGGCATCTGCGGATCGAAATCCTGAAGGAAATGGGTGAAGCCACGGTCATCTGCCTGGTTTCAACCGACGACGAAGCCTTCACCTACAACAAGCGGATCAACCGCATCGCCATCGTCCAGGAACACAAAATGATCCTGAAGGCCATCGAGGATGGCGTTCCCCAGGAGCGAATCGCCAGGGCGCTCAACGTCAATGTCGATTACATCCGCCGCAAGCGGGCACTCCTCGACGGCATATGCCCGGAGGTGGTGGAAATGCTCCAGGACAAGCACGTCCCGATCAACACATTCGCCGAGTTGAAGAAGATGCGGCCGGTTCGCCAGATCGAGGCGGCGCAGTTGATGGTCGCCATGAATAAATACTCGATCACCTACGCCAAATCGTTGGTCGGGGCGACGCCGTCATCGCAGTTGATCGACCAGAGCAAACCCAAGCGCGTAAACGGCCTTACCGACGATCAGATCGCCCTGATGGAGGAGGAATCGGCCAAGCTGGACCGCGAGTTCCGCCTGATCGAGCAATCCTACGGTGCCGATCACCTTGATCTCGTGGTGGTCACCGGGTTCCTGGAACGGCTGCTCAGCAACGCCCGCATCGTGCGGTACTTCGCCCAGAACTACCCAGAGCTACTGGCTGAATTTCAAAAAATCACAGATGGTGGTCAATCAGCCGCTTGAGCCATCGCTTCCAACGGGGACCCGGACCCGAAAGCGCGGGGACCGCAGGAGACGCCGTCGTGAGGGACGGATCGAGCGCGGCGGTGGGGATGACGGCGATCCCGTTCGGAGCCCACCTTTGGCCTGTCAAATATGGGCCAAAGACAGCAAGCGTGGCCGATCAGGGTGGTGCCTCCTGGTCGGCCACGCCATGCGAAACCAACCTCTTGCTAAATTGAACTGAGGCTTTCTTAATCACCTAAGCTCAGGTTAATTTGTTGCTCTGAAATTGCTTTCCGTACCCATGTCCCGTCAATGCTCCACTGATGCAAATGGAATTGTTAGGTCTGTGCTCGCAGGAGATCCGCAGGCGTGGGAGGAATTTGTCTGCGCGGTCGCTGACGTAGTGTGGACGTCCTGCACGCTTCTCTGCCAAGGGGACAATGAGGCCAGGGAGGCGTTCGCCGAAGTCTTCGACGCCCTGAAGGCCGACGAGTTCCGACGCCTTCGCCGTTTCGACGGCTCGAGTTCAATACCGACCTTTGTCGCCCTCACCGTGCGGGAGATCCTCGCCGAGCGGCTGATGCGGATGTTCTCCGACGGCCGGATGGACGAGGCTTGGACCGCCTTCGAGCATTTCTTCAAGCGGGACATCGACAGGATCCTGAGAAGGAGGATGCCCGGTGCTGCCTTCGAGGAGACCAGGCGGGAGGCATACCAGGAGATCGGTTTGGCCTTCGTAGCCGACGGATGCCGACGCATTCGGGCCTATGACGGCACGGGAAGCTTCACTGGCTTCGTCCTCCAGACTGTCGACCACCTCACCATCGACCATATCCGCCGCACCTCTTCCCGCCGCAGGAACGACGACGAACCCCGGATGGTGGCAGTCTCCATGGACGAAGCTGGGGACCTCCCCTCGGAGGAGGTGACACCCGAGGCCCTCCTCATCGGGGAGGAGGAGGAAAGGACGCTGGACGCCGCGGCCCAGGCTCTGCGGGACGCCGCCGATTCCCTGTCCAATACGGAGCGGCTCTACATGAGCGTGGCCCTCGGGAGCGGCGAGCCGCTTCCAGCCCGCGAGGTGGCCCGGTTGATGGGGCGGCCCGTGGAGGATGTCTACAAACTGAAGCAACGGGTGATGGGGAGGCTGAAGGCCGCCCTCGAAAAGAATCCTGCGGTCAAACTTTGGCGGGCGTCCGTCTAATGTGGTGGCAAGGAGAGACCCCGTGACCGAGACACCGCATTCGCTGATCGAGCGGCTGCTGGCCGAGGAAGGCAAGGCCGGCGACGGTCGTGCCCGGCTGGTCGCGGAGCTGTCGGCCCGCGTCGGCGGCGAAAGCCTGCCGTCGAAGGCCACGCCGGAGATGATGGCCGCCAGGCTGGACGGGGATTCCCACAAGGAACGACAAGGCGAAGCCGACGCCGTGTTCGCGGCCTCCCCCGAAGCATTGCATGACCTTGCCTCCGCTGCCGCGTTCCTGGATGCCGTCGATGCTGAAAGGAAGCCTGCCCCGGCCGATCTGGTCGCCGCCGCTGTCAGTTCGGGCATGTCTCGGAAGGCAGCGATGCCTGTCCGCAAACCATGGCTGCGCTGGCAACTGGTCGGCGCCGGCATTGGTCTGGCGTTGGCCGCCCTCGCCGCCGTCCTGATCGTCGGCCGCCAGGCTGGACCCGTCGACCCGAGGGCTCCTCTCATCGCCAAGCCCGAAACTCCGGCCGAGGCCCCGAAGGTCGTCCAGCCGAAGCCGTCCAAGGACAGGCCGGCGATGGTCCCCGCCAGTTCGGAGGATGTCGTCCCTGTGAAGAAGCCGCCGCCGAAGCCTGCGGGGGGCGAGGAGGGCGTTCCCGCCCCTCGCGCCGAAAACACGCCGAGGTTCGCCCCCGAGGCACCCGACGTGATGCCGGGGGCGAAGCGGTGACCGCTTAGCGGGATGCCCCCTTCACGATCTGGACGGTCTGCTCGCGACCATAGTAGCGGCGGGCGAGGTATGTCACCTTGTCGTCGAGATACCGCCTAAGCTCGTCCAGCCCCACCGAGCCGTCGCCGTTCCCGTATGGGGCCTTGTCGGCCTCGCCGCCCTGCCCGAGCAGGAAGTGCTTGGTGAAGAGGCCGTGGCTCCTGTCCTGCTCCCACGAAGCCATCTGGTCGGCTGCGCCTGCGGTGATGACCGTCATGTTGGCCGGCACCTGCGGAATCTTGGCCCGAAGGTTCACGGGCGAGGCGTTGGGGACGACTGTGCCAGCGGGGCTGATGCCGGAGAAGCACGCCTCCAGTACCACCGAGACGCTCTCGGCCGGCACCTTGGCGAGGTTGGCATACAGGAGGTCGAGGGGATAGCCGCTCAGGGACAACTGGGAGGCCGAGGCGTCGGAGGGAACCAGCACGGCCCTGCCGTCGGCCCCCGCCGGAGCTCCGTGGCCGGAATAGTAGACGAACACGCGGGACCGCCCCGGCCTGGTCCAGTCGAACAGCTTTCCCCGGTGGTCCCGTTCGGTCCCGAATACCTCGGCGAGCTGCGTGCCCGTGGCGTCGGATACGAAGATGACGTTGCCCTCTTCGACGCCCAGGGCCTCGACGGCATACCTCTTCATCGCTGCGGCGTCATTGGCGGCCGGAGGGACCGGCGGGATGTCCTTCGCCCGGCCAGCGTATTCCGAGTTGCCAATGATGACGGCCACGTCGTCGGGCCTGTGTGCCCCCTTCTGGAAGGTGAACGCCGTCCGCGCTGTGACGGACTGAGCTGACGGCGCCGCCACGACGGGCCGAGCCGGCCTTGCTTCGCCCATGGCAACGGCGACCGCCTCCGGCCGTGTGGCCCTCCATTCCACCGCGAGCCGCTGGGCCTCGGCCCTCTGCTCGGATGTCACGAGCCGCATCGCCCCGTCGCGGTTCTTGGCCGCCAGTTCGCGGGTCGCCGCCGCTCCAGGCCCCATGCCGACCGTGGCCGCCAAGCTGTACCATTTCAGGGCCTGCACGAGATCCTTCTCGACACCCGCACCCTTGAAATACATCTCCCCAAGCTGGTTCTGGGCGAGGGCGTTCCCGCCTTCAGCCGCAAGCCGATGAAGGCGAACAGCCTCTCCGATACCCTTCTTCCCGCCCACGCCCCGCTCGTGGCAGACCGCCAGTCCCGCAGTGGCATGCAGGTGCCCGCGGTCGGACGCCGTCTGGAACCACCGACAAGCCTCGACGTAGTCCTGCGGCACGCCAAGCCCGCGGAAATGATACCAGGCGACCTCGTTCATGGAGCCAGTGTCGCCCAGCCTCGCCTGCGTCAGCGCCTCTTCGTATGTGGTCGGCGGGCAGTCGAGCATCCGCCTCTGCACCTCAGCCTTCAGGTGGGCCTGGTCGGCTCCCTTCCAGAAGCCTTCAAAGCGATAGGCACGGCAAAGTTCTCCCTCGGGGACGTTGGCGAGCTCGGTCGGCGACGAGGACCTCACGGCAAGGGGCGACCCCGCGCAGGCCGACAATGTGGCGGAGAGGAAGGCTGCAAAAACGAACTTTCTCATCTCTGCCTCCCTACCAGCGAGCCAAAACCTGGCCGCCGTCGCCGACGAGCATCGGCGTTTGGCGGCGGCCTGCCCTCGAAGCCTCGCGGGCAACCTTGTCGGACACGAAGGCATGGAGTTCTGCGGCGGTGATCCGCCGGTCGCCGTCGGCGTCGGCGGCACCTTCCAGCCCCTTCATGAGGGTGTAGGAGAACAGCCCGTGGCCGGCTTCCTTGAGCGAAAGGGAAATCTGGTCGCCCTGCGCAGCCGAGATCATCGTCACGCCGTCGGGAAGGTCTCCTTCCTTGACGACCAGGGCAACCGGTCGGGCGTTGGCGAGCAGTGCCTCGCCCTCGCGGGTGGAGCCGGAATAGCAGGTGTCCAGCAGGAGGGTTACATGGCGGACGCCCGCCGACTTCAGGCTATCGACGATGCGGCTCCTGCGGACGGCGCTCTCCGCGAGGACGTCGCGGTCGCCGTCGTGTGGAAGCAGGAACAGTTCCTTGCCGTCGTCCGAGGCGAGGCCATGGCCGGCGAAGAAGACAACCACGTCGGTCTTGCCCGAACTGACGCGGGGCGGCACCCAGGTCGCCAGCGTCTTCTCGATGTCGAGGCGCCGCGCACCCTTGCCGACGAGGAGCTTCACGTTGTCGGCAGGAATGCCAAGGACGTTGACGGCATAGTCGTAGAAGACGCGGGCGTCTTGCTCGGCGTAGGCGGCCTTTGGGGCCGACTCATAGCCCTCGATGCCGACGATCAGGGCGACGGCGTCATTGTTCCTCATGCCCTTCAACGCCGTGGGGACAGGCGGGGGATAGGAAGGCGCTGTTTCTGCGGGAGTGCTCCGGGTGACGGTGGCAACGGTCTCGCTCCGCTGGCCCAAGGTGTCCATGGCCACGAGTCTGAGGGTGGTGTCACCGACGGGGACCGGCCTCGCGACGCTGAACCTGCCGTCCGAGGTGACCGGAACCGGCGAGCCGTCGATCGTCAAAGTGGCAGCCCCGCTGGCCGAGAACACCGCTCCCTCGATCCTCACGGTGGCCCCGTCCGTGAACAGCATCCCGGGAACGTCGACCCGCGGCGGCGGAAGGGATGCCCCCGACTTGCGCTCGGGGCGTGCCGCGACCACCGGGTAGGGCTTCGCCTGCTTCGACTTGTTCACCGCCGAGGCGACGCACTCAAAGCCGATGCAGCCTTCCTGAGGCGCGATGCCCTGAGGCGGAGGAAGCAAAGGCTCCTGCTGATCCTTGCGCCATTCCGTGGCCGCCGTCTGGGCTATCTGGACGCTTTGCGCAGGCAGAGTCTTTTCCAGCTGGACACCTCTAAAAACCTGGGCGTTGGCCTGATTTTGGCCTGACGGGAGCGGCATTGGTGCCGGTCAGCCCCTATCGGCGCCAATTTCCGCAGTCCATTGGTGGTTTCGGACGGGAGTTCCCTGGTTTTGCCCTCAAGCGGGCACACGTTTCCTCTCAAGCCACATGAAACGCCGCATGTTGTAGGCGAGGTTGATCATGCCGATCTTGGTTTCCGCCCTGGCCTTGCCGATGGTGCGGACGATGGCGGCCATTGGCCCCTTCTGGTGGGCGAAGATGTGCTCGATCTTGGAGCGCACCATGGATTTGAGCGCATTGGCCTTGCGGGTTCTGTCCGGCATCGGCTTGCCCTTGGGCTTCTTGCGATGGACCTGGGAGACGAAACCGTTCTTCACCATGAACGTCTCGTTCTTTTCCGAACGATAGGCCGTGTCGGCCCAGACGCCGCTCGCCGTATTGGTCTTGTCGAGCAGATCAGGCAGCCGGGCACCATCATGAGCAGCCGCATCCGTCACCAGCCATTTGCGGATCAGACCATGCGCCCGGTCCGCCGAAACGTGGTTCTTGTAGCCGAAGGATGGGACGGCCAGGTCGACCTGGGGCTGGCCATCCTCACGGGGCTTGGCCTTGGAATACTTCACCGTCCAGCGAGCATCGCGGTCTTTTTGGCGCAATTTGGCGGGCTTGTCCTGCCAGCCGTCGGGAATGGTTCCGGCCTTGATCGCGGCCTTCTCACCATCGGTATTGCGCTGTTTGGGGGCGGCGACAATGGTGGCATCCAGCAATTGCCCCGACATCGCCAGATAGCCTGCATCGCGCAGAGCCGCATCGAAGCGCTCGAACAGACCCTTGATGGCGTTGGCCTTGGTCAGGTGCTCGCGGAAGGTCCAGATCGTGTTGGCATCGGGAACCGGATCGGAGATCCCAAGCCCAAGGAACCGCTTCCAGGTCAGGCGGTCACGCATGAAATATTCCGTGGCCTCGTCGCCCAGGCCATTCATCGCCTGCAGGATCAGCACCTTGAACATCAGCACATGATCGAACGGCGGACGACCACCTTTGGCGCCATTCGAGCGCGGAACCGCACGCTCCAGGTCAGGACGGAACAGCGCGAAATCGATCGTCCGGTTCAAGTGCTCCAGCACGTCGCCCTTCTTCGAAAGACCCGCCAGACATTCTTCAATGTCGAAAAATCCCGGTGCCTTCATCGCCCCACCTCACAGCCGCGATCCCGTCAGTGAATCAAACGCCCGCCCAAATCGCCAGGGTTTTTGGAGGTGTCCAGCTTGGGAAGGAGGGTGTCGTACGAATAGCACGGGGTCTTCAGCGCGCTGTTCGACAGTAACCTGTCGAGAGCGTCGGACCGTTCGTAGCCGGGAGTGTCGTAGTAGAGACCGGACACCGGGTGGTATTCCGCAGGGGTCTTGGCATTTGTCGGCACGACCAGCGACCAGAAGTAGGCTTGGGTCAGGTTCTGTCCGATAATGTCGCCCTTGAAGTACGACCTCGCCACCTTGATCTGGGCATGGCAGTTCCCCTTGCGGGCGAAGTCGAGATAGACGGCGAAGCTGCGGGCCGGGTCGGTAGCCTCGTCTCGGCGGGCACCCATCAGCACGGCCCACTCGGCCTTCCGTTCGACGGCTTTGGCGAAATACTCCTCCGACTTGGCCCCGTTCTTGGGGATCTCCCCACCAATGCGGTACACGTTGAACAGGCGCATGAGAGCGCCCGAGTGGCCCTTTTCCGCCGCCATGTCGAGCCACACCAAACCGTCCGTGATCTTCCCCCTGCCGGAAAGGTATTCGCCCACGGTGAATGCCGCCTCGACCGATCCCATGTTGGCCAGGTGCTTGCAGTCCAGCAGCTCCTGATCCGAGTAATAGCTGTAGCTAGTGGAAAGCGGTTTGCAGGTCGGAGTGCGCGGAGCAGCCGTCTTGGTCTGCTGATGCGGGGCGCAGGCCGTCACCGCAAGCGACAGCAAAATCAGAGCTGCAGATGCCGCTTTCCACGTCCCCATCCCGAATCCCCCATTCATTTAGCCATCGCCTTTACCGTCAGTAGCAGAAGGATTGGCCGCTGGCGATGCAGTTGAACTTCCTGATGACGGCGTTGGCCTCGTCTGTCTTCTCGGAGATTTTCATCTTAGCGTCCCGCACAAGGCATTCCTTGTATTCCTCGATCTCCGACACATAGGTCTTCACCTGCATCTTGCAGGTATTGAAGGACAGCTCGGTCAAGTTCAGGGAGAGCGAGGAAAGGCAGTACGGTTCGGTCGGCTCCGTGCAGAAGTTCATCCCTGCATGGGCCGGGGCGGCAACCGACATGGTGACGGCGAGAACCATGGCGATCTTCGTGGTCATCCGCATGTCCGCCCCCTCACCATGAAGCGACGACGCGGTCGCCGTCGCCGATCAACTGGGGCGTCTGCACCCGCCCGAGCTTCGCGGCCTCGGGAGGCACCTTTTCCGCGAGGTATGCCTTGAGCCTGGACGCCGTGATGGTCCGCCCGCCTCCGGCAGCGTCCCCTTCCAGCCCCTTCATTAACCAATACGAAAAGAGGCCGTGTCCGGCAGGAATGAGAGCGCTCGATAGCTGGTCGTTGGCCGCCGCCGAGATGATGGTGACGTTGGCGGGAACGCCTTGATCCTTCGCAGCGAGTAGAACCGGTCGTGCGGCGGCGACAAGGGTGTCCTTGCCGCGGGTGCCGCCGGAATAACAGGCATCCAAGAACATCGTCGTGGACGCCGCACCGGCCTCTGCAACGATGTCGATGATCTCCTTCCGCCTCAGGGCGCTTCTCGCGAGCAGGGTTGGATCGCCGTCGTGCGGGACGAGGTAGAGATCCTGCCCGTCGTCCGACGCCAACCCGTGGCCAGAAAAGAAAATGAAGACATCCGACTGCCCTCTGGCGATCAGCGGGCGCATCCAGTTCAGCAGGGCCTTCTCGATATCCAGCTTCCGAGCCTCCGAGCCGGTCAGGAGCCTGATCCGGTCCCGTGGGACGCCCAGCGAATTCACGGCGTAGTCGTAGAACAGCCGAGCATCCTTCTCCGCGAACTCGGCAGGAGGGGCGTTCTCGTACTTGTCGATCCCGATGATCAGGGCGATCGCGTTCGGGCGCGGCTTTGCGGAGACCTTGCTGGGATCGAGCTTGGCATAGCTCGCTTCGGCCTTCTCGATGCGGCGGACGACGGATACCTGGCGGGTCTCCACCGCACCGGACTTCCCGACGGCCACGATCCGGACGTCGCTGCCACCGACAGGGACATAAAGCCTCTTGCTGAACGCGCCGCCAGGCTGGATGGGCACGATCTCGCCGTCCACCGAGATTTCGGTCGCGTTGCGCGCGAAGCCCGAGATGACCGCCACCGTGTCCTTCGTTTCGATCTCCGAGGAGATCGATAATGTCGGCCCGGACATGGCGGCGGCGACCGGCACCACCGACGGAGCCACAGGCCGACCGGCGTTGACCGGATGCGCGGCGAGTTCACGCTCCATATGCCGCCAAATCTTGGCCAGTCCGATCTTGGCCGCTTCCGGCGGTGGCGCCTTGGGCCACCTCACCCCCGAGATGCCTGGGGCGATCCGTTCCATGTCTGCATCGAGGCTGATGGTCGACTGCCTGCTGTCGCCGGACACCACGATGGTGAAGTTCATCTGGTAGGCATCGGCCTTCAGGTAGAAGAGGGCGCTGGAAAGGGGACCGATCTCCCGCTGGACGATGCGTCGCATCGCCGGGGAGTCCACCGCCTCGGCCTGCGACCATTCCTCTTCGGTCAGAGGCTTGGGTCCGATGCCTACGGCCTTGACCATTCCCGACGCCTTGTCCTTCCTCAGCACCGTCAGGCCGAGCGACTGGACGCCTCGGAGCATTGCGGCGAAGGCTTCGTCCCGTCCGACACCGTAGGTCCGGCTTCCGTCCTGCTCGCGAATCCGCTCCAGCTCGATCTGCCACTCCGCGTCCATGGCGTAGGTGGCCCTGTTGATCTCGGGGGCGCTCACGCAAGCGCCGAGGGCCGACACCGCCAGTGCGGCGATGAGGTTGGAGATGGATTTCGTTACCATGTCGCGATCACTTTGCTTCCGTCGCCCACAAGCTGGGGCGTCTGGCTCCTCCCGAGCCTAGCCGCTTCGGGTGGAACCCGCTCCGCCAGATACGCCGCCAGTTCGCCTGCCGTAACCGTCCTGTCGCCTGCCGCCGCTTCGCCCGACAGTCCCCGCATCAGGAAATAGCTGAAGAGGCCATGCTTCGCCTGTCCGAGGGCGCTGGAAAGCTGGTCGTTGGCCGCCGCCGCCAGGATCGTGACGTTGGGCGGAACCGACTGTTCCTTTGCGGTCAGCAACACAGGCCGAGCGGACGCAACCAAGGACTCGGTTCCCCTCGTTCCGCCGGAATAGCAGGCGTCGATGAAGAACATGGCCGATTTGGCGCCGGTCGATATGACCATGTCGATGAGTTCGCTCCGGCGGATGGCAGAACGGTCGAGCAAGGCCCGGTTCCCGTCCTGGGGAAGCAGGAAAAGTTCCTTGCCGTCGTCGGAAGCCAGCCCGTGGCCAGAGAAATAGACGAACACGTCCGTCTTCCCCGCCGCCACCAGCGGCTTCAGCCAGGTGAGGATCGCGGCGTCCACATCGACCTTCTGGGCATTCTGCCCTGTCAATAGCTTCACCCGCGAGGCAGGGACACCGAGGGCGTTGATGGCGAAGTCATAGAACGTCTTGGCGTCATTCTCGGCGAAGTCAGCCTGCGGCACGCTCTTGTATTGCTCCACGCCGATGATCAGCACGACTGCGTCCGGACGCGGCTTTCCATGGATGAGGTTCGACCGCAACGGCGGGTATGCCGTTTCCGTGGACGCCACCGTCCGGTTCACCGCGATCCGCGCCTCGGAACTGCGGCCCCATTCATCGGTGGCGAGGACCTTGATCTGGCTCTCGCCGAGCGGAATGCCCCTGCGGGTGGAGAACGTCCCGTCCCGGCGGACGGGGATATCGGTCCCGTCGATTTGGAGGCCAGTGACCCGTCCCTTGCCCGTCACCTTGCCGGTCACCTCGACCGTCTGGGCCGTGGTGGCGGATATGGGGTGCAGGGTTATTTGGGGCGGCTCGCCCTGTACCAACTTTGGTGCAGTCTCCGCGGTGGTCAGTGCCGGAGCTGCTTTGGTGGCAGCAGCCGGTTCCGCCGCTTGCCTCTTTGGCTTCCACGCTTGGGCCAGCTTTTCTGCCGTCGCCACCTGTTGGGGTGTCATCACCTGAACTGCGTCATTCCGGAGCTTGTGGGCCATATCGTAATAGGAATCACCCGGCTTCATCCCTGAGACGGAAAGCAGGGACCACATGTAGGCTGAGACGATGTCTTTGGGGACACCTTGGCCAAATCTTGTTAAGAGAGCCGTCTCGAATTGGGCCGGAGCAAAACCCTGGTCGGCCGCCATACGATACAAGCGGGCGGCTTCGGTCAGATTTTTTGGGATCCCATCACCGGTGGCATAATAGTTCCCCAAGACAACTTGGGCCTCAGCAAAACCCTGGTCGGCAGCTTTGCGAATCCAGCGTCGTGCCTCGGCCTTGTCTTGCGTTACACCGAGGCCATTCCAATATATCACGCCAAGCTGATATTGCGCTTCAGCGGCCCCCTGATCTGCGGCTTTACGATACCAGCGGCGGGCCTCATCCCAGTCCTGCGGGACACCGAAGCCATTCCGATATATCACGCCAAGCTGATATTGCGCTTCAGCGGCCCCCTGATCTGCGGCTTTACGATACCAGCGGCGGGCCTCATCCAAGTCCTGCGGGACACCACCTCCGATAGAGTACAACAATCCAAGAAAGAATTGCGCATCGACCTGCCCTTGATCGGCAGCCTCGTGGTACCAGCGAGCAGCTTCGGCATGATCCTTAGGAACGCCTTGCCCTGTTCTGTACAGACTACCCAAATAAGATTGCGCCTCAGCATTGCCCTGGTCGGCAGCCTTGCGAAACCAGCCAGCGGCTTCCAAGTAGTCCTGGGGCACGCCTTTGCCCTCGTAATGCATCGAACCAAGGCGCGACTGAGCATTGGCATCGCCCTGGTCTGCTGCTTTACGAAGCCAGCGGGCCGCTTCTGAGAGATTTTGGCGTATCCCTTCACCAGCAGCATACATGATTCCCAGCAAGTATTGCGCCCCGACATGGCCCTGCTCGGCCGCCTTGCGAAACCAGCGGGCAGCCTCGGGGTAACTTTGGGTAACCCCAAGCCCTTGGAAGTACATACCACCAAGTTTATACTGGGATTTTGCGTCTCCTTTTTCTGCCGCATTGCGATAAACCTGCGCCGCTTGAGCGTGATCTTCCGGGGCATTCTTATCGGAAATCTTGCGATACCAGCGAGCAGCCTCGGCACGGTCCTGAGGCACCCCTTTGCCTTCGCTATACATCTGGCCCAGCGAGTATTGCGCCCCGACATCGCCCTGGTCTGCTGCCTTCCGATACCAGCGAACTGCTTCGGAGAAGTTCTGGGTGACACCGATCCCCTTTCGGTAGATATCGCCTAGTTTCAGCTGGGCGACAGCATCACCGTCTTCAGCGCGCTTCGTAAGCTCTCCGATGGAGTTCTGCTTATCGGTGCTGCTGTTCACATTTTCTGCATCTCTGGGGGTTATCGCCGTTGATGTATTTCCATAGATTTCCACGGTCCCAAGATTTTGTTCCGCAGATGAAAATCCATAATCTGCGGCCTTACGGGTCCAGTGAATCGCCTTGATATCATCTTGGGGCACGCCAGTGCCCTCGTGATACATCACTCCAAGGTTAAACATTGCTTCAGGATAGAGACGGTCTGCAGCTCGACGCATCCATTTGGCAGCTTCCTCATGGCTCTGAGGAATACCCTGTCCTCGATAATACATCCCTCCAAGAATCGTCCGGGCGGAATCGATGCCTTGGTCTGCGGCCCGGCGTATCCACTTGGCCGCTTCGGCAAAATCCTGGCGAACTCCTTCACCACGGTAATACATTTCTCCCAGCGTTAGCTGGGCATATCCATGTCCTTGCTCCGCCGCTTGACGATACCATTTGGCCGCTTCCACGTAGTCTCCACGCATTTCGGCAGCTTTCGCCTCGGGAGGAATTTCTACTGGGCCGTTGCGAGCCAGCCAAGAAGCCTCGGCATTGTCTTCTGGTGTAATGAGTCCCTGTTGATACATTCGGCGCAATGGAGCCATTGCAGAATCACATCCATGGCGCACCGCTTTGCGGTACCATTTGGCAGCCTCGGCATAGCTTTGCTGTACGCCTGTTCCATTGTAGTACATGCTTCCCACATTAATCAGAGAGCAGCCATCTCCTTCGTCGGCAGCTTTATTGTACCACTTGATGGCCTCGACATAGTCTCGTGGCGTTCCATCCCCTCGCTCATACATGCTTCCAAGATTGGAAAGTGCCACCCAATCTCCTTGATCTGCGGCCCTGCGGTACCATTTAAGCGCCTCAGCACTGTCCTGCGGCACCCCCCAGCCTAGCGGTACCCCCTGGCCTATTCTATATTTCTGCCCAAGATACATTTGAGCGAAGGCGTCTCCCTGTTCCGCAGCCCTTCGGTACCAGATGATCGCTTCAGCAATGTCCTTTTCTCCGTTTCCACTTGATTCGTATAGGTGTGCCAACGAATAAAAGGCGTCCTGGTAACCTTGTTCGGCTGCCTTACGATACCAGTTTGCTGCCTCGACATTGCTCAGGCCAACGCCGCGACCGGATTCGTACATTTTGCCAAGAATAAACATGGCATACCCATGTTTTTGTTCGGCCGCTTTGCGGTACCATTTTACTGCCTGGATATAATCTTGCTTTCTGTACTCATATAGACTGGCAAGCGCCAGTTGTGCGCCGATTTTGCCGCTTTCCGCCAGAGCATTCAGATTTCCGATATGAGCATCCAGCGTCGTGGTGGCGTCACTTTTCTCAGCCGACTGCAAATCTGCCGGTGCGATCAACAACAACATTACAGCAACCGCACTTGCAAATTTCGCCAGCCTAATCATTATGCGGCCTCCTTTTCACAAATATATATTCTTTGCCGCAAACAAGATGAGGCAAGGCTACTCTGACTTGGTCTGTTCGCTTTTTCCATTCTCGCCAGCAGCCCCCCGGGCCTCGCGGATGTCCTTCTCCAGGTCCTGGAACGCCTTGGAAGCGCGGAGCTTGCCCTGAAGCAGATCATTTTTCTTCACTTGTTCTACCAGCAGACGATTGGCGCTGCCCAGCGGATACTGGACCAGCACATACGCCCGATACTGGCCGCTGGACGGGATCATCTTCCGTTCGGTCACCGCGTAGCCGGTGAGGTTGACCTCGGTGATGAGGTTGCTGGTCACCCGCTCGCTCTCGGTCAGCACCTGGGCATTCTCGCTGGCGCCGCTCTCCGAGATGAATTCCTTCATCTTGCTGGACAGGCGGCTGTTCACGCGGTCGGCCAGCGACCGCTTCGCCGCCAGAACCGCCTTGTCGAGGGCGAACTGGAGGTCGGTCGAGGTGGCCGTGCCCGGGGCGTAGATCGAGAACTCGTCGTTGGGCGGGGCGGCATACCAGGAGGGGATTTCCGACACCGAATCCTTCACGGCGTCGGCGCGGGCCTCCTCCTTCTTCTGGGCCTGCTGGGCCGTCCAAGCCGGGGACCCCGGTTCGGGCGAGGCGCAGGCCGCGAGGGCCACCGCACCGACGGCGGCGAAGAGAATCTGGCGGATCATGGGGTCCTCCTGGAGAGATCGGAAAGGGCTGTCTGGATGGATTCGACCTTGGGGCCGACGGGGATGCCGGCGACCGAAAGCTCGCGGAGATCGCCGAGGGCACGCTCGGCCTTGGCGAAGTCGCCGGCCTTCAAGTAGGCCAAAGCGGCTCCGTGGAAGGCGTCGGCGGCCTCCTGCGGCTCCCCGGCGTTGAAGTGGAGAACGGCGGTGTTGTACCAGGCGAAGCCATTGCCCCGGTCGGCATCGATCGCCATTCGGTAGGCCGCCAATGCACGGTCGGGGGCGCCCCGTTCGGTGTTGAGGACACCGAGGGCGTTGAGGGAACGGACATCGCGGCGATCGAGGGCGACAGCCTTGAGTATGGCCGGCTCAGCCTTCTCGTACTCGCGCTCCAGCATGAGCACCCGGCCCTTCAAGAGCCATGCGTCGCGGTCGTCCGGATTGGCGGCGATGGCCTTCTCGGCAGCAGCCAAGGCTCCCGCATGGTCGCCGGAACGGAGAAACCGCTCGCCTTCGGACAGGCTCTCGCCCTTCGCCGCGGCGACCTTGGCGGGCGGTTCGTCGGCGGGGTCGTCGAGAGCCGCCACCTTGTCGTCGGGAATGGTGGAGACGAGGCGGCGGGCGAGATCGTCGGTGACCCTCAGCACCTGTTCGTCGCGGATGTTGTCGATGGCACCGAAGACGCCCATGGCGACGCCGACTGGATCGAGGGGGACGCTGCCATCGCGGTTCGCGGCGACATGGCGGCCCTCCCAGAGGACGGCGCCGTCGGAAAGGCGGACCAGCTTCAGATCCACACCCACGGTCACGCTTGAATAGATGCCCAGGAAGGTGTTGCCGTACTCGGTGACCTCGCCTTCGATGGCAGCGGAGCACTTCAGGCGCTCGCCGAGGGCCTTGCGGTCGGCGCCGACATCGGCCATCACGCGGTCGATACGCTCGGGACGGACGCCCCGCTTCGAGTGGGTGGCCAGGTGGGCGTAGATGGACATCCGGACCTTGGCTGCGTCCCCAGGCTTGGCCTGCGGATCGCCCGGCGTCCTCACCTTCAGCGGCAGGACGGCGATGCAGTCAGGCGACGAGGAACGGTATGCGTCCTTGACCTCGAAGACGACGGCGTTGAAGTCCAACGCGCCTTCGGCCTTCCCTGCTCCGCGATCGACGAAGGTCGGCGATGCACAGGCGGCCAGCAGGGCTGCGGGAATGCCCGCCATGGCCCACCTTCCGATCTTCCTGCAAGTTGCCGACATCGCCGTTCCCCCTTGGCACCGCTACGTTCATTCGCCGCAGTGGATTACCCCTTTTGACGGCAGGCCCTGATTTTTTGACCGAAGAATCGTCATCGGTTGCCCCTGACGATGTTGTAAGCCTTGCGGACGATCCGGCTCTCGTCGCGAGGGATCTCTGCGAGGAGGCGTCGGAAGTCATCCAGCGAATACGCGTCGCGGAAAGAGATCGGCTTCCGGGTGGCGATGACGATCAGGTATTCGTCCACCATTTTGCGGCCCGGCGGCATCCCATCAGGAAATGTGACCTGCATGTCGTACCGCTTGGAACCTGCCTCGGTCGGAACGGTGACGGTTCGCTCGATGACGTTCGCCTGATCGAACGTGTTGGGAAAGAGTCGGGACACCCCGCCGTCGTCCCGCTGATAGGGCAACCATTGAAAGACCTGCACCGCCATCTTCTGGGAAGGCGACAGCGTGACCGACAGCTTCTCCCCGTCGCGGAAGACCGGCTGGTTGATGCCAACACCCACGTCGAAGCCCGGGTCAGGGCGGCCCTTGGCCACCTGCACGTCCGCCTCGAAGGTGACGATACATTCGCGGTGACCAGCGACGTTGGCGACCGACTGCGACGTCCGTCCCTTGATGTCCCTGATGTAGCCGTCCACCGTCGACCAGAGGGCCGAGTTGCGGGCGCACTCGGCCACGTCCCCCTGCTCGGTGCATCGGAGCGTGTCCTCCGCAGAGAAGGTCTCGCCGGTCACCTGACGGATAGCGTCGGCACGGGCCCGCTCTTCGGCGTTCAGGCAAGCCTCGGCCTCGGGCATGATCGGGGGAAACAGATAGGTGCCGGTGGCCCGCACCCACTCGGCATTAGCCGTGGCGGGAAGCAGGAACAGGCATAGGGCGGCGACGCTCCTTCTCATAACTCCCCTCATTTCTGAGCCGCGATAAGGACGGCGCGGGGAAGCATCTGCTGATAGAGATCCTCAAGACTCATCTCGGGAGCGGCGGTCTTCTCAGCCCCTATCGGCTTGCCAAGGAAGCGAACGACACGGCCGGCCTTGATGCCGAAGTTCATGTCCTCGGGGAGCGTCCCGGACTTCTTCATGATTTCTGCGGTGTCCATCTTGCCGACTGCCACCCCGATGAGGCGGCCGCGGCGGTCGAACACGGGGCCGCCCGAGTTGCCCTTGTTGAGCTTGGCCGTGAGTTGGAACATGGTCGGATCGTTGGCGAGGCCCGCCGTCTTGGCGACGATGCCTTCGGTCAGGGCCGGCTGCTCGTCGCCGAGGATGCCGATGAGCGGATAGCCCATGACGATGGCCGCCCGCCCCGGAGCAGGTTCCACTATGTCTGCCAGCGGCAGGGCGGCACCGTCCGGGAACGGCCTGTCCATCTCCAGCAAGGCGAGGTCGTCTTCCTGCGAGACCTTCACGACGCGGGCGGTGCGGACGTGCCCAGAGCCGTTGCGGACGGCGATCTCCCTGGTGCCCTCGATCACATGCCTGTTGGTGATGATCTGCCGGCCTCCCTCCAGCACGATGCCGCTTCCGGTCATGATCGGGGTGCCCGGGGCGAACGGGAGGGGTTCCGGCCTCGGCAGGACGGCGGCCTGCACAACCTTGCGGGCAGGCGGAAGCGGGGCCGCCTCCACGGGAGGACGGGGCTGGGGCTGGGCCTGCGGCGGCGGAGGCTCGGGCTTCGGCTCCTTTGTCTTCGGGGACGCAGGGGCGGGCTCGTCCGGCTCCGCCCTCGCTTCAAGCTCTGACTTGGGGGCCTTGGCGGGTTGGGCCTTGAGCCTGCCGGCGGGATCGACGGCCTTCAGCCAGGCGGCCATGGCATCGGCACGCCCGGACTGGCCTTGCTCGGAATAAAGTTGGGCCGCAAGGGTCCTCGTCTCCACCGCCTCGGCCTTTCTGCCGGCCGACCACAGGAACTGGCCGAGATGGTCGTGGGCCATGGCGGAAGACGGATAGCGACCGAGGAAGCCCTCCAACTCGCTAACGGCAGCCGAAGGGCCTTCCTGCTGGGCGACGTAGCGGGCAAGGATGATCGCCACGTCTTCCGACTCGGGACGATCCTGCTGCAGACGGCGAAGACGGGCCATGGCCTCGCCTGCCTTGCCCAGCCGCTGGTCCACTCGGGCGAGCACCAGGTGGGCGGCCACGAGGTCGGGATCGGCCTTGAGGGCCATCGTTGCGTCGGAGCGGGCTTTGGTCAGCTTGCCGAGGGCGAGGTTCGCTTCGGCAAGCCCAAGTTGGGCTTCCCCATCATCCAGCGAGGCGAAGGAAGCTTGCTCGAAAAATTCCGTAGCCTTGGCAGGCTTGCCGAGGGACAGGTAGATGCGGCCCATCAGCAGGGCGATCCGGTCCTCGGGGACAGAACCGTCCAGCCTCTTCAGGATGTCGACCGCCTGCTCGAATCGCTCCGCGTCGATAAGTCCGCGGGCAAGCTCGACGGAAGGCTTCGGGTCGGAGGCCGCCGACAGAGGGGGCGCGAGAAGGCTAGCTCCCAGCAGGAGCGCCAAGGCCGTCTGGCTGATCGTATGCCGTGCACATGACATCTTACGTCCCCCTGATGCGTGCCGAACGTTAACCGCCGCGATCATACGCGGTAATGGTCGACGCCATAAGACGGACGCTGCTGACTTTTTGACCAAACATACTTAGAGACGCACCGCCCAGTTGGACGTGTCCTTCCACGGCGGGGGATCCGGAGGGCGAGCTTGTTCCCCTACCACAAATGCAAAACGCGGCCGACCTGGGTTTCCCCAGGTCGGCCGCGTTGTGCGAAATCTGATCCGTTCTATTTGCCAATGGGCGGCGCCTGCGCCAGCAAGGTGCGGGTCTGCTCGGAATCCGCCGAGCCGCCGAACTCGAAATCGAAGGCGGTAGCGAATTTGCCCGCCAGTAGGGTCACCACCGAGATGATGCAGCCGCCCACGGCGGTGTTGCCATCGACGTGGCCGAACACCATGAAGGCGATGCCGCCGACGATGCCTGCTCCCGCCGTCACCAGCAGGACGTTGGCGCGGGTGTTGCTGCGTCCGGCCTTGATGAACTCTGTGTCGCGGGCACGGGCGTTCTGACGGTCGCCCAAGGTGGCGGTCAGCGTAGTGATGGCATTGGCCATCTGCTGCATCCGCTCCTCATGGGCGAAGGTCTGCGCCTGGGAGCGAAGTTGGAATACCAGAGTGGGATCGGCCAGGGCTTCGCGGGCCTGGACGGGGTCTTCGGTGCCGGTGACGGCGCGGACGGTGTCGGCCAACTTACCGATGGCTTTCTCGGCGTCATCGCCAAACAGGCCCGCGATATCGGGGGCGACGTCGAGCGCCACCTTGGCCAGCCCAACGACGGGATTGGCGGTGATCGCGGCGGCATCGCCGATCAGGTCGAGCAGCTTCATGGTCAGGCCCTCCCCAGGCCCATGTCCACACCGGCCAGGATCACCTCGCGAGCATAGGGCTGCTGGCCGTTTTCATGGCGGATGATGGCCTCCACCAGATCGGCCATGGTCTCCGGCCGGGTGACGTCGATGGCCTGATCGGGCGTCACACCGAGGCGGGAGGCGACGTGGGCGATGTAGGCCCCGGTATCGTTCTCGCAGCCTGGCGCCCAGCGATTGATGATGTCGGCGACGGTTTTCAGGCCATAGCGGCGCTGATAGCCGACCAGGATCCGGGCCAGTGCCCGGATGCCGGCCTCGGGGCTGACGAATTCCTCGAAGACCGGATCGTCATCGGTGGCCCGCTCGCCCTGCCACTGGGTCTTGTCGCCGGGCATCTCCTTGATGTTGCCCGGGTTGTTCATGCGAATACCGCGCGGCACGACGCAGTCCTTGGTCATGGGCTGTCTCCAACAAAAATGCCGCCCGAGGGCGGCTGTGGGGATGAAAAATCGGGAAAGGGTCAGTTCACATGGACCCTGGAATCCTCGGCGACGGCGGCGATCTCCACCTGCTCGCCACGGGGACGGATGCCCAGGACGCGACCGGATTGCGCCCAGGCCTGGCCGGGGCCGAAGCTGAAATACGTCCGCTCTTCGGAGCCGCCGACATAGGGGGTGATGGTCAGGGGATCGAGGACGCGGACCAGGGTGGGATCACCGGGCACGGCCTGGATTCGGAACGGCCCGGCCAGCCCGCCGTCGCGGCGGCGCAGGGCCAGGTAGTGCGCCGCGTCGGTGGTCCATTCCACCGGCTCCGACAGCGCCAGCACGTCGCCCTGGTGACCGACCACCTCGCCGCCCTGGCCCCAGCGGGGCATGTCGTGGGTGATGGCGATCAGGTCGCCATAGGTGGGGATCATGCCCTCCAGCTCGGTACGGAAGGTCACCAAGCGGCGGCGGTAGCGGTTGTTGGCCGCGATATAGAGGCCTTCCCGCTGGGCGTGCTCCTTGGCTGTGCAGCCGAACAGGTTGACCTTGGCTGGATTGTCGCCGCTGCTGTCGGGCAGCTTTGCCGTAGCCTCGTCGGGCTTCCAGGTGCGCGACGAGAAATACTCCACAGTCACCGCGTCGGCGGTGTCCTCCCCCGGCATGACGTATTTGAGCTTGAACGAGCCTTTGACGATGTTGCGCGGCCCGAACATGGCCACCGGGATGGCCTGGGGCTGGTCGCGGATGATCCGCACGATGCCGCCTTGCTGAATGGGCACGGCGCGGCCGCAGCGGGCGATGCGGGTCAACGCCTCCCACACCGTCATGCTGGTGTCGAACACCGCGTCGAAGGTGTCGCCGCGGGTGGACCAGACGGCATCAAGGGCAAGCAGAGCCTTCAGGTCGATGCGGGCATCGGCCAGCTTGCCGCCGTATTGGGCTTTGCAGGAATCGGCGAAGGCCCAGGCAATGGAGCGGGTCGGCTGAGGAGCCGACCACCCGCCATCGGCCGACCACACCGGCAGCTTTCGAGTGGCGATGACGTTGATCATTCGGCTCGACCGCTGCGACAGGTTGTCGGTGGCCCGCATCTTCACCGCCAGCAGGGTGACGGCGCCGAAATCGGGCTGGCCGACAAGGTAGGCGCGCAGCGCGGCCCAGCGGATCTCATGCCCGGCCCGCTCGGCGATGTCCTTGTCGTCCAGGCGCTTGAGGCGCACCTCGTATCGGCCGGGGCTGACGCTGTAGCGGAAGGACAGGCGGATGGGGGAGTTGGTGGCAGCCGTTTGGCTTTCACTGCCCAACACCGACCAGTCGGCCAGTGGATCGCCGTTCTCGTCGACCGGGCGGGCGGCCACGTGCCACTGGACGGTACGGGTGTCGAGGCCGCCGCCGTCATTGGCGTAATAGAGACCGCGGGGCATGACCACGTCGATGCCCAGGGCTCCCGCCGAAGTGTCCACCGGATTGGCGGTGAACGGGCCGATGAAGCCATCGTCCCCGGTCTTCACCAGATTGGGAGCCACCAGTTCCTGGCCCGCCACCTCGGCGGCGGTGATCACATCCGGATCGAACAGCGTCACCTCGCCGCCGGGCGGGACGATTTCGGTCTGTACCTCCTCGAAGGACGAGATGGGCGTATCCTCGATACGGATCCGTCCGATCTCGTATTCGCCCTGGCCGATGACGTGAAGCTGATAGAGGAATTGGTCGCCGGCCACGTAATCCTGGTAGGGCTCGCACGCCAGGTCGGGATAGATCAGATGGCGGCCATAAACGACCGGGATGGGTTGGCCGAGACGGGCCTGGTTGCCCTGGGCCTGCAAGCTGTAGGTGGGGCTGGCCGCCGGGATGGCCCCGCTGCCGCCCCAACTCATGGAAGGAATGGAGGGTCTGGGCGCCGGGATCACGGTGTTGACCAGCACCGAGCCGACCATGGCAAGGCCTGCGGTTGCCATGGCGGCAGCGGTGCCGGTGGCGGTGTAGCCCATGGCCAGGGCAATTTCCGGTCCCAGATAGATCGAGGCAACCAGCACGGCTATGGTCAGCACCGTGCGCAGCGGGTTCTTGCCGCCACCTCCACCGCCCCCGCCGCCCATGGGCCAGCGGATCACGGTGACGATGTCTCCTTCGCCGATTACCCGCAGGGCGTAGATATCCGCCAGCACCGGATCGGTGCCGATACGGATCTCCGGCCCGTCGGCCCAGCTTTCCTCGGCAATGCCGCAATCCAGCAGCAAGGCCCCGACCGTCACCCCCGCCGCGATGGCGTGGACCGAGCGGCTGGCGATGGGCTCGAAGGGATTGGTGACGATGACGCAGATGGCGGAGCCGTCTTCGACAGCGGGCGCGGTCATGGCGAAAACCGATAGAAGCCTTCGACCGCCCAGCCATTGAGGCGGAGCGCGTCGGGGCGCTGGAACACCACACCGGCTTCTTCGGCGCAGTGCAGGACGCCACCGCCATCCACATCGAGCCAGACGCCGACATGGATGGGATGGCGGGACCGGCGCAGCAGGGAGCAATCGCCTTCCCGGGGATCGGCGACCTTGGTCCAGCGCCGACGCTCAGGGTGGTCGCGAAAGGTGCGGCCCATGGCCAGCATGTCCTCGGGATTGGCGATGTCGGGCAGGACGCGACCGAAATGCCGGGCCTGAACCGTGCGGACGAATTCCCAGCAATTGAACAGGTCCGGCCCGCTGCCATGAGGTGACCACGGCAAGCCGATATAGGCGGCAGCCCAATGCATCGAATGCCTCTTCGGGAATGGGGTTTGGGGCCAAGGCCCCAAGCGGGCGCAGGCGGCAGCCCGCATTCATCTCACCGCGCCAGACCTGGAAAGCGCCGGGCGGTATAGGTGATGGAGGGAAACGCCTTGTTGCCGATGTCGAGCATGCGGGCGCGGCCGGTGACCCGCAGGGTGTCTGCCTCGACCTCGGTCAGCGTCAGGGTGATCGGCGGATCCATGTGCGGCCCCTCCAGATCGGTGGAGAGATAAGGCCGCCAGGTGACTTCGATTACTTCCTGGCTGGTGGCGGCGGCTTCCAGGGCGTCGGCCAGATCACGGCCGACATTGTCGAGGGACAGGGTGATTTCGGGGACCGGGGCGGTATCCACCGGCGGCGGCGAGAAGTCGAAGGCCAGGGCGGTGAAGGTGACCTTCCGGCCACCGTCACGGGGTGCGCCGGACTCCAGCCGGGCGACAAGATCGGCATGGTCGCGCACCACCCGGATCGGCTCGGTGAAGCTGGGGTGCCAGATTTCCAGCGTGTCCAGGATCACCGTGTCCGATGGGGAGGAGGCGAAAGCTTCTCTCAGCGCTTGGCTGAGAGACGGGTCAGGCATCGGCGTCTTTGGCCGAGGCCGTGCAGGTCGGGACCGGGAACGGGCAGAAGGTCCGGGTTTCCAGCAGCTTGCGCATCTCGTGGACGATTTCGGAAAGCCCCTCGACCGCCGAGCGCAGGGCCTCGGTCTGGCGGGCTTGCTCCTCGACCACATGGGCGAAGGCTTCGACGGGAATGCCCGTGGTTTCCTGCCCCGCCTTCTTTCGCGACCACGCCCAGGCCAGGATCGCCACCACGATCACCACGGCGATGATGGCGGCGATCTGCACCATGGGAGCAGCCTGCCCCCAAGCGCCGACATACTGGGTGGCGACGCCGGCCCATATGTCCGGAGGCTGTTCCGCAGCCATGGTGATCACTCCAGCACAATGCCGACCTTGGCCGCCTCGGCGGTCAGATCGGCGCTGCCGCGCCAGCGGAAGAAATAGGGCGCGGTCTCGACCACCTGACGCAGCTCGTCGGCATCGGTGATCGGCCCGAAGCCGATCTCCTCAGGCTGTTCGGGGATTGCTTCGTCATCGGGGATGGCGAAGTAATGCTTGCCGCCGCACTGGCCGAGGGATTCGTAATGGGCGGTCGGCAGCCAATGCACGCCATTGGCCGGAATGTAGGCGTAAACCTTCATGGCGATGTTCTCCGATCAGAATTTCAGCGGCTGCGGGCAGGTGGTGCCGGTGTTCATCCAGTCGCCGAGCGCGTAGTTGCTGGACGGTCCCCAGGCGAAGACGGTGCCGTCCATGGCCAGGGCGTAGGCGTCCTGCTCGGCATTGGCGGTGCCGTCGTGATAGCCCGAGCAGCCGATGCGGCGGATGCGACCGTGGTATTTCGGCGGGAAGCCCACATACCGGAAAACGGTGGTGGGATTGGCGGCGTTGGGCGCACCGATGAACGAACCGCCCCAACCGGCGGCCATGGGATAGCCGTTGCGCCGCGCGATGCGGTCGGCGGCCGAGGCGTGCCGCAGCAGCAGAATGCTGTTGTAGTGGTACTGGGTGGCCTGACTGATGCCGGTGGTCGGCGACACCACCTGAGAGACATGCTCGACGCCCGGCACCAGGACGGGGGCCTGTCGGCTGTTGGTGTCGCCGAGGCCGAGTTGGCCATTGACGTTGCTGCCCCATGCCCAGAACTGGCCGTTCTTGGTGAGCGCGAAGCCGCCCGCGCCGTAACGGGCGCCATAGGCCCAGATGTCGATCACCTTGGTCGGGTCGGTGAGCCCGAGATTGCCGACCAGCACCGGCGTGCTGCGGTTGGTGGCGGAATTGTCGCCAAGCTGGCCGCTCTCATTGAAGCCCATGGCGTAGAGCTTGCCGTCGGCCTTAATGTAGAAAGCGAAATTGTGGGAGCCGTAGCCGGTGTTGGCGCACTTCACCACCGGACCCGCATCGATCAGCACGGGAGCCGGCTTGTTGGCTGTGGTGTTGTCGCCCAGATTCCCATAGCCGTTGTAGCCGCAGCCGAACAGCTTGTTGTCGGTGGTGACGAAGTGGGCGAAGCCGTAGGAACCTCCCGCCGCCACGATGCACTGAACATTGCGTTCGAAGGCGGCGATCTTGGTGGGGATGGTGCGGTTGCCGGTGTCGCCGTGCCCGAGCTGACCATAACCGTTATAGCCCCAGGAATAGACGTCGCCGTCCTCCATCAGGGCGTAGAAGGCGGCGCTGCTGTCCGGCCCGGTCATGCAGGTGGACACCACATAGCGGACGGGGCCGGCATCGCCGGGAAAGACGATGCGCTGGAAGAACGACTTGCTCGAGGTGGTGCCGTCACCCTGCTGGCCGTGCCCACCATAGCCGGTGGCGTACAGCTCACCATTCTCCAGCAGGATCATGGTGGTGCCGTAATTGCCGTAGACTTGCTTGACCCCGGCATCGGTCAGATTCTCGGTGACCAGATGTCCTTCGTTGGTGGTGCGGTAAAGCGCCGGCTGGAAATGCGGCCAGTGCGAGCCGTTGGGATCGCCGTTGCGGCCCGAGTTGGAATTGCCCCAGACGGAGAGACCGCCGTCCTGGAACACCGCCGCCAGACCACGATAGATCGACGTCATGCAGGACTGGCTGTCGGCGTCCCAGATACCCAGGTTGGCGTGATCGGGAAAGACCACCGCGTCCGAGATCAGGTTGGCCAGGCGCTGCGTGGCGACCAGCGACACCGCATTGCCCCCCGCGACCAGATTGTCGTCGGCGTCACGGGCGATGAAATCATTGGCGAGATACTTGGCCCGCGAGTTGGTGCGCCCGGGCGGCAACAGCCATTTGGGATCAGTTCCGTCCGAGCCGAGGAATTTGGACGCGGCACCCAGCGGCAGACGGGCATTGCCGGAAGCATTGCGGACGTAGAGATCGCCGCGCACCGCCAGGGGCGACGCGGCGGCGGCGACCGCGGCGGTGACATCGAAGACGTGGTCGACCATGCCGCCGTCGCAGAAGAGCCAGCCCTTCCTGCCGGGAGCGACCGTGATCGGCTCCACCGTCTGGATCGCGGTTTTGATCCGTACCGGGATGGGCAGTTCATTGTCGATGATCGCGGCCCATCCCCGCGACGGGGCCAGCACCACGACCTCGCCCGCCGTGAAGGTCCCCTGATCGGGCCGCAACACAATGACATCGCGACCGACCTGATCCTCTGACAGCACCAGGATGGCGGTGCCGGGGGCCGCCACGGTGACGATCTCGGCAGGCTTGCCGGCTTCGTCGATCAGGCCGAGCAAGGCGTCGGCGCCGACCATGGATTCGACCGCCTTGGCCAGATAGACCAGATCGCGGGCGGAGGCCGCGTCCTCGCCTGCGGCGGCGGCCAGGGTTTGGCCTCGGCCCTTGATCGATTCGATCAGGCCGCGAAGGGATGCAATGGACACGGGATTTATCCTCCGTGATGGGGGGTTACAGGAGATCGAGGCCCAGCAGCGCCATGTCCTCCAGCAACTCGCCGGCATCGGCGGGCTGGCGCCTGGTCACGGGTGAGGGCAGCAGGGCTTCAAGCGGGGAGAACGGCATCCAGGCGGCGCCGTCCCAACGGAACAGACCTTCGGGGCTTTCCACCTTGACCCAGAGATTGAGAGCGCGGGCATCCAGGGGGATCGCATCTCGGCCTGCGACATCAGGTACGGTGACCATGGCGTCGAGCGCCTGGCGCTGGGCGTCGATGTCCGCCAGGGGATCGGCAAAGAATGCGTCGATACGCTCTTGCAGCGTCGGCATGGGCGTCAGCCTTCGATGATGGTGGTGAAGCGCAGGAGATCGTCACGGGCGCCCAGCAGCCTGCGACGTTCGGCATCCAGGGCGGCCCGCGCCACTTGTTCGATGGGGACCGAGAAGCGGGCGACGTGGGCGATTGCGGCGCTGACATGGCTGCTGGTCGCGGTCGCGAGCGCCTGCACGTCGGCCTCGAAGCCGGCAGCACAATCGGCAATCCGGTCCTCGGCTGCTGACGCCGATGCGGTGATCTCGGCCTTGACCGCATCGACGCCGGACTGGGCCTCGACCACCAGAGCATGAAGAGCGACATCCGCCTGGGCGACGATGGCCGAGGCATCGGCGACACGGGCCTGAGCCGCCGCCGCGGCCTGGGCCGCGTCCACGGCATGACCAGCGGCAAGGACCGCCTGCTGATCGGCGATATCGGCGCTGGCACGGGCCGCTTCCTCCGAGCGCCCGGCCTCGTCGGCAAAGGCGGCAAACAGCACCAGGGTGTCGCGGGTGCCGGTCAATTGACGGGCGTCTGCAGCCAGCGCCCGGCGGGCCACCGCTTCGATGGGCAAGGCGAACCGGGCGGCATGGGCACGGGCCTCGACTGCTGCCCCTTCAGCATCGGCAGCCGCCTCGTCGGCGGAAGCGAGATGGGTTTGGACCACGGTCTCGGCCTGGGCGACCATCCCCGTGATGGCGGCTTCGGCGGTATCGGCCACGGCCCGGATGTCGGCTGCGGCCTGATCGACCGCCGCATTGGTCCGCGCCACCGCCGTTTCGGCTTCGGCGGCCTTTTCTCCGGCGATGGCGGCATGGCCGGACGCAGCGCCCTGGGCCGCGCGGGCGGCGCTGACGGCTTCGGCGAGGTCGCCCGCTTCCCGGTGCAGGATTTCCTCGGCATCGGCCACCGCACGGGCGACGGTCTTGACCGGGCCACCCTCGGTGACCACCTCGCTTTCGGCGCCGAGCGCGGGGCCATGCACCACCTTGTGCAGCAGCGTGCTGTCCGCCGTCACCTGAGCGACGGCGGCGGCCAGATCAGTTTGCAGCGTCATGGGCGATCACCAGCGGATGCCGACCGGCAATCCGACATGAAGGATGGTATGGAGCGCGGAGATATCCGCGAACAGGACCGGCACGTCCTCGGTCAGCAGGATGTCCAGCGCCCCTTCGTCGAGCATGTGGCGCTCGCGGACTTCCAGCACCGAGGTGACGATCCAGGCGCCGCCCCGCTGCGGCACGGCCCGGTAGGGCGTCGTGCCCTGGCCGAGAAAGCGGGCTTCATGGCGGTTCCGGCCGTTCCCGCCCAACAGGTCGATGACGAACCATTCGGCGCCGTCCGCCAGTTTGAGACGGAACCATGCCTCGAAGGTGGCGAAGCCCGTCTGGGACAGGCGCCACCGCACCGGGATGCGGGTGGGGGCCTGGGTGAACCGTCGCCGCTGCCGGGCCGGCCCCGCCTCCATGTCGGTGCGGGTGACGGCGGCTTCCGGCTCCAGGGCATAGCCGTCGTAGGTCGGCAACGGCAGCCGGTCGGGCCAGGAAACGAGGGTGGTCATCGATAGCTTCCCGCCACCGGATTGAGGCCGTAACGCTGCTCCAGCATCGGGGCCATGCCCTCGCCACGGGCGATGCGGCGGTTCATCCGACCTTCGATCTCCTCGACGAAGATGTCGATCTGGATGCTGCCGTCGGCCCCTTGCGACCACTGGGCCTTGGCCTCGGTGTTGCCGGCATTGTTGTGGACGGTGATCTGCACGTTGGCCGCTGCCGTCGGTCTGGACAGGGCCGCTCCCAGCAGGCGGTCGGCGTTATCCATCTGCCGGGGCGTGAACACTCCTTCACCCACCTTGGCGATGATGGGCCGCTCACCCGCCACCAGACCGCCACCATGATACTTGGGCGCTCCAGCGAACACCGAGGCGCTGTATGTGCGGGTCTGCAACCGGTCGAGGCCGATCAGGCCGCCAGAATGGGCGATGGCGAAATTACCGGTGCTGGGCACCGGCACCGAGCCGCCGCCCGAGCCGGTGCCGGCGGTGGCCCCACCGGAGAAGAAGCTGCCGACACTGGCGATCATGCCGCCGAACAGCCCACCGCTGGCCCCGCCGAACAAGGGCGCCACCACCGCCATGCGCCAGGCGGCACGGAGCGCCTCTTCGGCTAGGCTGTTGAATAGATCCTGCCCGGCCAACTTTCCGGTCGTGGCCCATTTGACAAAGGCATCCTCGCTGGCCCGCAGCGCCCCGGACATGGCGCGTTCAGCAGAGGCAGCGGCATTGCTGGCCTCATCCACATAGGCCCGCACGGCGCGGATGGCGCCGTCCTGCCAGTCGCGGCTGGCGGAAAGTTTGTCCTGCTCCAGTTCTTTGTAGCGGCGGGCGTAGGCTTCCTCCGACAAGGCGCCGCTGGCCCGCTGTTCGTTCAGCTTGGCCAGTTCATCCTTGAACCGAAGCGTGGCGTCATAGGCCAGATTGGTCTGCTGGGCCTCGTCCTTGACCGCCTCGGCATACTGACGTGACCGCGCCGTCCGATACTCGCCCACCTGGGGATCGTCCTCGGCCAGCTTGTGGCTGCGGGCGAACTTGGCCACGTCGCCGTCGATGGTGACGTCGCGGGCACGATTGCGGTCGCCACTGCGCACCGCCTCGGCCAGACGCATTTGGGCATCGATCTCCCGTTCCAGATCGGCGATGGCACGAGCCGCTTCGCTGTTGGCGCGGGACTTCTGCACCTGGGCGTAGGACTGAGCCAGTTCGCCATTGGCGTCGGTCTGCCCCTTGGCCGCCTGCTCGGCCAGCCAGTTGGTCCGTTCCGCCAGAATGATGTCGGCCACCGAGCCCTTAGCGGCCTCGGCCAGCCGGTCGTTGGCGGCGGTTTCCTGCTCCAGCGACCGGATCAGGCCGTTCTTCTGCTCCAGCAGCTTGGCGTCGTCGATCCGGCGAAGCGCCTGGTCATAGGCGGCGACGGCAATGCCGCCGTTCTTGAAGGCGAACTCCAGCACCTTGGCGGCGCGGGCCGCATCGATCTGGGCGCGGCCGCCCTCGCGGGCCGCCAGGGCAAGGCGCTCCTGGCCACGGGCCTGGATGTCCATGCCCAGCACCTCGGCCTGAGCCTGGGCGGACATTTCGCCCGATCCCTTGGCCTGGGCCTCGCGGGCCAGCATGTCGCGGATTTCCTGCTCCTTGGCCGGGGTGCGATAGACACCACCTTGCTGAAACAGCTCCTTCTCAAGCTGGCGAAAGCCCTTGGCCGCATCGTACTGGGCCTTGGTGCGGGTGAACTCGGCGTTGCCGGCGGCGCGCGCCGCGTTGAGTTTTTCCTGCCATTCCACCTCGAATTTCAGGTCGGCCAGCTTCTCCACATAGGTGGGCTCGCGCTGTTCGGCGCGGATCTGGTCGCGCTGCATCTTGGCATGGGCTTCCATGCCCGCCCGCTTGCGGGTGATCTCGTCGAGATCCTCGGAAATGACCTGGCGCTCGGCCAGCAGACGACGCAGTTCCTCGTTTTCCTGCTGGACCGCCTGCACCACCACCGAATGGGTACCGGCGGGCAACGGCTTGTCGAGTGCCTGCTCGCCACCAAGAGCCGCGATGCGCTTGTCCAAAGCGGCCAGGCGGACTTTCAGGGAATTGTCCCCCGGCGTCAGCGATTCCAGCGCGGCCGATCCGGCATTGGCGCCACCCGACAGGATGCCCCGCAGCCACGGGGCATTGGTGAATCCTTGCCAGGCGTTAGCCATGCGGGTGAAAGCCCGCTCGGCGGTGTCGGCACTCTCCATGGCCGCGGCATCAAAGCCCTTCAGCGCCTTGATCAGGGTGTCGCGGAAGAAATCCGCCGTGACCTTGCCCTGGGTCACCATCTGGCGGAACCCGCCCGAGGGCAGCGCGGCGGCCCGGTCGAGCGCCTGCAGCAGCCCCGGCATCGGCTCGACGATCTGGTTCAGCTCCTCGGCGCGCAGGGTGCCCGAGGATAGCCCCTGGGCCAGACCGAACAGAGATTGCTCCAACTGCTCGGACGAGGCCCCCAGGGCGATGGCAGTGGACTGGAAGCCCTCCAGCAACGCCCGGCTTTCGCCGGTGGTGATGATCCCGGCCTTCTGCAGCGCCGCCAGCCGGGAATAAGCGCCGATCACCGTTTCCAGAGCGGTGCCGGTCTTCTGGGCCTGGGCATAGAGATAAGAGGTGGTTTCGGTCAGGGCTGCGGCGCCCACCAGCCCTTTGAGGCGAGCCTCCAGACTTTCCACCTTGATGGTGGACTCGACCATGGCCTTGCCGAACAGGCCGATGGCCGCGCCCGCCGCCAGCCCCGCCGGTCCCAGCGCCATCATCACCGAACCGATGGGGCCGAGGCGCGAAGCAAAGGCCGCCATGCCGCCCTGGATGTCCTGGCTGGCGGCGTTGATGGCCAGCAGCGACTTCGAGGCCGGCTGCGCCGCCCCTTCGATCCGGGCCAGCGCCTTCTGGCCATCTTCGCCCAACTTCAGCAGGGCGCGGCGGACGGTTTCGCCGTCCTGCAGGGACAGCCGGATGGAGACGGATTTGGTGGCCATCGGTCAGGTCTCGGTTTGAACCTTGGCGGAACCTGCCACCATGCCCCGCTCGGCGAAAGGCAGCAGCCGCGCCAGTAAAGGCTGGTCGTAGCCCAGCGCCTCGGCCTGGATCAGCAGAGCCGGAAGGTCGAGGCCGATGATGCCGCCGCGCGGGCCGATGCGAATGGCGCCGATGGCCCCGGCCAGGAGTTCCCAGGCTTGCCAGCCGGATTCAGTCAGGGGGGCGTTGTGGTCGTAGGGGCAGTCGCAGTTTCCGCCGCAGCCTCGGCAGTAGTCAGGCCCGCCGCCGAAGTGCCATTCGGCGCGGGCCTGGAGACGTTTCCCTCGGCGATGACCGCTTCATGGGTTTCGGTGTATTGGACGACGAAGGACTCGGCCATGCGGGGAAGCTGCATCAGCTCGGCGATGGCGGTGTCGGTGACCTCCGCCGGTTGATCACCGACATCCAGCACGCCCTCCCATTTGGTGATGGCGGAACGAGCTAGACCCTGGGCGAACAGCATCTGCGACAGCCCGGCCAGGGCGTCCTCGTCGGACAGGTCCGGCAGGCCGGTGATGTCGGCCCCGGCCGCCTTCAGATCGGCATGCTCGGCGGCGATGGCGCGGGCCATGCGCCAGCCCCGCGCCCGGGCAGCCTCGTATACCGCCGTGGTCAGGGGACGGACGAACACCCGCACGCCATGGGGCAGATCGATCCAATAGGGTTCCTTGGGGATGGTCAGGCGGATCATAGCCCGTACCCCGCCACGTCGTTGACCAGGGTTATGCGGAGCAGGTACCCGGCCGCCGGATCGCGGGCGGCCCGCCAGTCGTAACTAGCCTGGATGCCGCCGGGGCCTTTGATCTCCTGCTTCTTCTTGGGCAGGAAGACGCGCGGCAGATGGAAGGTCAGGGCAAAGTCCGAACCCGGGATGGTGAAGCCGTATTCCATCTCCACCGGGCTTTCGGCGGCGATGGCGGCGGTCAGCGTGGTGTCGGTGCCGAAGCGGATGTCCACCGAGCCTTCGGCGGTGGCCTCGGTCTCGTCCACGCCGTCGATCAGGCCGTCGGCGCGGATGGTCTCGACCCGCTCCAGGTTATTGGAAAAGGACAGCTTGCCGCCGACAACGTTGGCGAGTTGGCTGCCGCCGACACGGATGGTACCGCTGCCCTGGCTGAACCGCTTGAGCGCAAAGCTGGCCGGACTGGTATCGATGGTACTGGTGGTTTCGGTCTCACCTTGGGCGATGACGCCGATACTGGCGTTGGCCGCGCCTGAGCGGGCCATGTCGAAGGCCAGCTTGTCGAGCTTGGCCCCGCCATGGCGGAAGAACTTCGGTGTCGCCAGCTTGGCGTGGCCGATCTCCAGCGCCAGGCTCAGCAGCGTGCCGCCCGAGGTGAACACATGGGTGAAGGCAGTGTCGGCATCACCGCTGGTGGTGGGCGCGCCAAACAGGCCCTTCAGCCAGAACCCCAGCGCCCGCACATCAAGCGGCACGCCGACATCGCCCTCATCCTTGACCGCTTCGTAATAGGGATCCTGGGCATCGCGGCCCTGGCCCAGCAGCGGGTCGTAACCCAGCGGACGCTCGGCCCCCAACGCGCATTCCTTGAACGAAAGCCGGGTGTAGCCGTCGGCCGGAAGCACGCCGTAGCTCGCCTCGAAGGCAGCCAGCAGCACGCAATCGGCGCCGTAAGCGCGCGTCTTGCCCATGATCGGAGTCCTTGATGGGATCAGCCCAGCGGATCTGGGCTGGCGTAATGGATGGTGACGGGCACCGTGGCACCGCGCAGGGCGGCGGCGCCGTCGATGGCGAGGCCGGAAGTCTTGGGGGCGCCCCAGTCCAGCCATTCCGCCAAACCGCCGAGGGAGCGGTCGGTGGACAAGGCCGCGCCCACCGCCATCAGCAAGGTGTCGAGGGCGGCACTGTCGTCAGCCTGGCCGCGCTGGAGGATGACCTCGATCTCGGTCTGGTGTTCCCAGAGATAGGTGACGGGCGACAGCACCACCTCCGGGTCGCCGGGATCGCCGTCGCGTAGGATGATCAGTCCACCCGCCGGGACCGTTTCGGGCAGCGGCGCTTCCCGTTTCACCGTGGCGCCGGGCACCGTTTCCAGCCGCGCCAGCAGGGCGGCGAGGATCTGTTCGCGGACGCTGGCCATGCTTTCCCGACCTCGAATACCTGCTCATGCGGCGAATGGCCCAACATTCTCCGCATCCTGCGCGGGGAATTGCGTTGCTGCCTGCGGCGAATGACGTCATATTCTCCGTAACTTCTGCGGAGAAATGCCGTGTACATCTGGAGAGAAGACGACTGGCCCCAATTCCGCTGGGATGCCCAAGCGTTGCTGATGCCCCTGGCGGACGCCCGCCACAAGCAGGGGCGCCTGCTTGGCCAGATGCAGCGGCTTGGCTTCGATCTTCAGTGCGAGGCGGAACTCCGGGCCACCACCGAAGACGTGATCAAGACCTCGGAGATCGAGGGCGAACGGCTGGATATGGCCAGCGTCCGCTCCTCGGTGGCCCGGCGTTTAGGGCTGCCAGACGGCGGCCTGCTGCCCCCGGACCGCAAAATCGACGGCATCGTCGAAATGATGCTCGATGCCCTGCGCAACCATGCTTCGCCCCTGGCACAGCAACGCCTCTTCGGCTGGCATGCCGCGCTCTTCCCAACAGGGTGGTCCGGGCTGCACAAGATCACCATTGGTGACTGGCGCACCGACAGTGCCGGTCCGATGCAGGTGGTGTCCGGCCCGATTGAACGCCCCAAGGTCCATTATGAAGCCCCACCGGCCAATCGGGTCGGGAGCGAAATCGAGCAATTTCTGGCATGGTTCAATCAAACCCCGCCAATGGACGGCCTGCTGCGCAGCGCCATCGCCCATCTGTGGTTCGTGACTATCCACCCGTTCGACGACGGCAATGGCCGCGTTGCCCGCACCATCGCCGATCTCGCCCTCGCCCAGATGGAGGGCACTGGCCAGCGCTTCTACAGCATGTCGGCGCAGATCCAGCGGGAACGCGGTCATTACTACGAAATCCTGGAGCGGACCCAGCGCGGCAGCCTCGACATCACCGCGTGGCTGTCCTGGTTCGTCCAATGCTATGGCCGCGCGATCGATGCTGCCGAAGTGGCGGCCCAGGGCGTGCTGGGCAAAGCCGAGTTCTGGCGGCGCTTCACCTCCGAACCGATGTCGGCCCGGCAGAAGGCCGTCCTCAATCGCTTCATGGATGGATTCGAGGGCAATCTTTCCGCCAAGAAGTGGGCCGCCATCGGCAAATGCTCGATCGACACCGCCCAACGCGACATCAATGACCTGCTGGAACGGGGCATTCTGGTCCGCAATCCGGGCGGCAGCAAACGCACCAGCTATAGCGTGGCCGGGATGCCGCCCTAATTCCGCCAATTCCTGACGATCAGTTCAGGCAGCGCCGAAGCCCACCGCTCGGCGGCAGCATCCACGTCCAGGCGCTTTTTCAGGTTCACCTGCGGCACCAGGATGAACATCACCACCGTGGCCAGCCCGCGTCCGGTGCGGAGCGCCGAGGCGCTGCCGTGGGCAAAGCCGCCCCGTTTCCCGTTCCGTGCCCGCATGTCCTCGGCCACCAGCAACGAGGGTGCGCCGCGGCGGTAGATGAAGCGCAGTCGGGCACCATGCATTTGCTCCCACAGGCCGGGCGTCATGCGCTTGCCTCGGGCGCCGGTCCCGGCGGCGGGTGTGGGGATCGCCAGCCAGAAGCCGTGTTTGGATTTGATCACCGCACCGGTGTCGAAGGCACGGATGATGGTGGGAGCCTTGGTGAAGACGAAGCCGGCCGCCTTGATGCTTTTCCGGCCCTTGGGATAAAGCTCGGCCCGCCAGGTATTGGCGAGGCGCTGGCCCATTCCAGCCTCGGTGACCTGGCGGCGAAGATCGGCCTTCAATCCGTCGGCGGCTTGGCGCATGGCGGCGGTGACCGCGTCTTCGGCGGCCTTGACCTCGTCGGCCATGATTTTGCGCAGATCGCCATTTACCGCGAGGTCTAGGCGCAACTGGCAGCTCCAGTGGCGGTTTCGGCTCAATGAGAAAGGAACCGGTTCGCATTCACAAAATCATTAGAGACGGCCGCCCCTAATGACGCGGACGTTGCGACCTCAACCCGGTGATCTTAGGCTGTCCCGGAATTGGCGATAGCACATGCAGAGAAAGGGGCAGCCGATCAGCAGACCCCTTTAACTGCCCCTGACGAGGCACTCCCTAATGACGCTTCCGGAATGTATATCCGAAGAATCGGCCGATGCGCCCCCCGAAAATGGTCATTCCCGGCAGTCATCTTATCGGGAGAAAATTGTCGAGCACACATTCATTGGTCACGTGCTTCGTCGGCTGTGGGCGATGGGAATCCATAGTGCCGAGGTGATGAAGCCTGAGGTGGATGGAGGCGGGTACGATCTTGCTATCAAAGCGAAGGGGATAACTCGCCACATCCAGCTGAAATCGTTGACGAAGGGGGCAAAGACCAATCGTTGGAGCGTTTCTCTGGACTTGGCCGATTGCCAAAGCGGGTGTGTCGTCGTGATCATTCTTGACCCCCAGACCCTCGACATCGGGCCATTCTTGTGGTTTGGCGGTGCAGGTGGCTGCTCACTGCCCCCAATCAATCATTTGCCCGTCACCAAGCATTCAAAGGCCAATGCGGCTGGCGAGAAGCTTGAGCGGGAGAGGCATCGCACGGTTGACCGCAAGCTGTTCACCGAGGTGCCTGATGTTGATGGGCTGGTTGACTTGCTGTTTTCCGAACCCGGTGACCTTCTGCACCCAGCCTCCATAAACCACGGCCTATGGCGGGAACTGACCAAGCGTGAACACCCATTCGTCGAGATATCATGGAATTCGCCGAAAGCATGCTTATCCGCCTTCTGCACACCTGGAGTTCTGTCTGCTGAGATTAATGGGCAGCGGACGAGTTACATGGACTTGATCATCGACATCGCCCATCAGGTAGGATCAAAAATAAACCACATGAGTGCCCCCATTGGGGTCCCGCTAGCTTTCGATATTGTTCCAATCACCGACCCGGTCAAAGCGCTCGAATTTATTTCCCTCTGCCAGGTTAATGGTATCGTCGTGCTGCCGCTTACCACGCATGTTGCAACGGACTTTCCATAAATTCATGACACTGGCCTCGTGTCCAATGTCCAGACTAGGCGCTCGGTGTCACGGATTGGCCCCCCCTGAACGACGAAGGTCTCGCCGTCCAAGGTGATGGTGTCGCCTTCAACTGGGATCGCCACCTCCGAGACGCGCAGATCGAACCGGGCGGTCGCCGACACCACGTTGATGTCGCTGAACTCCGAGACTTGGTCGTTCCGCGTGGCGATCACACGCACCGGCACCCCGTCGCCGACCCCGCCTGGACGGTAAGTAACCGTGCGGGCGAGGTGGGGATCGGCGAACAGGTCGTCGAGAGCATCGGCGAAGGCCGACATGATCAGTTGCCCGAGAACAGGCGCACCGCCAGACGCGGGCGCTTGTTGACCGGCAGGATGGACGCCTCGGTCTTGACGTCGATGGCGCTGCCGTCCTGGCGGGCAAGCTGGCGGGCATACATGGGCACGCCCAGCGTGTTGACCGTCTCGATCAAGTTGGCGGGGGCACCATAGGTGACGAAGGTGTCCATGGTGCCCAGCGGGAAGGCGATGCCTTCCCCAGCCGGGATCAGGGTTTCGGTCTGGCCGGTGGAAAGGGTGACGGTGGCGCTGTATTCCTCGAACACCATGCCGGCGAAGGGGAAACGGCGGCGCACGTCTTCCCTGAGCGGCTGGGCGCCGGTCGAGGAATAATACTGGTAAGCCTGCTCGACCTTGGCATGGCCGATCAGCTTGTCGAAGAATTCCGGGCTGACCAGGGCCAGCACGCTGGTCATGGTCTCGCCCTTCAGTTCGGTCTCCACCTTGCGCAACACGTCGCGGATCTTGGCCTGGACGTTGGTGGTGGCGGTGCCGAGGGTGAAATCCACCTGCTGGCGGGCGAGGCCGAATTCGCTGAAATAATCGTAGAGGGTGGACCCGCCGCCGTCGCGGACGATGCCCTTCAGCGCGTTGACCTCCATGAACTCGCGGGTCTGGGCGTGCTTGCTCCGCATGCGGGTCAGCTTGCGCTCCATGACGGTGGCCAGGGGATCGGCGGCATCGGCGACGCCGAATCCGCGCACGCCCTGGACGTCCTGGGGAGTGATGGAATCATCATGGGGAATCCACGGCACCGTGAACGAGCGCATGGAGCGGGCATTGCGGTTGGCGACGGTGGCCGGGCCGCCCAGCGGCACGGTGGGCAGCAGGTTGAGGACGCCCTCGGCCTGCTCGATGATGACGCTGCGCTGGGTCACGCCCTCGAAACGGAACAGCCCCATCTGGCCCAGCCGGGTATAGAGGTTGGGCAGCAGGTTGATGGCCTGGGTCATTTCGGCGAGCGAATAGCCGCCCGCGTCGAAGGGATTGATGATCGCGTTCATGCAAAAGGCTCCGATCAGACGGTGGCGCGGGCGACAAGGCCCAGTGCGGCAAGCTGGCTCCGCTTGGCGGCGATCTCGGCGGGCAGGTCGACCGAGGCGTCAAACACCAGGGCGGCATCGGCCAGGATGACCGGGCCACGGGCGGCAATGAGGCCGGTGACGGCGGCATCGGTGGCATCCACCGCTTCCAGCAGGACGGCGACGGCCACCTCGGCGCCTTCGTCACCGACCACCTCGGCGGCGGGGGACAGGCGGAATTCGCCGCTGGCGGTGATGCGGCCCAGCACCGAACCCAGGGGATAGGATGTGCCCGCCTTCAGGGGGACGGTCTCGCGGGTGTAGCTGGCGTTCAGTTCGAACTTCAGCAGATCGCCCAGGGTGGGCGAGGCAACGAGGACGGGCATGGTCAACCTCCGCGACGGCTGGCGGCTTCACGGGCACGCCGGACAATGGGGCTTTCGGTTTCGGCCTTGGGCGTGGCCCCAGCCGGGGCGGCGGCCACCACGTCGGCGGCCTCGGAACGGGAGGCCAACTGATCCAGCACCGTGCGGCGCAGCGCCTCGGGCCGGATGCCCTTGGCCAGGGCGTCGGCGGCATCGATGGTGACGCCCAGACGGGTGGCCTGGGCTGCGATGGCGCTGATCTCGGAATATTCGGCGCGCAGGCGCTGCTCGATCTCGGCGGTCGCTTCGACGGCGGACTGCACAGCCGCCAGAACGGGGACATCCCCCGTTTGCTCGGACATGGTGGTCTCCTTGAATTTGGACAGAACGGGGGAACGGACGGAGGGACGCGCCAGGGTGGCGCCGAGATCGGTGAGGGCGACGCGGAGCGTGCCGACCTTGTCGGCCAGCCCTGCGGCGACCGCCTGGTCACCGCGATAGACCGCAGCCTCGGTGGCCCGAACGGCGTCGGGCGATAGCCGCCGCCGCTCGGCCACCAGGGCGGTGAATTTTCCGTACAGTGCATCGACATCGGCCTGCAGCGTGCCGCGGGCAGAGGCCGACAGCGGCTGATGGGGATTGCCATCCACCTTCGCCGCCCCGGCATGGATGAAGCTCCAGGCCCGCCCGGCCTGGGCGTCGGCGGCAGATTCATCCACATGGATGGCGACCACGCCGACCGAGCCGATTTCACCGGTCTGGGTGACGTAGAGGCGGTCGGCGGTGCAGGCGATGGCATAGGCCGCCGACAGGGCGGCTTCGTCAGCCACCGCCCAGATCGGCTTGCCGCACTGCGCCCGGATGGCCTGAATGTGGTCGACCAGATCGAACAGGCCGCCCACCTCGCCGCCGGAAGAATCCACATCCAGCAGGATGGCGCGGATTCCGGGATCGGTGGCCGCCGCCTCGATGGATTCGGCGATGTCGGAATAGGCGGTGAGGCCGCTGGCGGTACCCAGATAGCCGGAGCGGGCCACCAAGGTGCCGATCACCGGCACGATGGCGATGCCGTCGGGCGTGACCTCCACATCGGTGGACGGAGCCCCATCGCCGTCGAAAGAGATGGACTGCCCAGCCAAGCGGGGGCCGAGGGCGCTCAGGATCACGTCCAGCTTGGCGCGGGCAACCAGCAGCGGCGTCCCGTACAGCCGGGCCGCAAGATGGGGCAGATCGTGCATGTCGGTCCTTACTGTGTCGGTGCGGGGGGCATCGGCGGGGTGCCGAGAACCAGCCCCAGCCGCAGCTCACGGGCCTTATCGGCGGCGATTTCGGCGTCCACCTGTTCCGCGTCGAAGCCGCGCTCTGCCAGAGCCTGGGTGCGGCTCTTGAGACCCGCCTCGATCTGCTCGATCTCGGCGCGGGCATCCTTCAGCGGATCGACCCAGTCCCATTTCGGCGGCAGCCAGGAACAGGCGATGAAGCTGGCCCGGTTGGGCTCATAGCCCTTGATGGTCAGGGCGCCTGCCATCACGGCGGTGTCCATCCAGCGTTGCCAGACGGCCCGGCAAAGCTGGTAGACCATGACGGCGTGCTGCCAGGCGTCGATGCGGCGGCGGAACTCCAGCAGGGCGAGGCGCGAGTTGGAGTAATTGGCCTTCAGCATGTCGTTGGACAGGTAGGCGTAGGGAACCCCCAGGGCGGCGGCGATCTGCAGCAGGGTGCGGTACTGGAACGCCTCGTAGGAGCCGCCCACATCGGCGGGGGCTGATGTCTGGATTTCCTCGCCCGGTTCCAGCATCACCACCTGTCCGGGCTGGACGTCCATCACCCGGTCGCCGGAACTGCCGTCCTCGGTGATGTCGAATGGCTCGCCCGGACTCGGCGTGGTGACGAACAGCGCGTACATGGCCGCTACCTTCTTGCGGTCCAGTTCGGCGTCGTCGTACTGGTCGAGCAGGAACAGCTTCACGATGGCGGGGGCGAAGCGCGACACCCCGCGCAATTGCCCGGCATCCACCGGGTCCATGACGTGGATGATCTCGGAGGCCGGCACCCGCACCGTTTCGCCGACCAGGCCGGGATCAGTGCTGTCGCCGGGATGGCGGCGCAGGAAATGATAGGCAACGCGGCGGCCGATGCGGTCGAACTCTATCCCCTGGCGGATGAAATTGCCGCCGGGCAGGGTCTCGTTCCGGGTCAGCGGCAGCATTTCCGATGGCAGCATCTGCAATTGCAGCGGCACCGACAGGCCATCCTCGGGTCGGCGCGGGCGGAAGCGGAAGAACACCTCTCCGGTGATGAATACTTCGCGGGCGGCCCGGCGCTGCAGGCCGTAGAAATCGGTAAGGCCCTCGGCGTCGGACTCGTCGGTCCAGGCCAGCCACAACTTCTGCACGGCGGCCTTGAGCGTCGCATCGGCAATCAACGACGACGGCTTGATGCCGGCGCCAACCACGTTGCCCGCCCAACTTTCGATGGCATTGGCGGCATAGCCATTGTTGCGGACCAGATGCCGGGCACGGGCGGTGATGTCCGGCCCGGCGGCGGCGATCAGGGTGTTGAGGTGGGCGCGGCTGGGCTGGAAGCCCTTCAGGCGGCGGTTTCCCAGACCCGCCTCGAAGCCGCCGATAAAGGCGCCCACCTTGCGGCGCAGGGCCGACAACATGGTCACAGCCCCTTGCTGGCCACGGTCAGGATGCGGCGGCGGCGCCCCTTTCCCTCGGCCAGGGCGATACGGCGGTCGAGATCGGCCAGCACCTGATTGGCCTGGGTCAGGTCGTACTGGACGGTGCGGTCGCCCACGGTGACGCGGGCGACCAGCGAGTTCCGTCGCGCCATCACGCGCTCGCGCTCGGCTTTCATCTCGTCGAGGGTCATCGGGATCAGCCCATATAGCTGGAATGAAAAACCCGCCGGGAACGGCGGGTTGGGGAGCGGCGGATTTGGCCCGCCTGGGCTTCTTCAGTTTGAACCGTCTCGGACGGGCCAATCTGTGCCTCCAGATCCCGCCACTTGGCTTCGGGCCAACGATCTGCGCCGACGATCCAGGCGGCAGCGCGGGCATAGACCCGGCAATCCAGCGCCTCGTTGCGCTCGCGCAGCTTCTGCCATTCCAGTTTCGAGAAGCCGCGGCGGTTCTTCACCGTCACCAACTGCTCGGCCACGAATTGCTTGCACCACTCCGAGTCCGCCCACGATGGCAGATGCACCGTTCCGGCCGGGAAACGGACACCATCGGCCAGTTCCTCGTCAGTGGGGCGATCGAGCCGCAGGAAGCGGTAGGTTTCGGTCTTGAAGGTGGACACCGCCACCGTCCACAGCCGGGCACCACGGCGGATCTTCTTGCCGCCTTCGGTGGCATCCACATAGGTCGGCCCCGACACCGGGCTGGAGCGGTTGAAACCCTCCACGCCCTTGATCGGCGAGACCAGGCCGACACCCATCTTGCGGCCCCAGGCGTACACCGCCGAGGCCTCGTAGCCGGTGTCGATGGTCAGACGGGCGATCTTGAGGGCCGCGCCGCTGGCGTGCAGCCAGGTACGACCGAGGATCTCCTCCAGCGCCGTCCAGGTTTCGGCATGTTCCGGCCCACCATCGATAACGATGTGATCAACCAACCAGCTTTCCAGGCCGCGGCCCCAGGCCCAGACGTCGATCTCGACGCGGTCCTTCTGCACGTCGGCCCCAGCGGTCAAAAACAGCCCACCAGCGGGCACAGTGCCGTTGGCCCAGGTTTCGCGGCGGTCATACAGGCGCTGCCAGTCTGGCGCTTCACCGGTTTCCACCCAGGTTTCGCCCAGCACGGTGTTCTTGAACACCCGCAGGGCATCGTCATTCCCCTGGGCCAATTCCCACAGCCGGGCGATATCCCGCCACGACTGCCAGCCCGGCGGCGAATACAGCGCCGAGATGTGGAAACCCACCAGGGTAGGATCAGTCGAGGTGGCGGTGGCCCGCCACTCTCCGACGGCCAGCATGGTGGACTTGTGGTGTTCGGCGATCTCCTGGTCGCAGGCTTCGCAGACGTAACGGACGCTGCCAGGCAGGCCCTTATCCCAGCGCAGCCGGTCGAATTTCAGCCATTGCATGGCCCCGCAATGGGGGCACGGCACGAAGAACCGGCGCTGATCGCTGGCCTCGAATTCCCGCTCGATGCGGGACATGCCGCGGATCGTCGGCGTCGAGGCCAGGAACACCTTCCGTCGGTGGGCGAAGGTGAGCGACCGCGCCTCGGCCAGCGCCACCGGGTCGCCCTCCTCGTCGGCCGAGGCCGGATAGGCGTCGACCTCATCGAGGAATAGGTAACGGGCGGGCATGGAGCGCAGGCCCACCGCGCTGTTGGCGCCGGTCAGCACCAGGGTGCCGCCGGGGAAGTCCTTCGACAGCATGGTGTTGCCGGCGTCCCGCGACCGGGCGGGCTTCACCCGCTCGCGGATGGCAGGGCTTTCGTCGATCAGCGGGTCGATGCGCTGGCGCGAGGCGCGCTTGGCCATCTCCACCGTCGGCTGGACGCACAGCATCGGCCCCGGCGCATGGTGGATGACGAAGCCGATGAAACAACAGCCCGCCTCGGTGGCGCCTACCTGCGCGGCTTTCATGAACACCACCCGTTGCACCGGGCTGGTGGGCGACAGCGCATCCATGATGTCGCGCATATAGGGCGTGCGGGCGGTGCGATACCGGCCCGGTTCCGCCGAGGCCCGGCTGGACAGCATGCGGTGGAGATCGGCCCATTCCGACACGGTCAGCAGCGGGTCGGGCCGCATTCCGTCGCACCAAGCCGCCAGGATCTGTTCCGCGCCGTCGAAGTCAGCGGAACTCCGGCTTGATGTCGGCAAGCTCATTCAGATGCGCCCGGACGTGGGTTTCCAACAGAACCTGCATGGTGTGCGGGTCGATCCCGGCTTCCGCCGCCATCTGTCCGGCCACGCGGGCGGGCCAGGTCACCCAGGCGTCACGCTCCTGCCGGGCCAGCTTGAACACCAGGGCCAGCGCATTGGCGCGGTCGATCACCTCGTCCTTGAGGCGCTGCACCTGGATGCGGGCACGCTGGGCCTTGGCCACCTCGTGCATGGTGCGGGCTTGGGCGAAATTTGCCCCGGTGGCTTTGCCGCCATCGAACGAACTGCCGCCCCCAGCGGCGGCGGGGACCGGAGCGGCCATTGCGGCCTCACGCGGGGGTGCTGCCGTGGCGATAATCGGGGACGCTTTGCCTGCGGGGCGCTTGGCCGGGTCGGTCTGCGCATCCCAGGCCGCGTCGGCCTTGACCGGGTCGATGGTGCCGTCGAGTTCCTGCGGAATCCGTCCCGCCAGCACCGCCTTGCGCACGGCGGTATGGCTGACGCCACGCCTGCGCGCGTATTCGCGGACGGATAATCCCATGATCGATTTCCGCTGAAATAAGCAATGAAATTAGATGCTTAATCGGTTGATGTGCCGGGCCGACAGAGCGATTGATGTCCCCACGAACAGCGGAGGGCACCATGAAAAAGCGCAGAGACAACACCACGGCCATCGACGCCTTTCTCGCCAAGAAAACCGAATTCGACGCCATGCTGGCCCGGCTGCAGACTTTGAGCGCCGACCACTTCAACTGGGCGCCCGATGAGATCAACTGGGGCCACGCCGGGACCATGGCCCACTACGCCGAGATGCTGAAGCGCATCACCGACGGCGCCTTCCAGGAGGGCGAATTCGCCGAGTAAGCAACAGGTTTCCCCTCTCGCCCCGACCAGCTTCAAGCCGGCGGGGCTCGGGGTGGTACAGGCGGCGGGACCGGCCCGCGCCATTTTTGGAGAACCACCCCATGACCCAGCTTTCCGACACCCAGGCCGTCATCCTGTCCGCCGCCTGCGCCCGCGAGGGCGGTTTCCTGCTACCCGTCACCGCGTCTTTGAAGGGCGGCGCGGTCAACATGGTGCTGACCAGCCTGATCAAGAAAGAACTGGCCGAGGAAATCGCCGCGGAACCCGGTGCCCCGATCTGGCGCGAGGACGAGGACGGCAACCCGCTCACCCTGCGGGCCACCCGAGCCGCATACGAGGCGCTGGGCATGGTTGCCGACACGGGCGCGGACACGGCTCCGGAAGTAGAACCGGCGGCGGACATGGCCGACCTGCCGGAAACCGCCCCCACGGAGGCCGACGCCGCGACCGAGGGGCAAGTCGTCCGCAGGAGCCGCGAGGGCAGCAAGCAGGAAGCTCTGGTCGCCATGCTGAAGCGACCCGAAGGAGCCAGCATCGAAGAGATCTCCGCCGCTTTCGGCTGGCAGGCGCATACGGTGCGCGGCGCCATCGCCGGGGCGTTGAAGAAAAAGCTGGGCCTGGAGGTCACCAGCGAGAAAGTCGAGGGACGCGGTCGGGTCTACCGGATCACCGGCTGATCGGTTTCGACCGGCAGGTTTGGCTCGACGGGCCAGACCTGCCGGCCAATGGAGCGGAATGTGGTGATCGCCAACGCGCCGCGTTCATTCCTGGCCTTGCTCCCCGGCTTCAGCAGTGCCGCTTCGATTGCCGGGCGAGCTGCCTCATAGATCGACACAGCCTCGAAAAGCTCGTCCATCAGGACAAGGAGGACAGCATCCCATGGTTTTCGGAGGTCGATGGCACCCAGGCGCTGGCCCGTCAGCTTCTTCGCGCGTGGGATGGAGCGGGATTTGATTTGCAGGCGGCGCCCGGTGGAATCGGTGGCGTCGTAACCGGCCTCTCGGGCGACGGCGAGATCGAGGCCGAGAAGGCGTGCCGCCTCGTACTCTCCAACCTCTCCGGTGATTCCCAGCGGCTTGCCCGTCAGTTGGTAGTATTCGATGGCAATCCGGCGCGCCTGCCTCAGCAGTTCGGTGATGCGTTCGGTGGGAATTTCGTTGGTCATTGCAAATGCCGGAATTTCTGTCGCTGTCCCGTCCATGATAGGCGTTCGAACAGTCGGCGCAGCATGAAACCGCGCAGCAGGGATACCAGCGCGAAGATGCCGCCGATGGCGAGATCGTCGGCCTTGGTGATGTGGATGCCGAACAGCGGGAACACCACCACCTGCGTCGCCACCGCCAGGACATAGCCAATGACCACGTTGGCGGCGGATTCCACGAGCGACATGCGGCGGGACTGCCTCACGGTTTCCGCTCCGCCACCAAATCCTCGAAACTCCGGCCATCGCCCTCCAGGATGGCCTTCTGCCCGGTCAGCTTCTGCCATCGCCCGACGATTACGTCGGCATAGGCTGGGTTCAATTCCATGGCAAAACAGACGCGGCCCGTGGTCTCGGCGGCGATCACCGTGGTGCCGCTGCCCGCGAACGGCTCGTACACCCCGTCGCCCTCGGCGCTGTTGTTGAGGATCGGGCGGCGCATGCATTCCACCGGCTTCTGGGTGCCGTGGACCGTAGCCTCGTCTTCATCACCATTGTTGCCGATGGCCCAGATTGTGGCCTGATCCCGCGCCCCCTGCCAATGGCCAGTGCCGCTCTTGCGCACGGCGTACCAGCAGGGTTCGTGCTGCCAGTGGTAATCGCCGCGGCCCAGGACGAAGCGGTTCTTCGACCAGATGATCTGGGCACGGAGCTTGAAGTCGTTGGCCTCCAGGCTGTCTGCCACCGTTCTGGTGTAGATGGCCGAATGCCAGACATAGGCCACCTCGCCGGGGAACAACGCCCAAGCTTCCCGCCAATCGGCCCGGTCATCGTTGGCCACCTTGCCGGTGCGGGTGGTGGAGGAAACACCTGCCTCGTTCCGCCAGGTGGGATCATACTCCACGCCGTAGGGCGGATCAGTCACCATCAGGTGCGGCTTGGCCCCGGCCAGCAGACGCGCCACGTCGGTGGCACTGGTGCTGTCGCCGCACAGCAGGCGGTGGCGGCCCAAGATCCACAGATCGCCGGGCCGCGTCACCGGATCGGCTGGCGGTTCCGGGATTTCATCTTCATCCCCATCGCCCTGGCCGTCGCCCTCGTCGTCGAGGGGAGCCATCAGGGCGTCCAGTTCCTCGGCGGAGAAGCCGATCAGGTCGAGGTCGTAGCCCTCGGCGTTGAGCGCGTGCAGCTCCGCCGCCAGGGTCTCGTCGTCCCAACCGGCATTCAGGGCCAGCTTATTGTCGGCCAGGATATAGGCGCGGCGCTGGGCCTCGGTCAGATGGTCGAGGATCACCACCGGCACCATGTCCAGCCCCAGGGACTTGGCGGCGGCCAGTCGGCCATGCCCGGCGATGACATTGCCCTTGCTGTCGGCCAGCACCGGATTGGTCCAGCCGAACTCGACCATGCTGGCGGCGATCTGGGCGACCTGTCCGTCCGAATGGGTCCGCGCATTACGGCCATAGGGGATCAGCCGGTCGATGGGCCAAGGCTCGACCGTGTCGGGAAGCGGATGGGTCATGGTCAGTCCGTGCAATCGCAGGGCAGGCAGTCGTCGGATGGGCCGCCCTCGAAATCCCGCTGGCGGCGGACGAAATTGAGCAATTCGCGGTAGCTGGGCCGGTCGGCGCGAAACAGCGCCATTTCCGGCTTGGTCAAGGTGCCCATGGCCGGAGCGTTGCGCTCCTGGTCGATCCACCATTTGGCTCGTTCGGGGAATAGCCGCATGATCCCCTTGATGGTGGCCGCGCCCTTCATGAAACAGAGGTCGCAATTGCCCAGGGGCGTCTTGCCGTTGTTGTCGGGCAGGCCGAGATCAAAGGGCTGGTGCTTCCAGAACGCCGACACATCGCGGCGAGTCACCTTGGCTACGTCGAGCGGCAGCACCGTCTCGAACCGTTCCTTGCCGGCCTCGTTCAGGGCCTTTTGGCGGGCGACCCGGCGGGGTTCGTCATGGCGCAGGCCGACGACGTTGACCCATTCCCCGTAGCCCAGCATGTCGCGCATGAACGCGATGCCGCGCTTGACCTTGAGGTAATGGGTGCAGAGCCGCATGGTCGGGTTGGGCAGGAAGCCCCGCACCTTGATGATCTTCTCGAAGGGCTCGCCATCGCGCGACGCGCTGTTGTAGCCCACCACGTTGGTATCGAACGGCTCGGCAGGATCGAACTCCAGCCAGGTGATGGCGACCTGCCAGCGCACCGAGCATTCATGGACGAAGCGCAGGGTCTGCTCGAATTCCCGACCGGTGTTGAAGAACACCACATGGACGTCGTCGGGCAGTTGGCCGTCATGGGCGTCCAGGATCTGGTGCAGCATGTAGCCGGACGTGCGCCCGCCCGAGAACGACACCAGGGCGGGGCCGTCGATGCGATAAGAATTGCGGGTCATGGCCGTTGTCCTGCCGCCTGGATGCGGCGCCCGATCCAGCGCATCACCGGCACGGCCATGGAGTTGCCCAGCGCCCGGTAGCGCGGGCCATCGGGACAATCTTCGGCGGCCTTCTTGCGCCAGAGGATCTGGGTGTAATCGTCGGAGAAACCCTGGAGGCGCTCGCATTCGCGGGGCGTCAGGCGGCGCACCGACAGGTCGTGCTGGACCGCCAATTGGCCGCCGCCATTGTCGCGGCCCAGGGCCGACATGGCCCGCAGGGTCGGCGTAACGCCGTCGGCCGCGACTGATTGGAATCCGGTGCCGGCCTTACAGTCGAAAGCGACATAGGTCTGCTGTTTGGTTCCCGGCTCCGCCGCCAAGGCGCCAGCAACATCCAAGGTCCGAACTTCGTCCCGCTGATTCTGGGCGAAGGCCACATAGCTGCGGCTAGAGCCGCCGCTGGCCGCACGTAGGCTGGCGAGGTTGTCGGCATCAATCTCAGCCTGCGCCCCACCGTCGCGGCCACGCAGGTTGAACGCCACGGCGTGCTGCTTGCCCGCCTGCAAGGTGAACATGGGGTCGCCGTCACCGCCGATGCCGATTCCGGCACGCACGTCCGTAGTGCTGATTCCCGTGCGGGCACCGGCCTCCTGAATGGGGATCGCCACAGGCACCATCGGCGTGCCTCGTCCGGTCCCATCCTCGGAAGCATCGAAACCTTCGCCCCGTAGGGAATGGGTGACCAGGGTGTCGATGTCGGGCCGGTGAGCGAGGTTCGACTCGGCCCGCAGGGTGTGGGCGATCAGCGTGTCGGTACAGTCGCTGTCCACGCCACGGGACAGGTCGCGTGCCCGCAAGGTGGTGGCGACGAAGGTCTCGCTCTCGAAATCCATTCGCCCACTGGCCGAGGCGCAGGCATTAAGCGCGGTGGCGACGTCGATGGGGCCGGAGGTGTTGTTGCCGCCGAACGCCTCGGCGATCAGTCCGCCGCTGGTGGCGAATGACGTTTCGCCGCTTCGGCCAGCGCGAGCATCAAGCGTGGGGGCAACAGCTTGTTCCGCTTCTCGGCGCGGCGGATGATCCCGGCGCACGCCTTCGCGCTCAAGAAGTACTTGGACGGGATCGGCCCGGTCTCCAGCACCTGCGACAACGAACACACGACGGCGGCGTTGGGCCAGGCCGAAATATTGGGCGTCGAGCACCCGCCACGCGACTGTGCGCGCGGGTCCAACGACAACACCAGCGTCCGACCATTTTCTCCCTGGCGGGACAACCGGACCATCTTCTCCGGCCAGTCCGCCCAGAAGGCATCCGAAGGCATTGTCGCGGGTGGACAGGACTCCGGGGACGTTCTCCCAAACAATCCAAGCTGGGTCGATGGCATCGGCGAGTTCCACGAATTTGAGAGCAAGGTTGCCACGGGAGTCGTCCAGCGACTTGCGTAAGCCCGCCACCGAGAAGGCTTGGCAGGGCGTCCCGCCCACCAGCACGTCGATCTTCCCGCGCCACGCCGAACCGTCGATGGCGGTCATGTCACCGAGATTCGGGATGGTGGGATAGCGGTGCGCCAGCACGGCCGAAGGAAACGGTTCGATCTCGGCGAAGAATGCCGCTCGCCAGCCCAACGGCTCCCACGCCGCCGTCGCCGCCTCGATCCCGCTGCATACCGAGCCGTAGACCAGCGGCATCGGGCCGAGCGCCGGGGCGCCCGGCTCGGGAGAAGCAACCAGCATGGCGGTGGAAACCTGGATCAGGTGGAAACTGGCAACCTGCCGGTGGAAACCGGGTCAGGTTTCCGGCAGTGGTTTCCACCTCGGTTTCCAGTCAGCCGGAAACGCGAAAGGCGCGCTGTCCTTGGGACAAACGCGCCTTTGGGCTGGAAACTGGAAACCGGAGTGGAAACCTTGATTTTCGGGCTGTCGCTAGCGAAGTCCGGCGCTGTTGCCGCCCGCATAGCGCATCGGACAGGGAGGACCCGCGATGTTTCGCGCCGCCTCGCCTTGGCTTGTTCTATCCTTTCGCCAGCGGCGGGCGGCGGATCATTTGATGATCGTGTTCGCCGCCTCTCGCCAGCATGGGTTCATCATGACCCAACGGCCCGGCTTCTGTCCGAGCGAAAAGTGTCCGCCGGACAGTTTGCGCTCCGGTTCTCATCGTAGCGCGGCCTGGATGTCGGTGATGGTCTGCCGCCGCGACTTGTTGCGGGGCACCCGCCGCCCGTTCAGTTGCCAGGCGATGATGCACAGCGCGAATAGCCAATGCTCGTTGGCGGCGGATCGGGCCAGCCCGACCTTCCAGCACACCACCTTCCAGGGTTCGCCATTGGCCCGCAGCCAGACGATGCGGGCGTCGGTGGGATCGAGCAGGCGCAGCCACGGCAGGGCTTCGTCCATGCGGGTGATGGCGGCGGCGGAGGGTGGCGGGCGGCGGAGCGTGACGTCTTCCGCCGACCAGCATTCCTGGATGTACGGCGGCCAGGTGCTGGCATGCCCTTGGACTTTGGCCTCGGGCAGCCTGCGCAGGGTATCGGCGGCTTCGGCCAGTCGCTCTTCCACCAGGGAAGGAGTCCAGCGGAGGTCAGTCATGATGCACCTCCTGGGACGGGCGCTTGCCGTAGAGCTTGGCGCCCAGCTGGCGGATCAGTTCGCGTTCGGGCCAAGTTAGGCGGTCATCGTCTTCGGCGATGACCAGGACACCACGCTCCAGCCAGCCGTCCCGCTTCACCTCTTCGGGATCGCGCCGCTCGCCACCGTATCCGGGCGGATGCCATCTCATCGGACACCTCCCTGGGTGTCGATGGCCCAGGTCAGGATGGCCAGGGCGTCGGCCTCGTTGTCGTCTTCGGGAGTGAAGCCGCGAGCCTGCATGGCGGCGAGGACGGCGTCCTTGCCGGCATTGCCCTTGCCGGTGGCGTGGCGCTTGATGGTGCCGACCGGCACGCCCTGATAGGGGATGTGCTTGAGTTCGCACCAAGCCGCGAGGTGGGCCAGGAAGCCGCCATAGATGTGGGCGGCGTCGGTCCCAGCGTGGCGGCGCACTTCCTCGAAATGGATGAGGTCGATGGCCTTGGCGCCGTCCAACAGGTGGTCGAGCCAGGAGCGGAAGCGAAGGAAGCGCATGCCGCCGCCTTCGTACCGTCCCGACCGGAATTCCATGGTGCCAGAGACGACAACACCATCGGCGAGCCGCATGGCCCAGCCGGTGGTGGTGCCCAGATCGAGGGCGAGAATGGTGATCATGATGAAGGCTCACAAGATTGTGGGCCTCCGGCTTTGGTCGAGAGCGAGGTTAACGATCGGGTGTGCGGCTCTCAACAACAAGTCGCCGCCATCGAAGAAGATCGTATCCCGGAGAAAACGGCGGCGAACATTCACCCTCCCCGCAAGGTTGGTGACGGGAATTGTCCCTCAGAATCAGGTCGTTGATGCCGTTCTGGCCTAGCTGTCACATGTCACCAACGGGGGGTGAACGCTCTCTCAGCCAAAATAAAAAGCGCATCATGGAGGGCGCTATCCAATACATCGGCAACCTTTGGTGCGTAAATTTTTCCAACCCCTCACAGGTTCTTACCCCGTTGGTGACAGTCCGAGGTTGGTGACAGACAGGTGCAAGCTATTGAAGCGGATTGACTTTTTCCGTCACCAACCCGTCACCAACCGCACAGGGGGTTGGTGACAGGGGCGATCCATCCGGATCGGGTTGACGTGGAGCCGAACTCATCCATATAGTCTGGAAAATCCAGATTTTCGGGAGAATGGACATGCCCGGCACCCCGGTGTTCGACACCAGCTACAGCACGACCGAGATCAACAAGAGCGGCTCGCGGGTCTATGATGATGCCTGGGTCAAGGGCGGCGTCGAAATCACCCGCCGCGGTCAGCGGTTCGTCCTGCTGCGTCAGGACTACCTGAACCGGCTGATCGAGGAGGCGCGGGAAGACCGCCCCCAATCGCTGGACGACCTGCTGCGCGATTACGATGCCGACAAGATCAGGAAGCTGACCGGCGATTTCGAGGCAGGGCAGCCGACCGGCAAGGAGCTGATCTGAAATGCCGTCGAGGGGGGATGATTTCGCGAAGGGCTATGTCCCTTCGCGGGGAGACGTGGTGCATCTGGACTGGAATCCGGCCCTAGGGCACGAAATGAAGGGGCCGCATTACGGTCTGGTGCTGTCGCAGGACGCCTACAACATCGGCACCGGGCTGGTGGTGGTGTCGCCGATCACCTCGAAGGTCGGCAAGCTGAGCGCCTTTGAATTCGAGGTCCGGGCCGGCAGGGTCAACGGCGTCGCCGTGCTGTCCCAGTTCCGCACCCTGGACTACCAGACCCGCAGCATCCAGTACGAGGGAACGATTTCCGCCGAGCAGATCGACGAGGCGGCCCGGCGGGTCAGGATGGTCCTGTAGAGCGGTAGCGCCATTCCCGCCCTGCGCTGCCGACCCGCGTCTGGTAGCGGGTCCACCCTCTCGCCTTCAGATAGGCGGTGACCCGCATCTGATCGGCGCGGGTCCAGCGCCCCGGCTCGATGCCGATGGCATTGCGCAGCACCTCGGCCACCGACACGTCGGTGAGCGGCTCGGAGCGGGCAATCTCCACCTCGCGCCAGTCGTCATAGGCGCCGTAGCCGTAATTGACCCGTTCCTTGTCGTAGACCAGCCAGCGGTCGATCAGGCCGTCCCAGGCGTCGGACTGGTAGCGTTCCTCCTGCTCGGCGCGAGCCATGGCGATCAGTTCGGGATCGTCCAGCCACCAGATGGCGCCCTGCCGGTACAGCGCCATCGCCTCGGCCCATAGCTGATCTCGGTCGCGGCGGAGCGCCTCCAGGTCAATCTGGCCACAGCGGATGGGCCAGAAGCGGCGATTGCCGGTCTCGTCGCGCAGGTAGGTGTCGGGATTGACGCTGCCCGCGAACACGCACTGGCGCGGCACGTCAATAACGTAGCGCTCATAGGGCGGGCGATAGCGGTCCACCGTGCGGGTCAGGAACGACTTGATGCGGGACACCTCGGCACGGCCGATGGCGTCCAACTCGGCAATCTCGATGATCCAGACGCCGCGCATCTGCTGGGCGGCGTCCTTGCTGCCGATCTCGGCCAACTCGTCGGTGAACCAGTCGGCTCCCGCCAGAATCTTCAGGGCGGTGGATTTCTTGGCGCCCTGCGGCCCCTCCAGGATCAGCATGTGGTCGACCTTGGCGCCGGGTGCCATGATGCGGGCGATGGCGGAGATCATCCACAGCGAACCGAAGGCGCGGTTCAGACGGTTGTCGGCGGCGCCGAGATGGGTGACCGCCCAGCCTTCCAGGCGGCGGGTGCCGTCCCATGGCAGGCTGGTCAGGTATTCGCGCACCGGATGGACGCGGACGTCGCGGGCAACGGCGCCGACGCTGCGGGCGACGATGGTGGGGGCGACATTGACCTCGCGGCGCTGGAGCCATTCGGCGCAACGCACGTCGTCAGCATCAGACCACGGACGCGGAACCGGCGCCTGATCGTCCCAGGGCAGCGGCCGGTTGACGATGATTTCCTGCCGAAACTCGTCGAACACCAGCGCCCCGGCGAAGGCTTCGTCATTGGACAGAGCGGTGATGACGTTGGCCTCGTTGCGCTCGGGCGTGCCGTCAGGGCTGGTGCGAAGCTGGCCGAACCACGCTGGGCGAACAGAAGGCATGCCGGCGGGACCGGTGCGGCGGCGCAGATCGCGAATCTGCTTCTCGACCACCGAAACCGGAATGCGGGTGGTGGCCTTGATGGCGACCAGAACCTGGCGTTCGGCCACCGGATCGAGGCGGGCTTGGGCGACATGGCCAAGCAGCCGCCCGAGGTCACCCATGTCGGGCGGAAAGGTCAGCGCCAAGGCGGCGGCCTGAAGGTCGTCGAAGCCGCTGGGGGCTGTCGGCGGTTCCGGTGGACGATAGTCGGCGGCGACGCCCCCCTTCTGGAGGTCGTCGTTGAAATCGTCGCCGTGCAGGGGCGAGACAATCGTGGACGTAATGCCTGCGGCGGTGAGCCGCTCGGCCAGAACGGACGCGGCCTGCTGGCCGGCTTCGCCGGCATCGGCGAAGATGGTCACACTGCACACGCTGTCCGGCCACTGCCAGTCGCGCAGATTGCCCGCCGACAGCGCCGCCCAGGTGGGAACGCCGAAAATGGCCCAGGCCGATAGCGCGGTCTCGATGCCTTCGCCGATTCCCAGATGGCCATCGGCGGGAATGGGCGCGAGGCGCACGCTTCCGCCCGCCACCGGGCCGAGCATCTTCTTGCCGGGCGGAGCCTTGCCCGAACCGTCGTCGAGCAGGAAGGTGCGATGGATGCCGCCAGTTGGATTGCCCGCGCCATCGCGCACGATACCCACAAGGCCCAGCCAGCCGCGACGGCTGTCGAAATCGGCCAGGTCGTCATGGAACAGCAGATCGGGTGAGCCGGGGTCGCCGACACCACGGTGGCGAAGATAGGTCTCGCCCACCGTTCCGGCCAGCGGCTGGGCGGTGCCGACGATACGGGCCACTTCCAGATCGTGCGTCGGCTTGGGCGTTACCGCCCGCTGCGGGGCGGGCTGATCCAGCCGGGCTAGCCGGGCGGCTTCCTCGAACAGGTCGCGGTCGGACAGGCCAGTGGCGTGATGGATCAGGTCGATGGGTCCGGCGCTCTCACCGGTGGCATGGTCGAAGCCCCAACCGGCATGGGCACCTGCCAGATGCAGGATGCAGGAGCCTTCCTTGCGCGGTGGCCGACCCGACAGGTCGGCACAGCGGAGCATCCGCCGGTCCTGGGCCAAGCGGGCGTTTGGGAACAGCCCCGGCAGCCAATCCGGTGCCGTCGCGGCAAGGCGATCGCGGATCTGGGCCAGATCGAAACGGGCCGGCGGTGTCCAGACTTCGTTGAGGTCGATCATGCGAGAATTACCAGTCCGCGTTCAGCCCGGGTGATGGCGGTGTACAGCCAACGGCGGCGATCCTGCTCGGTGCGGCCTAGGCCGTCGTCCCAGACGATGACGTTCTCCCACTGCGACCCTTGTGCCTTGTGGCAGGTGATGGCCCAGCCGAAGGTGGCCTCGGCCAGCTTCTTCTTATCCCGCCAGTCGCGGTCATGACGGTGGGGATCGAGGGCGACGTGATCCTCGAAATGCCCCTTGTAGAGCATCAGCCGGCCTGGTTTGCCGTCCCTGGCGGGCGTACCGATGGGGGTGCCGTCCTCGTCGGTGACCACCGCCGAGAAATACAGGCTGCCCTCGTCGACGATGTCGGCCAGCGACAGGAACATGCCGTTGATCAGGCCGAGGTCATTCTGGTTCTTGAGGCAGATGATCTTCTCGTCCGGGCCGGTGGGAAGGAACGATCCGCCAAAGCCAGCGGCACGGCGCAGCGCGTTGTTGAGCTGGAAGCGGGTGGCGTTCTTGCCGCAGATCACCTGACCGCCGCGCAGGGCCTGGTCGGGGGTGACGTCGGCGAGCCGCATCTTCCAGGCATGGTTATCGTACTGGCCGAAGCCGATGGGCTGGCCTTCGCGGGCCATGGTGGCCAGCCGGATGATGGCACTCTCGGCGGCCTGGCGGTGGATCTCGGTCAGCATGATGTCGGGGGCCTGTTGGGTGAAGGCGCCTTCGCCCTTGATGGGGGGCAACTGGCCGGGATCGCCCAGCACCAGGATGGGGCGCTTGAAGCTCATCAGGTCGCGGGCCATTTCCTCGCCTACCATGGACACCTCGTCCAGCACGATCAGCTTGGCGCTGGCGGCGGGGCTGTCGGGATTGAGGGCGAAGCGCGGCTTCTTCATTTCGCGCAGTGATTGGCTCAGGGCCTCGATGGCAGCCTCGGCCGCAGTGCGGTCGAAGCCGGTCAGCGCACGGGCATCAATCTCCGCCTGGGCAATGCGCTTCTGGGCCTCCTCGATCTCCTCGTCGGTGGCCTCGATGACGCTGTAGATCAGGCTGTGGATGGTGCGGGCCGGAGTGCCCTTGCGCCGCAGCACCAGGGCGGCCTTGCCGGTGAAGGTGGCGGTGACCACGCCGGGCATGTCGTCGGTGTGGGGCACGAGGCCGAGATCGTCGATGGCGAACCTCAGCACCGTGGACTTGCCAGTGCCGGCATAGCCAAACAGCCTGAACACCTGCTGATCCTCGGTGCGATTCTGAAACCAGTCGCGGATGGTGGCGATGGCGCGTCCTTGCGTGTCGGAAGGCGTGATGTCGGTCATCGGCAGGTCCCCCAGCAGCGATCCTGCCAGGCGCAGGGAGAATGCCAGCCGCCCGCCGTCTTGCCGCCGCGGCAGACCACCGAGGTGCGCTCAGTCACGGCACGGGGCAGCAATTCCTGGGCGTCGCTGGCCCGCACCACCTGGACGGCACGGTCGCTCATGGTCTGGGCCAGAGCCGCGTCGAAGGGCACCAGTTCGCAGTGGATTTCCCAGGTGTCGCGATTAAGGGCGGTGAACAATGCCGGGGCGGGCAAATCCATGTATGCCTGATAGAGCGCGATCTGGGCGGCATAGACCGGCTTGGACAGCACCACGCCACGCTTGACCACGTCCTTCCACGACGATGCGCCGAGCGTCTTGTTCTCCCACAGGGCCGGATAGCCCATGGCCACCGGCCCGCCGACCAGGCAGCCGTCGATGTGGCCCTTGAAGCGGCCATTCAGCACCGAGAAGCCAAACTGCCGCCCGTCGCGGCGCTCGGTGCGCAGGTCGAAGCCGGCAGATCTCAGCCAAGCCGCCACCACGTCCTCGCCGCGATGGCCGGCCTCGAAGATGCGCAAAGTGGATGGCTCGAAATCCCGGCCCTCGTCTTTGGGCACGGCGAGATAATCATACTGGATCTGGCGCAAACATTCCCGCCCGATGCCCGAGGTGCTGACGTACTGGCGGGCCGCCTGGGACCGGTTGCGGGCGACCAGCGCGGCATCGATAGCGGTGTTCACCGCCATGGTGATGCCGGGATCGCGAGCAGGCCCTTGGTACTGGCAGCCGGAACCGTGGTTGAGATCAAGCATGACGGCTGCCTCAGAACGGGATGGGATCGTCGAAGGCGGTGCCGTGCCGTTCCTTGACGCCGGCCTGCCGCTGCATGGACTCGACGTAGCCGGTGACGGCGGCCTCGATCAGCCGGTCGATGTCCTCGGCCGAACGGTGGAAGAAATGCTCCATCAGGCCCAGCGCCGTCAGCGCCTCCGCGAAGAGCGGGCGGGCGTCCTTGATGGCCTGGGTTTCGCGGGCGGTTTTGTCGATCATGCCGTTGCTCCGTCGGGCGATCTCGGCGCCTGCCTGCTGGCAGCGCATCGAGCAGAACCCGTAATGGGGATAGAGGTCGTGGCGCAGGCGGTGGACGTAGCCGAAGCCCCGGGCTTCCCGCCCGCACACCACGCATTGCGTTAGGCCAGCAAGAACCGGGTCAGGTCCGGGTGTTCGCCCGGCTCGTCCTTGATCCGGGAACAGCCCAGCACCACGAAGCTGCTGATGGCCGCCTGGGCCATGGCCTCGAGCTCCCACAGGGTGAGCACCCTGATGGGCTGATGCAGTCTTCCGCGGGCTTCGAGCCATTCACCGATCGCCTTTGCCGCCTGGCGCGTCACATGCGCCTGCCATTCATCGTCCGTCATGGGGGGAAGCCGCCCGCCGGGGAGACGGGCGGCGGCTCCGTCAGCCATTGAGCCAGGCCGGGCCGGCGGCCGAGGGCTGGGGCTGGGGCTGGGGCTGGGCACCGGACTGCTGCTGTGCCGGAGGCTGCTGGGTCCACGGCACGCCCGACTGCTGCTGGGGCGCCTGCGCCGGAGCGGCATCGGTGGCCCAGGCGGGGGCATTCTGGCCGGTACTGGCATTGGCGGGCTTGCGCGGCTTGGCGTTGACCGGTTCCGCCTCCACCGCCTCGCCTTTCATTACCGGCTCGTACTGCGGCTCGCCGGGCAGCACCACGTTGGCCAGCCGGTTCTGGTCGCGGTACTTGGGATCGCTGGCCGGCTCCACCATGATGCGGGCGGCGAAGGTGATGCCGTCCAGCTGCTTCAGGCCCTGCAAGACCCGCTTGGCCTTGGCGGCGTCGCTCATGTCCTTGGGGTTCAGGCCGAGCGCGCTGTCGACCATGGCGCGGAACGACGCCTTCGAGATGTTCCAGCCCTTGGATTGGCCCTTGTCGTCCAGCTTGCCGCCGGCCACGGTGAAGTTTTGCCAGAACTTGCGGCGCGCGAACTGCCCCTCAACCACGGTGAATTCGCAGTCGAGCATCTTGGCGTCGCTCTCGGATGCGGCCTTCAGCAGCCCGGCATCCATGGGCACCGAGCCGTTGAGCCCGCCGGGGCGGATGGTCATGCGGATCTTGGCGAAGGTGCCGTCGGGGATCAGGTCGCCCGAGGGCATCATCTGCGGCTGGGCGTCATTGAAATCGTAGAACATGGGAAAGTCTCCTCGGGTCAGGCGGGAACGCGGTTGATCTTGGAAAGCAGGGCGCCCAGATCGGGCGGTTCGGTCACATCCAGGCGGCCGGAACGGTCCTTGGCGGGCAGGCCGTAGGGATTGCCGGAGCGGCAGACCAGGCGCCGCTCGGCGGCCTTTTCGTCCAGCAGCCAGTGGCCCTCGGCGTCCTTGGAGAACAGGTGCATGGAGATGACCTGATCGACGATACCGGGCAGTTCGCGCCCCGCCTTCGATCCCTCCATCTGCGGCTGCCAGGTGGAGGCGTTGAATTCGTCGGTAACCTTCTCCAGCACACCGACGAAGATCACCGTCTTGCCCGGCGCATGTTGCAGGTGTTTCAGGGCCTGGATCACCTCGCGCCCGAGCAGGCCATAGGCGCCGCGCACGTCGGGCTTGCCGGTGCGGTCGGAAAAGGCTTCCGGCTGCTGCTTGGCGAAGGCCATGGCCTGGCGGGTGAGGTCGGTGATGGAATCGACGAACACCACCGGCATGGAGGCCAGGAACTCCTCGACCCCGGTCCCGGCATAGAGCGAGCGCACATGCTGGTGGTGCTGGGCGCTGTAATAGGCGTTTGGATCGACCGCCGGATCCGGGCCGCCGATCAGCACGGCGAGGTCGCGGAAGTCGCCGAAGCTGCGCACCGGGATGCTGGCGCCGGCCCAGTCCTGGACCGATTTCATGCCGGCCTCCAGGTCCAGGCAGACGGTTTGGGCGGGAGGCAGGGTTTTCAGCAGCGACGTCTTGCCGACACCGGGCGGGCCGAATATGGCCACCGAGGTCTTGTTGCCGGCGGCGGACAGGCGCTCGTCGGCGGTGATGATGCGAACGGCCATGGGAATGGATCTCCAGTTCGGAACGGGGACGGCGGGGCGTTGACCGGGCGCCGGAGGGGAACCTGCCCGCCCTTGCGGAACGGGCCGCCCCGCCGTGTCTCAGGGGCTGGTGGGCTTGAGCACGAAGGTCGGCTTGCCGGTCTTGACCGTGCGGGCCGCCTCGAAAGCGGTGCGGATGTGGACGGGCCAAGCGCCGTATTTGCGTTCCGAGACCTTGAAGGAGGTCTCGACGTACTCGCCCGGCTCGCCACCGCTCGTGTGGATGCGCTCGACGATGGCCGCCAGCTGCGTCTGATCCCACTCGACCTTCTTGGACAGATCGGCCACCACGGTGACGGCGCCGTCGTCGAAGCGAACGGTGCCGGTGTCCTTGCCTTCCACGCGGCGGTGTTCCGCCGCCAGGGCGCCGTATTTGCGGTCCAGAGCGCCGTCGAGCCAGTCCTTGGTGGCCTTGGCGCGGCGCAGGTTGTCTTCCGCTTCCTCCTGCAACAGCGCGAGCGTCTCGCCGGAGAGGGCGACGATCTCGCCGAGCGGCATGTGGGCCAGGTCGGCCAGGCTGGGGCGATTGGGGATGCTCATCGCGCCGCCTCCATGGAAACGCCGACCGACGCCGGCAGCATGGGGGGCGTGGAACTGTGGGTGCGCTCGACTTCGTAAGCCTCGACGTCCTCCAGCCGGTACACCACACGGCCGCCGATCTTCAGGTAGCGCGGCCCCTGGCCCAGCCAGCGCCAGCGCTCCAGCGTGCGCGGGCTGATGCTCCAACGGCGGGACAGTTCGATCTGGTTCAGGTGTTTGACAATCATTGCCGTATCCTTCCGGTCGGTGCGAAAACCTGCGGGAAGGATGGCTGGGGGCGAGGTAGGAGCCGGGAAGGAGGAAGGGAGGAACGGAGGGAGGAATGCCGTTCAGGCACAAAAAAAGCCGCCCGAAGGCGGCCGATACGAGTCCGATGCGCTCAAATCACAGGAATATCCAGCACGAGCCGCTATCCTCTGCGATGAAATCCCGCCAGTCCGTGCGGCCGCTGAATGCTTTGGCCAGCGTGTTGACCGTGTCGCTGTATTCGGCGCCCTCCAGCACCCTGGCAGTCAGGCATTGCGGCTGACCGCCCTGGAACGCCTCGACCAGTTGGCGGACCACGTCGCGCTGTTTCTGTCCCCGGAAGCGATACTCCTTCCCGTGGACGGTGACGACATCGAACTCGGCACTGTGGATCAGCGGCCCGCCATTCGCCGGCATCCCACCGCCCAGCAGCACCCCGCGCAGGATCGCCTTGTCCAACAGGACGCCACGACCGCTCGGAACCAAGCCATCGGCGATGGGGATGGCGCGATATTCCGGCGGGAGGGCGAGATGTCTGGGGATGGCGCCCGTGGTCAGCAGCAGGCTGGCGCCTCGGGCCCGCCTCGGCCCCAATGCCTCTGCGATCCGGTCATGGACATCGGGCCGTCCCAGCCGCCGGGCCAGGTAGATCGGAAACTTCTTCTTGGTCAGGTAATCCTGTCCCAGATCCCACAGGTGATCGGGTAGCAAAGTCATGGGTTTGGTGTTCGCCGACATGCCGAGAAGACGGATCGCGATTTCCGGCAGGCGATCGGTGTCGAGCCGGAACGTGCCCAGCCGCAGCGGATCGACCTCCAGGAAACCGCGATCAGGGTGGAAGCAACGGAACTGTCCTGTGATGCCATCGCGCACGACAGGCACATCCACCTCCGATTCGCCGACGGTCACCAGGACGGTCTTCCGGTTGCCGTCGGGAATCAGGTAGCCGACGTCGATCAACGTCCTCGCCTCGTCGCCGAGTTGCTCCGTCAGGATGCCGGACGAGATGACGGGACGGACCACTTCCGCCAGCCCCAGCAGGAAGCGCAGGCCCGTCTCCGACAGTGTCGTCATTTGGCTCAAGTGGTCAGATCCTGAAGGATGCCCCAACGGCGCAGGTATTTCTCACCGATCAGCCGTTCCTTGTCGGTCTTGTCCTTCAGGTCGCAGCCATTGGGGTGCCGCAGCTTCAGGGAAATGGTCCGGCCACGGGGATTGATGTCGTCCGGTTCGAACGGCACCGACAGCACCACTTCGCGGATGCGGTATCCGCCCAGGAAGGGATTGCGCTCCTCGAACAATTGGCCGGCCAGGGAATGGACGTTGTCCTCTGCCAACCGCGCCTCGATGGTCAGGAAGGCCGATTCGTCGAGGGTTTCGAACTTCACCACCCGCACCCGGACGATCCCGATGCCGTCCTGCGGATCGGTCGCGAAGCGGCGGTCGGTCATGAACACGGACAGGTCGTAATGGCGCAACGGCAAGGGGGCCGCGTCCGCCGAGTGATTGAGCAGGGTCTTGGCGAAGACCTTGGCCAGATCGCGCCGGTCGGCCTTGCGGTCGCCGACCACCTCGATGACGCCGGACGCCGCCTCGTAGGTGAAGCCCAGCTCGTAAACGGGGCGGTACACCAGCGGGCCGATGCTGTCCTGGTCCTTGAACACCTCGACGCTGTCGGGCAGCCCTTCGCGGTAGACCGTCACCTGCACCAGACTCTTGACGCCGCCATCCACGTCGGGACGGGTGCGGTCGAAGACCTCGATCTTGACCTTCTCGCCTTCACGGAAGAAGCGCCGGACTTCAGCCGCCAGCGCATTGCGGCGGTCGCCGTTGCGACCGACGGCCAGCCCCTTGGGAGCCACGAAGGCATCCCAGGTTCGCCCCTTACGGGCGTTCTCGAAGAAGGCAACGTCCTCGGCCTTGCGGAATTTGGCGGGATCGGTCCTGAACAGCCACAGCGCCCGGGCATGGCGAACGCCCATGTCGCGCAGATGATTCTGTTGCGCTACGTCCGCGACCGACATGATCGCCGTCTGGCCGACCTCGGTGGTCATGCGGTCGACGCGGTCACAATCCAGCCGGATGCGCTCGCGCTCGATTTCCGTCAGAGTGTCGACGGCTTTCAGGACCGGCTCCATGATCTCCCCGCTGCCGCCGTCCCAATTCACCGGATCGGGAAACGTCATCCCGAAACCAGTGAAATAGTCGCGCAATTCAGGACCAGGAACGTTGCGGATCAGACGGGAGATAACCGGCATGAAAGCCTCCATGGTGGTTGCGGGAAATCGGATGGGGGGAGTTCTTCCCCCGATCCGGATAACGTCAGCCCGGGATCTTGCGCGGATCGTTGCCGTGGCTGTCGCTCTGGCCGATCTGGCCATCGCGATTGTGGATGCGCAACTCGGTGCCCTGATTGCGGCTCACCTCGCGGGCGTAATCGACCGCGTCCTGCTTGGTGTCGAAATGGCGGGAGGCGCGTTCTGCGCCGCCGCGCTTGACGTCCCAACCGCCTTCGGGGTCGGGCAAAACGTGATGGGTATCGGGTCCCTTGTGATCGGCCATGAGTGGCTCCATGTGTAAGGTGGTTACGAGAAACAAAGTTCGTTACTGCGAACCTGAGCGAAAGATATGGCTTGCCCGTATCGTCTGTCAAGTATACTAGGTGACGCCCTTACGAACTTGGGCAGGGTGCCGGGGAACAGGGAGAGGAATGTGACCCATGCCAACGCCGCTTGGTGATCGGATCCGGGATCTACGGATCAAGAAGGGTCTGACGCTGGAGGGTCTGGCCGGAAAGGTCGAATCCAGCAAAAGCTACATCTGGGAGTTGGAGAACAAGAACGTCGCCAGGCCGTCCGCCGAAAAGCTGCGGCTGATCGCGTTGGCTCTGGACACGACGACCGATTACCTGCTGTCCGCCGAAGGCGTTAGTGAGACTGGCGAAGCGGATCAGGCGTTCTTCCGCAAATACCAAACGCTCGACGAGCACGGTAAGAAGCGCTTACAACGGATACTCGACGCCCTCGACGACGAGTAAGCCCTTTGAATCGGAAATCCCCTAAGAAAGTCGCCAACGACCTATCGGTCTTGTTGCATCAGGTCTTGGGGGAGGAACGGTTCACGCGGAGCCTGGACGAGATCGTCCTCGAATACACCAAGAACCAGCCTGACCCCATCGCCAAGGTGGTCGCGGATTCTCTGGGCGATTTCGAGGGCATGCTGCGGCCGAGCCGCAAAAAGCCTTGCTGGCACATCGTCTACAACAACGACACCGATTACCGTGGGCGTGAAAAATTCACCCTGGCCCACGAACTCGGCCACTACCTGCTTCATCGCCGCCCGTTGGGCGCCGCCGACTTCACCAGCGGAGTCGCGAACGACGGTGTGGACGAGCGGGCCTTCTCCTGCAATCCGCTCGACCGGCACCTTTGGCACAAGTCCAAGGAGGAAATCGAGGGCGAGGCGGACACCTTTGCGTCGTATCTGCTGATGCCGCTGGACGATTACCGGCAACAGGTCGCGGGCCAGGAGATGAGCGTCGGGCTGTTGCGCCACGTCGCAAAGCGATACGGCGTGTCGTTAACCGCCGTGGTGCGCAAGTGGATCGAGTTCACCGACCAGCGCGCCGCCATGGTTCTGGGGCGCGACGGTTTCGCCCTGTGGGGCTGGTCGAGTGATTCGGCTTACAAGAGTGGAATCTTCATCAACTCAGGGATGGAGCTTCCCGAGCTGTCCGTCGCCGCCCGCGGCCCCTCCGCCCAGAACGGCGAAACCAATCTCTCAATCGCCCTGCCCGAGAATGTCTGGACCTTCGCCCGCGGCAGTGAGCCGGTGCGGGAGCTGACCATCTTCGCCAGCCGGCTCGGGCAAACCCTGTCCATATTGCTGTTCGACGATGTTCCCGAGCGCGATGTTCTGGAAGAGCCAAGGGAATGGGACACCTGCGACCAGTTCCGCTGGCGCGGCTGATTTTCACTTCGACCCTCGCTGGTAACTTTGTTTTTGAGGGCATTGGAAGGGCTGGATCGAGTGCTGGAGAACCCGCCGTTTCGTGCATAGTTTGGTGACCGGCTTCAACGCAAACCGCCGGTACACAATGTCCATCGCCTTGTCCCCCGACCGCATGACTGCCGCCGAACGCCTCGACGAGGTTGCCGCGATTCTTGCTGCCGGCGCCATGCGAGTCCTGGCCAAGAAGTCCACTCGTTTATCTGCTGACGGCGGAGACAGTTCCTTCGACTTCACCGCCCACCAGAGCGTGTATGGCGAAGCAACCAACCGCAGGGTTTCCCGCCGATGACGAACATCATCCTCACCCAGGTGGCCGAATTGCCCACCTTACCGACCCCCAGACTGAAGGCCATGTGGCGCGAGCTGACCGGCACCGAGCCGCCGCCCTACAACCGCACCTTCCTGGTCAAGCGCCTGGCCTACCGGATTCAGGAACTGGCCTTCGGCGGCCTGTCGGTGCAGGCCGAACGCCGCCTCGACGATCTGGTCGATGAGTTGGACGGCAAGAAGAAGCCGAAGCCCAAGGACATGACCGCCCCCGTCATCGGCACCAAGCTGATCCGGGAATGGCAAGGTGTGATGCAGGAGGTGACGGCGCTGGCTGACGGCTTCGAATGGCAGGGCCGCCGCTACCAGAGCCTGTCGGCTGTCGCCCGCGCCATCACCGGCACGCGGTGGAATGGGCCGTTATTTTTCGGCCTGCGCAAGCACGGCAAGCTGGAGGCCAGCCGATGAACCCGCCCAAGCCGATCCGCAAGACCCGTTGCGCCATCTACACCCGCAAGTCCTCGGAGGAGGGCTTGGACATGGAGTTCAACAGCCTCGACGCCCAACGGGAATCCTGCGCCGCCTACATCGCCAGCCAGAAGGCCGAAGGCTGGGTGCCGGTGCCCGACCATTACGATGACGGCGGATTCTCCGGCGGAAACCTGGAACGCCCGGCTCTGAAGCGTCTGCTGGCCGACATCGAAGCCGGCCTGATCGACGTGGTGGTGGTTTACAAGATCGACCGCCTGTCGCGCTCGCTGATGGATTTCTCTAAGCTGGTCGAGGTGTTCGACCGCAACGCCGTCACCTTCGTCTCGGTGACGCAGTCGTTCAACACCACCACGTCCATGGGGCGGTTGACGCTGAACATTCTGCTGTCCTTCGCCCAGTTCGAGCGGGAGGTGATCGGCGAACGCATCCGCGACAAGTTCGCCGCCTCGCGCCGCAAAGGGATGTGGATGGGCGGGGTGCCGCCGCTGGGCTACGATGTGGTCGCCCGCAAGCTGGTGGTCAACCAGCCCGAGGCCGATCTGGTCCGCCACATCTTCGACCGCTTCCTCAAGCTCGGCTCCGCCACCTTGCTGGTCAAGGAACTGAATGCCGCCGGCCACCACACCAAGTCCTGGACCACCCAGGACGGCAAGGCCCGCGACGGCGCGCCCTTCACCAAGAACTTCCTGTACAAGATGCTGGAGAACCGGGTCTATCTCGGCGAGGCCGTCCACAAGGGTGTCGCCCATCCCGGCGAACATCCGCCAATCATTGACCGGGCCACCTGGGATCGGGTCGAGGCGGTCAAGACCGACAACGCGCCCCGCAAGCGCGCAGCCACCACTCGCGCCACCACACCGGCGCCGCTGAAGGGGCTGGTGGTCTGCGCCCATTGTGGCCGGGCGATGACGCCGACCCACACCCGCAAGAAGGGGCGGCTCTACCGCTATTATACCTGCATGCGGGCGATCAACGCCGGCCATGAATCCTGCCCGGTGCGCAGCATCGCCGCTGGTGAGATCGAGGCTGCGGTGGTCGGACAGGTCCGCGCCCTGCTGCGCGCCCCCGAGATCCGGGCGCGGGCGGAACGGTTCGCGCCGACCATTCCGCCGGTCGACCTGTACGCGGCGCTCGACCGCTTCGAGGCGGTATGGGACGAATTGTTCCCCGCCGAGCAGGCCCGCATTCTCCAGATTCTGGTGGAAAAGGTGGCCATCGCTCCCGACGGCGCCGAAATCCGCCTGCGCGCCGAGGGGCTGGCCAGCGTGGTCGCCGACATCACCGCCCAGTCCACCGACAGGAGCGCGGCATGACCGACGTTCGCATCGACACCTTCACCGTGCGGGTGCCGCTGACGCTCCGCCGCCACGGCGGCCGCAAGCTGGTGATCGTGCCCGAGGGCGAGGGAATCCCGGAGCGCCCTCGCGCCACTCCTGACGACACCATGCTGAAGGCTCTGGCCCGCGCCCATCGCTGGAAGCGCATGCTGGAATCCGGGCAGGTGCGCTCGCTCAACGAACTGGCCGAAGCCGAGAAGATCAATCCCTCCTATCTGACCCGTATCTATCGCCTGACCCTGCTGGCCCCCGACATCGTCGAAGCCATCCTCGACGGGCGTCAGCCGCGCACCCTGCAACTGGCCGATCTGATGGATGAGATGCCGGCGGAGTGGGAACGGCAGCGGGAGAGATTCATTCGATGACCGGGCTGATGGCTGCCGATCTGTTGTTCAGACGTTGTTCAGAAATGCATTGACGGCATGGCGTGCTACCCCTAGGGTTGGGGTGAACAACGTCGGAACAACGGCGGCACCCCATGGAAAAGCGCTTCTCGGCATCACTGAGCCGTTCCCAGGGTCGGAACGCATGGTCCGCGATCTTCCGTCACCCTGGGCGGATCGACAGGAATACCGGCAAGCCGGGGTTGCGGGTTCGCCAGGGCCTCGGAACGGCTGATGAATCTGAGGCGCGCGATCTGGTCGAAAAGCTGAACCAACTGCTCGCCGACCCCACGTATTGGAACGCGTCCGCGAAGAGCGTGGCGGAAGGTCGCTTCCCTGCGCGCGTTGTCGAGATATTTTTCCACGGCATGGAGCCGGAAGAGGAAGATTTCGGGGCCGTCCGTGATTTGCTGATCCCGCTTCCGACCTCGAAGACTTCGGATTATCGCTCGGCCCTCCTTTTGGGGACGACCGGAGCAGGAAAAACGACCCTTCTCAGGCAGTTGATCGGCACCGACCAGAAAATTGAGCGCTTTCCGTCTACATCGACGGCAAAAACTACCGTCCACGAAACGGAAGTCGTCCTCCGAGAAGGGGCATTCCAGGCTGTTGTCACCTTCTTCCCGATGGATGAGGTGCGCGAGCACTTGAATGAATGCATTTCCGAAGCAGTGCTGGCGGCCTACCGGGGCGATTCAGACGTCGAGGTAATGGCAAAGCTGCTGGCGCACGTTAATCAGCGCTTCCGCTTCAACTACATCCTCGGCAACGGCGCGCTGGAGGGCGAAGAAGACGATGATGTTGAAGAGGATGACGAGGACGGTGACGAGACACCAGAGGAGGGTGGTGAGGACCAGATCATTGACCTGGCGGCCACCAATCTGCTCCTGGCCAGATGTCTGGAGGCGGTCAAGTCAATAGCCGCACGCCATGGCGATCAGTTGAAGGCCGAACTGGGCGCCCTCAATGAAGAGGACCAGCGCGTGGTCGACGAGTTGTTCGAGGAAGGCCTCGACCGTGCCCTTCGCGAGGACGAGGAGTTCCACCGGCTGGGCGACGACCTGATGGATGAGATCGATCTGCGGTTCGCCTTGCTGGAGGGGGCGGGAAATGTGCGCCGCAACAGGCAAGGGTGGCCGCAATCCTGGTCCTGGGAGACGGACGACCGGCAAACGTTCGTCACGGCGGTGACCCGCTTCTCCGGAAACCAGGCGTCGCACTTCGGTCGATTGCTGACGCCCCTTGTCAACGGCGTTAGGGTGGCCGGCCCATTCTATCCGACATGGAATAACGGGCAGCAGCCGAAAATCGTCCTGCTTGATGGGGAAGGCCTCGGGCATACACCGAAATCCGTTGCGGCGATATCGACATCGCTGGCCCGGCGTATCCAGGCCTCCGATGCCGTGATTCTCGTCGACAACGCGACGATTCCAATGCAGGCCGCGCCGGTCGCTGCCATGAAGGACTTGATCGCCTCGGGCGGCGCCAGCAAGCTCCTGCTGGTGTTCACGCATTTCGACGAGGTCGTCGGCGACAATCTGCCGAATGCTACCGCACGGGAGCGGCATGTCCTCGCCTCGGCAGAAAATGTGCTTGCCTCGATCGGTGAGGATCTCGGTCCTTTCGCCGAGAGGGCGCTGCGCGGGCGGCTGAAGAGTGGCTGTTTTTTCGTCGGCGAAATCAATGGGCATCTCGACGAGGGCAGAAAGTCGCAAAAGCGGACAATTGGCCAGCTGCGGACACTGCTTTCCTCCATCGATACGATAGTTGAAAAGCCCGCGCCCGTTCAGGCGAAACCCGTCTATTCCCGCATGATTCTGGGCCTCCAGGTCAAGGCCGCCGCCGAGGGATTCCACGATGCCTGGTGGCCAAGGCTCGGCCTGTCGTACAAGCCGGGAGTCAGCAAGGAGCACTGGAAGCGGATCTGGGCGCTGGCCCGCCGCCTCCAGACCCCGGGGTGGCAGGATGAATACGACAATCTGAAGCCGGTCGCGGATCTCCGCCAGCAGTTGCAGAGCCGGCTGTATCTCCTGCTGCAGAACCCGGTTCGGTGGGAGCCGAGCGAGCCGAGTGCCGATACGGAAAAGATGCAGATATTCGATACGCTGGCTGATGGGCTGGCGACAAGGGTGATGGACATTGCCAGCAAGCGGGTCCGGGCCGAGAGAATGTCGGAATGGCAGTTGGCATTCAATCAGTCGGGCAGGGGGTCGAGTTTCAATCGCGCTTCGATCATCGGCGAACGGATCTATGACCGCGCCGCGCCGGTGCCGGACGTCGTCCCGTCGCCGGATCGCAATTCCTTCCTGAACGATGTCGCTGCGCTGGTTGGAAGCGTGTGCGAAGAGGTGGGGGCACGCCTGGAATGATGATGCGTTCTCTTTGCAATGCAGGGGGGCATCCACACACGATTCTCTGTCGGCAACCTTGGCTGCCTTGCCGCCCGTTTCAACAGACGACGAGGCATTACGCCGCCAATGAAAACGACAGCTGACGCGGCAGAAGCCCTAGGGTCAGGACTCATAACCAGTAGCTGACGGTGGCCGCGATGCAGACAGCGGCCATGAAGTTGACGGCGCGGCGGTCATATCGGGTAGCGATGCGGCGGAAATCCTTGAGGCGGCAGAACATGCGCTCGATGGCGTTGCGGTCCCGGTAGAGGACTGGCGAAAAGCAGTTCTTCCAGCGTCGGTTGACCTTGGGCGGAATGTTGGGTGCCGTGCCCTTGCTCTCGATCTTGGCGCGAACGGCGTTGCTGTCGTAGCCCTTGTCGCCATGCAAGATGTCAGTCTGCGGCATGGCGTCGAGCAAGGTGTCGGCGGCGGTGCAATCGGCGACTTGGCCGCCGGTCAGCAAGAAGGCGATGGGGCGGCAGAATGCATCCGTCAGGGCGTGGATTTTCGTGGTGCGACCACCACGCGAGCGACCAATCGCCTGCGCCCGTTCCCCCCTTTTCCGCCCGCCGCACAGCGGTGCGCCTTCACGGCCGACGAATCGATCAGCACCTGCGCCGGAGGCCCGCCCGCCGAAGCCAGGGCTTGGAAGATGTTCTGCCAGATGCCTTTGTCCGCCCAACGGACGAAGCGATTGTAGAGCGTCTTCCGCGGCCCGTAGGTCGCGGGCGCATCCACCCAGCGGCAGCCAGATTTCAGCACATGCACGATGCCGCTGATCACCCGCCGGTCGTCCACCCGCGCCTTACCTCGGGTGTCCGTCGGCAGGTGCGGCTCAAGCCGCGCGAACTGATCGTCTGTCAGCCAGAAAAGGTGATCGGTCATCCATAGGCTCCCTTCGGGAACCTTGAATCACAGGACGCTTGCCAGGGAAAGCAATTTTATAGGTCCTGACCCTAGCACCAGCTCCCGTTGGGTTTGACACCCGCAACTGGGCGTGATACCGCAAAAGAAGGCCATATTTCCGGTTGTGGATGCATGCCCAACATCATCGAACTCCTCAAGAACATCGGCATTACCTGCAATAGCTTTGGGCTTGTTGATCTCGACCGCGCTGGCTCCTCCGAGTGGGAAGAGAACGAAGCCCCCATCGAAAGGCCGTTTGAGGACCCGCCTCCGGCAGGGGGGCGACGCAATGTCGGCGGCGAATGCGACCCGTCGACCAAACCGCTCTTCCGCTATTTCATCGATGGCTCACGGAAGACCTATCGCGTCGCGGACCTCGAGCATAGCGGCCACTACTTTCCGCTTGTTGCCGCTCAAATCGGGGTCGCCGTTTGCGAGCGCGATTTTGACGCCTTTGGCGGCTGCGGAATGAAGCCTGTCGGGTCTGAAAGCGAAGTCATCAACGCGCTGATAATCCCCAGCTATGTTGGAGATTCGGACATCGACGCCATACGAACGGAAGTCGGCGCAAAGGCGCGGCAGAAGTTCGAGGTCATCCCCTACAGTACGCTGGGGAAGCAGGACAAAAGTCCGCTTGACCTCGCGATGGCGGCGGCGATGGAACGCATGCATGATATGGAGGTGCAGGCGGCCTGCAATCTGGCGAAATCCGGACGATTGACCAACGATGCCATGCTCGTAATCGATGGGTCGCTCATGTTCAGGAACCAGAAATTCGATATCGTTGACTTCCGGAACGTCATCGGAATCGCGAAGAAATTCAAGCCAGATTTCTCAGTGGGCGACAAGAAGAAGATCGATGTCGGAAGTGTTGTAAGGAAGCTTGGCTACGGGGAAAGAACAACTGTGTTCAAAAGGACGTTCCGCAGCTCGAATACCGGCAGCTGGTTTCTCAGGATACGCGACCCGAAAATGATGCCAAATGCACTTGGGGGTGTCGTCAAGTTGGAATTGTTTGCGCTCGAAGACGTGGAACGGGAAAGCGGTTTTGATCCTGACCGGGTAGACGTCATCTCGCGCCACGTACTTTCCGAACGCAACGTCACGCCATATGGCGCGGACGACCGCTGGGCCACGCATCTCTACCCCGTCTACCTTACCGAGCAATACCTGAAGAGCCGCTTCATGTCCGCTGTCGCCTTCAAAGGCATGTTCTGACGAGCGTCCCGGAGAGCACCAATGCCTAAGCAAGACATTATCGGCCGCGTTACGGCCACCGAGAGCAAGCCGACGTCCACCACGGAACTCCGGTTTTGGGTCTCGGATGAAACAATTCTCCGCCCGTTCGACGTCGTCAAAATCCCCCACGTTTCAAAGACCAAGGGGGGGGCGAGTGAAACCTACGCCATCGTCCAGGAACTGGAACACATCACCGACGCGCAGGGATATCTCAGCGGCGTCGTATCATGCGATTTCGGCGATGTGAATGCGACCCCGAGAAATTTCAGGCTGGGCACCACGGTGGCTACAGCCGAAGTGCTCTGCAACAGCGAGGACATCGAGATGCCCGTCCGCGACGGGCAGCCGGTCATGTGGGCGGATTCTGATGGTGTCGCCAAGGCACTGGGCTTGGTCGGGATCAAGCAGCCGCTTCCTGCCGGCTATTTTTCAATGTCCAACGATGTCGAAATACCGATCCAATTCGAGGGCGACTTTGTAGTTGGGCCTGAAGGTGCGCATGTGAACATCTCCGGAATCTCCGGGCTGGCCACGAAGACCTCTTATGCGATGTTCCTCATGAGCGCGCTCCAGCAGAAGCGCGCCGAGGACGTGGCCATGGTGATCTTTAACGTCAAGGGTGCCGACCTGCTCAGCATCGACAAGCCGAACCCTGACATGACCGAGGCGGATGCGGCTGAATGGACGAAATGCGAATTGGTCGCCAAGCCGTTCCAGAACGTCACGTATTTCTATCCGTACTCCAAGAACGAGCAGAAGCTCTGCACTCAGTCACGGGTGTCGCGGCAGATTCTCCAAGACCAAATCGACAAGGGAATTGCCCACAACTATTTCTATGACATCGAAGGCGGGAAGCAGAAGCTGGAGCTGCTGTTCGCCGATGTCGACGACCCCCAGTCCACCATGGAACAGTGCGCGGCGAAGGTCGGGGAGATGGAAGTCGACGACTGGGCTGACCTGATCGAAGCCGTCCGCAAGGAGACCGAGTCCAAGGCGGGCCGCCCTGTCGGCAAGGGTGCGAGCGCGGAGATTCCGGTGGTGTCGTGGCGGCGCTTTTACCGGTTCCTGCGGCAGCGGACCAGCAACGACATCTTCGACACCGTCACCAGCACCAAGGCTGATCTGCGGCGCAAGAAACACACCAGCGATATAGTGAAGCACATCCGTCCCGGCAACGTGGTCGTCATCGACATCCAGCCGTTGCCTGACTACCTCCAATGCATGGTGTTCGGCGACGTGGTGCGGCAGATACTTGACGCCAAGCTTGGCGATTCCGACGACATATCCCAGACCGAGGAAATCGGGCGCGTTGTAATTTTTGCGGATGAGTTGAATAAATACGCCCCGAAGAAGGACGGTAACGAGCGCGCGCTGACCAGGACAATGCTGGAGATAACCGAGCGCGGTCGGTCCCTCGGAGTCGTGCTGTTCGGCGCGGAACAGTTCCGCTCTGGAGTGCATCAGAGGGTGTTGGGCAACTGCTCGACCAATGTTCTCGGGCGGACGAACAGCGTCGAGATAAGCAGTTCCGGGGACTACAAGTTCCTCACGCCTGCCCAGCGCGCGGCGCTCACGCGGTTACCGAAGGGCACCTTGCTGCTCCAGCATGCGGCCTTTTCGACATCGACCATCAAGGCCCGTTTCCCGTTTCCTGCCTATCTCCAGCCGAAATGAACGGGGCCGCAGGGGGGAGGAAGGCAATGGAGGGCATGGCAGCCGAGACGGACCAGTCACCGTCGGTCGGGTCGGGAACCGATCAGGGGGCGCGCATCGGCGCCTTCGTCCTCGATTCCCTGACCAACGGATTGTACGTCGTCCCGCTCGACACGGTGCGGGAGTATGTCGCCAACGCGCGCGATTCCATCGTCGAAGCGATCAGGCAAGAACTGATCACGGACCGGGAAGGACGCATCACCCTAGCAATCGACACCGGCTCGCGAACGCTGTCCATCAAGGACAGCGGTGTAGGCATTCTCTCGGACCGCGCCAGGCGCAGGCTCATCGACGTGGGGATGTCGTCCAAATCGGCAGAAAGGGGCGACGGTCGCAACATTGGATTCCGCGGGATTGGCAGGCTCGGCGGCATTGCCTATTGCCAGACGCTGGAGTTCCGCACGTCTTCGGCCGGAGAGTCGGTTGAAACCGTCGTACGGTTCGATTGCCAGGCGGTCGAGAAGGGCATCAGCACGGCAGGAGCTACCCCGTCGCTGGAGGCTGGGGCGCTGCTGGACTCGTGTGTTGCATTCGAATCAATCCCGGCAAAGAAGGATGATCACTTCTTTGAAGTTCGAATGATCGGCATCAAGCCCAGCGTGGGCGAGTTTCTCGATGTCGCCGCCTTGAACAGCTACCTGTGCCAGAGCGCCCCGGTCGGCATGGATACGCAACGCTGGATGCTGCAGGGCGAAATCGACCGGCGGGCGGCCAACAGTGGGCTTTCCGTTCCCGTCGTGAAGATCGTAATCGAGCGGAACAAGCAGCAGAGCAAGGAGGTATTCCGCCCTTACAAGTCGACTTATCACACGGCGAAAAAGGGGCGAATCGACATCGGCGGGGTCAAATTCATCGAGCCGACAAAGCCAGGACTCGGATACTGGGGCTGGTACGGAGTTTCAAACCTGGCGGGTCAGATTGACGACCCAGTTGCAGCAGGTATCCGGATCAGGATGCAGGGGATGGGCTTTGGCGGCCCCGACCTGATGGCTACGATATTCCGCATGGCGGCGGTGACTTCCGAACGATTCAATGGCTGGTATATCGGTGAAATTCATATCACTGATCCGGCGGTCATCCCCAATGCCCGCCGCGACGGCTTCGAGGAAACTGAGGCTTGGGTCGCCATCCGCAACGACCTCGTTGTTCACGCCAGGGCGCTCAGTGGCGCCTGCCACAAGGCTTCGACAGCCAGGAATGCGAGCGCCAGCAAGGCCAAGTCAATCGTCGACGGCGTGGCGGAGAAAGCGGGCCTCCTCCGCAAAACCGGGATCGCATCCGAAGGGAAGCGGGACGAAGTTCTCAAAGACATTGAGGACACGGCCGCGACTCTCGAGCGAATCAAGGGGCGGGCTCCCGAGGACGAGGAAGTGGAGGGAATTGAGCGGGAACTCGAAAGGCTCCGTGCCGCTGCCGACCAGGTCCGCGACAACAAAAATTACGCATCCAGCGAACTTGAGACCGGCATGGACCGCGGGCAAAAAGCCCTGTTGCGCAAAATTCTGGAGGCGCTCCAGGACACGCTCGACGACGCCACGTTCACCAAAGCCTACGAGGCCATCGGAAAGCGTCTCAAGGCCAAGCGGAAGAAAAAGGGTTAATCGGCACGGGTCCGTCTCGGTCAGCACGGGAATTTCGGTGTCGATCTTCGGGACGAACCCGGCTATGGTTGCTTGTCGGCGTGCCTCCAGAGAGCTTTAAATGGCGAATATTCTTCTCATCGAACCCGGCTACAGGAACAAGTACCCGCCGCTGGGGCTGATGAAGATTGCCGCCTACCATGGATCCGACGGCAAGTGCGACAATGTGCGCTTCATCAAGGGCGAGGATAGGTCTGTCCTCGGTGCCGCCTGGGACCGCGTTTACGTCACCACCCTGTTCTCGTTCGAGTACGAGCGCATCTCGCGCGCCATCGACTTCGCCCTGGAGGTCGTTCGCGGCCAGGCCAACAAGGTCTTCGTCGGCGGCATCGCTGCCAGCCTGATGAACGGCCGGTTCGCCGCCGAGCCACGCTGGCGCGGCATCCGCTTCATTTCCGGCCTGCTCGATAAGTCACCGGCCGTGTCCTTGCAGTTGGACGAGTTTGAAGAGGAACTCTACGCCGACGACACCAGCGGCACACCCATCGAATCCTTGGTGCCGGACTACAGCATCCTCGACCAGGTGGACTACAAGTACCCGGTCCACGATGCCTACTTCCTGTACGCCTCGCGCGGCTGCATCCGAACCTGCAGCTTCTGCGGTGTCCCCAAGCTGGAAGGCGGCCTCCGCGAGACGCCCTCCATCACCGCCATCGTCCGTGAGATTGAGCGCCGCTACGGCGCCAAGAAAGACCTCACCTTCATGGACAACAACATCACGGCATCTCCAAAGTTGAAGGAGATCATGGACGAGGTGGTGGACCTTGGCTTCGGCCGAGGGGCCACCATCACCCGCCGTGGCGTCGCAATCCAGCGCCGCGTCGACTTCAACCAAGGCGTCGATGCCCGCGAACTGGCGAAGAACCCGGAGCTGATGAAGCAGTTGGCACGCGTCTGCGTCAGCCCGCTACGCATCGCCTTTGACCACTTGGGGTTCCGCGACGATTACGAGACGGCCATCCGGCAGGCTGAGGCCAACGGACTCAAGGATCTGTCCAACTACATGCTCTACAATTTCAAGGAGCCGCCGTCCGACCTGTTCGAACGCATGTACCTGAACGTGCGGCTCAACGAGGAACTGGGGATCCGAATTTTTAGCTTCCCTATGCGTTACCAGCCGGTGGACCTGATCGACCGCTCCCATGTCGGCCCCAAGTGGACCCGGCACCAGCTGCGCTCTGTCCAGGTCGTCCTCCAGGCCACTCACGGCATCGTCTCGGGCGCCCCCGACTTTTTCCGCGAAGCGTTCGGCAGCACCGCCGATGAGTTCATGGCCCTGCTGCTCCGACCGCATCACATGATCTTCAACCGCTTCTGGTACAAGCCGGGCGGCGGTGGCGAAGCCGAGTTCGCCGATTACCAGGCGGCTTTCAGCAAGCTGTCCGAGTCCCAGAAGGCGGAAATGCTGGCACTTCTGTCCGAGGTTATGTTCGACCTGCCGGGTAAGCCCCGGCTTTCCCGCGAGCAGCTACGCGAGCGCTTCATCCAGGAGCCGGATCGCGTTCTCCGCCGGACACTGGATTTCTACGTCCCGCCGACCAAAGACGAGGAACGCAGGATCTGGGATCTGCAGAAGGTCGTCCGCATGAAGGCGGAAGCCGACGCCGACTTCCGCATGGCCGAGGACGAGGTGGTGGAAGACGCCGGGCTGCAGGAATTCACCGATGAGGCCGAGACCTCGGAAAAGCAAGTCGCCTAGGGATCATGAACAAGCATACCAACATCTCGCTCCCTGCCGAGATCGTCATTGGCAAGGACGTCTTGGAACTCGTCAGTTCGGCCATGTACGTCGATCCCCTGACGATTTACAGAGAGTACATCCAGAACGCCGCAGACTCCATCGACGCGGCGCGGACGGCCAGTGTGCTGGGCGCAGATGAAGTTGGCCGAGTCGACATCACCCTAGACCTCAACCAGCCGACCCGCTCGGTCAAGATCCGTGACAACGGCCTCGGCGTCGCCAACGGCGATTTCGCCAGGCGGTTGACCGCGATCGGTGGCAGCCGCAAGCGTGGCACGTCGGCGCGCGGCTTCCGTGGTGTCGGCCGCCTCGCCGGTCTCGGCTATTGCCAGGAACTGGTCTTCCGGTCGCGCTCATCGGGCGACCCGGTGGTGCAGGAGCTTCGCTGGGACTGTCGCGTGTTCAAGAAGCTGCTGTCCGACACCTCCTACCTGGGCAGCCTTCACGACCTAATCCAGGCGGTAGCCAAGGTCGTCGAGATCGATCCCGAGGGATGGCCCGAGCACTTCTACGAGGTCGAATTGGTCAAGCCGATCCGCATCGGCAAGGACACGCTGCTGAACCGCGACGCCATCGCCATGTATCTGGCCCAGGTCGCCCCGGTGCCGTTCTCGCCCGAGTTCAGGTTCGGCACCCATATCCGCGAGCAGTTGGTCCAGCATCTCGGCGACCTCGGCGAGATCCACATCCACATCGACGGCGCCCAGGAGCCGGTCTACCGCCCCTACCGGAACGACTACGCCTACGGCGAGGACAAGCGCGACGCCTTCACCGATCCGGAGTTCCGGGTAATCGAGGGCCGTAATAGCGGTGTGGCCGCCGTCGTCTGGCTGCTCCATCATGGCTATTATGGCGCCATCCCTAGTGGCGAAGGCATCAATGGCCTGCGCGCCCGCAAGGGCAACGTCCAGGTTGGTGACCACCGCATCTTCGCCGAGGTCTTTCCTGAAAGCCGCTTCGCGTCCTGGACCGTCGGCGAAGTACATGTTCTCGAGGAGCGCGTGGTGCCGAACGGTCGGCGTGATGACTTCGAGCAGAACGCCCATCACGACCACCTGATTAGCCGCCTGGGCGAGATTGGCGATCACATCGGCCGTATGTGCCGGTCGAGTTCGGTAGTTCGCAACCGGATCAAGGCATTCGACATCGGCGCCCTCAAGGTCGATGAACATCTAAAGATCCTGGAGCAGGGTGCAGTCGATGGCTCGACAGCGGAAGCCATCGTCGAGGAGATCCGTAGTGAGATGCACGAGATCAAGCGGGTCACAGAAGCCAACGTCCTGGACGATGAGGATCGGGCGATCCTGACGGAACGCTACTGCAAGCTTGAAGGTCGTCTCAATGTCGCACGGGATCGAGCAAATGCTCCAGATGCCTTGGCCGCAATACCTGAGAACGAGCGCGCGGTGGTCCAGCGCATGATCGCCCTGATCTATGAATGCTCCGCCAACAGGGTGGCCGCGAAATCCCTGGTGGATCGGATGCTGGCACGGCTGGGCGAATAGCTCGGCCGCGCCTCAAGGCGGTCTTTGCGTTTCGCCACGGGATTCCTGCGCTCTCCAGAAGAAATGGCGAACCGGTCAATAGCTCCAGGCCGCACAGCGCATTGTTTTATCCAGGAAATCAAAACCCGTACCGTTTGGCGGCAGTCAACAGCTCGCGGAGAATACGGGGCAGAGAGAAGAGAAAATTGGCCGAAATTCTGTCGCCACAAGACCACACGGTCAACAGCTACTGGCCATAAACGGCGCAGAGCCTGGGGGGTTCACCCCAGGCTCTATGCGTCAGAGAATCTATTCCTTGAAAGTATTGGCGGAGGGAGGGGGATTCGAACCCCCGGTAGGGTTTGACACCCTACGACAGTTTAGCAAACTGCTGGTTTAAGCCACTCACCCATCCCTCCGCAGGGACCGTGTCACGGTTGGTCCGTGGCTTGGAGAGGCGTTTCTAGCGGAGAGCGCGGCGGTCGTCAACCCGGAACAAGCATGCCTTTTTGCACGGTCGGACGGGCGGCCAGGGAATCGGCCCAGCGCCTGACGTTGGGGAACTCGGCGGCGATATCGATGCCCTGCCAGTCGGCCCGTTGTGTCCAGGGGTAAAACGCCATGTCGGCGATGGAATAGTCGCCTGCCACGTATTCGGCCTCGGTCAGCCGCTTGTCCAGCACGCCGTACAGGCGCTTGGTCTCCTTGCTGTAGCGCTCGACGGCATAGGGGATTTGTTCCGGGGCGAAGCGGCGGAAATGGTGGGCTTGGCCCAACATGGGGCCGAAGCCGCCCATCTGGAACATCAGCCATTGCAGCACGGCATAGCGCCCGGTGGGGTCGGTGGGCAGGAAGCGGCCGGTCTTTTCCGCCAGATAGATCAGGATGGCGCCGGATTCGAACACGCTGAACGGCGCGCCGCCGGGGCCGTCCTGATCGACGATGGCCGGGATCTTGGAATTGGGATTGATGGCGACGTATTCAGGGGTGAACTGGTCGCCCTTCATGATGTCGATGGCATGCACCCGATAGGGCAGACCGGTCTCCTCCAGCATGATGGAAACCTTGCGGCCATTGGGAGTGCCCCAGGTGTAAAGGTCGATCATGATGGTGCCGTCTCCGTTTCCATGTCCCCGATCTCCAGCCTGATATAGGCCAGTGACAGGATGCCGATGCCGAGTGGCCAGCATAGCAGGTCAAGGACCAGATTGCCCACCGATGCGGCGCTTCCCGTGAGGCCGGACAATTGCTGCGCCATCCCTTGAACCGTGGGGATCAGTATGGTCAGTACAGTGAGTTTGACGCGCTGGGGCGTGGCTGCGGCGTCAAGCTGTGCTGAACTGCGGCGATGGCCCAAGGCCGCCGCCGGTAACCCGAGAAGCATGGGGGCGACGAGCCAGCCGGTGGCAACGAAACCCGGAACCATGAAGAACAGTGGGGTGCTCCAGTGGGGAAGTATGGTGGCGGCGAAAATTCCCACCATGATGGACAGGAAGAAGGCGGCCACGGACAGGACCAGGATGGACATCTCGACCTTGACGAAATTCCACTCGGGGCGCCCCAGGGTCAGTTTTGCCGGTTCATCCGCGATGATGCGGCGATGCCAGGCGCAGGCGCAGGGAACCGTTGCCAATGACAAGAGTAGCCCGGTGGCGATTTTCCAGGGAAGGCTGTCCAGCAGCCAGTAAGGGATAGCCAGCAGATAGACCGGCCAGAAGGCACGCAGAATGTCCGCCGGGTGCCGCCACATGCAGGTCACGGCACCGCGCAAGCAATCGAGGATGGAAAGAGGAGGGGAGGGCATTTCGGGTGTCCCGACTGTCTCGCGCAATGGTAGCGCTGGTGGGCGTTCCTGTTATGCGCGATGGTGCTGTCGGTTGGCCTTGACGCCGCCCCCCGCCGTCTGTCATCGTCGCTTCCATGATGACCAAGACCTTCGCCCTGCTGCTGCTTACCGGCCCGGTGTCGTAATTCGACGCCGGGATTGTCGCGTTCGCAGTCGTATTCGGGTTTCTTGAGGTCTGGTGTCATGTCTCCCCACGCTTCCATTGTCGCTATCGGCCGCAAGCCCCAGGTCTTTGCGGAAGCGTCTTTGCTGCGACTAAGCGGCGGTCGCCGGGACTGAATTCGCCCGCGCGGGCGCCCGGTGGCCGTGATCTGGCCGCGCATTCTCCATCGCAATCGCAGCTGACTTTTCGCCAAGGAATTCCGGCCATGAAGACCGAAGCCTCTTCCAAGTACCGTCCTTACCCCACCATCAAGTTGACCGACCGCCGTTGGCCCGACGCGGTGATCGAGAAGCCGCCCATCTGGTGCAGCGTCGATCTGCGCGACGGCAATCAGGCGCTGATCGACCCCATGGATTCCGAGCGCAAGATGCGCCTGTGGAACACCCTGGTGCGCATGGGCTTCAAGGAGATCGAGGTGGGGTTTCCCGCCGCCTCGCAGACTGATTACGACTTCATCCGCCATCTGATCGACGGCAACCATATTCCTGACGACGTCACCATCCAGATCCTGACCCAATCGCGCGAGGATCTGATCCGCCGTTCGTTCGAGGCGCTGGAAGGTGCCAAGAAGGTGGTGGTGCACCTGTATAACTCGACCTCGGAAGTGCAGCGCCGGGTGGTGTTCGGCTTCGACCGCCAGGGCTGCATCGATCTGGCCTTGGGCGGCGTGCGGCTGGTCCGCGAGCTGTCGGCGGCGCGCAAGGACGGCGAGATCGTCTTCCAGTACAGCCCGGAAAGCTTCACCGGCACCGAGCCCGATTTCGCGGTTCAGATCGTCGAGGCGGTGGCCCAGGAATGGGGCGCCGCCCCCGGCCGCAAGATGATCGTCAATCTGCCCGCCACGGTGGAGATGAGCACCCCCAACATCTATGCCGATGTCATCGAATGGTTCTGCCGCACGGTGAAGGGGCGCGAGAATCTGATCCTGTCGGTGCACCCGCATAACGACCGCGGCACCGGCGTGGCGGCGGCCGAGTTGGCGGTGATGGCCGGGGCTGATCGCGTCGAGGGCACCCTGTTCGGCAATGGCGAGCGCACCGGCAACGTGGACGTCTGCACCCTGGCCTTGAATTTGTTTACCCAGGGCGTCAATCCCGGCCTGGATTTGTCTAACATCGATGACATCCGTCAGGTGGCCGAGGAATGCACCGGCCTGCCGGTACACCAGCGCCATCCCTATGCGGGCGAGCTGGTCTACACCGCCTTCTCGGGTTCGCATCAGGACGCCATCAAGAAGGGTTTCGCCGCCCGCAAGACGGCCAATGACGAAACCTGGGAAGTACCCTATCTGCCCATCGACCCGGCGGATGTGGGGCGTACCTATGAAGCGGTGATCCGCATCAACAGCCAGTCGGGCAAGGGCGGCGTCGCCTATGTGCTGGAGCGCGACCATGGCCTGGAATTGCCCAAGGCCATGCAGTCGGAATTCGCCCGCGTGGTGCAGCAAGTGGCCGACCGCGAGGGCCGCGAGCTGTCGGCCGAGGAAATCTACGTGTTCTTCGAGCGCACCTACTTCGCCCCCGGTGCCCTGGAGATCGTCGATTACTCCACCGTTCCGGCGGGCAAGGGCGCCCGCTCGCTGAATGCCACCGTGCGCTGGCAGGGCCAGGAACGCACCATCAGCGGCAATGGTGCCGGTCCGGTGGATGCCTTTGTTCATGCCCTGGAAAAGGATTTGAGCGTCAAGGTCAAGGTGCGCGGCTACCACGAACACGCGGTCGGCCAGGGCTCCGAGGCCCAGGCCGCCTGTTACGTGGCGGTGGACGGCAAGTACGGCGTGGTGCACGGCGCCGCCAAGGACCCGTCGGTGACCATGGCCGCCCTGGCTGCCGTCGCCAGTGCGGTCAGCCGGATGTAGGAAAGCGAAGGGCGGGGGGAACCCCGCCCTTTTTCATTGCGCCGCCTGCAAAGCGCCCCCGTCCGGGACACGATGCAGGCGTGGCTGTGGGCGGGCGTACAGGAAGCCCTGGACCAAATCGGTGCCCGCCGCCACCACCAGATCATGCTGGTCCGGCGTCTCGATGCCTTCGCACACCACCCGTGCCCCCAAATCGTGCAGCATGTCCACCAGCTTGGGCAGGATGGTGCGGGCGCGGGCATTGGTGGCCGATTGCACGATCAGCCCGCGATCCAGCTTGACGATGTCCGGCGACAGCTTCCACAGCCGGTCGAAATTGGAATGGCTGCAGCCGAAATCGTCGATGGCGATACGGTAGCCACGGGCCTGATAGGCGGCGACAGCCTGGATCAGCCGGGTTTCGTCGGCGATGCCGGATTCCAGAATCTCCAGCACGATGTTTTCCGGTGCCAGCCCGCAATGGGCCAGCAGCGTCTCGAAGGTACGGCCATGGGTGCCGCCCTCGACGTTCAGCAGGTGGCGGCCATCCACGTTCAGGTACAGCACGTCGCCCGCTTCGGCCTGGGTGGCGAAATTGAAAGCGTGCACCGTGCGGCACAGCCGGTCGAGGAAGATGATGCCGTTCGCCGTCTTGGGCGCCTGGAAGGCCTGGGCCGGAGACAGTACCTGGCCGTCGGCCAGTCTGGCCCGCAATAGCGCCTCATGCGCGATGGGGCGCAGGGTGTGGGCGTCCAGCAACGGCTGGAAGGCGGAATGCAGATGAATCTGACCGTATCGTCCGACAACGCCGCTGTCATCGAAATGCAGGCAATGATCGCCTTGGCCCGGGTGGCCCGGATTGTGCTCGAAATAACGGCTGAGGCGGTGGGGCGAGGTGGCGGCGAGGGGCATTTCACTATAAATCCACAAGATTTATTGTGTGCGTATCATGGGGTGACAATTTGCACTGTGCAATTAAAAATTTAAAACAATATATAAGTGTGAAAATGGGCCGCCGGATCGCCAGTCTGAACGGATGCTCACCCCCCAAAACCAAACCGGCCCGGAAATCTCCGGGCCGGTTCGTCGGGGTCAATGTTGCAGCAGCAGGATCAGTTCGTAGCTGAGCCATCCCACCAACCCGGCGGCGGGGATGGTGAACACCCAGGCCCAGACGATGTTGGCGGCCAGCCCCCAACGCACCGCCGAGGCCCGGCGGGCCGAGCCGACGCCGACGATGGCGCCGGTGATGGTGTGGGTGGTGGACACCGGGATGCCCAGATAGGTGGCGCCGAACAGGGTCATGGCGCCCGCCGTCTCGGCGCAGAAGCCCTGGAACGGCTTCAGATCGGTGATCTTCGAGCCCATGGTCTTGACGATGCGCCAGCCGCCCATCAGCGTGCCCATGCCCATGGCGACCTGCGAGGCGATGATCACCCAGAACGGTACATGGAATTCGCCGCCCAGATGGCCCTGGCTGTACAGCAACACGGTGATGATGCCCATGGTCTTTTGGGCGTCGTTGCCGCCATGACCCAAGGAATACAGGGCTGCCGACACCAATTGCAGATGGCGGAAGCCCCGGTCCACCAGGAACGGCGTCGCCCGCCGCAGGGCCCATGACAGCAGCGCCATCATCATGATGGCCAGGATGAAACCGGTGACCGGCGAGGCGACGATGGCGATTGTGGTTTTGACGAAGCCGTCGATCGCCAGTCCGCCCAGACCCGCCTTGGCGATGCCCGCACCGGCCAGACCGCCGATCAGCGCATGGGACGACGACGACGGGAAACCCAGCCACCAGGTGAACAGGTTCCAGAAGATGGCCCCCATCAGCGACGCCAGGATGACATAGGGGTCGATGACGCTGGGCAGGATGATGCCGGTGCCGATGGTCTTGGCCACATGCAGGCCGAAGAACAGGAAGGCGATGAAGTTGAAGAACGCCGCCCAGGCAACCGCCCAGGACGGCGGCAGCACCCGGGTGGAAACCACGGTGGCGATGGAATTCGCCGCGTCATGCAGGCCGTTGATGAAATCAAAGGCCAGGGCCACCAGGATGATGGCGATCAGCGCGGGGATGGAAAGAACGACGGCGTCCATGGAGCGATGGCCTATACGTGGTCCAGGACGATGCCTTCGATCAGGTCCGCCACGTCGTCGCAGCGGTCGGTCACGGCCTCCAGCATCTCGTAGACTTCCTTGGAGCCCAGGAAGGCGATGGTGGTCGGCTGTTCGGCGATCAGATCGGACAGACCCTGGTGCAGGACGCGGTCGGCCTCGCTTTCGATGGCGCCGATCTTCTCGCACAATTGGGTGATGCGGACCACGTTCTTATTGACGTCGGCCAGCAGCGGAATGGCCTCGGCCAGCATCTTGGCGCCGTCCTGGATCAGGCGGGCCAGTTCCAGCATGCGCGGGCTGAAGGCCTCGATCCGGTACAGCAAAGCGTGCTGGCCCACATCCTCGATCAGGTCGACGGTGTCGTCCTGAGCCGAGATCAGGGCATGGATGTCGGAGCGGTCGAACGGCGTGATGAAGGCGCGGTGCAGCGCCATCAGGGTATCGCGGGCGATGGTGTCCGCCTTTTTCTCGATGGCGCGGACGTCATCGAAACGGGCCTGCCGGTCCTGGGGCGCCGCCTGCATCATAGCGATCAATGCGCCCGAGGCGACGACCAGCTGTTCGGCGTGGGCGGCGAACTTTTCAACGAAACCCTCTTCCTTGGGCATGAGGGCACGGATGAACTTCAAGACCATGGAAACCCCATCGGCTGTAACGCGCCCGTCATATATCACAATGGATGGGCGCGCGTCTCCCCTGACGCATGCAGGGCAGGGGATCAGTCGAAACGGCCGCCGAAATTCATCAGGATTTGGGCGAGACCGGGTTCGGTGACCATCAGCGCCGCCTCGCCGGGGGTCATCCAGCGGCGTTCGCGTTGGGTCTTTTCCGGCCACGCATCCAGCTCGTGGGTGACTTCCAGCAAATAGACCTGCATCAGGCACGGCACTTCGCGGCCGCTTTTCAGGCGCTTGTAGGTGTCGTAGCGGGCGAAGGCGGATTTGAAAACGGTGCCGACCAGCCCGGCCTCTTCATAGGCTTCGGCCTCGGCCACCTGATGGGGCGACAATTTCCGCTCCGGCTGGCCCTTGGGCAGAATCCACCGTTTGGTCTCGCGGCTGGTGACCAGCAGGACCATGGGGTGCCCGTCCTCGACTCGGTACGGCAGCGCCGCATACTGAACCAGCGGCTTCTTAGGGGTTCCCTTAGGCATGCATCCACTTTTACCCACGGCGTATGGCGCCCGAAGGGTGCGTTTGTGACAGTTTTATGACAGTGGTGCAAGCGTGCCGGACGCCGCTCCCTCTCTCCCTGAGGAGCCACTATAGCCTGGAACGATGCAAAACGCGCTACGCCCTAGGGAATAAAAAAGCCCCCGCCGGGGAGGGCGGGGGCTTGAGGCGTGGAGGAGTCGCCGCGCCTAGATGCCCATGACCCACATGGCCAGACCCAAACCGCCGATCACCGTGACGGTGCCGACGCACAGCCCGACCAGGGTCACGACGATGGTGACGCCTTCGGACAGGGTGGAGGGTTGGGAGCAGGGGACGGTATTCATGGTTCTCTCCGGCGGGATTAGCGATCCGGGGAGAACATTGCGCCCGATGCGGGGTCGCGACCTTGACCTTTGTCATCTCGCGGACGCAAAAAAGCCGACGGGGTGGTGCCCCGTCGGCTTTGGGAAGGGGCGTGCGCCCTTATTCCTTGAACTTCTTGGCGATCAGCTCGTTGAGCATGCCGGGATTGGCCTTGCCCTGGGTCGCCTTCATCACCTGACCGACGAACCAGCCCATCAGCTTGTCCTTGCCCGCCTTGACCTCGGCCACCTTGTCCGGGTTGGCGGCGAACACGTCGGCGATGGCCTTTTCGATGGCGCCGGTGTCGGTGACCTGCTTCAGGCCCTTTTCCTCGACGATGGTGGCCGGGTCCTTGCCGCTTTCCACCATGAAGATGAACACGTCCTTGGCCAGACGGGTCGAGATGGTGCCGTCCTTGATCAGGTCGATCATCTTACCCAGATTCTCGGCCGAAACCGGCGGATTGGCCCAATTGTATTCCGGCTTGGAATTCATGGTGGCGAAGAAATCGCCCATGACCCAATTGGCGGCGGTCTTGCCGTCGCGGCCCTTGGCCACCACCTCGAAGAACTCGGCCGAGTCCTTTTCGGCGACCATGACGCCCGAATCATACGAATTCAGGCCGTACTCGCTCATGAAGCGGGCCTTCTTCTCGTCCGGCAACTCGGGCAGGGTGGCCTTGATGCCGTCTACCAATTCCTGCGAAATGACCAGCGGCAGCAAATCGGGATCGGGGAAATAGCGGTAATCGTGGGCGTGTTCCTTGCTGCGCATGGAACGGGTCTCGCCCTTGACCGAATCGAACAGGCGGGTTTCCTGCTTGATCTCGCCGCCGTTCTCGTAGACGTCGATGTGGCGGCGCGCCTCGTATTCGATGGCCTGCTGCACGAAGCGGATCGAGTTGACGTTCTTGATCTCGCAGCGGGTGCGCAGCTCGGTGCTGCCGACCGGACGCACCGAGACGTTGGCGTCGCAGCGCATGCTGCCTTCCTGCATGTTGCCGTCGCAGGTGCCGAGATAGCGCAGGATGGTGCGCAGCTTGGTCAGATAGGCACCAGCCTCTTCCGGCGAACGCATGTCCGGCTTGGACACGATTTCCATCAGCGCCACGCCGGAACGGTTCAGGTCGATGAACGACTTGCTGGGGTGCTGGTCGTGGATCGACTTGCCCGCGTCCTGTTCCAGGTGCAGACGCTCGATGCCGATGGCGCGGGTGGTGCCGTCATCCAGATCGATCAGCAGCGTGCCCTCGCCGATGATCGGCAGGTCGTACTGGCTGATCTGATAGCCCTGGGGCAAATCGGCGTAGAAGTAGTTCTTCCGCGCGAACACCGACTTCAGATTGACCTTGGCCTTGAGGCCCAGGCCGGTGCGCACCGCCTGTTCCACGCACTTTTCATTGATCACCGGCAGCATGCCAGGGAAACCGGCATCGACGAAGCTGACCTGATTGTTCGGGTCGCCGCCGAATTCGGTGGGGGCGCCGGAAAACAGCTTGGAATTGGAGATGACCTGGGCGTGCACCTCGAGGCCGATCACGACCTCCCAGTCACCGGTTTCACCCTGAATGATGAACGCCATGATTACACCCCCTCGGGAACGGCGGTGAAGCCGGCGGCGGATTCCATCACGCCGGCCACCTTGAACACGGTTTCCTCGTCGAACGGACGGCCGATCAGTTGCAGGCCCAGCGGCAGGCCGTCGGCGTTGAGACCGGCGGGCAGCGACAGGCCGGGCAGACCGGCAAGCGAGGTGGGGATGGTGAACACGTCGTTCAGCCACATGGTGACCGGATCGTCGGTGTTGTCGCCGATGCCGAAGGCGGCGGACGGCGCGGTCGGGGTCAGGATGACGTCCACATCCTTGAACGCCTTGGTGAAATCCTCGGCGATCAGGCGGCGGACCTTCTGCGCCTTGGTGTAATAGGCGTCGTAGTAACCGGCCGACAGCACATAGGTGCCGATCATGATGCGGCGGCGGACCTCGGCGCCGAAACCGGCGGCGCGGGTCTTCTTGTACATGTCGTCCAGGGTCTTGCCCTCGACCCGCAGGCCGAAGCGCACGCCGTCATAGCGCGCCAGGTTGGACGACGCCTCGGCCGGGGCGACGATGTAATAGGTCGGCAGGGCGTATTTGGTGTGCGGCAGGCTGATTTCCACCGGGGTGGCGCCTGCGGCCTTCAGCCACTCGATACCCTGTTCCCACACCTTGTTGACCTCGTCCGACAGGCCGTCGGGGCGATATTCCTTGGGAATGCCCACCTTGAGGCCGCGGATGTCGCCGGTCAGCGCGGCGGCGAAATCCGGCACGGCGACCGGCGCCGAGGTGCTGTCCTTGGGGTCGTGACCGGCCATGGCATTCAGCAGCAGGGCGGTGTCCTTGACCGTGCGGGCCATGGGACCGGCCTGATCCAGCGAGCTGGCGAAGGCGACGATGCCCCAGCGCGAGCAGCGGCCATAGGTCGGCTTGATGCCGGTGATGCCGCAGAAGGCGGCGGGCTGGCGGATCGAACCGCCGGTGTCGGTGCCGGTGGCGCCCATGGCGATGCGGGCGGCGACGGCCGCCGCCGAACCGCCGGACGAGCCGCCGGGAACCAGCTTCTTGGCGGGCTCCGACTTGCTCTTCCACGGGTTCTCGACGTTGCCGTGATAGCTGGTGATGTTGGCCGAGCCCATGGCGAACTCGTCCAGGTTCAGCTTGCCCAGGGTGACCGAGCCCGCATCCTTCAGCTTCTGGCTGACGGTGGATTCATACTGCGGCTTGAAGCCATCCAGGATGTGGCTGGCGGCGGTGGTCAGCACGCCCTTGGTGCAGAACAGGTCCTTGATGCCCAGCGGGATGCCGTCCAGCGATCCGGCCTTCCCGGCGGCGCGGCGGGCGTCGGACGCCTTGGCCTCTTCCAGTGCCAGTTCGGGCGTCTCGGTGATATAGGCGTTCAGCTCGCGCTTGGCCGCCATGGAATCCAGATGGGCCTGGGTCAGCTCGACGGCGGAGAAGTCGCCCTTGGACAGCCCGGACAGGGCGTCGGCGATGGTGAGATTGGTCAGCTTGGTCATTATTCGACCACCTTCGGAACGGTGAAGAAGCCGCCTTCGTCCTCGCGGACGGCGTCGGTGGCGTTGGCCAGCACGGCCTCGGCATAGCCGCCGTCGGTGATGACGTCCTGGCGCATGGGCAGGGTGATGTCGGCGACGCTCGACATGGGGTCGACGCCGTCGGTGTTCACTTCGGCCAATTGCTCGACGAAGGTCAGGATGCCGGACAGTTCACCGGCCAGATGGTCGAGTTCGTCATCGCGAACCTCGATACGGGCCAGTTCGGCGATGTTGCGCACGGTGGCTTTGTCCAACGACATGCGGTGTGTTTCCTTAAGAAAAAAATGCGGCTTTTGAGCGTGCGGACGTTAACATCCGGGATGTTTATCCGCAACCGGGGAAGGCCATGAGCAGCTTCGAGTACCGGCTGCAACGCTCGCCGGTGGGGGTGTTGCAGGTCGATTCCGGCCGCATTGTGGTGGCGGCCAACCCGCTGGCCCGCCGCCTGCTGGAGCCGGTGGCCGGTCCGATCCTGGGCCGCGAGCTGCTGTCCATCCACCCCGAGGCGGCGCGGGCCAAGGTGCAATGGATGCTGGACGCCGCCAGCGCCCGCCCGGACGAACCGGTGGGCATGGCCATGACCTTGCCCATGGGTTCGCTGATCTCGCGCGTGACCACCCTGGACACGGCAGGCGGTCGCGGCTGGTGCCTGATCTTCCATCTGCCCGAGAATTTCGGGCAAGGCGGTGCGCCCGCTTCCGACGATGTTCTGGTCAAGCTGCCGGTGGGCGGCCGTTCCGGCGTCACCCTGATCGACGTCGCTGCCGTGATGTTCCTGGAGGCCGAGGGCCATTACACCCGCGTCCACACCGCCGACGGCCAACGGTTCTGCCAATTGCCCTTCGCCGAATTGATGCGGCGGTTGGATCCGGCGGGCTTCCTGCGGGTGCACCGGTCCTACATCGTCAATCTGCGCCACGCCGAGGCCATCGAGCGCGGCGACGGCCATTGGGCCATCATCATGACCGGCGGTGCCCGCGTGCCGGTCAGCCGGGCACGGGTGGAATTGGTGCGGCGGCGACTGGCGCTGTAACGGTCGGAAATGCCATTCACGTACTTTCTGTATGGTTTTGCGTGAGCCGGTTACCGTTGGTGCATTCCTTATTGCCGTTCGTGCAGCGACAGGTGACCGTTGGTGCGCCACCGGGGAACACAGCCATGACCATCGACGTGAAGACAGACCGCTACATCACCTATTCGGGCATCGATTGCGAGGGCAACGCCAAGATCGTGGTCGAGCACGTTCTCGCCCTGATTTCCGACCCCGCGAAATCCAATGCGCTGTGGGAGCGCTTCAAGGTGCGCCTGCAAGAGGCGGGCAAGGTCGGTGCCCGCAAGGCCGACGAATTGTGTCTGGCGTGCAGCCACACCTATTACATCGAGGAATTGTTCGAGGAATATGGCGACACCGAGGGGCTGGCCGCCCTGAGCCGCCTGGAGGATGAGTGCTGTTAAAGCCCTTGCGTGTGGCGGCGGCATGCCGCACCTTGCGCCCATGCCGCTGCTGACCATATCCGAGCTTTCCGCCGCCCTGCCGCGCCATTCCCGCCTGATGGGACTGGATTTGGGCACCAAGACCATCGGGCTGGCCCTGTCCGACGTGCTGCGTTCCATCGCCACGCCGTTCGACACCATCCGCCGCACCAAGTTCACCAAGGACGTGGAGCACTTGTTCGCGGCCATGGCAAAGCACGAGGTCGGCGGGCTGGTGCTGGGCCTGCCGGTGGAAATGGACGGGGCCGAGGGGGCGCGCTGCCAATCCACCCGCGCCTTCGTCCGCAATCTGCTCAATCTGCGCGACGTGCCGGTGGCGCTGTGGGACGAGCGGTTGTCCACCGCCGCCGTCACCCGCACCCTGCTGGAGGCCGACGCCAGCCGCGCCCGCCGTGCCGAGGTGGTGGACAAGATGGCCGCCGCCTACATCCTGCAAGGGGCGCTGGACGCCCTGGCCCATCAGGGGTGATGCTCCTGCACCCATTGCAGACGCCCGGCGAGGGAAAATGATGAAGCTTAGACCGTGATGCACATTTAGGGCATCACGATCTGAGCCGTCATCCGCCGCGACCGGCCTGCGCGCATGCCGCCGAATTCGGCGGCCAGCATGACGGTCATGGTCTGGCATGCCGCCTGGATCAGCGGCGACAGGCCGGGGGCGAAGGGGCGGCGGCAGATTGCGGCCGGTCCCATCACCTGCATTTGCGGCGGCGCCGCCATGGCCCGCACCGCCGCCAGCAGGGCGCCGGTTCCGGCGCGGAAATTGTCGGGCGGGTGGCCCTGATAGCTGGCGCCGTCCAGCCGCACGATCTCGCCCGGCGCGCCCAGATGGGGCGGCACCGCCTCCAGGATCAGGGCAAGGCGGCAATGCTCGAACAGCTCGGTGGGGCCGAAGCGGCCGCTGCCATCCAGAATTCGAATGTTGTCCGGCCACAACAGCGCCCGCAGGCGATGGGCCATGGCGGCGCCGAAGCCGTCATCGGCGTGTAGCGCATTCCCCAGACAAATCAAATGGATCATGGCGTGCGGCGTCCCTCCTCAGGACATTATGCAACCGACACGCGTAACATAACAACTGTTAAGATAGTTTGAAGGCCGGGGCTGGCCTTCCGTTTGGGGTGCGGACCATCCTGGCAGAAGAATCTTGATTCGGGAAACCCCTATTGAGTAGTGTTTTGTGCACAGGTCGTCCGCCACTCTTAGGCGTGGCGGCCTTTTTTCGTTCCGGGGGGATGGGCATGCTTGTTTGGGAAGACGAGTATAAGATCGGCAATGCGGAGATGGATGCGCAGCATCTCATCCTGTTCGCATTGCTCAATCAGCTCACGGTGAACATCGACAGTGACCGCGCCGACGAATGTCTGCACGACGTGATGACGGCGCTGGGCGACTACATCGACTACCACTTCGCCCATGAAGAGGCGTTGATGAAGGCCTGGGACTACCCCGGTCTCGATGAGCATTCGGCCAAGCACGTTCAGTTCGTGGCCGAGATCAAGCACCTGCAAGCCCTGGTCAAGGGTTCGGACGCCCACAAGGCGGCGATCCGGGTGCGGGCTTTCGTCCTGGATTGGTTGCTGGGGCACATCCTGGGGACGGACGTGGAATACGCCCGCTTCATCCAGGAAAAATCCGCGGCGGCGGCCTGAGCCCCGCGGTCCCGGGGGCCGCGTTCCATCGGTCTGTTGATAAGGAACCTTCACCATGCGCGTGACGGATAGCGAACGTGCGTTCCTGCACGAACTGCACTCGGTCAAGAAAAGCCCGCTGGGCAAGCGGCTGATCCATTTCTGCGTCTCCATGGCGCCGTCGCAGAAGGACACCGCCCGGCGGCTGGAAAGCGCCAAGAATTTCATCAAGAAGAGTTTCGAGCGCAGCCCCTATTGCCAAGTGTTCCAGGCCAGCAATTTCGACCTGTTCGTGGCCTATTCCCACATCCCGGTGTCGGAAGTGCTGGGCGTCTGTTCGCGTGTCGAGAAGCTGTTCTGCGAAGAGCCGGTGACCGCCCGCAACCCCTATAACGAATACGCCTTCTACAAGGTGGCCGATGCGGTCAAGGAACTGGATCTGGTCTTCACCGCCTTCAAGGGCATCATCGCCCACGGCCAGAACGACAACACCAGCGGTCTCAAGCGGCCCATGGGGCCCGAGCATCTGACCTTCCTGTCGGAAAAGCTGCGCACCACCGACCTGCGGCACTGCATCTTCAACCAGCCGATCTATTTCATCGGCAACAAGGTGCCGTCCATCGAATTCCTGGAATTCTATGTGGCCAACCGCCAGATCGAGAGCGTGTTCCTGCCCGAAGTCAGTCTGTCGGGCAGTCCCTGGCTGTTCCATGCCCTGTCCGAGGATTACGACCGCGCCACCCTGCGCGCCCTGGTCAAGGAAATCGCCGAATACCGCCACAAGGCGTTCAGCATCAACGTCAGCCTGTCCACCATCCTGTCACGCGATTTTGCCGATTTCTACGACCAGCTTCCCACCAAGATCGCGGGCAAGATCGTTCTGGAAGTCCACAAGACCGATCTGGTGCAGCACTTCTCGCTGATGAAGGACGTCAAGGAACTGGTGCGCACCAAGGGCCTGCGCCTGTGCGTGGACGGCATGGAATGGCGCGATTTCGAGGTGCTGAATATGAAGCGGCTGGCCCCGGATTTCGTCAAGGTGATCTGGCACAACGATATGCTGTCGGCGGCGCATGACGACATCGCCGTGCTGGTGCGCGGCAAGGCCGGTCTGCCCGAGAATTGCGAACTGATCCTGTCGCGCTGCGACTCGCCCAAGGCTTTCCCCTTCGCCCGCACCCTGGGGGTGAAGTACGTGCAGGGCCGTCTGGCCGATCAGTTCTTCAAGACCGGCATGGAGCTGTAGGTTCCCCGGTTGCCCAGACCGTTCCATGCGCGTAAGGTTCGTCGCTGGGGATGGGGGCTGCGCGCCCCTGTGCGCGGCGCGCGATTCGATGGACCAGCATGCGCTTTGTTTGGACTTTTCTGATCGGCATCGCCTTTGCCGCGCTGGTCGCGGCGATCAGTTCGCCGTTGCTGGTGGCCGGTGTCGGCGTAGCCGCATGGCTGAAGCGCGGCCACGTCTTCAGCGCCCTCGATGGCGAATCGGTGTTCGGCATCCGCGAGGTTGATGGCCGCCTGGACGGCCGTATGGTCAACGTCAGCTTTCAGACCATGCATGTGTCCATGCCAAGCGATCCCCGGCCGCGCCGGATGCTGTTGCGGCTGGAAGTGACCAACGCCGACGTCTTCTCCTCGCGCCCCGGCGAAGGCCGGGTGCGGTTGGACGCGTGGCCGCTGGACAGTGTCCACGATGTGACCGGTCCGGCCATGTACACCGTGGTGGCGCCCGGCCGCGCCGCCACGGTGTCGGAAGACGGCACCATGACCGTGGAGCATGGCTCGCGCCGCAGCGTCTATGCTCTGGCGGGCGGTCAATGGCTGTATGATTGGGAAAGCCTGCCCGCCACCTACGCCACCGAGGGCGAGCGCCGCCGTGTGGTCGCCCTGGCGGCGGCGGAAGAGGACATGCCGCATCGGGCCATCGCCGTTCTGACCCTGGCCTCGGCCCAGGCGGTGCTGAAACGGGTGCTGATCGTCGCCGATGATCCGACGCGGGCCCGGCTGCTGCGCTCGTCCATTTCCATGATCCGGCCGGTGCCGCGGTTCGAGGACGCCAACCGCCGCACCATCGACCTGTCGCTGCCGGCGGGCACCATGCGTATTCCGGTGGCGGGCGACGACCTTGACCTGAACGCCGCCCAGGTGCCGCAGGGCCTGCGGCTGTTGGAACTCAAGCCCTGGGGCAAGGGTAAGTAGGTTTTACCCCATCATCCGCCACCAGCGGCGCGCCTCTGCGGTGGGCCAGCCGGGGCCGTGACCGGCGAACAACTGGGCTTCGTCGGGCATCAGGCCCAGGAGGCGCGGGATGGACGCCCAGAGCTTTTCCTCGCTGCCGCCGGGCAGGTCGGTGCGGCCGACGCCCTGGCGGAACAGGGTGTCGCCGGTCAGGGCGAAGCCGCCGAAATCGAAGCACACCCCGCCCGGAGTGTGGCCGGGGGTGTGCACCACCCGCACCGGCACGCCGCCCAGGCTGAGGGTCGGTTCGCCATCGAAGGTGCGCACGCGGGCGGGGCCGTCCTGGCTTTCGCCGGTAAAACTGCGCGCCAGGTCCGAGGCATGGGTGATCACCGGCATCTCGTCGGCATGGGCCAGGGTGTCCACGTCCAGCGCATCCTCCAGCGCCTTGGCGGCACCCAGATGGTCGGGATGGCCGTGGGTCAGCCAGATGGCGACCGGCTTGCCGTTCTGGGCGCGCACCGCCTCCAGGATACGCTCGGCATCGCCGCCGGGATCGACCACCACCAGTTCGCCGGTGGGATTGTGGCGGACGATGTAGGCGTTTTCGTACCAGGGTGGGCTGGTCACCACCACGGTCAGGGTGAAATCGCCGAAATCGCCGAGATGATGCACCGACATGAAAGCGTGTCCCCAAGCCGTAGGAAAAGGCCGTCTCCATATAGCCCAGGACGGCGGCGGGTTCCAGGCGGCAGTGTTTACTGGACGGTAACCACGTCAAGGCCATGATAGCTGCCCTGTTTTCATTGTCGGCGGATTGGCGTGATGCCCGAAACCCCTGAGACCGATCCTTTCCCTTCCGCCCGCGAGGATGCTTCCCTTGCCCAGGACGGGCCGGAAACCGCGCAAACCGCCTCGCCTGCCTATCGTCTGGCCTTCGAGGACGACGATTTTCTGCTGCGCCCCGATCTGCGCGCCGTGCGTCTGCAACTGGAATTGCTGAAGCCCGAGCTGTTGCAGCAGGAACAGGGCATCCGCTCGACCATCGCCATGTTCGGGTCTGCCCGTATTCCCGACCCGGAAACCGCTACCGCGCGGCTGGCTGAGGCTGAGGCGGCGGCCCGGAGCCATCCCGCCGACAAGGAAGCGGCGCGCAAGGTGACGGTGGCGCGGCGCATGCTGGCCAATTCCCGCTATTACGAAGAGGCGCGGCAACTGGCCCGCATCGTCAGCAGCACCTGCATCGGCGAACACGTCTGCGATTTCGTGGTCAAGACCGGCGGCGGTCCCGGCATCATGGAAGCGGCCAACCGTGGCGCCGCCGACGTGGGCGGCAAGTCCATCGGCCTGAACATCGTGTTGCCCATGGAGCAGGCGCCCAACCGCTATATCACGCCGGAACTGTGCTTCCGCTTTCACTATTTCGCCATCCGCAAGATGCACTTCCTGATCCGGGTCAAGGCGCTGGTGGTGTTCCCCGGCGGCTTCGGGACGCTGGATGAATTGTTCGAGGCGCTGACCCTGATTCAGACCGGTAAGATCGAACCCATTCCGGTGCTGCTGTTCGGCCGCGAGTACTGGGAGCGGGTGCTGAATATCGACGCCATGGTCATGGAAGGCATGGTCAGCCCCGAGGATAAGGACCTGCTGACCTTCGTCGAAACGGCCGAGGAAGCCTGGAGCATCATCGCCGATTACTACCGCCTGCCCAAATAGGTGGTTTGTTTCCCGCCCGTATCATCCTTTTGAACCATATTTTTGCTTTCAGAAGTGCCGTTTCGTCAGGGCGTAGGGCATTTACCTGATGCTTTCGTATACACCTTCGGATAATATGGGTTTTCAGCGGGTATGCTTGGCGGCGAACGCGAAGGGGGGCTTCGGCTTCGTCGCCGTGTAACGTCATCGCTCAGGATGGCGTTACCGAGCGGAGCTGCCTTTGGCGGCTCCGTTCCCCGCTAACAATCTTCCCGGGGGGGGAGGGGGCGGCGCCTCGATTTGGCGGCCATCGCCGCAGGATCGGGGCGCCGGGACACCCTCGGCGCCTCTGCATTCCAGACATTTCCGGTTGAAATGCTATTCTCGCGTGGCTCCTTTGGGCGTCACGCGGCTTTGCGCATGACGCACAGGGGCGTATGATGATTCCCGTGACAGAGAGCGGGAGGTTCATCATGACCACCAGTATCATGGCTGTCATCGCCGCCATGGCCGAAGTGGCAACCGTGCCGCCGGTCGACGGCACCCTCGTCAAGCCTCGTCAGCCGGTCATCACCCTGTCGCGTGATTACGGGTCGGGCGGCGACGTCATTGCCACCCGTCTGGCCCAGCGCCTGGGCGTTCCCCTGTATGACGAGCAATTGCTCAAGGAAATCGCCCGCCGTCTGGACGATGACCCCGCCGTGGTCAAGATGCTGGACGAAGGCATCGGCCGCGCCAAGGACATGTGGCTGTACCGGCTTCTGTCGGGCAAGGACATCAACCACGATACCTACCGCGACACCCTGATCAAGGTGGTGATGAGCCTGGGCCGTCTGGGCGGCGTCATCATCGGCCGTGGTGCCCATGTCATCCTGTCGGAAGGCTGCGCATTGCGGGTCCGCATCGCCGGAACCCCGGAAGTGTGCGCGCGGCGCATGGCCGAACAGGGGCATGGCAGCTTCGAGGAACAGCTGAAGCACGCCCATGAGGTCAATCATCGGCGTGGCAAGTTCGTGTGGGAAACCTTCCACTCGCGCCTGTCCGAGGCCAACCAGTTCGACATCACCATCAACACCGACCGCATGGCCGATTTCGAGGATGTGGTGGAGATGCTGGTGGGGCTGGCGACCGCCATCCATTCCGGTCGCGTGCTGGCGCTGAACAAGGGCTGAGGGAGCCGCTCTTTTATCCGATCCGCCCCAGGGCTAGGCCGCCGCCTGGTCCGGGCGGCGGCGGCGGTGCGCCGATATTGGCGGTCGCCTTCATCATCTTGTCCAGTTCCTCGACCGCCTTGAGAGCGGTTTCGACGATGGGGACGAAGCTGGTTTCGCCTGCCACCCGCTCCAGCAGTGCCTTGGCATGGGCCATTTCCACCAGGGCCTTTTCCTTGTGGTCGGGCAGCAGCGGCGCCACCTGACGGCGGATGCGGGCGGGGATGCGCCGCAACAGCCCCAGGCGGCGGTTGGACAGCACCTTGAAGTTCATGACCCCGGCCAGGATGTCGGCGTGATAGCCGGGATGCAGTGCCTCGAACAGGTATTCCACCAGTTCGATCTCGCTGAATTCCAGAATCAGGAAGGTGCGCTGGGTCTTCTGCCAATCGGCGATGAAACTGCCGACGTCCGACAGGCGCTGGGCCAGTTCGGCTTCGAACACGGTGGGCGACAGCATGCGCCATGCCTTGGCCGAGGCCATGGGCAGCTTTCCCGGCAGGCCGAAATTGCGCGACAGATTCTGCGCGACCGCCAGCAAGGCACGGTCGGGGCAATCCAGGGTATTCCGCGGCCAGCAGGCATACAGCGCGTCCAGGGCGATGAAATCCTGGGGCGGTGGCGGGTCGCTCAGCAATTGCGCCAGGGCGTCCAGACGGGTGGGAAGGGCGGTTTCACCCTTGATCACCGCCGCCAGTCCGCCCGGCAGATGGGCGGCGATGATGGCCTCGACCGTCGCGGCCAGCGCCGCCGCCTCGTCTTCGTCCGCTTCGGGCTCGGGTTCTGGTTCCGGCTCAGGCTCTGGTTCCGGCTCGGCGGCGGGCGCTTCCTCGCTCAGGATCAGGACGTCGTCGTCCTCCTCTGCCTCCTCCTCGGGGGCGGCCTGCTGTTCGGGCAGGGGGGCCGGTTCCGGCTCCGGTTCGGCGGCGGTGATTTCCTCGCTCAAGACCAGAACATCGTCCTCCTCCTCGGCGGGTGGCGGTTCCGGGGCCAGATATTCGTCGGTCAGCACCAACGGCTCCTCCGCGGGCATCTCTGCCGGGGGGGACGGCGGCTCGGTCAGGGCGTGCAGGGCAGCGACGATGCTTTGCAGGGTCAGCGTGGTGGAATCTTCCGATGGCATCGGGGGCGTGACTTCCTCGCCGCTGTCCTCTTCTTCCTCGGCCAGAAAATCGTCGGTCAGCACCAGGATTTCGTCGGTCTGTTCCGGTGCTTCATCCCCGGGTGGGACGGGGGGCGGCGGTTCGTCGGCCAGGGCGCGCAGGGCGTCGGCGATGATGCTCAGCGCCGCCAGGGTCGGCTCGTCCACCTCGTCGGCGGCATCGCCTTCCTCCTCGCTTTCGGCCAGAACCAGAACCTCGTCCTCGTCGATCTCAAGCTGGGGCAGGGCCGGGGGGGCAGGTTCCGGCACGGGTGGCGGCACGATGATCGGCCGCGCCTCGTCATCGGCCAGCGGTTCCAGGCCGGACAGCAAATCCTCGACGCTGTAGGGGGCGCCGTCACGGGCGAAGGCGGCGGGGATGAGGCCTTCCGGCGCTTCGCCCCGTGTCATAGAGTCGAGGGCATCGCCCCGTGTCATAGAATCGAGGGCTTCGCCCTGGGACGACAATTCGAGGGCTTCGCCCTCCAGGGCACGATCCAGCATCCCGGCCAGATCATCTGCCGGCAGGTCCATCACCTCGTCGGTGCCTGGGATACGGTCAGGACCGCGCGTGCTGCTCATGGCGTCAGCATAGCCGAGCGCCAAAGGGCGAACCATGAAAGATTGGCGCCACCATCACGATTGCGCGTTCAGGCGGCGACGCCGTCATCCACCGCGCGGGCCAGGGCGCAGAACGCTTCTACCGGCAGTTCCTCGGCCCGGGCGGTGGCGGGAATGCCTGCGGCTTCGATCAGCGCCTCGGCGTTGCCCAGGGTCTTGAGGCTGGACCGCAGCATCTTGCGCCGCTGTCCGAAGGCGGCACCGGTAACGCGCTCCATGGTCTCGAAGCGGGCGGGGGCCACGGGCTGAGCGTGCGGGATCAGCTTGACCACCGTGGACATCACGGCGGGCGGCGGGGTAAAGGCGCGCTTGTCCACATTGAACAACGGATGCACACCGCACAGCCACTGGGTGATCACCGACAGGCGGCCGTAATGGGGGCTACGTGGCTCGGCGGCCAGACGGTCCACCACTTCCTTCTGGAACATCAGGGTCAGGCTTTCGAACGCCGTGGCGTTGCGCAGCCATTGCAGCAGCAGGACCGTCGAGATGTTGTAAGGCAGGTTGGCGACGATGCGGCGCGGCGCCTCGCCCAACGTGGTGCAATCCACTTCCAGCGCGTCACCCGGAATGATGGTCAGGCGGCCGGGATAGGCGGCGGCGATCTCGTTCTGGATGGCGATGGCGCGGTCGTCGCGCTCGATGGCGATGACCTGACGTGCCCCGGCGTCCAGCAAGGCGCGGGTCAGGCCGCCGGGACCGGGGCCGATCTCGATACAGGTGCCGACCGCCAGATTGCCCGCGCCGCGCGCGATGCGGCCGGTCAGGTTGAGGTCGAACAGAAAGTGCTGGCCCAGCGACTTGCGGGCGGCAAGTCCGTGGGCGGCGATGACGTCGCGCAGCGGCGGCAGCGGGTCGCTCATGCGGGGATGTCCTGGCGGTTGCGGGCGATGAGGGCGGCCTGGCGCAGCGCCTCCATCAGGCTGGTCTCGTCGGCGGTTCCGGTTCCGGCGATGCCGAAGGCGGTGCCGTGATCGGGCGAGGTGCGGACGATAGGCAGGCCCAGGGTGATGTTGACGCCTTCGTCGAAGCCCAGGGTCTTGACCGGGATCAGCGCCTGATCGTGGTACATGCACAGGGCGGCGTCGTACTTGGCGCGGGCGGCGGCGTGGAACATGGTGTCGGGCGGCAGCGGCCCCACGGCGTCGATACCGGCGGCGCGCAATTCGGCGACGGCCGGGGCGACGATGTCCATATCCTCGCGCCCCATGGCGCCATCCTCGCCCGCATGGGGGTTCAATGCCGCCACTGCCAGACGCGGCCGGGCGATGCCGAAATCCCGGCGCAGGGCGGCGGCGGTGGTCAATCCGGTGGCGACGATGCCCGCCTGGGTCAGGGTGGCGATGGCGTCGGCCAGACTGACATGGATGGTTACCGGCACCACACGTAGCGCCCGGCAGGCCAGCATCATCACCTCGGCCCCGTCCTGCCCCACCAGATGGGCCAGGAATTCGGTGTGGCCGGGAAAGCGGAAGCCGCCCTGATACATCACACCCTTGTGGATGGGATTGGTGACCACGGCGCAGGCGGCACCCGACTGGGCCAGTTCCACCGCACGGGCGATGGAGGCGCGCACCGCCGCCGCGTTGGCCGGGGCGGGCTGGCCGGGGGCAACGGCTTCGGCCAGCGGCTGCGGCAACACCGGCAGGGCGCGGCCGAACGCCGCCGCCGCTTCGCCCGGGCTGGTGATAACGGCCACCGGGACCGTAAGACCCAGCCGTTCCGCCAAGGCGGTCAGGCGGGCGGGATCGTCGATGCAGAAAAAGGTCGGCAAGCCCTCGGCCCGGCGCAACCACGCCTTCAACGTGATCTCGCCGCCGATGCCCGCCGGTTCGCCCATGGTCAGGGCGACCGGCGCCAAGCCGCTGCCGGATACGCTCACCCGGTCAGATCCGGATATCGACAAAGGCCTGACGACGCAGGTTACGCAGGTAGCGGCGGGACAGCATGTCCATGCGCTCGTCCTCGATCTGGCGGCGCACCTGCTCGCGGGTCGGTTCGCTGAAGCTCAGCGATTCGACTCGGTCGCACACCATGACCACCTGGATGCCCTCGGCGGTTTCCATAGGGTCGCTGCTGCGCTTCACCGGCAAATTGGCGGCGACGCGGCGCAGGGTGCTGTCGATTTCGCCGACGCGCTTGTTGTTGACGGTGCTGACCGCGCCACCGACCTTGCGGCCCAGGGCTTCCAGATCGGCGCAGGAGCGGGCGGGGGCGGTCAATTGCTGGGCGCGGCCCAGCAATTCCGGCTTGGCCGGGGCGTCCTTGTCCTTGGGCACCGGAAGGGTCAGGGTGGTCAGCGAAACCTGGGCGTCCTCGGGGTTGGCCACCTGACCGGCGATGCGGCTGTCGTTCATGTGGATGATGGCGAAGCCGGACGCGGTGCGGATCAGCGGCGAGGTCTGGCCCTTGCTCAACTGGCTGACCGGCCCGGCGATGTCGTCATCCAGCGCGCCCTGGGCGACCCAGCCCATGGACCCGCCATTGGCGGCGCTGGGCGAGCGCGAGAACTGGCGGGCCAGGGCGGGGAACGGTGCACCCGCCTGCAATTGCTGCAACAGCTTTTCGCCGGTCTGGCGGGCGTCGTCCTCGGCGGCGGGCACGTCCACCGGCAGCACGATCTCGGCCAGCAGGAATTCCGGCTGGCCGCGGCGTTCGCGCAAGATGTCCAGGCGGTCGGTGACTTCTTCCTCGCCCACCTTGACCTGAGCCTGCAACACCCGGCTGGTGACGCGCATCCAGGTCAGATCGGCCTTGATCTGGTCGCGCAGCAATTGGGGATCGATGCCCGCCCGCGACATATTGGCCAGCAGCGCGCCCTTGGGCATGCGGTTCTGCTGTTCGATGATGGCGATGCCGTTGTCTACTTCGGCCGGGCTGAGGACGATCTTGACGCGGGTCGCCTCCTGCATCTGCAGCTTTTCGTCGATCATCTTGCGCAGCACCTGCGGTGCCACGGCGCGGCGTCCCTCGCCCGAGTCAGGCTGGCCGGAAAAGGCCAGGGCCGCGCGGGTGCGCCCCAGCAGCTCACGCAGCGAGATGATGTCGTCGTTGACCACGGCCGCGATGCGTTCGACCTCTTGGGCCTGGGCGCCGGTGGCGACGACGACGCTGAACAGAAGACAGGCACTGGCGGCAAGGCGGGCGAGCATGATGCTTCCTCGGCTAGAACGCATTGATGGGGACACTGCCCAGGGTCTTGAAGACCACGTTGAAGGTCAGCGAATAGCCCGACAGATAGTCGCGGTCGTAGGTGTAATTGCGGCGCATGTCGGTGACGAAGGTGAAGCACTCGTCGTCATAGATCAGCTTGGTCTGCCAGCTCTGGGGGCCGCCGCCATCCGTCAGATCATAGACCACGCCGCCGCGCCAGGACCAATAGCGGGTCAGTGCCGAGGACAGGGTCCAAGACGCGGAATGCTGGCGGTTGAAGGTGTTACCGTCGCCGTCGTCGTCGCTGCGTTCGAACATCAGATAGGACAGATCGGTGCGCAGGATCGGGCTGCCGATACTGACGGTATTTTCATTGCGCCGCACTTCCAGGCTGCGCTGATCCAGACGGATGCGGTTCAGGAACGACAGGTTCGAGGACGGCGCCACATCCAGGCGGCCGACGTAATCGGACAATTGATGGTCGAAACCGGCGCCGGGGCGGAAGGTGCTGTCCTCGCGGGTGCGCCAACCCTGCGCGGCCGAGGCGCTGATCCAGCTGGAATTGCCGGGGAACGCGCGCCAGCGCAGACCGTAGGCACCGCGCAGGCCGCCTTCGACGCGGTCCAGGCCGGGTAGGCGATTGGGGCGGAAGATGTTGTTTTCGTCCAGCTCGAACCCGATGGAATCCTCGTTGGGGATCTTGTCCGGGTTGTTGCCGTTGGGGCTGGCCGCCACCATGGCCACCGGTTCGATGACCTGGGGCATGGTCTGGGACGGCCGCACGAACGGCATGCGCCAGTTGGCGGCGACGGTGGGCACGGCGCGGCCGGAATTGGCGGACCCGCCCGAACTCAGTTCATCGGCGTGATAGGCGTCGCCGCGCAGGCTGGTGCTGACGGTGGTGATGTCGCCCAGGCTGCCGTAATAGGGACGCTGCCAGCCCATGGTGGTGGACATGCGGGCGGCATCGGTGCCCGCGCTGCGGCCATAGGCCAGGGCGTCGGTGTCCAGGGTGTAATAGCCGCCCTTGGCATCCGGCACGCTCATGCTGGACGAAGTCAGGTGCGGCAGCACCAGCGGCGACTTGCTGGGCGAATCCTGCTCGCGCAGGCCCTGATAGGAGAACGCTTCCGCCATGAAATAGCTGCGGCGCCCGAACCCTTCCACATAGGGACGGGTGGTCAGCCACGGACGGTCGTTATCCATGCGGTAGGAGTAGATGCGGGTATAGGTGTCGTCGCTGGCCCGCTCCAACTGATAGCCCGCGCGCCACGATGGCCCCATCTCGAACCGCGCCTTGGAATTGATGTGGCCGCGCAGATCGCCGCTGTACTTGTCGGCGGTCAGGCTGGCCCGTGTCAGTTCCTCGCCTTCCATGCCGCGCCAGCGGTGCTCGCCCGCCAGCACCACATGACGCAGCAGATTGTCAGTTTCCTGCAAATCGGTGGCGCGCTTGGCGGTGCTGCTGGGGAACAGGAAACGCGGCGCGAAGGTGATGTCCTGGTTGTCCTTGATGGCCCAGAAATACGGCACGGTGATGTTGGTGCCGATATTGCTGGACTGGCCCGCCGTCGGGGTCAGGAAGCCGCTTTGCCGCTTCACCGTCGGATCGGGATGGGACAGATAGGGGGTGTAGAGGAACGGAATGCCCGCCATTTCCATCCAGGCATCGCGGTATTCGATGACCCGCTCTTCCTGGTTATGGGTGATCCGCTTGGCCTTGGCCTGCCACAACGGCGTGCGGCTGGGGTTCTTGCGGCACGGTTCGCAGGCGGTGTAATCGGCGTCCTCGAAATCCGTGCGATTGCCCTCGATCCGGCGGGCGGTGGCGGCGGTCATCCGCGAATTGTCCACCAATACCGCGCGGATCTGTTGGGCGACGCCTTCCTTGAAGTCGCCGGTCAGCTCGAAATAATTGGTGGTCATGGTCTCGCCCGAAGGCTCGGCCAGAATGACGTTGCCCGAGGCCGCGACGATGTCCTGTTTCAGGTTGTAGCTGACCTGATCGGCCACCAGCATGCGGCCGTTCTGGGCGATCTCGACCCGGCCGCGCGCGGTGACGATGCCCAATTCGCGGTCATAGGTGATCTGGTCGGCGGTCATGGCCACCGGCCGTTCGTTTTCTTCGTCGGAATCCTGGATCGACTGACCGGTGATCAGGCCGATGGCGCCATGGGGCGCCTTGGCCGCGGCGGGCTGGCGGGTGGCGACGGGAGCGGCCTGCGCCGGGGCCGAGGCGATGGGCTGCTGAACCGGTGCGGTTGCCATCGGTTGCGGACGCATCGGGGTGGGCGTGGCGGCACCACCGCCATCGTCGCCCCAGGCGTCGCCCCAGCCGCGAATTTCCGACGGGGCCGGGCCGCTGGGCATGCGGGTGGTGGAAACGGGTGCGGTCGCCACCGGGGCGGCGGCAGGAACAACATTGCGCGGGCGCGGCGCGGCGGCAGGTGCGGCGCTGTCGCTTCCCCAGGCATCGCCCCAACCGCCGATCTGCGCGGCACCGGGGCCGGTGGGCATGGGGGTGGTGGGGGCGGCACTCGGGGTGGGCAGCGGGGCGCTCGGCACCTGGGTGCGCGGACGCGGGGCAGCGGCGGGTGGCAGGTCGGCGCCCTCGTCGCCCCAGGCCTGGCCCCATGAGCCCACGTCGGACGGAGCCGCCCAGGCGGTCGAGCCATGGGCGGTCAAGGCCCCGATCAGGGCGCCGCCAGCGATACCGGCGAGAAGGAACAGGCGACGGGCGCGCAACGGGCTTGACCTCCGACGATCAGACTGGAATTGCGGTCTTGCCGCGTCGCTTACGGTAAGGCGGTTTGATCAGCATCCAGCAGCCCCCGGCGATGGGAGCCAACGCGACCATATACATGATGGGGACAAACGCCAAGTTGGCCGTGGCCAAATTGTTGCTGCCCAGCGCCAGGGCCTGCATGGCGATCATGGCGCCGATGGCTTTCAGGATGGTCATTGTCTGGCCGCGGCGGTCGAATCCGGCGGTCAGCAACACCGCCAACGCCACCACGGCGAAGCCCAGGGCATAGAGCGGTGACGTGAAGCGCTGATGCAGTTCGACCTTGAAGCGGCGGTAGTCGCCGGTCCCCAATTCCGCCTCGCTGGCGGTGACCAATTCCCACAGGCTGCGTTCGCGGGCATCGCGGGTGCGGGCCTGATCGCCGCCGGTGGCGGTGGTCATGTCCACGGTGTAGCTGTCGAAATACAGCAGGGACAACTGGCCGGTGCCGTGCGGCAATTGCTGGCGGTTGCCGTTCAGCATCAGCACGCGTGGGCCGGTGGGGGTGCTGATCAGTGCGCCGCGCTCGGCCATCAGCGTTACAGGCTTGTCCTTGTTGCGCTTGTCGTGCACCAGGATGCCCAGCAACTCGCCGTCGGCATTGCGGGCGCGGACATAGATGGTCAGGCCCTCGCCGAATTTGTTGAAGGCGCCTTCCTGCAACAGCACGTTGGTCAGATCGTTGCGGATGCCCCATTGCATGTCGCGGAAGGTGCCGACGCTGAGCGGGATCAGCCACAGCGACAGCAGCCAGCCGACCACCGTCGCCACCGCGCCCAGGATCAGGCCCGGCCGCGCCAGCATCCAGTGCGACAGACCGGCGGCGCGCATGACCACCAGCTCGCGGTCGGCGTTCAGCTTGTTGTAGGTGAACAGCACCACCGCGAACAGCGAGATGGGGATGATGACCACCAGGAAGGTGGGCATCAGCAGCATGGTCAGCCCCAGGAAGGTCAGGGTCGAGATGCCCTTGGTGACGATCATCTCGACGAAGCGCAGAGACTGAGTCAGCCACAGGACGCAGGCCAGCGCGGCGGAGACGAAGATCATCCCCACCGTCAACTGGCGCAGTACGTAACGCGTGATCCCCGTCATGGCGGCGGGATTATAGACAGCCACCCGGCGCCGACCAAACGGATTCGGCGCCGGGAAGCAACCTTAGAACAGATCGGCGGACAGGGTGGCGATCTGGCCCGATCCGGCCTCGACCTGAGCCAGCAATCCACCGGCCCGGGTCAGCACCGCATCGGCGTAATGGCGGGCGGTGGCGACCTTGGCGGTCAGATAGTCGGAGCCGTCGGCACCGGCCTTCAGCAGGGCTTCGGCCTTGAGGCCCGCTTGGGCCATCAGCCAGCCGCCGATTGTGATGCCCACCAGTTCCAGGAACGGCACCGCCACGGCGCCCAGCAGGGCCGGGTCCTTGGCGTTGTTGTCGATCAGGAATTTGGCGGCCTGATCGCAGGCGGCGGCGGCGGCGCCCAGCCGACGCTTGAGCCCGCCCCAGCCCTCGCCCGCCTGGGCCAATTCGGAATCCACCGCGCGGATCATGTCCAGCAGCAGGCCGAACGCCTTGCCGCCGTCACGCACCACCTTGCGGCCGGCAAGGTCCATGGCCTGGATGCCGTTGGTACCTTCGTAGATCTGGGCGATGCGGGCGTCGCGCATGTGCTGGGCCACGCCGGTTTCCTCGACGAAGCCCATGCCGCCGAACACCTGGATGGCGGTCGAGGCCACGGCCAGACCGGTATCGGTGCTCCAGGCCTTGACCACCGGGATCAGCAGATCGACCAGGGCCTGGGCCTCGGCGCGGGTGGCGTCGTCGGGGTGATGGCGGGCGATGTCCAGGCGGCTGGCGGCGTAATAGGCCAGGGCGCGGGTCGCCTCGGTCAGCGCCTTGTTGGTCAGCAGCATGCGGCGCACATCGGCGTGGATGATGATGGGGCCGCCGCTCTGCACCCGCTCCTTGGCATAGGCCACGGCCTTCTGGGTGGCGCGTTCGCATTGGGCGACGCCTTCCAGGCCGACCGACAGGCGGGCGTTGTTCATCATGGTGAACATCAGGGCCAGGCCCTTGTTCTCCTCGCCCACCAGCCAGCCGATGGCGCCTTCCGCCTCGCCGAAGGCCATGACGCAGGTTGGGCTGCCGTGGATGCCCAGCTTCTCTTCCAGCTTGATGCAGGCGACGTCGTTGCGGCGGCCCAGCGAACCATCGGGGTTCACCAGGAATTTCGGCACCACGAACAGGCTGATGCCCTTGACGCCGGGGGGCGCGTCGGGCAGGCGGGCCAGCACCAGATGGACGATGTTGTCGGCCATCTCGTGATCACCCGAGGTGATGAAGATTTTCTGGCCGGTGATGCGGTAGGTGCCGTCGGCCTGCTTGACCGCCTTGCTGCGCAGGGCACCGACGTCGGACCCGGCCGAGGGCTCGGTCAGGTTCATGGTGCCGGTCCATTCGCCCGAAATCAGCTTGGCCAGATAGGTCTGCTTGAGGTCGTCGGAGCCGTGCACCGACAGCGCCTCGACCGCGCCCTGGGTCAGCATGGGGGTCAGGGCGAAGCTCATGTTGGCGGCGTGCCAGATTTCCTGAACGGCGGTCGCCACCACCTGCGGCAGGCCCTGGCCGCCCCATTCCGGCTCGAACGGCACGGCGTTCCAGCCGCCCTCGACGAATTGCTTGTAGGCGGCGGCAAAGCCGGTCGGCACCACCACGCGGCCGTTTTCCAGCTTGCAGCCTTCGTGATCGCCCAACGGGTTGAGCGGCGCCAGCACCTCGCCGCCGAAGCGCGCGGCCTCTTCCAGCACCGCCGAAACCAGATCGCCGGTGGCTTCCTCGAAGCCGGGCAGGGCGGTGATTTCGGACAGGCCGGCCAGATGCTCGATGACGAAGGTCATGTCGCGGACGGGGGCGGCAAAGGTCGGCATGGACTCGCTCCTCATTATCGTTGGATCGTCAGGGAACGATGTCACACCCCATACGTCAAGAGGGTGCATGCGCATGGCGCCATGCAAGCGTTATGGTTGAGATCGCGGCGGTTTCAGGATTGGTCGGCCAGATAGGGCCGGTATTCGAAATCCTCGATCTCGATGTGATGGGACAGCCAGTTGCCGAGAAAATCCCGGACCCCGGCCATCACCTCGGCCAGGGGGCGTTGGCCCAAGGGCTCCAGCAACGCCTGCATGCGCATGGCGATGGCCTGATGCGACGCCTGATGCAACGGCAGGAACGGATAGCCCGCCGCCGCCATCAAGGCCTCTTCGGCGTGGAAGTGATAATCCATGTAGGAGAGCAATTGCGCGCCGATGCCGCGCGCCCAATCCTCGCCGCCGCCGCTTTCCAGCCCCCGCGAAATCTCGGCCAGCAGCCGGAACAGAATGCGGTGATGCTCGTCCAGCATCTCGTGCCCGACACTCAGCCCGGGTGTCCATTGCGGCGTTTCCATACCCGCTCCTGAACGATCACGTACTGCCGGACTATGACGTTGGTTTTGAACGCGGAGAAGATTCGAGTTGTATCAGCGTGTTCCGCCGCTCCCGCGCCATATGACCCGCGATAGTGCACGATGTATACAACTTTGGGTAAGTTTTCTTTCCTACAATCAACTGATACAGCGTCCACCCCACAGGCCCATAGCCTGGACATCGCCGTGGTTTCCCTACCGACTCCCAACTGGTAGGCTGGCGCGATGCCCGCCTGAGAGCGATTGAGAGCCGTGGTTTCCCTGCCGACTCCCAACTGGTAGGCTAAGGCCTGGGGCCTGCCCAAGCGCCTCTATGCCGTGGTTTCCCTACCGACTCCCAACTGGTAGGCTGCTGAACATGCGGACAATCCCGATGCCTTCGCCGTGGTTTCCCTACCGACTCCCAACTGGTAGGCTTCGATCCGCCGCCGCGTGCCGTCGGTGATCGCCGTGGTTTCCCTACCGACTCCCAACTGGTAGGCTGCGCGGTGACAGCCCCACGATCACGCGGAAGCCGTGGTTTCCCTACCGACTCCCAACTGGTAGGCTAAAGGATCATGCGCGAAGAACTGGCGCAGCGCCGTGGTTTCCCTACCGACTCCCAACTGGTAGGCTATTTCCGGCATTACTTTGCTGGCGAACTCCGCCGTGGTTTCCCTACCGACTCCCAACTGGTAGGCTGGCGACCGTTTTCCCTAATGTCTCCATGGCGCCGTGGTTTCCCTACCGACTCCCAACTGGTAGGCTATGGGCGTTGGCATCCGCAGCGCATCGAGTGCCGTGGTTTCCCTACCGACTCCCAACTGGTAGGCTGCTGCTGGACCCGCTGACCGTGCTCGACGCGCCGTGGTTTCCCTACCGACTCCCAACTGGTAGGCTCGCGACCGCATTGCCCAGGCTCTGCGCACCGCCGTGGTTTCCCTACCGACTCCCAACTGGTAGGCTGTTTGGCCGTACGCGGCAGTCAAGCACATAGCCGTGGTTTCCCTACCGACTCCCAACTGGTAGGCTGCAGGATTCAAGGCAGAACATGACCTTCGCGCCGTGGTTTCCCTACCGACTCCCAACTGGTAGGCTGATACGATAGAAGCCATTGAAACGACTATTGCCGTGGTTTCCCTACCGACTCCCAACTGGTAGGCTCTGTACGACAAGCTGGGCGTGGTCACGTCCCATCGAATGGTGTAGCAGCGTTTGCCTGGGGATGATGGCGCAGGGCGCGGAGCGCCCGGAAGCATCATCCCCAGGCGGCCCCGCATTCGGGGTGGTCATCGTCGATCTTCGGTAGGGTTTGGTTGCGAACGTCAACCGAGCCAAGGACCAAGACGATGACCAACGAGATGATGAGCCTTCGTGGCCTG
>Ga0209373_10000107_pt1 | contig 183374 bp, 137 predicted proteins | sample Higcelweek5metaG_FD_187173 | JGI IMG/M metagenome (GOLD analysis project Ga0209373, IMG submission 187173) | Freshwater pond sediment microbial communities from the University of Edinburgh, under environmental carbon perturbations - High... | ecosystem: Environmental > Aquatic > Freshwater >... | reverse complement strand
CCCGTTTAAAAGTTCTTATGGAATGAGGCTTCAGGAGTGATATGGAGTGTTATTTTGAGGTTGGATCGGGGCGTTTTTACAGAATTTTGAGTTAAAAATCGAAGTGCTTCCCTCACATACCGGACGCACCGGAGAGTGCTTTTCTCATTGGGGCGAAGCGGAGCGTATTTGGCGCAAAACCTGCAACGGATGCAGGCCGGTCTGATTTTTTCGATTGTCATAGAACTCCTTTGGGTTCAATTTTTTGAGTTTGGTGCTTCTTTAGACGTGCTTTTTTGCCATATAGGAGTGCCTTGAAGCATAGATGGACGGCAAACTTCACATCTTTCACAGGGGGTCTCGCGTATCCATGGAAAAACGGTAAAAACAGGAAAAATTTGTTCTACGCGAGGGGGTATGTGAATTTGTGAAAGAAGGGTATATATCATATATTTGAATCAAAAGCAGACCCAAGAGCGTATCGTACATCTCAATACAAATAAGAATCAGGAAGAAATATAATGAATGTAATGTTGATTTTGGCGCATCCGGACAAAGGCAGTTTCAATCATTCAATAGCGTCTGCGTCCGCCGATGCTCTGACCGAAGCCGGACATACGGTATGGCGGCATGATCTTTATGCCGAAGGCTTTGATCCGCTGTTGCCGAAAAATGAATTTTCAAGGGGTGCGCTTTTGCCGCCCATGATCGAGCAACATTGTCTGGAATTGGAAACTGCGGACGGGATTATTGTTGTCCATCCCAACTGGTGGGGAATGCCGCCTGCTATATTGTCCGGTTGGGTTGACCGCGTGGTTCGTCCCGGCCGTGCTTATGAGTTCGTTGAAAACGACAAAGGCGATGGCGTACCGCGCGGTTTGCTGAAGGCTCGTTCAGCAATTGTCTTCAATACCTCTGATACGGTCGAGCAACGTGAAGCCGAAGTGTTTGGAGATCCACTGCAACTGATTTGGGAGAAATGTATTTTCGAGCTTTGCGGAGTGCGGAATTTCCATCGTCGGATATTTCGGGTGGTCGTGACCAGCAAGGAAACGGAACGGCGGCAATGGCTGGCCGATGCGCAAGTTCTCGTTCATCGGATTTTCCCCGGTAAGCATGGCTGACATGCCGATCGTATCGGGAGACGTTATTACGTACAATTCCTTCATTATTGAAATCTATCGCAGAGTTGCCACCGCCGCATAACCATCTCGAACGATTCATCATCCGTTGGGGCAACGATCCGATATTTCAGATTTCGCTTTTAAAATCTTCAGATGATTGCATATTATGTTGAGGTCGTTGCCGGATGTCGGGAACAGCCTTTTGAGTTCAAAGAAATAAAAACATACTCCTGATGGAACGGCATTTGTCCGGAAAACGAAAGCTATGGCTGACTGGGAAATTTTTGGGGCAGGGGGAAAAATCCTCATGTCATGGAGAATGAGCGGTTCCAGTATCTTTCTTACAGAAAATTCTTTAAATAATTCCATGTGTTCCCGTTTTATTGTAAATGGTCCAAAATTACCGAATGTTTGGCTCAAATCACGAAGACGTTGCCTGCGGCGGTCGTAACATTGCCGACGAGTTTATTTGCACAAGTCCTGAATGTGACGTCAGCTTCCCATGACAGTGAATCGGAGTTCAATAGCGGCGCATGACGATTTCAAAGAGATGTTCCATTAAAATAAAGCGCTTCCCAGCAGATACATTTTGTCACGTAGGGTGAAACGTTTCTGCGTTGTGAAAGTATGCGCTCTGCAGAGGCAACGGCAAAGGGAACCGGTCCGCCGAATTCGCGACGTTCAAAAAGTTCGATATTCGCCCACAGCAGAATTCTTTTCTCTTCCGCGATATCGCTCCACCAGCGCCACATTTCCGGCTGATCCGCCAAGGAACAGCAACCACAACCGATGGAATCCTGCGGCGCAAGAATATCCAGAGGAACGTCATCGAGAATCGCCAGCCAGGATTCCGTAAAATCTTTCAATGTCCCAGGATAGTAGATGCTGGCAGGAGACATCAGAAGTTTTTTCCCGGGAGCCATCTCTTTGACCCGCCTGAAATATTCCTGATAGATTCTGTTCAGAGATTTTTCACGTCGGATGTTGCGGACCCCCTGAAATGCGGTTTCGGGAGAATAGTAGATTCCGTCAAAAAGTTCGCTGAATTCCAGAAGTTCTGAGAAACACGCAATCTGCCGTTCGATTTCACGAGCCGCGGCGGAGTTGCTCAAAGAAGAATCCCAGCCAGAAACAGAGCCGTATCCGCCAAGAAAAACAGTCAATCCATTTTCATGAGCTGCTGAAAGCATCGGTTCCACAACGTTCCATGTGCGGAACGAACGAAACATCGAAGAAGGGTAATAAGACTCTTCCAGTTCATTCCATACCGACGCCTGAAAGATCACTGTATCCATCCCCGCTTGACTTAAACGCCCGAATGTTTCCGCCCACTCTCTTCTGTTCCAGCTCAGCGTCGGAGTTCCGACATAATCCGGCGGGTGTGCGTAAATAAAGGTTCCGGTAATAGGAAGTCCGGGGGAAAAAACAGTCCCGGAGGTCTCGAGAAAACGTAGATTTGCCTCTCTTGCTTTTTCGATCTGTTTCCTGCTTTCCGGAATTATTTCCGGTTCCGGCATAAAAATTTTGAACCCATCAAAAATTCCAATGTTCAGCATGATTTTTGCCTCTTCTATTCTGACAGATACACTTTTCCCATTCTGTCAAGGCTTTGCACATAAGACCCGTTGCCGCCCAGGGGACTCCAGGAATAGGAGTTGCCGTTTATGAAGCGGCAGGTGCGCATCACATTCAGAAAGAAACGTTTTCCTGGAGCAAGCTCCCTGTCTGGCAGAAGAGTTTTCAGCGGAATTGCCAAAGTCGCCGTCCACCCGTGCTCCGTGAGCTCATTGACGATCCGAACATGGATTTTTCGTGAGCTGATGCGGGGAACTCCGCCTTCGATTTCATGCTGAAGCAATTCCATCGTGCCGTCCGGCGCAACGGCGAAATGTGCAAACGGATAATTGCGCAGATAACCAGCGAACAGCTCGATATTGTTCATCCAGATGTTCTCCTTTCTGTTCAGAAAAGCCTCGGAACCGAGTTCGGAATAGCGCAAATATAGATATTGACTGTCATGGCACAGGTCCAGACTCCCTTTCCCATTGGATGCCGTTCCGGAAAGAGGATACTGCAATTTGAGGTGACCCGCTTTGGAAAAATCTACCGCTGCAACGGCGCCGTTTGTTTCAACGGTCTTCGTGATATGGACCGTAGGAGGCTGTGTATTTCTGCGTTGTTCTCGTTTTACAAACTCTCGGCGTCCATTCTTTGCTTGTTCCCAGACCCGATCCGAAAACCACGCCACGCGGCGTTTTTCCACGGGATACTCTGCAATGGAAGAGGCTTTCCGAATCAAGGAATCCAGTTGTTTTTCCGTTATGTCCGTCAGGAGATTCAGATTGTTGCGTTCCGTATGAATTTCTCCGCCGCAAAACGACGTCTTGCGGAATTCCTGCATGGTGTCTTTCGGATAAGAGGCCGGATTGTATGTGATTTCTTCCATTTTGCGGTAAAATTCCTGCATCGGTTCGGCGGCGCTTCCATAATAGTTCCGGAAGTAATCTGCGATGATGTGCTCAGGGTCCGCGTCCTTTCCTTCCCAGGCAATCCGGTTGATGATGTATGCTTCCAGAAACTGCGTGCTCAGATCGGCTTCCGCAAAGTATCCCTGAATGCCATCTCCGACAAATTCCTGAAAGATTTTTCCGACTTTCCACGGATACAGCAGCGGGATGAAGTCCCCGTATCTGTAATAAGTCCGTGCCTCAAATCCGGGCGACAGCAGATAACACCAGACGCTAATCTGGCGTTTCGACGCTTCATGAACGATCCACTGTTTATATACGGAATGCTGCCAATTGTAGATTTCTGGATGATACCAGGAATCAATGGCAAGACAGAGACGGACAGCGATGTTCGGCTCCAGCTTCAATATGGCGGGATCCGGATAGAGAAGCGAATTGGAATATGCGCATGTTATGAAATTCAGTTCCGGTTCAAGCTTCGCGGCTTTCCGTGCAATGCGATTGATCCAATCGAAGTGAATGTATCCGGCGCGCTGTTCCGACGCAACCTCGGGAAACATCTTTTTGCATTGGGGACAGAGACACCAGTATTTGTTGTCGTCCTCCATCAGCGGATAATAATAGCGAATTCCCTTGAAACGCGGCGGCTGAAGCCGGGCTCCCGCAATCGTTTTTCCGTGAAACATCTCCAGCGCTTCTTCGGCAAAATAATCCACGGGACCATCGCTGGAAGGACAAAGCTGCGGAGGCAGATTCGCATCCCCGGGGAATTTGTTCGCCACTGCGCATAGATGGGATTTCCCGCTATGTCCCTGTGCAAAATAATCCGGGCGCTTTTCACGGAACAGTTCGGGAAGTGAACCGTAAAAATTTCCTGTCGCACGATCCCAGTATCGGAAATAAATAGACCATGTGTTGTGATTCACGTGCCCATTCACCGCGCTTTTGCGCCAGCGGGCCTCCAGTAAAGCAAGATCGCGTGTCGATGTACCTGTCGGCGGATGATTGATCTCGATCCAGCGGCTGGATGTCATGGCGGGGCGACGTCTTATCTGCATCAGTTCAACGGACAGTTTTTTCCTCGGAATGAAAAAAATACCTTCGTCGCCGAAAAAATAAAACCTCATTCCGCAGGCCCGTTCCAGAAACTCATATACAGCGTACGTGGTAGCTTTCCGCGTATAACTGCACGATGGAAAAGTTCGCGGATTTTCATAATGGACGATTCCGTAATCGGGATCGTCCATTCCGGACAGAACAATCTCACGGGCTGTCACGGACACCCAATATTCTTCGGGCAGGAATTTTTCCGGATTGCCTGCACTGTCACGACTGCCGATCCGGATCGGCAGTCCGGAAAAGGATTCCCCTTCTTTTACGATCGGGAGCTCGGTTTCCGTCATTAACTTGACAAGATATTGCAGCTCAAAGGCGGCAAATTGCGCCGCCCGCGTCGGCCGTTCAGGCAGAATAATGACCGATGCGGGGAACCCGTTGTCGGTAAGAGTAACCGACTCCGATGCTCCCGCCAGGCAGTTCCCGAACAAAACGGCGATGATTCCCGATATGAAATGCCTCTTATTCAATAGAATTCTCATTTTACGTCCGGTTCTTTCCATTGTTCCAGTTGATACGAGTCCGTAAGAATGCTTCCTTCACCATTCATATTGAGAAATGGCATCAGCATGAAATTGCTGTAAATAACTCCATCTTTCTTCATTTCACCCAGTCGGACGGTCCATTTGTGTTCACTCCATTTCTTTTTTTCTGCCGAAAACTGCTGAGACGAGATCGATGTCAGACATACCAGCTTTTTCGGATTGTCCACATAACCGAAAATCACGAATCCTGCAGTAAATTCGCCGTAGCCTCTCAGAAAAACAGACAGTTTCAGGGTTTCCGTCTTTTGTGCGGCAACGAGCGGATGATGAAAAATATAGGCGCGTCCGCCTTTCTCGCACTCCAGGAAAACAGCGTATTTACCCGAATGAACGGCCGCGGTATCCTCGCAAAGCTCAACAATCGCGTTTTGCGTGACATTTTTATTGATGTGCCATCCTTTCGGCCAGAGCCCGCCCCCCGGAACAGTGGCGCATTGTTCGAAATCGCCGTTCAGATCAATCGCAAAACCGGAAACGGAACAGCCCAACAAAAGTATGATTGCAAGCATTTTTTCCATTATCAAAATTTCCATTATGATTTATTTTGCTTTCCAGAATATTTCACCGGCCGTGGTTAGCACATCTATCGGAACGCTTTTGAGGAGACGCCACTCGGCATGCCCATCGGCGAAACTCATGTTTGCACCATTGGAATGGCGACCTCCGATATAACGGTAAAAGTTGTTTCCCGTTGTCGTGGCATACCATTCCAGAATGGATGGATGCAAAGCCAGATCCCTCAGGTCGGTGAAGAACAATTTTCCTGAAAGCTGCTTCAGAGAACTTAATTTTTCTCCTTCAATATACATATTGTGTCCGATCGTGTAATAGTAGTTTAAAGACGGGATATCCTGTCTTACCGGCGCAGATGGACACGCCATCCGGTTGCGCTGCCCGTTTTTCACAACAACTCCGAGATATTTTTTATCCTCGTTTACCGGATCGCTTTCCCGGTTGCAGCCGATATAAGGCGCCAGCGTGCCCAGGTCCTTGAAATCGTAGTAGGCTCCTTTGGAATTTGCAACAAAGCCACTATATTTTCCCGCACTCATATACAGCGGAAGATATTCTTTCTGATCATTGGAATACATGATGGAGGCTTGTCCGAACTGGCGCATCTTCGACATACATGAAATCCGGTAGGCTGTCTGCTGCGCTTTATTCAAAGTCGGAAGCAGCATGCCCGCGAGAATTGCGATAATGGCTATGACGACCAGGAGTTCTATCAAAGTAAAATTCGCAGAGTCCCGGCGGTTCAGATGATTTCCCAAAAGTGAATTTTTTTTGATTTTCATACTTTTTCCATGATTTTTCTGTTCTGCAATCTTTTTCATTTTCCGGCTCCATTGATCGTTAATTTGGACTGTTTATCTGAAAATTCAAGAGTGTTTTCACCGGGATGTGGATTCCCGCCGGCCCGGAGGAAATCCGTATACGGAACCGCTTCCGGCGGCATATTCCGCCGGGCGGCCAGCGCCGCACAGATTCCGGCCGCTTCCCCCATTGGGGCTGCATTGCCGACAACCCGGTAACTTGCGTGGGCATGGAAATCCCCGCAGATGCAGCGTCCGGCCACCAGCAGGCCGGACACATCACGGGCGATCAGCGCCCGCAGGGGAATATCGTAAGGCCGGACACTCAGCCCACTGGAAGTATATCCGGAATTGCCGTCGAAAGCACCATGAATGTCGATGCTGAAAGTTGCACGGCAGACCGGGTCTGGCTGGCGTCGTCCCTGAAGCAGATCATCAAGCGTCAGCCGGTAAAGGGAGGCGATCCGGCGTCCATCGCGGATGCCGATTTTCGCCGCCGTGGCCCCGAGGCGGAGAGCAGCCAGACGCGGATCGGCATGACGCAACGCCTCGATTTGTGTCCATAACTCGGCTCTGGCGGAGAGCGTGGCATCGGTAATCGCCCGCGTATCATCCGGGCAGGACTGATACTGATGGTTGGACATCAACAGAAATCCTTTGTCGTTCAATGCAAACAAAGTCGGCAGGGAATAGCTGGGCGTTGTTCCAGCCTTTTTCAGCAGCTCATACAGATTCCGTTTTCCCTCGTCGTTTTCAGCTCGCACCAGTTCAGGAATTTCATTTGTGCGAACCCCATACACCAGAGCGCAGAGACTCATGGCCTGAAGTCTTCCCGCCGGATCTCCCAGTTCATATTCGCACCCGGATAGTGCACCGAGATCGCCATTGCCTGTGGCGTCGATAAATACCTTCCCGAGCCAGGCTTCCCGTCCGGAGCAGGACTCCGTGACGACGGCCTCCAGACGGCGTTCCGGAGAAACCCGCGCCGCCGCGACCCGGGAATAAAGACGGACATGGACTCCGGCTTCCTTTGTACGCCGTTCCAGCACAAATTTGACCGCTTCGGGGTCAACGCAGGAATAGTGACCGCCGGTCATTTTCATTTCATGGAGTTCCGCGAGGATAGCCCGCAACAGGCCTCCTTTATTGGCAGCGTCGATGATGTTGGACATCAGCCCCGAAGTCAAAATTCCGCCAAGGCATCCTTCGCCTTCCAGTAGAAGTACGCTGGCTCCGCATCTGGCGGCGGCCAGAGATGCGCACACCCCGGCCGGCCCGCCTCCCGCAACAATCACATCATATCTTCCGGCAATGGAAATCCGTCTGGCCGATTCGGTGATGAAGGTTTCATGCAGAGGTGACAAAGCGTTTTCCGCAGTGTCGTCCGGCGGATTTATTTCTGTTTTGCAGTTTTTCATCATTTTTGCATTCCTTGACAAATATTTGTTTCTGTTTATATTATATAACAGTATGCTGGAATTGAAAATAGGCACAGCCGCTAAAGATTTGCACAAATCCGCTAAAAAGAGATTCCACAGGAAGAATGCCAATGAATACATTCGATTTTGAACAGTTGCTGCGTGATCATGAGAAAGCCTTCGGCATTTTTATTACCGTTCATGACGAGCTGGGACAGCTCCGGGGCCGGGAGAACCGCAATCCTCTGCCGGGGAGACATCTGCACATGCATCCCTATTGCCGCTATCTGCGGGACAAACGGGAAGGCGAACTCCTTTGTACCCAGAACTGTGTAAGCAAGATCAACCACATTTTCAACTCGAATCCAGAACGGTCCGAATGTTCTGAAAGCTGTTGGAAAGGCATTCACGAAATTGTCGTGACGATCCGCATGGACGGCGTTCGGATGCTGACTCTGTTTGCCGGAACTTTTCGTGCGGAAGGAGAACGTTGCCCGCTGCAGGATGAGAACGCTGAAAATTTTTATGCCGAGCTGCCGATGTTGACCGTTGCCAAACGGGAAGAACTGTATCGGGTTTTATATGCAATGGGCGTTTCTCTCCTGGCATTGCTGGAACAGGAACTCAAGGAGGAAATACCGGCCTGTCTGAGCACAAGGCGCCGTCACATCGAATACTTTATCCGGCGCAATGCGCATCACCCGAATTGTACACTGAAGGACCTGTCGCGGGAATTGTACCTTTCCGTTTCCCGCACCGGCCACATGGTCAAGGAAGAATGCGGAGAAAACCTCCATGTTCTGCTGAACCGGGAACGCATCGGACGGGCCAAGCGACTCCTTCTGACCTCGGATCTCCTGTTGGACCAGATTGCGGAACGAACCGGATTCGAGTCCGGAAGCTATTTTTCCAGAATTTTCCGGCAGTATGAAGGAATTTCCCCGGGACAGTACCGGCAGCTGTCATGGAGTCAAATTCCGCACTGCTGACCATGAACGACAGTGTTCCGAATCTGGGAGAGGAGTGATAATTAGGAAGATTCTATGCGTTACAGGCATCGGGAGATTCACCCTTCCCCGATTAAAGCTGAAAGTCCTGATTGTAAAAGAAACGGTCGAACGGCGTGGAAATTACCCGATCTCCAAGAATTTTCTTGAGAAGAAAGCCGTCGAGCGGCAGTTTCGGGCCGATGAATTTCAGCACTTCGGCAGGAGACGGGGTATCAACGAGATTCCCCCAGTATTCCGCCTTTGTATGAAAGTTTTTCCGCCAAATCGGCACATATTCCGGCGCGGTATTGCCGAAGCAGGCGACGGCGCGATCGGCGCAAGCCATCGTTGTCGAATCGGTTTTCACCAGCAGATCGGGAATAAAGTGGTAGGCCTGACTGACTCCGGTCTGAAAGGCGTATATTTCCCGCGGCCCCCGGTATTCCGGATGGTCATCGGGAGAAATGTTGGACGCAGTATATAATACATGGCGGGTGATCTGCGCAACGGCCCGGTGATCGGCATGACTGTCGAGCGGCCAATGCATCAGCACGATTTCGGGGTCCGAAGCGATCAGGAATTCCGCCATCCGGTCAATCAGTTCCGGCTTATAACGGTCGACTTGTGCAACCGGGTAATCCCAGACCACTTTTTCACATCCGAGTTCTTTTGCCGCCGCGGCGGCATCGGCAAGAACCCGTTCGCGCGCGCCCTCTCCCTGCGAGCGGATATAAGTCCAATTCCAGCCGCCGACCGGATTCAGGATCGTGACATGGCATCCGGCCAAAGCCAGCGCCGCGGCAATGTTCGGGCATTCCGCCTCGATTTCTTCATGGTGGGCTCCAACGATCAATACTTTTGTCTGTTCTTTCATGTTTCTTTCCTTTTCCCTTTTGAATACAGATTTTCTTTTCCAGTTGGAAGCGTCCGCGACGGCGGGCGGCGGGCAAAAACCGGAATAGTCTCGAGCCCGAGCAATTCCACATCGATCCGTTCCCGGACAACCATCTCGGGATTCTCTATTTTCCGCATGAGTTCGCTGAAGGCTTTTTTCCCGATGTGGAAAGGATGCTGATCCACTGTTGCGATGGGCAGCAGATTGCTGATTCCCGAAACATTTCCAAATCCGGTCATTGCAATTTTTCCGCGCCACGGGATGTCTTTTTTCTCCAGAAATGAGATGACCCGGAAAATGCAATCATCCCCGGTAGAGGCGATGGCGGTGAATCCGGGAAAATCCGCGTTCATTTTTTTGAACAGGGTTTCGGTATCATACTCCGAACATTGTATGGAGGTGTACAAACGGTCTGAAATACGGTCGATTCCCGCTTCCCGCATGGCGTCCTGAAAACCGGCCACCCGCTGTCGGGTATCGGTTACATAGGTCAGCAGAACAATATTCCGGTGCCCCTTCGAAATCAGCGCCCGCATCATTTCATATCCGCCCTGATATGAATTGCACGCGACAAAGTCCCTGTAATATTCTCCGGCGGACTCCTCGTCCACATAGATCACAGGCAGGCTTCCGCCGTCGATTGTTCCGTACGCACTCGAAATAATTCCCTTGATGTCGGAATTTCTGACCTTGTTTACGAATGAATTGAACTGTTCTGCCAGCGGATAGAGCACATCGACGATGCAATCTTGTTCGAGCGCGGCAAGCTGGATACCGTTCAGGATATTTGCATAATACGGATGATAGAATTTCCCGATATAGGCGATGCGCATGCGAGGAAAAGAAGAACAGGCTTTCACATGTGTGCCGCTTCCGCGAATTCCCCGCTGGAGCAATCCTTCCGCAACCAACTGGGAGACGGCCTTATTGATCGTCTTCTGATTCACGCCGAAGCGATCCGCAAGCTCCGTTTCAGAGGGGAAACGCGATCCCATCTCATACTTGCGGTCATTGATTTCCTGTCGCAGAAAAATTATGATTTTTTCAGATTTTTCCATCCGGACCTCCATTTCATTGGAAGATAATATATCACAAAAAGCAAGTGGTGCAAGAAAAAAGTAAAAAAGAATGAATTTTTCTTGAAAAGAAGATTTCACCGCATATATTTTTAATTAATGAGCATAAAAAAGCAAATGGTGTACTTCTAAAAAAAGTGATTTAAAATATACGGCGGTCGAATCGATTTTTTTCAGGAACAGGGACGGAAAGAAAAAAAAGAAGCATCAACACCGGCCGGATGGAAAGAGTCCTTGAAATAAAATGACAACATATCGAAAGAAGATTGGAGAGAATCATGAAACAAAGATATGAAAATTTTACTCTGATTGAACTTCTCATTGTAGTGGCAATCATCGCGATTCTGGCGGCAATGCTTCTGCCAAGCCTGAGCAAAGCCCGGGCCACCGCCGTGGGCGCTAAATGCATTTCCCACTTGAAGCAGGCGGGCATTGCGCAGAACTGTTATGCAAGCGACTTCGGCGGCTGGATTTACCCGCCCTATCATGACTTTGAGAAGAAAACTTACTTCAACGTTCTTGCGGGAAACAATTATGTTCCGCAGGGGAAAGCGTATTCTGCGAACAGCGATGAACACATCAGTGCCATCTTGAAATGTCCTGATCCGTGGCTGACGCATAAATTCGTTAACGGCTCCTATGGGGTGCGGTTTAACAACCAGGCTTCGGCGTATTTGAACATTCAGGCGAAATCCCCTGTCAAGGCCTCCTATTCTGCCCCGTTCCTGGCGGGAAGCACCCTCTGGAAATCGGCCGGTGAAATGATTCTCATGGGCGACAATCTGCAAATAGGCTACAAAAACAATCCCTGCGAAACGACCAAAGGCGGGCATTATTCGCTCGGGGACAACAACTATGCCGGAGGAGGAAACGGGTTGCCTCACTTCCGGCATCTGGGAAAATGCACGATTCTTTATGGGGACTGCCATGTCAAGGCGATCAGACCTGTCGAACTGGATGATTCCGTGACCGCCCGGAATCAGTGGACCTACTTCATCGGTTATGCGCAGATCATGGGACGGTGGCCCTGATTCATATCCACCCTAAACCAGAAACAACAGAGGAAACATTTTTATGAAAAAAAGATTCGTATTATGGCTGCTTTTCATCGCAATAACCGGGTGTCCGCTTTTCGCCCAAGAAGAAAATGTCCCCGTTTTCACCCTGAAAACCGTCCTGGACGGGAAAACCGTCTTCAAATCCGGCGACAAAATAATTTTTAAGTCGCAATGCGAATATCCGCAAACTTATCTCTTCTGCGGCTGGCATATTTTCGCTTATCTCAACAACATTCCGGAAAACTTCTGCACAGTGCTGCGGCTGAAGCCGAAAATTGCAGACGATCCGAAATGGTCGTCGGTGGCTTTAAGGGAATGGACGTGGCTGCCGCAAGCCCAACGAGGGGAAAAGGAGGCTGTTTGTTCCTTTTCCACGGACGGCTGGCCCGCGGGAGATTACCGGATCGGCACGGCGGTCCTCTTCGTGAAAAAAGACTCATCGGCAACCCTGCCGGATGTTTACCGCCAGAGTTCCCTTGTTTTCACTATTGAAAAATAAACTCGAATTGAAATGTCAGGAGTTCTATGAAAAGATTTTTTACAGCTTTGCTGGCGGCCGCATTTCTTCCCGGCGGACTCTGGGGTGCCATGCCGTATTTGAACCAGCGTCCTGTGATGGACGGAAAACTGGAAGACAAGTGTTGGAAAGGTCTTTCCTGGAATACCGGCTTCACCAGAATCGGGACGGACGAAAAAGCCTCATCCCAGACCCGTTTCAAGATGTTTCATGACGGCAGCCGTCTTTATTTTGCGGTAGAAGCGGATGAACCCTCTCCGGAAAAAATGGTCTGCGAAAAGTATACACGGGATTCTCCGTTGATCTGGTCGAATGATTCGATTGAAATCAGTCTTGTTCCGGACAGCCGGAAGGTTCTTTCCTTTTACAAGATCATTGCCGACTCCACCGGAGAATATACGGATATGCGGGTTCTGGACGATAATACCGATACGGAAAACTATCTGATCTATCCTGAATGGTCCAGCGGAGCGGTTGTCAAAACGGGGCGGGACAAAGAAAAATGGACGCTGGAAGCGGCTGTTCCGATCGGCTCAATGGACTTCAATATGCTGAACACAAATCTCTGGCGCATCAACGTCGCGCGCAACCGTTACTCCTCAAAACCTCCTGAACTGAGTTCCTGGTCGGTCCTGCCGCGGAAAAGTCACATGATCCCGAAGGCTTTCCCCTTGGTTGAACTCAGCGGACTGTCTTTGAAAAAATATATGCTCGATCTGGAAAACGTTCGGACACAGCTGGAACGCCGTCCCGATGGAACTTTCGAATGCAAGGTCGATTCCACCGTTCACAACAACACCGTTTCCTTCATTATTCTGAACAAGGCATTGTCCCTGAAGAACCCTGCCGGCGGCAAACCCGTTTTTCAAGCCTCGATGCAGACCTCTCTTCCCGCGGGGACTTATCAGACGAATACGGATTCGATTCCGGACATAAAGCCCGGAGAATACATTTTCAGTTATGAACTGTACAGCAATCAATCCGACTCTGTTCTGCTCAAAAAAATAACGCGTCCCGTAATGCTTGAATACAAACCTCTTCATGTAAAGATTCTTCGCCCTCCCTATCGCAACAATATTTATGCGACCATGCCGGACAAGACGATTGAAGCCGTATTGGAACTCAAGGAAAACATCGGAATTCCTCTGACCGTTGAACTTCTGGGACCGGACGGGTCCAAACTGGTGAAGAAAATTGAACGGTCAACCGGAAACGACAAAGTCGTCTTCGATGGGGCAAAACTTCCGTATGGACGTTATCTTCTGCGTGTTTCGGGAGAGAAAAACAACCGGAAATTCCTCAGCGAGGTTTCTCTGCGGAATCTTCCTTACCAGAAGGGAGAAGTCTGGCTTGACCGGGATGGAGTCACGTATGTGGATGGGAAAAAATTCTTTCCATACGGATGGTACGGCAATCATGGAAAACGGGAGGAATGGTATAACTCAACCCTGACGCTCACCCGTTACGCCTCGGTTGAGAAAGCCGTTTCCTTCATCCGGAATGAACTGAAAAATTATGGGCTGAGGTCCATGCTGTTTCCTTTTCAGGACCTCGATCCTCAAGGCTGGGTGCCATCCGTTATTTTCAAAGATCCGGATACCCGGAAGAAAGGACTGACACAGCAGCAGCGTGAAAAAATCCGGGAATTTGTCACCGCGGTCGGGAAAACGGACGGTCTTCTCGGCTGGTATATGGCCGACGAACCCGAATGCCGGGATAATAATCCGCTCTGGTATGAAGAAGCTCTTGCCTTGATTTCCGAACTTGATCCGTATCATCCCTGTCTCATGCTGAACTGGGGGCCGGACGGAATCCGCAAATATTACAAAGGCTGTGATATTCTCCTGCCGGACTGTTATCCGCAATATTTTGAAGACGATTCCACGGGCAAGCCCCTCTGGTGTTCCTCCGAGTGGGCCAGAATCGCCTCCGGGCTGCGTCCCGCCTGGCAGATGCCTCTCATGACCAGCTGGCCGGCGCTGGCACGGGACGGCAAGACACGGGGCATTCCGGCCGGATACTACGACCAGCGCAGTCAGATATTTCAGGCAATCATCCACAATGTCAAGGGATTCAATCTGTATGCATGGTATAACAGCCAGCGTTTTTCCTCTTTCATTTTCGGTCCCGAGGCAATCGGCAAAACATTGATGCTTCTGAAAGAGTATTTTTTCAGGAATTCGACTCCCGACGGGGTGGTAGTCCGGACTATGCCCGAAATGCCTCAGTTTCAGGCAGGCATGAAGGAGCTTCCGGACAAGTTCTGTGTGATTGCGGTCAATACATCCGATCAGACGGTTCAGGCACGGCTGACCCTGAACAGAACGGCCCCCGTTCTGTTCGTCGCCGGAGAAAACCGTTCCGTGAAGGTTCGCGGCAAAGAATTTTCCGATACATTCGCCCCACGGGAAACGCACCTTTATCTGACCAATGAATCCGAGGCGAATTCCGTTCCCGACGTCCGGAAGACCCTTGCCGCGATCAACGAACATCGCGCGACCCGGAAAAAAACGGGAAACCTGATCGGAACAGGCGAACTGCTGGAAATTCAGTATCTTGAATTCGCACGGGGGAAAATCCCGGAGAATGTCACGAGAATCAAGGCTTCTTCCGACCACAGAATGTGGCTGACAAAAGATACGGGATCGCTTTACTACCTCGTGGACGGTTTGACAAAACCGAACCGGCCGGAATATTCGTGGTCTCCGGAAAGTTCGGACAAGACGCCGTGGCTTGAATTCACCCTGCCGGGAGGAAAACAGCAAGTCAGCGAGGTGAAAATTTACACTCCGAACGCGAATCTTGTTTCATGTCGGGTGATCGCGGGCGGAAATGCGCAAACCATCCGGAACAATCGTATGGAGGTTGTCAGTATCCCGTTTCCGGGAGTTTTCTGCGATTCCGTCCGGATTGAAATCCTCGAGCAAAAGGTTCCGGACCAGATTCGTTCCGATGACTACGCAGGTATGCGTCTGATTACCGAAGTGGAAGTTTATTGAAAGGAATTTATACGGATATGATCAAAATCTGGCGTTCATGGAAAAGCAAGTTCGGAGAGTTTCTGAGAGAATTCGATCCTAAGGAGGAGGAAGCCTGGGATGTCGCGGAAGTCTATACGGACCGGGAACTCGAAGCGATTCGGGAGCAGGGATTCAATGCCATCTGGGTTCATGTCCAACTCAACCACATTGTACGAACAGACATTTTTCCGGAACTTGGAACGTATGCGGAGGAGTTTCAGCGGCGTCTCAATCTTCTGATCGGCAGAGCGGAAAAGCATGGAATCAAAGTCTATTTTTATATGCAGATTCCGCGTGGATTGCCTGCGGAACATCCATTGTGGAAAAGTCACCCTGAATGCGGCGGACTTCCCGATCTTTACGAGGACAATAAAGGGGAAAAAATCCTCATGATTCCCATGTGCACTTCGGTTCCTCTGGTCGGGAACTACCTCCGGGAAGCGTCCTGCGAACTTGCACGGAAAATTCCGCATGTCGCGGGCGTGATCCTGATTACGGCTTCCGAATACCCTTCCCATTGTTATGGCCGTGCCGGACGGATAAAACCCGACGGAACGTTTGCTCCGGTCGACTGTCCCCGCTGCACACAATATGCTCCGGAAGAAATCATCGCGGATGTTCTGCATTATGTTTCCAACGGAATCCATGAAATCCAGCCTTCGGTCAAGGTTATCGCCTGGAACTGGTCATGGAATTTTTTTGAAGAATCGCCATGCGTCGGCATTCTTCGCAAATTGCCCCGCGACGTGGAACTTCTGGTCGATTTTGAATGTGGCGGACACCTTCCGGAAGGAACCCCCGTGGAGGAATATTCCATCAGCTATGCCGGTCCATCCGAACGTTTTCTGGAAACTTGCAGTGAAGCAGCGAAGTGCGGGAAAAATGTTTATGCGAAATTGCAGATGGGAACCACTCACGAACTGGCGACAGTCCCCAACTTGCCGCTGATTGGAAATATCCGGCGGAAGGCTTTGAATTTATTGAAGTCGAATTCCAGCGGATTCATGGGATGCTGGAACTTTGGCAATATGCCAAGCGCAAACGTTGCGGCTTTTCAATATTTCCTTGAACATCCCAATGGCGAACTCGAATCATTTGCAAGAGATTATTTTCCGGCCTGCGTGGAAACAAAAGTGGCCGATGCTTGGCGAAAATTTGCCGAGGCAATGCAGTTTTTCCCGTTCTGCAACAGTTGGCTCTATTACGGTCCGACGAATTTTTCTCCCGCGGTTCCATTGAATCCCGGACCTCTTTCCAGCGTACAAGGGGGACGTTCCTGGCTCTCCACGCCGGTTCGCGGCGATGACATCGGCAAAGCGTTCACGGCTTTCACTCCGGAGGAAACAATTGAAAAACTGGACCGGCTTGTCATTCTCTGGGATGAGGCGGTGGAACTCTTGAGGAGTGGACTTTTTTCTTTCCGGACGGTACATGCGGAAGAAGAACTTTCCAACGCGCTGGCGGCGGGGTTCCTCTTCAGAAGTTCTCTGCACTTTGTACAAGCGTACCGTTTGAAGTCCAGCTGGACTGATGCTTCCATGAAAGAATGGCGGAGAATTGCCTGTGCCGAACGGGAAAATTTGAAAAAACTTTTTTCCGTGGTTGAAAGCGATCCACGGATCGGATACCATATTGAGGCTCATGAATACTTATTCACTGAAAAGGATGTCCGCGAGAAAATTCAGACGTTGTCGCATTTTCTGAATCTTCCTTCTGTATCTTCGAACGCAACGACAGCGCTCGGTCCGACTTTTGGACTCCGGGCTGTGCCAGTTTCAATGGAGGGCAATCTTCCACCGGAAACGGTATCGTTATGTCAAAAGCAGAGACATTAATTGGCGATCCCATTATCACAGAGCCAAGTCGCTTGAGAGGGAAGGGGGGCAATTCGTGTGTCAGGGAGAATGCCTTCGCTATAAGCCGCATCTTATATCCTTCCGTTCCGAAGACACGGTAGGTGTGGCTTCCGATCTTCGCACGGCAACGGCCAGTGCGCAATACCCGGACCACCACTCCGGAATCCGTTTGAAACTGGGCGCTCTGCGCATCATCTTTGATATCACCTTTATATTCAGAGGGATCGGCCTGCTGTCCTGTTCCGAAACAGGAGACCCGGGTCAAATCTTCCTCCATAATGGCAAGTAGCGGCCCCAGAGAGTGCGTGCAGTAGCGGATGGGACTGAGCAATTTTCGCCAGTCGCCGTTCTCAGTCAAGGGATTTACTTTTCGGAACAAATCATCCCGCCAGTGCTGTCCCGTGATATATTCCGCCTCCATATAATAGGGTTTTCCGAGGAATCCCCGCTGTGTCGGAAAGCTTGCAAAGGCAATGGGCATTGGAAAATGTACACTGACGAACCGATTCAAAACACAAACGGGACTGACCCCTTACCAATTTTTGATGAGGCATCGCTATGATTATGCAGCCAAACTGCTTCGGACAACGAACTATACCCTTGGGGAAATATGCGAAATCATTGGCGTCAATGATCCGTTCAATTTTTCCCGTACATTCAAAAAAATTTATGGAGTCCCGCCCAGGGAATATAGACAAAAATAGTTCCTTGCAAAGGACGAAACAGCATAGATCTGCGTTCAGCCGTTGGCTTGGACTGATTTTGGTTCAAGACCGGTGCCAACGCATTTTGTTTACTATATCACTTTCGATGTAAGATTACAACCGCTGAAATAGGCATCATCCGGAGTTTGGAAACCGGGCAGAGCGTTGGAGATTTTGACATGGAGTCATGCGCGGCCTCAGTCGATGCCGAGGAACTCTTTCTGGTTTTCCCAGTCGGGGGGAAGGGCGGCTTTAAGACTTTTCATGTCGACCGATGGAGGCAGAGTTCCAGTCAGAGCCATGTGGATGATTTCCGGAGAAAGGAGAGTCAACTGGAGCGTGTGAGAGACCACCGCGCGTTCCTTTCCCACTCTTTTTGCCAGTTCGTCGATGCTTGCGACGCTTTCTATTTCTGATGGACTATAATCCAGACTTCCAGTGGCATCGAGAATCTTTTCGATTTCTTCAAGAGAAAGTTGATCGACAAACTCCGGATCATTGTATTTGCTGGGGGCGAAATGAACCTCGCAACCCATCGGAGATTTCTATCTCTTGCCGGTGGAAGATTTGCTTTTGCTTGCCACAGTCAGACTCTTTCCGGGCTTTTTGTTTTCCGAACTCATTTTTGATGTTACAGACTTTCTATGCAACAACTGGGTTTGTTTTTATTCCATTTCGATTCCTTTCTATTGAGGAGGACGACTTTCTGCCATCCATTATGGGAGTAATATATTGTAATGCCCTTGTTTTCGAGAATTTCACATATCCCTGTCCTTCCATGAAATACATCAGTGCAAGTTACTGTTCCAACTCAACTTCTTTGCCGCTGTCGCGGAGAAGAATCCAGATTTCCAACGCATTCCGTTTCCCGTCAGCCCACATCAACGCATCGTTGACCCAGTCCGGTGCATTCCATCCTTGAATGAGCGGGGCTATTGCAGGGAACTGATTCCTGCGCGGAATGTATTTTTCAAAGGAAAAAAAATCCGTAAAAGGTCTTTTCTGGCACGAGAGAACACATCTGTTCCCTTTCTTTCAATCCCGGAAGTTTCCGGGACAATTCTACGACCGAGAGCCTGTTGAGTTTTTCCTTCATGGAAGAAAGGAGTTTTCCGAGCTTTCTCTTTTCGTCGGGATTCCTAACCAGTTTTTCGATGGAATCCAGCCGGGAAACTGCCTGAAAGACAGCGAAATTACGGACGGATTCCGCTGTTCCGGCTATTTTCGGATATTCGCAGTCAAAAACGATCCGGGCCAGTTTCACGGCATCTCGGTATTGAGCGTTGGCAAGAAATTTGACGTATTTTTTTGCAAGGGAATAGGTCGTTTCAAGAATTTCTCTCGAAATCTTTTCAGGAGTGTCGGAAGATTTATGGTAGTTGGGATTGCCTTTCAAATAGAGAAAAGTCATGGGCACGCCGATTCGGGGTTCGCCAAAAGCAGTGTCCATGGCGGAGAACTCCGAAATCCGGGCAGAATACGCAGGACAGTTTTTTTCAATCAGATGTCGAAGCAGGTATGGTGCGTAATTTGGAAACACAGAGGCATTGTCCCCCACGAGAATCTGTTTGTCCTTCGAGACGGCAACCATGTCGAAATCGATCCCGGAAACGACGGGCGGACGCCGCTTGACGATATTCAAATACGCTTGAAGACTCCGGACTTCATAGGTGAACATCAGCCGGATTCCACGCTTCAGTTTTTGTCCGGAAAGAGCGCGGACAAGAGCCTAAAACCATATGCTACACTTGTGTAATCTATTCATACTTATTTTTGATACACTTTACCGTTCGCATTAAAACAACTTGTAAGTCCGCGCCAAAACCAAGTTGCACACTATACCTGAAAAACTGAAATGAAAAAAATCATCCGATTTTAAACATACCCCTCTTGACAAAAATAATGCCATATGGTATAATGTTTACCATATGAACAAACGACGCTACATCAAGTATTCCGATATTTACAGGAAACTGGAAGCCTTCTGCAGGGAAAGCCGGCTGCGCGGCTGCATGCTTCTGCCGAACGAACGGGAACTTGCGGAGCACTTGGGTACCTACCGTCCGACTTTGAGCAAAGCAATCCGTCAGGCAATTGACAACGGACTTCTGAGCCGCACGGGAAAACGGACGGAAATCCTTTCGGAAAACACTCTTGGCTCTTATCATACGGTGTTATTCATCACGGTCGGCTGTTGCGACTCGATCCTCTGGAATGCCTATGAACGACTTTACCTCACCTTGAAGCTGAATCTTGAAAATCTCGGGGCGAATGTTTTGCTTTATCTGCATCATTACACCAATCCGCGCAACTATGAGGATTTTCTGCAGATAGCGGAGAAAGCCGATGTCATTCTGCTGACGATCCTCGACGATGCCGACCGGTCGACGGAAAAAATCATCGCTTACCTGAAGGACATCCAGTCCCGGAAAAAGGTCATCGCTCTTGCGGACCCCTTGGCGGCTCTTTTCGAAAACAGCATCACGATCGATAACTATGCCGTCGGCTCCATGGCCGCGAAATCCCTGATGGCCGCGGATTGCAGAAAACCGTTCTGCATCGCCTACCATAAAAATGCGGAAGGACTCGGGAGACGTGTGGATGGATTTGTCGATGAATGGAAAAAAAAGGGAGTCCAGTCCGCCGTCTTTTACGGAAACCAGCGGGAAAAGGATTGTTACCTGAAGTGCGCAAAAGCCGCCGTCGAAGCGCTTCAAGACGGAATGGACGGGCTGTTCGTCATTACCGATGAACAGATTTCCGTGATTTATTCGGACTTGCTCGCTCAAAACGCCGTCCCCGGTAAAATGAGGCTGATTACCTTCAACGGTTCCAAGGAAGGGCTTCGCTGCAAACCGCCGATTACCAGTATAAGCCACGGAACCCAGGACGTGGTTGATCTGGTTGTCGAATATTTGAAAGACGCGGCAGAAGGAAACACCGTCACTCCGGTCCATAAGAAGATCAGGCCGAAAATCTATCTGAATTCCACACTCGGATTACTGAAACATCCGCATCTGCTGGATACTTTTCTGTATAAACCTGAAAATACAAGTCATTGAAGAAGGAAACGAAGGAGGAAATGATGAGAACGCCAATGTTTCAGAATCGGACGGACGGCAAAATTCTAAAAGGATTCTTTTTCACGTTGATTGAACTTCTGATCGTTATTGCGATCATCGCCATTCTGGCCGGAATGCTCCTTCCGGCGTTGAATCAGGTAAGACTCCAGGCGCAAAAGACGCAATGTCTCAATCAGCAGAAACAGATCGGGTTGACCTCCACGCTTTACAGCGATGACAACAAGGATTTCCTGCCCATCGGATTCACCGCGACGAATTCGCATTACTGGTGGATGGATATTGCCGGATATATCAAAAACACTTCCGCGGCGACTGTCGCCGCCTATTCCCATAAGATTTTTCATTGCCCTTCCCAGCTCGGCACGGACGGACGCTATATCGGCTCCACCAAAAGCGTCAACAACTACGGATACAACGGTCTCTGCGGATATCTCCGGAAAAGTTTCGGCGTTGAAATCGGCATCCGCCTCAACCGGGTCCGGCAGGCCTCCACGAAGATTCAACTTACGGACGGCAAGCCGGATGGTTTTACATACAACTCCCTGCCATCGGTCAATCCCGTGCTCGGTTATTCCACAAGTTCCGTCCTGTCCGTGGATGCCGCCAGCGGGGTGCCGGTCCGGATTCACAGCACCGGAACGGACGCCTTGTATCTTGACGGACATTCCGAATGTGTTCAATATGCAACTCTGAAAACCCTATATTTTACCCCGACGGAGGAATAAAAAAATGAAAAGACAGATTATTCTCGCTCTTTCCGCCCTGTTCCTGTTTTCGGCTTTTGCCGAAGAAATGAAGAAAGACGGAACCGAACCCGCCTTTGCAAAGGGACTGAACTGGTATGCCTGCGCGGCGGTTTCCGGACAGTTTCACAAGTCCGGCACATGGAGCTTCCGTGAAAACGATCCCGACTCCGGAATTCAGGAATCCGTCCGCATGCCTTCCACCCATAACAGCTGGGCTCTTCAGTTCCGCAGCCTTCCGCAAATGAAGTGCAAAATTTACGCGGAAGTTCGCTGCGACTCCTCCACCCCGTCTGGAAATGCCTTGACACTCGGAATCTACAATCCGGAACTTCGCCGGGAAGTCTTTGTGAAGCGAATCGCGGCCAAAGAGATCGCCGGGAAGAAATATAAAACGGTGTGTCTGGGAGATTTCGCCCTGCCCGGAAACTCTATGTTGTATTTTGCTCCGGTCATCAATCCATCGGTATCCAATATCTGGATCAAACGCTTCATCCTCGTTGAAACAAAATAACCGGACAATAACATGAAAAAATTACTGACCTCCATTTTGATTTGTCCGCTTTTTCTCCTGACGGCGGCAGACATCTATCTGCCGCGGAATGCGCCCGTCTATGAACAGACGGCGGCGGCCGAACTCTCTTCCTCGCTGGAAAAAATATTCGGCGGAAAGTTCCCCGTCACATCGGTCCGTCCGACAGCTCCGGCGTTTTATGTCGGCTGTTCTCCGGAAGCGGTGGCCCTTGCCGATGGGATAACTTCGGAAAAACTGTCTCCGGATGAGATTTTTGTGCGCAAAGCTCAGGGAAATATTGTTGTCTTCGGAGGCGGTTCCCGAGGCACCCTCTATGCCGTGCATGAACTTCTGGAACGCGGCTACGGCGTCCGTTACTGGACCCCGGAAGTTTCGCATTTTCCGAGACATGACAAGTTCTTTTTTCCGGAAATATTCGTTCGATACGCACCGGTTTTCACCTGCCGGGAGATTCACAATGAATCGGTGATGCGCAATCCGTCCTTTGCGGTCAAAATGCGCCTCAACGGACATTTCGAGAATATTCCCGAAAGTCTCGGCGGCCATATTCAGACGCTGGGCTGGTGCCATACATTCCGTCAGCTGATTCCGGAAAACAAGTATTTCGGAAAGCACCCGGAATTCTTCTCCGAACGCGACGGCAAGAGGATCGCAAACGCCCAGCCGTGCCTGACGAATACCGCGTTCCGGGATGAACTCGTGAAAAATACGGCCGTCTGGCTGAGGCGGAATCCCGGGATCAAACAGATTTCGATCAGTCAGAATGACAACGCCCTGTATTGCGAATGCGAAAACTGCAATAAGTTCGTCAAAGGCTACGGCAACCAGACCGACCTTCTGCTGGACACGGTGAATTATGTTGCGGAAAAACTGGCCCGCGAATTTCCGGACGTCACTTTCGAGACTCTCTCCTATCTTTACACGCGAAATCCTCCGCACAGCATTCGTCCGGCCGGAAACGTTGCGATCCGCCTGTGCAACATTGAATGCAACTCCGTCCGGCGTCTGGACTCGGAAGCCAACAAGGAGTTCGCCTCCGACCTGAAAGGATGGCGTGAAGTGTGTCACGATCTGAGAGTCTGGAACTACATTACCAATTTCAGCAAATTCCACCAGCCGGTTCCCAACTGGAAATGCCTTGCGCCGGATCTCCGGTTCTTTGCCGGAAATCATGTGACTGCCGTGTTCGAACAGGCTTCCTACGGAGCCGGAGATGTGGCCGATCTTGCTCCGCTCCGAATCTGGCTGACGGCAAAACTGTTATGGAATCCTTTCGCCGACCCGGAAAAACTGACGGACGAATTCCTCAACGGATACTACGGCAAGGCGGGGAAATATATCCGGCATTATATCAACCTCATGAACGCTTCCCTGGAAAAACATTCGGACGCCGTAGTCACCTGCTACACGACTTCCACGGAAGGCTGGCTCGATGATAAAATTCTGCTGGAAGCCTATCAATCCATGCAATCCGCCCGGAAAAGTGTGCAGGACGATCCGGAACTGCTGAGACGCGTCAATGCCGCGGCTTTCCCGGTCAATATCGCCGTTCTCGAAAGACCGCGCTTTTTTGAGCGCGGCGGTCCGCTTTCTTCCATAAACGCGAAAAAGATGCTGGAAGAACAAATGGCGATTGCAAAAGCAAACGGCGCTGTCAAATTCGCGGAAAAAACTTCGGAGGGCTCGTATGAACACGTCAGCACCCTTCTGCTCCAACAGCTCGGACTGACGGAAAACGACGGTGTGAAACCCGCGGTGGCAGGAAGTTCCACATGGTTTTCGAAAGCGGCGGCAGCGGGAAAAATCCATCAGGAAAACACTCTGGCGTTCCGGGAAAACGATCCGGCGTCCGGCATCCGGGAATCGGTACGGATGCCTTGCACGCATCCCCAGTGGGCGCTCCAGTTTCAGGGACTCCCGGCCATGAAATGCGACCTGTATGCCGAGGTTCGGTGCGAGGCCGATTCCCCCTCCGGGAACGCCGTGACGGTCGGACTTTACAGCTCGTCGGCGCACCGTGAAATTTTCATCCGGCAGATTCCCGCCGCCGAGATCAGCGGGAAGGAATACAAACTCATCCGGCTCGGGGAAGTGAGCACATCCCCGGACCTGCTCCTCTATTTCGCTCCGGTCGTCAACCGCACGGTTCGGAACATCTGGATCAAACGGTTCATCCTGATCAAAAAAGAACAATAGAACTCGCAGGAAGAATCAAATTTTCATCATGCTTTTTCAGCCGCGCTTCGGAAAAGGGGTTTTTTCATGATTCAGATTCACGTCGACTTCAAACGGACAACAGGAAAAATCAAGCCGCTTCATGGCATCAACAATTCCCCGGTGGAACTCCACGAACCGCGAAAGGAACTTGCCGAGGCCGGAATTCCCTATTGCCGCCTTCACGATACCGCGGGTCCCTTCGGCGGAACCCGCTATGTGGACATCCCGAACGTTTTCCCCGATTTCAACGCCGATCCGGCCGACCCGGCGTCGTATGACTTCGCATTCACCGATGCGTATCTTACCCAGTTGACCGCCGCCGGAATCCAGCCCTTCTACCGTCTCGGCATCACCATCGAAAACAATTATGGAATCAAGGCATACTGGACCCGCCCCCCTCAGGATTTTGCAAAATGGGCGGAAATCTGCGCGGGAATCATCCGGCACTACAACCGCGGATGGGCAGACGGATTCCATTTCGGCATCGTCTACTGGGAAATCTGGAACGAACCGGAAAATCTCCCGATGTGGAGCGGAACAAAGGAACAGTTTTTCGAACTGTACAAAACGGCGGCACTCCGCATCAAACAGGAATTTCCGGAACTCAAGGTCGGCGGCTACGGCAGCTGCGGCTTCTATACCTCGACCCGGCAGAATCTGCCCGAGTTCTATCAGCGTTTCCCCGTGTGGTTCGACGACTTCCTGCAGTATGTGAAAACCCATTCCCTTCCGCTGGATTTCTGTTCCTGGCATCTCTACACCTCCCAGCCGGAGGAGATCGTCAAACACGCGGAATACGCGGCTTCCCGCCTGAAACATTTCGGGCTGGAACACACCGAAAACATCTTCGATGAATGGAACTGCATTCCGCCGGGAGAATACCGCTGGGACCTCCTCAAGGAAGCACCGGGAGCGGCAATGGCCGCCGCCGCATTCTGCCTCATGCAAAAGTCCCCGATTGACAAGGCCATGTATTATGACGCTCTGCCGACGCGCTGCTACTGCGGTCTTTATTATTTTCCAAGTCTGAAGGTGACGAAAACCTATTACTCGTTCCGGGCGTTCAATGTGCTTTACCGACTCGGCGATGAGGTCGAAGCGTCTGTTGACGAGGCCGCCCCTCGGGTATACGTATGTGCGGCCGCCTCGGAGGAATCGGCCGCACTGCTCGCGGTGAACCTGAACGAAAAACCGATCGAGGTTTGTCTCGATGTCAGGGGCGGCATGCCTCGAGAATGTATTTTTCTGACGGACGGGAACCATCTGTTTCAACGGCAGGATTTCCCCGCTTCGCAATCATTGACTCTGCCGGAATGCTCCGTAGTTCTTCTGTGTTACGGAAACGCCTCCGTCCTCTGCGGAGAATCGGTACGCCGACAGGAAAAATACAAATTCGCCGGACTGGGCTGAATTCCATAATGTAATCCGGTTCAATAGTTTCATTACGTATAATCGGCAAAAAATCTTACGGAACATTTCAAAGATTATCCTGAGCCCCAAGAACTCCACTGATGTCATACCAATCGACGTAATTTGGCGCGTATATTACCGGACCTGCAAAAAAAACAAGAATTTTTCAATCAAGGGGGGTTGCAATTAACCTGTATATGATGTATAATGTATACATGATATACAGGAACAGGAGTCGATGAAACTATGGCAGTCCCTTCGGAAGATCGCAGCAAATACCGGAAAATTGTTGACCAGATCGCCTTTTCGATTCACAATGGAGATATGGTGTCGGGGGAGCTGTTTTTAAGTCGGCAGGAAATATGCGACCGTTACGGCATCAGCCCGGTTACGGCGTTCAAAGTCCAGCGAGAGTTGAGAGAACTCGGCTATCTGAACAGCAGCCCTGGCAAGGAATTCATTGTTAACTATCCCACCTTGCATGAGGTTGCCCATTCCCATGAACTGCGGAAAGTCCGGATCATAGGGACTTCGAGCGCCATCGGAGATGACTGTGCTTTCGGAGGAGCTTTGGTCCGCGGCATCCGTGAAGAATGCAAAACGCAACAGCTGGAATTCGAGCGTGAATTCATTGAACAGGAAGGTCCTCCCGCCGTGATTAACTGCCGTCGTCGGCTTGCTCCGGACGAAGGGCTTGTCCTGATGCTCTACAGCTGGCTTCTGCCGGAGGTGGTGGCTCTTCTGCTGAACAATAAAATCCGGTCGGTGATTGTCAACAGCGTTTTTCCGAATCGTCCGGCGGTGTTGACCGATAATTTTCATGGCATCGGCGAACTCCTCCGGAATGCCGCGGAGCGGGGGAGCCGGCGGATTCTTTATGCCGGAGGATTCAGCAGTTCTCCAGTTCAAATCAATGAATCGGAACGTCTGGAAGCCTTTCAGATTATTTCCGCTCGATCGGGTTTGCAGTCCGAAATTGATTATTCCGGCAATTATCATGAGCTGATTGAGCGCATCAAAAAATTCCGTCCGGATACGATTTTATTCTGCGGGGATGATCCGGCTCTGCATTTCCGTGCGAAATTCCTGAATTTCTGCGGACGGAACCGTCCGAGGATACTGGGATTCGATGATATTTCCATGAATGAGGCCGGCCTGGAAACTCTGACAACTTACCGGATCGATTGTGTCGAGATGGGACGCTGTGCGGTCAGGCAGCTGCTGAAGGGAGTCGGATATTTTCAGGTTCCCGTTTTTGAGCGTGTAAAAGGTCAGCTTGTGGTAAGAGACTAACAATAGATCAGGAGGATGCCATGAAAAAAAAGAAAAACAGACGGAACTTTTTCACATTGATCGAACTTCTCGTTGTGATTTCAATCATTGCCATTCTGGCGTCCCTGCTACTGCCTGTATTGGGAGCGGCCCGGGACCGCGCCCGGACCATTCAATGTCTGAGCAACTTGAAACAGCTCGGCCTTGGAGTCAGCATGTACGGCAATGAGACCAATTATGTACCGAGCGGCACTGCCTGGACAGACAGCTGGACCTGGCGGATCGGTCCCTATTTAGGCTATGCGCTGAACGGAAGCGGAACTTTCGACATCAATAAGGATCTGCCGTTATTCCGCTGTCCGAGCCGGGTGCACATCAACGGTCTCCAGAACGACACCACCAAAAAGACGTGCGGCAAAGGAGGACTGGCTTATGCTCTGGTCGGTTACCTTCCGATTGCCGTAGGGTACGACAAGCCCAACCCGAAACCGGCCCCTCTGAGCTGGGTGAAATCCCCCAGTTCTCATGCCATCATCATGGATGCGATGGAAGATTCGGCCGCGTATCTGTATAATATGGAAAGCATCAGCAGGGTTGCCTACCGCCATCCGCCCACCCGATATGGACGGTATGTGGAAAATGAGTCCCAGCGCATCACGGCCGGAAATTGCGGAGTCAACATCGTCTATATCGATGGACACGCCGCCACCTGGCACGGAGCGCTTCCCAATTCCTATGACGCCTCCGGAACCCCCTCCGGGCAGTCACTCTGGGGCTTGAGTTTACGAGTAACGGCAAACTAACAACAGGAACTCCCTATGAAAAAAAATTTATCCATTCTCTTTCTTACAGGCTGCTGTTTTCTGCTGAATGCGGAGAACCTGATTCTCAATGCCGACTTCAAGGATCTCAGCGAGGCCGGACTCCCCCGTTCCTGGCAAGTTCAGGGGCAAGCCGATTCGATTCAAAGTGCTGATGGAATCCTGAAAATTACGGCATCCGGCAATTGCCTGCTGGTTCAGCGCGGATTGCCGCTGGTTCCGGGCCGGGAATACGACTTGAACTTTGCGGTCAAAAGTCCGGATGGATGTTCTTACCGGATTTATGGTGAATACGGATTTCTGCGCGATGGAAAGAAAAACCTGTCCTCGATCAACAGCGTCTGGCGGAAGGCCGATTCAAGCTGGAAAAATCATTCCGTTCCCTTTTCCATTCCCGTCTTCGGTAATTATCCGTATCTGGTGATTCAAGTCAAAGGACCAGCCCAACTGGAGCTGAATGGATTGATGCTGACAGAAACTGTCAAGCCATTGCTTCCCATTGCGGGATTCAAAGAAATTGCACCTCCGGGCTGTCTGACAAACTGGAGAATGAAAGGAGCCCCCGGCCAATTCAAATTCCAGGAAAACAGCGTTGTCATGGAATGTTCCGGAAAAGACCCTCTCCAATTGATCCAGAGCGGAAAATTTCTTCCGGGCGGGGGGGAATATCAGTTGAGCTATGAGGTAAAAACGGCCGGAGAGTGTCAGTATCGGGTTTATGCGGAATATGCATGGGAGGCGGATGGACAGCGGAAATTCAAATCCTTCGGCACCGAATTCAATTCGGGCACTGCCGTCTGGACCGGACACAAGTTGGTATTTTCTGTTCCTCAAGAGTATGGGGGAATTGCCATCGTCTTGAACGTCCGGGGAAATGGAACTGTCACATTTCGCAATCTGGAACTGAAAAAAAATGAGACTTCCCAGTCCGAGGCTTCCTCCTGGATCGCATTCGGGAAAGAGTGGGGAATGGGCGCGGAAGCAGAACTGCGGCCCAATCGAGAGATCCGGGCAGCAGGTCCTTCCAAACTTCCATCGATACGCCGGACCGGCTTTGTTTTGAAACCCGGCACCCGTTACCAGATTTCCTTTGAAGCGCGCGGAGAAGGGGATTCCGGGGAAGAAACGGGGTTTCATTTCTTCACGCCGTCCATGATTTTTTCGGATCACGAGAAAACCATCGGCAGCCGGGATGACACATGGAACGATTCTTTTCAGGCAAAGCGCTTTGTTTTCAGGGCGCCAGCCGGAGTGGAAACCGGAGAATTTCAGTTGACTGTCCAAACCCGCGGCGCAATTCAGTTCCGGAATTTCAGCATCGCCGAACTGGCCGAAAACCGGAAGGATGAGCCCGAAATTACGCTCGCTTCTCCCTGCTGGCGCAACCGCCTTTATGCCTCGATGCCGACGTCGAAAATCGGCGGAAGTTTGTCGGGAAGCAACATTCAGGACGCCGCGATACGGTTGAAGTCCGGGAATACCGTGATTGCCGAAACGCAGGCGGTATCAGAAGGCGGGCGATTCAAATTTTCTTTCAATGCAAATGGATTGACGGTTGGCAAATATCGCGTAGAGGCCGAAGTCCGCTTGAAAAATGGAAGCCGGGAAAATACGGCGCTGGAACTGGAAAAAATGCCGCCGGGACCGGTCGAGGTGATTCCCGGAGCCAACCGGAATTTCTACATCAACGGTAAAGTCACTTTCCCGATTGCTCTCTGGCTGATTGCCACTGATGACCCGGAAGCCGGGTTCCGTCATGCCGCCGCACAAGGCGTCAATCTGACCCTCCATTCGGCTCCCGATGCGAAGGCGCTGCTGAAACTGCTGAATCTGGCATGGAAATACCGCATCCGTATTTTCCTGCGCACCGGCTATGTCAAAAACAACGATGAAAATGCTTTCCGTGTGTGGCAGCACCGGGTATCTGAACTTTTGACTCCCGAGGTCCGGGCCCATGAAGCTCTTTTCGGCTACTTCTTGGTGGATGAACCATTCTGGACCGGCGTTCCGGCGGAAGCCCTGCAGCGTTGTTACAGGGAACTGCAGCGGCTGGACCCTTACCGTCCGGTCTGGATCAACGCCGCTCCGCGCGGCACCATCGCCGAACAACAGCCCTACGCCGCCTCCGCCGATATTTACGGAGTTGACATTTATCCGATCCCCTATCCGTCATCCCACTCCCATCTGGAGGATCGTTCTCCTTCCTCGGTCGGCAAATACACCATTCGGTCTCTGGACATTACCGACCGCCGGAAGCCGATCTGGATGGCCTTGCAGGGATTCTCCTGGAAAAGTTTCAAAGGAACGCCAGGGAAGGAGGACTATCCTTCCTTGACGGAACTCCGGTTCATGGCCTGCGACGCTGTCATCAACGGAGCCTCCAGCATCGGTTTCTGGGGGACACAGTATATTCAGGAACCTCTTTTTTACGACCGGCTGTTTGCCGTTACCAAAGAGTTGTCTGAAGTATCCGCCGCCCTGACTGCTGGTCCGGCTGGAAACGTAACTGTTTCCGGGGTAGAATTCCGCAGTTTTCAAGTTCCGCAGGGATTTGTCATCCTGGCCGCCAATGCCTCGAGTCAACCGGCAACGGCAACCTTTACGGTGCCTCATTCCGTCTCAGACATCCGTACGGAAAATCGTCGCATCATGGTTGCGGACGGCCGTTTCACCGATACCTTCACTCCCTACACGGCCCGGATATATATCGGGGGAAAACTGCATCCGGCGGATTCGGACATCGTGAAACTGCATCCGGCTGAGAAGGATCCTTTTCATACCTATATCGAACGCCGTCGTTCTGCTGTCCCGTATCGCGGACAGGCCAATTGGATCTGGGACCGGACGAATTATCAGAAACCGAGCAGCCGGGCAGAGCTGAGCCGGACTTTCACCGTGACTGGAAAAGATGTCACCGCTGTCATGTTGGCTGCGGCGGACGATAATGCGGAAATCTATTGCAATGACCGTCTGGTTGGCAAGGTCACCTGTTGGAATTATCTGGAGAGATTTGATTTGAACCCGTTTCTGAAAAACGGTTCAAACACCGTTAAAGTCATTGCGCAGGATGCCGGGGTGCTACCCTGCGGCTTTCTGGCTGAAATCCGGATTGACGGACAGCCTCCCATCCTTACTTGCGCGGACTGGCGTGATGTTCAGGGCAATCCCGCTCATGTTGTTGCTCCCTACGGCTCCGGAGCATGGGGGCATGCCGTGAAACAAACGGAAAAGTGACACTCATGCCGGACAAACTAATCTATGTTTTCGACCCGTATGAGGATTTTCCGTGGCAGGATGCCCTCCGCGATATGTATGAGGACGGCGTCCGGGGCGTTTCCTTTCTCTGTCCGCTTCTTCTGGGCTGGCGGGAAGACGGCGGCTTTGACTTTACCCTGCTGGATGAACTCACGGATACGATTTTTTCCATTGCACCCGATGCCGAATTGCTGCCGCGGGTTTTCCTGACGACTCCCGACTGGTGGGATGCCGCACATGAAGACGAATTGCTGAAATTCGACGGACCAGTTCCTCCCCCGTGCGCGGAGTTCCATCGCTCTTCCCAGAAACTCTGGAAATATGAGGAGAAAATGTATCATGGAACCCGGAATCCGTCTGTCGCGTCCAGAATATGGCGACGGGATGCCGGACGCGCGGCGGCGGTTTATACGGCACACCTTCTGGAACATTACGGGCGAAATCGGATTTACGGGATTCAGCTGGCCTATGGAACTTGCGGCGAATGGGGACAATTCGGCAGCTACAAAAACGGTCAGTTTGCCAATGCCGATTTTTCCCGTCCGATGGTTGCCGCGTTCCGAAATTACCTGATTGCCAAATACGGGAATCAGCCTTCTTTTCATACGGTGCTTCCGCCCACCAAGGCGGAGCGTATGCGAGTGGAATTCGGAATCCTGCGTTCTCCGGAATTTTACCGGAGGCCGCTCGATTATTTTGACTGTACCGCAAAAGAACAGTTGGATGCCATCCGCGGTTTTGCCGGGGCGGTCAAGCAAGTTGATCCGACTTTGCCGGTCGGGTGTTTTGGGATCGGGTTGATGGCTGCGGGAGTCTCCGCCTACCAGCTCCACCAGGTGCCGGCGGCAATGCAGGGACTGGGACTCGCTGAAATTTCGGAACTGGACTTTGTTTCGACTCCCAACGGGTATTTCGATCGCGGCAGAGGAATGTATTCTCAAGCTCCGGTCTTCTCCGTCAGCCGACGCAAACGATTCATCGCCGAATGCGATGTGCGCACGGCTTATGCGGGACCTCCTTACTTTCCCGCCCATTCAGACTCCTTGAATCAGTTCCTGCTGGAAGTCGGCTACAATCTGGCGACAGGCTCGGGTGATCTGTGGCTGTATGATTTCGGACACCATTGGTACCGCGACAAAGAAATCCGGGAGGCGATCCTGGCCATTCTGCGGCTTTATCCTCTCTTGCCGGACTCATGTCCTCCGGCGGAAATCGCGGTGGTGGTGGACCCGCACAGCATGGTTTGCTGCGAAGGATGTTCGGGATATTACCGGAATTTCCTCCGTTTCCTGACCTCCGAACTGCCACGCTGCGGTGCTCCCTGCGATTTCATTTCAATGGATGATTTCTTTCATCTGCCACCCTATAAGCTCTACATTTTCCGGGATCAATTTTTGACCTCTCCGAAAGAAGCGGACGGAATCCGTCGGTTTTTGGAAAATCACCGTGCGTCTGCCATCTGGTTCGGTCCTGCGGGAGTGATTCAGGAGAACCAAATTGACTTTGAGCAGACCCGTGCGCTGACCGGTTTCAGGCTCCGCCCGGTTCCGGAAACGATCGGCTCCAATTCGGTGACGCTGGTTCCGCATTCTTTGCTGGAAGGACTTGCTTTACCATATAGTTTATCCACGGTAGAAGATCTCAGCGCCGTATATGCCCCGGTAATGACCGGGGAAGGGGGTGAAATCCTCGGAGTTGTGGAATCGACCGGCCTGCCCGGTTGTTTATTCAGACAAGTGGACGGCAGGTTTGACTTATGGAGCAATTTTCCGGTATTGCCCGCCCAATTGTTGTCCCGCCTGGTCGAGAAATCCGGGATTCGCCGGCGGGTTTCCGGCTCTGTCGCTCTCTATGGAGCGGGAAACCTGTTTGTGATCCGTGCCGACCAGACCGGAGAGGTCGTTGTGGAAACGTCCGGGGCGACTCTGAAGAACGCCATTTCCGGGGAACTCTATCCGACTGTGAACGGGGAGGCAGTTCTTTCCATGATACAGGGGCAGACACTGTTATTATACAGAACCGATTCGGTCCTGTATTTCTGAAAGAAGCCGTGGAGTTATGCGCTTAACCCTTAGGTTGTGTCGTCAATAGATATGTGCTATATTATGCAAACGTCAAAAGGAGGACAATAAAAAATGGCGAATGCATACGAGCGGCATGATATTTCGGATGGGACTTGGGAGAAAATGGAATTATTATTGCCTGGCCGCAAGGGGACGTGGGGCGGAAACGCCCGGGATAATCGTCAGTTCATCAATGCGGTCTTTTGGATTCTGCGAACCGGAGCGCCATGGCGCGACCTTCCCCCGAGTTACGGGGATTGGAAAAATACGCCCAGACGCTTTTGTCGTTGGCGCGATAAAGGTGTCTGGGAGCAATTGCTGGAGCAACTGATTGATAATCCTGAGTTTGAGCTACGCCAAGAACACTGCCTCGTTTTTGGCGGCTGTTCAAATCAGATGTATTGCCGCTTGGATTTAAACTATTGACGACACAACCTAGGTTACAGGAACAGCCTGGAACCAGAAACTCCGATACTTCGAGCAATTTGAACAGCGAAGTAAAACTGCGGAACGGCACGGCGGAAAAGATTATCTTACGGTTTCCCCAGAAGCCGGATTCCATGGACGAACGCGCCGAAACCGTCCTGAGGCGTCCGGTCCCGGATTTCCAGATACAGAATACCGTGTTCCAGTTCTTTCGGCACCGCCCAGCGGAGCGTCTCCAGACTCTTGCGTCTGCCAGAATTGAAGATTTCCGTCAGGCTGTCTTCCGAACCGCCCGCGCGAACGATGTAATCCGACTCCAGATCGAGGTCGAGAAAGAGGGGGGCGTTTTTCGCATATTGGGCCAGCGGGATTGCCAGCAGGAGGCGTCCGTCGCCGTCCACATAATCATATAGTTCATGTTCGCCGACGCCCTTCCGTTCGACGGCAAGTTCCTTCTGTTCCTTGCGTCCGATCTCCGTCAGGACGCGGTTGCGGTCGCGGGGCGGGGGAACATAGGCGGGCCAGTCCTGAACCGGGGGATCGATGCGGAATCCAGCGGAAGGATCGGCATAGCGCCAGATGGCCGTTCCGGCCACCTTGTCCTTGCCGAGGAACATCACCCGGAGCGACGGCGTGTCGTATCCGAAGGAACTGGTGCTGGAGGTCTGCGTCAGGATCGGAATTTCGGGTTGTCCCTCATATTGGAGACGTGCCAGAAACGTGGCGTGGGTGTGTCCGCTCACGAGCCATGTCGCGGCGGTCCGTTTTTCCACGGAACCGGCCAGAAATTCCCGCATCGGACGGACCAATTCCCAGCCCGGTTGCTGGATCGGGGTATGATGGGTGAAGATGATCACGGGGCGCGAAGCGCATTTCGAAAGTTCTCCGGTCAGGAACTGGCGTTCCTTTTTGGAGAGTTCGCCGTTTTTGCCGGTGTCAAGCCCGATCAGCGTCCAGTCTCCGAGCGTGCGGACTCCGCCGCCCGTGATTTTCTCCCCGAGGATTTCGTGCATTTTTGCCGGATCGTCATGATTGCCGGGGATGGCGAAAACGGGGATTTCGGGTTTGATTCCGGCAAGGATTTCCTTGAGTTCCCGGTACTGGTCGGCGGCGCCGGTATGGGCCAGGTCGCCGGTGATGACCACCATTCCGGGCGCGGGAGAGAAGCCGTTCAGCAGCGAGACCAGTTTTTTCAGGTCGCCCCGGATGTCTTTTGTGAGCACGACGTCGCCTTTCTTATCCTTGTAGGACAGACTGTAGAGATGGAGGTCGGAAAGAAGCACGAGATAGGGCGTTTCCGGGGTGATCCGGAACCCGACGTCCTTTGCGAGTTCTTCGATCGTCCGGATCTGCGTTTCCTTGCCGAACCCGTAGTTCTTCTTGGGCATCATGTCGTTCAGAGCTTCGGCTCCGGCCACGGACAGACCGACCGCCGCCAGCAAGGCGGCCCACAATGTTTTCATGGATTTCATACAGAATCTCTCCTTTCTGTCAGCGAATATTGTCGATGGTCAACTGATCTCCTTTGGCGGTCACCCAGATTCCCGAACCCGGATTCAGGGATATTTGAAATTCAAAGGGAGGAATCACGCCCGCAAAGCCCGGATTGGACCGCACCGTGAAGGTCTTCCGTTTCGGTTCGGGATTGTGAAGACGCATGGAAATGCCGCGTTCGGAAATCCCGGCAAAGTCGATCCTCAATTCGGGATCGTCCGCAAGGATCGGATGACCGCAGATCACCTTGGCCGCTTTCCCGGCGGGCAGAGTAAAGAAGGCGATGCCGTCATCGTGGACCGCCTGCGCCTGATATTCCGCATCCCGGAACGACAATGCGCTCCAGTTCGGGTTCAGTCCGTGAATGCGGACCGGAAGCGGATCTTTTGCGTTCCATGCGCCGTTTTCCCATGCCGCGGTTCCCTTGTCGGCGTTGAAATCGAGCACATATTCCGTGCCGTTCAACGTTCCCGCAAGCGTCCGGCTGACCATTCCGGCACGCCGGAGCCGTTGATCTCTCAACTGTTTCAAGGCATCGGCGGAATCCACCGGACTTTGCGTCAGCTGCATCAGGAAGCGGAGACGGATCGTTTCCCCGGCCCGGAGGTCGCGTTTCGGAAGATACACGGAAAGACGTTCCCGGCAGTTCCAGGCTTTCACCTCGTCCAGGCGCACTTCCAGCGGGATCGGGTTCAGGGAGATCAGCGCCGGTTCGGCAAGATTGTTCGGAAACAGAGCCGCGGCGCCGTACGGGGCGAAGGGAAGGGAAACGGTTTTTCCGGTTCCGGAGAGTTTTCCTTCTTCGAACTTGCCGGGAGCCGTCTCGATCCGGTAATGCCAGTCGGCCGGGAACGAGGGCATCAGCCCGAAACTGAAAATCCGCAGGGAATCCCACTTCTGCGCGGGAAGGTCCTGTTCGACGCGGACGGTCAGTTCCGCCAGCATGGTGGTATCGCCGTCGACGGCTGGACGGAAGGCGGTCAGGTCGACGGAGGAACTCATTTTCGCGCCCGGAACCCGGAATTCGTAATGAATCCGGTTGCCTTCTCCGGAGGCGGCCGCAATGGACATTTTACTGAAGATGTGGTTTTCCTCCCGTCCGTCCGCGGTGCGGAGGAGGGGCATCGGCTGGACGAATTTGCACAACTGTATGATTCCGGATTCAATGACGCGCGGCACCAGTTGCCGTGCGTCCCGCATGACGCCGAGCTGTCCCTGCGCCTCGCCGGTATGCCAGTAGGAATGCTGGAGATACAGTTCCCGTTCGTCCCGGACGAATCCTTCCGGAGCGCGGGAAACCGAACAGATCGAATTCTGGTTGTCCGCGCACATGTTGCCGCGCATCCTTTCATCGAGGAACGAATAGGAGCCGGAGACCGCCGCCGTTCCGTTTTCGGCTTTGACCAACCAGTAGAGCGAGGTCTGACGGTCGATCCGAACGGGTTCATGGACTTCCCATTCGGTTTTGTCGGGACGGAAATGGCGAAGAATCCGTCCGCCTCCGTAAAGGATGACATCGGTGATTCTGGAGGGTGATTTCACTTTCAGGGAGGCGACCGTCCAGAGATTTTTCCGGAAGATGTCGCCGTTGCCGGACTCCCCGTCGCGGGTCAGGTCGCTGGAGAAGGAGATTCTCGTCAGTTCCGGACCCGAGGTGACGCCGGAAGAATACAGGAAGGGCCACAGTTCTTCCCCTTTCGGGGCGGTGAATTGCACCTGCCAACGGTTTGCGGCTTTCCGGATTTCCTCCGCGCTCCGGTAGACGCCGGAATAACGCGGCTGGGGGCCGTATCCGGCGGCGGTCAGTTCTCTATAAAGAGGAAGCGCGTCGTCGAGGTTCCGTCCGTTTTCATCCAGACTTGCAACATCCAGTCCGCGCCAGAACCGCTGGAAGAAGGGCGAAACCGTGTTTTTATCCGGCGTCCGGAGATTTCCGACGGTACGGACCCCCTCTGCGAACTCTCCTCCGAAGAACTTCCAGAAAAGCTCATGAGGATTGTGCAGACTTTCGGGTTCCGGGAGACGTCGGATCGGTCCGGCAAAATAGGCGGTGATGCTTCCATTCCGCTGGGGGCGGTCAAACTGATGCGGGCCGGATTCGGCGGCGGTCAGAGTCAGACCGGGAATAGCGCGGAAACCATCCCGCGAGGCTGCCTTGCAGTCTTCTGAAAGCCGGGCGAACTTTTCCGGAGTGAGAGCGGCGAAATCATCGGTGAAGACCAGAAAGTCCAGCCCGTTTTCCCGGGCGCTCTGCACCATTTTTTCCACGGAGTCGCGTCCGTCGGTGTAGGGCGAATGGGCTCCGATCAGACCTTTATGCAGGACTCTGTTTTCCGGCAGGAGTGCGACCCCGAACGCCGGATTGTCGAACAGCGCCTCGAAAGCAGACGCGTTCAGAGCCGGAACTCCCTGCTCGAAAAGCCAGAGCTCCGAAACCAGCGTAAAGGTGCCCGCGCCGCCCGGACCGCGCCGGAAATCCAGTGTCAGCGTTCCGTCGGAATACGCTTTCCGGGGCAGGGGGAGCACCGTGAAGCTCGGCCCCTGCGACTGATCGAAGCGAGGCAGTTCCAGTGTTTTCAGAAGGTGCGTTTCTCCGGTTTCCGTTCCATCGGTCCACGAAACTTCCACATCCCGCGCGCCTTCCGGCTGGGTGCTCCACACCAGAACGCCGATCCGGTATTCCCGGGCGGGATCAAGACGGTCGAACCGGTAGCGGAAACTTTTCTGGTCGCCGGCCCGTCCCGAAGCGGCGGTCGGATGGAAAATATCCATCCACGGACGGCGAACTATCCAGTTGTTGTCCGGCTGAGGGAGAAGTCCGCAACCGCGCTTTGCTGAAAAAAGTCCATCCGTCAGACCGCCCGTATTGATGTAATAGCGGACTCCGAATCCGGAGGGCATCCGCTGTTTCATGACAAATTCCCGCCACGCGTTCATATCTTGGATTACCGGGAGATTGCCGCCGATCACGGCCTTTGCTTTCGGGGCGGGAGGAGCCGGAGGGACAGAGGGCATCCGGTCGCGGTGGGAGGAAACGAAGCGGAAAAGCTGGTCCATCAGTTTCAGCCCGTTGCCTTCCTTCAGGACAAAGCCCTCTCCGAAGGCCCAATGGAACGCGTCATAAATAAAGAAACGGGATGCGGTTGTGAACACCGCCAGATATCCGTTCCCGACCGGGCGCACCGCCAGAAACGGCGGACGGCTCTTCCAGTATCCCGGTTCGGGATGCCCGGCGGCCATGCTTTTCCGGAGGAAGGAGCCGCACCCTTTTTCGCCTGTGACCAGAATTTCCCATTCCGGCGAAGGCTGTTTCATCGTATAGGTCCGCACATACGAATAACTGAAGTCCAGCGGCAGATAGAGGAAAGGAATCCCGCGGGTGACCGGGTGATCGGGTTTCAAGGCGGAGGTTTTGAGGTAGCGGTAGGCCAGTGCGCGGACTTGCGTCAGGGTGTTGGCCGGATCGGAGTCCATGGGAATCTCGTTCAGGAGTTCGACCCCGTAGCGGGAAAGGAACGGGTTGATCTGACGGATGAAGTCGTCCACGCCGTAGTAGCTCGGGCCGGGGATCAGGACCAGCCCGCCGCCGGACTTCATGAAAAAGTCGAAATCTTCCGCCAGACGCGGGGAAATCGGACAGGTCCCCGCGTGAAGCTGGGGGATCATGCCGACGACCACCGGATACCGGAGAAGGTCCGCTCGGGTGGTTTTCTGATAGAACCCGAACTGAAGGTCGAAACCCAGTTCGCGGTAAGCCTCCACGGCCCGCTTGTCAAGACTGTCCAGTCCCTGGGTCGCGGTATCTTCCGAAACCAGGCACAGGACTGGTGTCTGCTGGGCGGCCGTTCCGGTCCACGCCAGAAAAATGATTCCGGCAATGAGAAGAATCTTTCTCATACGGCTTCCCCCTTTCTCCCGAAGGCTTCCAGTGAAATCCTGTATTCCAGCGGGATGATTTCCCCCGGTTCGAACTCCCCGTGATCCGGTTCCCATTCATAAGATAGCAGAAATCCGTCATTTCGCCAGTTCCAGACGCGGAAAAACCATTTTCCGCCCTGTTTCAGCGACGGATAAAAGCGATAAGTGCCGCAGGGGTCTCCCGTAACAGACAGCATTTCCTCCAGTTTGACTTCCCCTCCGCATCCGGGGTTGCGGCGGAAAAGTTCGAAAGCGTTCAGGTTGTCCCATTCCTTCCAGTCCGTCGGGACTTCCGCACCGGGCAGAAGGATTTTTTCCAACGGAATGCCGTTCAGCAGCAAGCCTTTTTTCTTCATGTGGATGGATTCTCCGATAATGATTCTTTCCTTGTCCGGGAGACGGAAATTACGCAGAAAATAAAGTTTCAGGTGAAAATTCACACGGACGGGTTCATACGGCTTCCACTTCGGAATTTCATACTCGCCCCGGCATTGCCACAGACGGCTCGGCACAATGGCGCGGGTCGGATGGAATTCCCGTCCGCCGTGTCCGCGCCAGACCGCGCCGGGCTGTTCCAGCCACATTCCGGAGGCATCGCTATGAACGGCGTGGGTATTCGCGTCGCAGCGTCCCAATTTACGGTGATGATGGTTCAGAAAATCCGCCGAACCGTCTTCCTTCCGGACAAACGGGCTGGGGTGAAAGGACTTGAAGTTGGAGGTCATGCTGGAAACCTCGATTCCGGACGGCATCAGGTCCGACCACGGAACCGGCGGCGTCAGCCGCACATAGTCGCCCCACGCGAAACCGCAGGTCACGAAGCCGTACGGTTCATAGAAGCGGTTTCCGATTCCCATCATGCCGTTCGGCGATTCCGCAAAAACGTTGTGGTAGTCGTTCATCTGGTCGCTGCCGACATGCGCCCAGAAGTGGCGGTTGCGTGTATAAACGGGAAATCCGCTCACCAGTTCGGAGCCGTCGGCGCAGCGGGCGGAAACCGTCAGCCGGAGGTCCTCTGTGAATTCAAGAATTTCCAAATATTCGAATGTTTTCTTATCCGGGGCGAACCGACGGAAAATCCGGTCTCCGTTCCAGATCGTGACTTCCGCAAACGAGACATCGGAAGAAAGGGCCAGCGAGAGTTCCGCCGTTTCTCCGGTTTCCCACTCATACCAGTATCCCTCCCAGTCGTCCAGCATCAGCGAAGGTCCGAACAGACCGAACCGTTCCAGCCGGACGGACCCGGAGGCGACAAACGTGAAATGATAATTTTCCGTCAGGAAACGGCGCCAGTCCTTGCGCCCGGACGCCAGCACATACGTGTGATATTTTTCCTGTTTCGGGGAGGTCCCGCGATTTACGGTCATGATTCCCAGCGAACTTACGGACGCGACCTTTTCCCGGAACATGGAAAGCGAGGCCGGACCGTCGAATTCGATCAGGTTGTAGCCTCCTTGCCGCCAGCAGGGATAGCGGTTGGCCTCGGGACGCGCGTAGACGGCGGCGTATCCGCTGCGTTTGACCAGCAGGTCTTCCAGCAGATTGGAATTCGGGTAATGTTTCCGCTGATCCGGCAGGTCATCGACCGAAAACACCACGCTGGCGTTTCCTTCTTCGTCGATCTGTTCATAACCGGGCAGAAGGTCGATGCCCGGAATCCGGCTGTATTCCTCCAGGCGGGCGCGCCACCGTTCCGGCGTCAGCGAATCGTAATCTTCGATTCGCACCGCCGCCGCACAGCCGGCTTCGAGCGCTTCGGCGGCCAGTTGTTCCGGCGTCATTCCGTCCGGGAGCGTTCCGGCGAAAATCCGGAACGGCTTCATTTTTTGCAATTGCCCCTGTTCTTCTTCTCCGACGTAACGGAAAGAGAAAGCCCGGTTGAGGGCTTCTTCCTCTGTCAAAGTTTCCAGCGCTTCGCGGGAGGAGGGGGCGTGCCGGGCGATCCGGGTGAAAATCCAGCGGAGAAAGCGGAATCCGGCGTTTTCACGCTGACGGAGCAGATGTCCTTCGAAACGGGCGAGACAGCCGCTGGCGATCCAGAGCGGAGCCGAACCGGGAAACGCGACAATCCGGCCTTCGCCCCAGCCGCGTTCCGCCGCGAAAACCGGACGCTCGACCGGAAGGGCGCTTCCGTGACTGTAGAATCCGGCGGGAAACGCCTCGCTCCGACAGGTTTTGCTTCCGCGCAGAAGCGTCCGCCAGTTTGAGTCTGTTTCACAAGTGAGCTGCTGGGTTCCGTGTCCCCCGCCGATGACGACTTCCAGTTCCGGAATGCCATCGATTCCGGACGCCTCTGCCAGAACGGTATCCCCTCCGTCGAGGTTGGGGACGAGGCTTCTCCGGAGAGAATCGCTTTCCGTGATTTGATTGAAATAGCAGCGGAGTCCGAGCGGAAGCGTGAACTCTTCCAGCGTCCCTTCGCTCCGCCCGTAGGATTCAGAGAAGAAAATCGCAAGCCCCATGCCCTTTTTGACCGCTTCCAGTATTTTCGGAGTCCAGTTCCGGAACAGACCGGAATCGTCCTGGGCGTGTCCCGGCATCGGCGTACGCACGATCACCAGCGCGGAGGCTTCTCTCAGGTGTTCTTCCCGAAGCTGCGGCAGGAAACAGGAACGGCAGCGGAACCCTTCCTTTTCCAGCCATCCGGACAATGCCGGATCAACGATCTGCCGGAACTGTCCTTCTCCGCTTGCGGCGGCCACAAACAGCAATTCTTTCGGGGAGATATTCATCACAATTTCACCTTTCGGATTTGCCGGGGTGCAAAAATCAGATTCCGCGACGCCCAGACGGTTTCGCGTCCGGCGCATTCATAGAGCCACAGGAAACCTTCACCGTCGATTCCGGCAATGACCAGATTTTCGGGCAGGTCCATCGCCCATGAGGGCACGACTGACTCAAAAGATACATTGTTGGCGGCCAGCTGGAATTCCGCTCCGATTCGGTGCTTATCGCCCGGCGGACAGGACGACGCGTCGGCGCAGAGTGCAAAACGATATTCCCTCGGACCGTTGTCCCACATCGCCGGAGTCGGCGTGACGGGAAACCACGGAGCCCAGCGCTTCACCGGACTGCGGAGAAAAAGATTTTCCAGTCCGCCTGTCCGGAAAGCGTGTCCGGGCGTTCCCGCGTTCAGCCACAGGAAATTGCCGAAGGAAACGAAGTTCAGTGCGGGAAAGTTTTCCGAACGGGTCAGTTCCCGGGAATATTCCTGCCGAGCCACCGTTCCGAACGGAATTTCAGCCGTGCCGGAACGGAAACGGCTTCCGGCCAAAGCCAGCCGCACGGACAATTCGGTCGAATTGCCGAGAAAATCGCAGGAAAGGGACACTTCCATCCAAGGGGAATCCTTGCGGAATTTCAGCGTTTTTGTGTAGCGCAGACGGGAAAAACCGGTCCAGTAGTTCCGGAAATTCCGGTCGTAAAAGTCGGTTCGGAGTTGAAGTTCGTCGTCGTGGAAGGAGATTTCGGCGGCGCTTTCCAACGCCTGAAAAAAGGCTTCCCTGCCGCTGTATTCCTCGGTCCACAAGGTTCCGTTCTCCTCCCGCGCAACGATTTGCGGAATCGGGACGGCGCGGCTGTCGAAAGTCAGGCTTCCGGGACGTCCCGCGTTGTCGAATTCAAGGCGCCAGCGTCCCCACGCGATGTTTTTCTCCGAGACGCTCCGCCAAGGTCCGGGAGGCCCGAACTCATGCCACAGCCGCCGCCACGGGAGGGAATGCGGCAAGCCTTTCAGAACTTTCCGGCATTCTTCGTATTTCTTTGTCAGAAAATCGGCGTTTTCATCGATGTGGCACCCGCAGATCGCATCGTGAAACTGGAGCAGGGCAAGCGTTTCCCGACACTGCGGAGCGACCGGACCGGTGAATTCCGCCGCCAGCAGTTCGTTTTCCAGAAGACGCGGATGCGTTTTGCTTTCGATCCGGGAGGTATAACAGCCGGTGAAAATCCGTGAAAAATCCTCGTCGGAATGATAGACGGGAGTCTCTGTCCATTCTTTTTCGGAAATACTCCGGCAGAAAGCTTCGTGTGTGCTGAAAAACAGTTCGATTCCGCGTTCCGAGAATTCTTTTTGAAGTTCGCGGACCAGTTCGACGATTTCCGGAAAGATATCCTGTTCTTCTCCCATGACCGTCACCAGCGCCTGTTCCAGACCGGCTTTTTCCGCGCCGGCCACGGCGGCGCGCAATTCCTGTTCCAGACGGTTCCGGCGTTCCTGCATGGTTGCGTGCGGTTCGTCTGGATTGTCAAGATTTCCCCAGCCCCAGGACAGACCGTCGGGGGAATTGGCGACACAGCGGATCAGGGAACCGTCCTGAGCCTCCCAGCGGAAGCATCCGGTCGGTTCGGGAGAGACGGCCCGCGGCATGCGGCCCGCTTTATAGAATTCATAACCGCTCAAGGAAAGCAGTTGCGGCAGCTGGGCGGAGACTCCGAAAGCGTCTTCGAACGCGCCGATCCGGACTTCATAGCCGAAGGTATCCCGGAGATATTTGAGTCCGGCTTCGATGTTGCGGACCAGCGCCATGGGCGAACAGAGGTTGACGTCCGCGATGCTGAGCTGTCCGCCGATCCATTCCAGACGCCCCTGCCGGATGAATTCCGCCACAACGGAACGCATTCCGGGATCGGCATCGAGAAATTCACGGAGCGCCAGCGACTGCGAAAAGGAGAAGGTGAAATCGCTGTATTTTTCCAGCATGCCGAACGCCTGTCGATAGAGCGCGGCCCGATGTTCGGCATACCAGCGGCTGGGGCGCCGCCATACCAGATCGAAGTGTTGATGGGGAACCAGATGAACTTTCATGAGGGCGATCCTTTCTGTATTACGGATTGCCCAGCACGCCTTTGTAACTCCACATCGTGCGCTCGTTGCGGTAGTCGGCCAGCATGACGTAGATTTTTTCCGGGGCGGCATGGCCGTCGACGAAGACCAGATTCTTCAGTCCGTCATGACGCTTGAAGGAGAACACCATTTCTTTCCGGGATCCGCCCGAGGTAGCCGTAATGTCTTCCTCCGGATAGTAGAGCCACGGACGGGAGGAATAGACCGCTTCCCAGCTGCTGGCGTTATCGCCGTTGAGAATCTTCAGCGAGGCGCGCGGAATCTTGAAAATCCGGGCGGTCATGGTGTCCTGGTTGTTGATGTCGATCCAGCCGTTCCAGTGATGGAGATAAAGGTTTTTCCCGTAGCCGATGTATTCATCCTGTCCTTCGAGCGGCCCGCCCTTGTCGGCGGGGCAGTACATGACTTTGGAGATTTTGGTGTTGTCGCGCCAAGAGTCCACCTTTTTCTTGCCCATATAATCATTGATGATGTGATACCAGTAGATATTGTTGTCGCTGGCCGCGGGGGTATAGCTCTGTCCGGGCGGAAGGAAGTCGTCATAGTCCGAGGCATAGAGGATGGAGGCGTTTCCGATCTGTTTGAGGTTGGAGAGGCACTGTGTCTTGTGCGCCTGGCTCCGTGCCTTGTTCAATGCCGGCAGCAGCATTCCGGCGAGAATGGCGATGATTGCAACCACGACGAGGAGTTCTATTAATGTGAAAAGCCTTTTTTTCATGATCCGCATCCTTTCTTTGTATGATTTTTCAATAATATCGCAACTGTTTACTAACATCTGGATAAATTATACTTCAAAGGTCTTATATTGTCAATAGGGAGAAAATAAAAAAATTGACTTTTTTTATTTATGAGGTTGAAAAAACAGATATTTCCGACTATAATTATAAGTGTTAATAATGTTTCAACTTTTTGGAGGTTTGCCTTATGACTCCGGCAAAGATCACAGATGTCAGTCGGGATGCTCCGCAGCCGTTGTATCTTCAGTTGATGGAACGGCTGAAAAAGATGATGGCGGAAATGAATGCCCGCGGGGAGAAACTTCTCCCTTCGGAACGAAATCTGTGTCAGCTTTTTGCCGTCAGCCATACTACTGTCCGCCTGGCGCTCAAGGAACTGGAGGTTTCCGGACTGCTTCTCCGCGTTCCCGGGAAGGGAACTTTTCTGGCGGAACCGCCACAGAAGGATACTTCCGGGGCGTTGGTATACGGCGTGATTCTGGAAGACCTTGCCGGGGGCCGGATGACGGATTTCCGGCTGCGCCTTCTGTCGGGCATCCGGCGCTATGTCCAAACCTGCGACGTGTCCCTGATGCTGCTCGGCGAAGAGGATGAAATTTATATGTCTCTGGCGCAGAGCGGAAAGCTGGCCGGGATCATCATCACCAATCCGATGCTTTCCGACCACCGCCTCAGGGAATTGAGGCAGTTGAACCTTCCGCTTGTCACGATCGGGCGTCCGCCGATGCGCGGCGTCGCATGGGTTGACAACGACAATGTGGCGGTTGGCCGCACCATGACGGAACATCTGCTGGAACGGAACTGCCGGAAAATCGGCTTCATCGGACTGGACCGCAACTTCACGGTGACCGCTGACCGTCTTTCCGGATACAAGGAGGCGCTCGCAAAGGCCGGGCTGACCGCGCATCGTAACTGGATCGTTTTCCGGGGAGCGGGAGCGAAAGCCGGATACCGCGAGGCCGCCGAACTGATTTCGGGCGGCGTGGACGGAATCGTCTGCATGGACGACCTGATTGCCCTAGGGGCGCTCCATTATCTGCACGAAACCGGACGGCGCTGTCCGGAGGATATTGCGCTGATCGGCTGCAACAACTCCAGCTTTGTGGATTTTTCCTATCCGCCGCTGACTTCCCTGGAGATTGAGCCGGAACGGATCGGAGAGGAAGCCGTGCGAACTCTGGAAGCCCTCCGCAAATCGCAGGACCGTCCGCTTGGCATAGTGGTTCCTTTCCAACTGCTGGCCCGCCGCTCTACCGCGAGAACCTGAACTTCTCCGCCGTCCGCTGCCAGCCTGAACGGAAGGGATCGGGCAAGCAAAGGCACCGCTTCATGCATCGGAATCCTCCGGAAAAGGCTGTTTGGCAGACATCCTTTTGGCTCCCATCGGATTCTCCTTTCCATCTTTTAATTTATCCTGCCTTTCAATGGGAGCAATATAATTTTTTGCCAATTATACGTGTGCCGCTTTTGACAAAAGGAACATCAGATCTCCTTTTTCGCTTTCGGTGTGACGGAGGGCTTCGACGATCTCTTCTTTCGTAATGCCGCGGAATCCCTGAAAGGAAAGATAACCGTAACTGGCAAGATAAAGTACCACGCTGATTTGCCGTCTGACTTCCGCCTCGCTCAGCAGGGTGCGTGTTTCATGCTCCACCATGCGCAGAATCTGCGCCAGATTCCGCTTGCCGTCCATATCGGCGAGGATGGCCGCCAGCGGACTGTAAAGCACCCGGTCGGGGAGGGGAATCCGCTCTTCCGGCGGCACATCGGCGAGGTCGTAGGGAAGACCGGTTCTGAGGCGCATCGGAACGATCTTTTCCGCATAATCGCGCCAGGAGGAATGCGGAATTTCATCGGAAAGAGTGGCGGCGAGTTTTTCGAATTCCGCGCGGAGGGCTTCTTTGAGCGGGTCGATTTTTTCCGCCGGAAAGGTTCGCTTGAAGTCCTCCATGTCCTGAAGCAGAATTTCGAAACGCCGGGTCAGATGTTCTTTCGCGGAACCGACAGCGAAGGCAAGTTCCCCGTGAAGCTGTTCCATTGCGGACGGCAGGACCCGGGCGAGCATCCTTTCTTCCGGACGGATCACGGACGAAACGAAGGCGGTATGAATGGCGGTTCCGGTTGCGAATTCCTCTTTCTGTACATAGTCGATGGTCTGTTTGGAATTGTGCCAGAAATTCTTTCCCGTGCGGATGGGCCAGACGGTCGGTACTCCGGTGGTGGAATCGCTCAGAAAAGAATCGTCTTCATACATGCATGGGAAACTGTTCTGGAAAATGATTTCAGGTGCGCCTGTTTCATTTTTCAGGTCATCTGCCAGCATTTTAAAGAGGAAGTTTCCGTGGAACGGGGAAGCGGGGCCGGCGCAATGGAAAAGGATTGTCCATCCTTTCCGCAGATACATGGCGTCATAATCGCACGCGCCGATCACTTTGTTCGAGAGATTTTTGCCACGGGTGGAGGCATAGGCTGCGAATCCATAATGTTCAAGGCCGAAAATGAGGCGCAGGGAGTATTCAGGAGTTCCTTCCTGCATGATCAGCCGCGCCGTTTCGATGGCCGCCGCAACCCCGCTGGAATTGTCGTTTGCAAGGGGTTCATACAGATGTGCCAGAATCCAGAATTCCTCTTTGCGGCGGCCCGGCACGAGAGCGGTTACCACGTCCACCGTGCTTTCGAAGCGGCGTCCGTCGGACTCGACTTTCGCCTTGACTTCCCCATTTGCCAATGCATCCCGAAGCCGTTTTCCCGTGGCGGGGGTGACGGAAAACGCAATGAACGGGCGGTCGTCGACGGTGGTATGCCAGTTGGCCCGTTCTGTGAAAGCATTGCACCACTGGATGCCGTCTGGCGCGTCGTTTGCGTTCATTGCATAATCCGAAATCACACCGCGTGCGCCAAGGTCAAGACAACGGGAAAGAACATCCGAAACGGTGGGGCCTCCGCCGGGCGGAATCATCACAAGGGCATCCCGCGGGTTTTCCCCGGCGAGGAGCTGTTCATGGGAAAGAAGACGGAGGATCTCTCCTGCGGGCGCGGTGGAGACCGAACCTTTGATGAGGTGGAACGGATGTTTCCGGTAGTCCGCCGCCACGAATCCGGGCTCGATCCCGCTACCCTTCAGGATCGTGAGACGACCAAAGGATGCCTCCCACCCGAGCGGCGTGATTTTGTCCTGATATGCGGTTCTGCCATCCGCGGGGAAAGTTATTTTTTCCGCGTTCGGAATGCCGGTTTTCCGCAGAATTTCAAGGGCTTTCTGCGCAGAGGCGTGGTAACAGGAAAACGTCTGTCCGAGTTCGAGGTTCAGCAGTTCTTCCGTGTTCTTGAGAATCTTGTCAGCATCGACTTTTGCGCGGAACTCTTTGTAAAGTGTTTTCATTGGTTGGATTTTTTCTGTCGTGGTTCTTCGACGACTTTATAGTGATAGTTGATTGTGGCATGTCTGTATTTTTCCGAGGGATTCCGGACATTTTCGATGAAATCGACAACAGTGCGCTGAAAGTCCCTGTAATCTCGGAAAATGGACTTGATCCGGCAGTCAGGTTCCGGAAGGGTCAGCGACAGCAGATCGATTCCGGGAAAATTCTTTTTCGGGAGAAGGACGCCGGTTTCGAATTCGACTGAATGGATGCCGTGCAAGGCCAGCAGGGTTCCGGGAGACAGGGAGGACGTCAGCGAAGGAAGAGTGGAATGCAGATTTTCACAGGCTTCCCGGATATTTTCGCCGGGGATGGGGATTTTGCGCAGAGGCAGTGAATGTTTTTTCAAAAAAGTCTCGATTGTCCGGAGGGCCTTTTGTTCATAACGGTGTTTTGCCGGTTCTTCCCAATGCGCAAGCACCATTTCCCTGTATTGTTTTTCGACGGCGTATTTTGCGGATGCGAGAAGAAGTCCTGTGGAATCGGGGGAGATCATCCGTGCGCCGTCCGGCAATTTTCCGCTGTCCGGAATTTCGCCGAGAAAAATGACGGGATAAGGGAGTTTCATGCATTTGCGCATGGATTCCTCGTCCATGAAACAGTAGATGAGGGCGCAATCGATGAATCCGAGGTTGTCCAGACGCGCCAGTTCGCGGTCGAGACGGTTCGACGTGAACGGTCCGCCGGAAGAGACGATCCGGCTGAAGAAGTCGTAACGGCGAAGTTCATCCGTGTCCAGGATCATCCCGTTGACAGCCTGATAAATGCTGTGGAGGCCGATTTCGTCGCCGAATGCGAAAAAGAGAATTTCCTTTGCTCCGTCGACCGCCGAACGTGCCTTGACATAGACCCGTTTTCGTTCCTGGCGGACAAGAATATCTTTCTTTTCGAGAAGATCGAGGGCGGAGAGAACGACTCGCTGGGAGACTTCGAAACGTGCGGCCAGAATGCGTGTGCTCGGCAACGGCGAATCAGGAGGAAAGTCGCCGGAGAAAATTTCTCTTTCGAGCGTTTTAGCCACACGGGCGGACTGAGAACCTGTTTCGCGGGATGATTTCATGACATCTCCATCTGATGCAATCTGATTCAATGTTGCAATATACATCAGTTTGCATCAGATGTCAAGCAGGAAGCGGAAACAGGATAAATATTTGCGATGACATGAAAAAAAGAAAAATATCAGGAAATTGTCTTGAAAAAATGGGAAACCATGTTAGTTTAAAGGGAATATATGTGCTTTTGGTCAGGGGAGACTTCACTGGGTTCAGTAACATTATGACGGGGGAAATATCTCCTTTGCCTTTTCCCGCCGACATGGAATCAGTGAATTTTTTCAGAGGGAGCGATTTCATGAACGCATTGAAGAGCGGGAGCAATTCTTCCGCGAAACAGAGACGTGTTCGTCTGCTGAAAATATGTCTTACAGCTTTTGCGGCCATAGGACTTTGCGGCTGGGCGGTTTACCGCTGCTTTTTCAGCCAGCCGTCGGAATATGCCGATGACTTTACTGTCAAATCCGCGATTGCGTGGCTGAAAAACGCCGATGCCGGAAAATTCGATGTCTGCCGGAAAAACATTGCGGATGGCGACTGGTTCACATGGTTCGAAAAAGACCGGGTCAGCCTCGGTAAAAACGGAAAAAGGGAATTGTTTCAACGGCAGGAAATTTCCGGCGCGAGTCCCGGCATGAAGCGTTACGAACTGAAATTCGATACCCGTTTCCCGATGTTCAAAAATCCGAAAAGTCTGGTCACGGAACGGGTTCTCATCGAATCGGACGGGCGGGAAAAATATCAGGTTCTGATGGCTGATTACTTCCTGAGAAGGGCATTCGATAAGCCGATGAATCGTAATCCGGTCGGTGCGGAGCGGGACGCCATTGCGGCCTTGTCCTGGAAAATAGTGGAACAGGTCGAGGCCGGCAATATGGATTTTTTCAAGCAGGCTTATCTGGCGCGGATGAAAGACCCGGATTATTTCGGATGGAAAAAATACATGGTGATCGAATCCAGAAACCAGAAGAATCTCAAGGATATTTACAATCTTTTCAAGAATTCCCAGACCTCTCCAAAAAAACTTGTGGGTGTGGGAATATGGTCACCCAGAGGACGTACCGGGTTTGAAGAGGCGACTGTCCGCTATCAGTTTTCCGTGAACAGGGAGAATCGAAAACGGGAATATATATTGATACTAGGGGTTTCCCGTGATTTTTATCAGGATAAATCGGCCCCGTGGAAATTTGATTATGTTTTCTGCACAGAGAAGAAGGAGAAGAAGTAATGGCTGCGAATGGTAAATCCGCAAGAATTTTTACGCTGGTGGAACTCCTCGTTGTGATTTCGATCATAGCGATTCTGGCGGGAATGCTTCTGCCGGCGCTCCACTCGGCCCGAGACAAGGCGGTTGCTGCTTCGTGCGGGAGCAATGTGAGTTCGATCCAGAAAGCCACGATGCTGTATATCGGCGACTGGGATGAACGGTTGTTCTGGGGGGTGGACCCCGCCAGTTCGAGTTACTACATGGACATGTATGTGTACGGCGGACGCGAAACCGGCAACAAATATTCCGGTCCGCAAGGCGATCTGTTCGAACACTATGTGCCGCGTCCGCTGAATCAGTATGTCAAGGGGGGACAGGGCATTTTCCGGTGTCCCCGCGACAGTGTCAAATATCCGATGACCGAGAGGAATTACGACTCGAAATACGAGGAGGTCGGTAATTCCTATGCGTTCAACTGGTATTTGCGCAACCGGAAAATATCTTCTTTCAAACGGGCGTCTTCGCTGCTGTGCTTTACCGAGGCATTTGTGGCTGATTTTTCACAGCCCCGCAAACGCTACGTCATCTGGCACCGTTCAGAATACGCGAACGTGGGATTTCTGGACGGACATCTGGAGTTCACCGTTGTGCCCGTCAGCTGTGGCGAGGCCGACGGCGTGACGGATACGGTGTGGTGGCATCCGGAAGACGGAACCATCCCTGTTTCCGTTTCGGCGGATTGATTCTTCGCTCAGAAGAAAACGACTTTGCCGGTGTCTGCGGATTCCTGCGCGAGGAGACAGGCGCGGGTGAGTGCGAACGTGGCGGCATTGTCCACCAGTCCGGGACGGACTCCCTCCAGCTCAAGAATAAAGTCGGAAAAGAGTTTGCGGTCCGGCGTCTCCGGGATGATTTCGGACGGCCCTTTTGCATCGATCAGGGTGATCTTTCCGCCGGAGACTTCCAGCACGCCCGCGGTTCCGGCGATCCGGATGCGGTCGTCGCCGTGCGTCGGAGCGGCGCCCGGCCGCAGATAATCGGTGCTGACGGAAGCCGTCACGCCGCTTTTCATGCGGAAGAGGCACTGTGCCGTGATTTCCATTTCCCCGTTGCCGAAATTGTCCTCCCGGCTCTGGGTGCCGAAAACGGAATGGAAATCGGAGTTTCCGTAGAAAAAAAGAATCCAGTCGACGGCATGGCTTCCGACCCAGGGGAGGGTGCCTCCGTAGGTGGAACGGGTGTGAAAAAACGCGGGCCTTTGGCCGAGCTTATACGATTTCTGACACTGTAGCAGCTTGATTTTGCCGACGGCGCCGTTCCGGACATGTTTCCACGCTGTGTAGAAGGCCGGATCGTAGCGGAGTCCGACCATGGAGACGATCCTGGATCCGGAAGAGGCGGCGGCCTGTTCCAGTCTTTCCAGATCGGACCGCGTCAATGAGATCGGTTTTTCGCAGAAAATGTGGATATTGCGGCGGAAGGCCTCAAGGCACATTTCGGCATGTTTTTCGAACGGTCCGTCGATGCAGACGACCTCCGGACGGAGTTCGTCAAGCATCTTCCGCCAATCGCCGAATTCACGGGGTGAGAACCCCGCGTCCGCACAGCGCCTGCGCATCTTTTCGACGGAGTCTTCGCAGCCGGAGCTGATTCCGGCAAGTTCCAGACCGGGGACTTCCCGGATGCTTTCGAAAACATATCCCCAATGTCCGCGCGAACCGATGCAGCAGAGTTTCATGATCAATCCCTTGTTTCCAGAACGAGCGGTCCGGAGTTCTCATGGTATTCGTGGAAGAGGCGCGGCAGATCCCGGATGACCGCCTGTCCCGTATCCTTGCGGTATTCCACGAGATTCGGGGAAATATCTTTCTGGACGCAGTTGCGATAGAGCCATTCGATGCAGAAAGTGTGCTCGCGGGCGATGTCGAGAGAACAGACGAAGACGGAGCGGTCCGACACCTTGCTGACGATGTCCGAAAACATGTCGGTGTGGAGCGAGGTCATAAGCTCGTCCCTCCGGATTGAACCGTCATTGGAGGTCATGCTCCAGCGGCTGTTTCCAAAATCGATCCGGAGGGTTCCGTTCTTGCATTTGAGAGCGAGAAGGGGGTGGACGGTGATGTCCGATGCATGGCTGAAACAGGCGCGGAGGGCGACTCCGTTCGTGGTTTTTGCCTGAAGTCCGCAGGTGTCGAAGTATTCGATGTCCGTACGCGCCCGGTAGAGCTGGCCTTCCAGCTCATCGGGATGTGCGGATTTTTCGAAAGTATCGCCGGAAAGGAAGAGAGAAACATTCAGGTAATGTGCGAAAGCGTTGTTGATCGGGGAGTCGAGGACGATATCCCCCGCGGGGGTCCGGATTTTTCCGACCCAGCTGTTGCGGGTATAGTAAACCTTTCCCCGCGGCCAGATGCCCATGACCGAAACCGATTCGAGTTTGCCGAGCTGTTCGGAGAGCAGGATTCTTTTAATCTGCTGGATGTCGCGGGAGTAGACATGCTGGAACCCGAGCGCGACGAAACAACCATGGGATTCGGCTTCCGCCCGGCGCATGCGGTCCACCGCTTCGAGCGAACCGGCGGCGGGTTTTTCCAGAAGCACGTTTGCTCCGTTCTCGAGACATTTGAGCGTAAGCGGTTCATGGGAAGGAATGCCGGTCGGAAGGCAGACCAGTTCCGGTTTTGCGGGCGATTGACGGAACATGTCGTCGAGAGAGTCATAGATTCCGCATCCGACGGACTGTAACCATGCAGTGTTTTCCGGGGTTCTCTCGTGGGGGAGGATGACCGCCGCGGTCATTTCGATCCGGCCGTCCTTCTCCATATTTTTCAAATGTTGCAGATGAACCCCGGCATAACCATTGATGCCGACCAGCGCTGTCCTGACTTTCATCTTCGAGTTTTTCCGACCTTTCCGGCAGAGAATCGTTTATGGCGTGACCCGGAAGGAGAAAGTTTTTACCTGTCCCGTTGCCGACTCCGAGGCGCGGATGCGCCAATCTCCAGCCGGTGCGTTCAGGGGTATTGCAATCTCCCAGGCGAGCGACCCGTTCTTCAAAACATTCCAGCTGGAAAGACTCGAGCGGGTTCCGTCGGGGAGAAAAAGCTCCAGATTCACGGGGATCAACCCCGATCCGTTTTCGAGCGAGAGTTTCACAGACATGCGTTTCCCCCGCCGGACATCCTTCTCCGCGGAAACAGCGAGACTTCCTGGCTGTTTTTCCGTAAAGAGTATAATATTGCCTCCGGATGGCGGAAGTTCAAGGGCGATTTCGCCATTTTTCACGGGAATCGGGCATTGTGCGGTCAGATTGAAGGCATGGCGGAGTTTCGGATCGTGAACTTTGAAGGAAACCTTCTGCGCCACGCCCTGTTCTTTGACTTTGCCGAACCTTCCATAGATTTCGCCGGGAATGCGGAGGTCGTTCACGATAAAGAGGTATTGAGCGCCTTCCGCCCGGAGATGATTCCAGAAGAGATTCGTGTCCGGGGTGGAAAAAGTCGTTTTGAGCCGTTCCCGGAGGAGTTCGTCCAGACCGGGCATCCGCTTTTGTTTGTCCGCTTCCTTCTGCAGCTCTTCCATCGCTTCGATATACGTCGGCGTATCGGTCCTGCCGCCCGACTGCCGCAGAATTTCCTGTTCCTTCCCGCGGTAGGCCGTCTCATCCCATTTTTCCGGACTCCGGATGATTTGTGCGCCGTCGAGTCCTTTGACCTTCAGTCTGTCATCCGCAACGACGCTCCCGCCGCGCCGGAGGAATCCGCGAAGATTCTCAATGCCACGTGCCGGGAGTGCGGAACAGTCCGGCAGAACAATCACATCATAGTCTCCGATCCCTTTTTCGAGGTCGTCGTCAAGGAGAATGTCGAACGGATAGCCTGATTTCGCCGCGGCGTTTCCGAGCGCTCCGGAGTTGGGCCAGCGGACGTTGCCGAACAGGTCGGAGGCAAAACTTCTGACCACGCCCAGTTTCCGCGGTGCATTTTCCCATTTCGGCAACAGTGCGCCGAAGGGAACCCACAGAGATGCCGAAATCGAGCGGAATTCCTCTTTCAGCCTCGGATCGAAGCAGAAGGGATTGGCTTTTTTCTCTTTCATCGTTTTTGCGGTCTGGGCGTAGTCCGAATCGCCCAGCAGATTCCTGATCTCGTCGGCTGTCATCTGATTACCCTTGATGAACGCATTGCCGGTGTTCCAGAAGGAGATGACGCGCATGGGACGGCTGGCGGCGATCCAGCAGGCTTCCCGGAACATGTCGCGGGGCGGCATTCCGGCGAACGGAGCGGCCATGCCCTCCTTGAAGAGAAACTGAGGCATCGTGGAGGGCGTCATTTCCGGAAATCCACGCCGGACCGCGCCGAGGCCTTCCACTCCGTTGACGATTACGGAAAGTTCTGTGTAATAGAACCAGTCCTGTGCAACATTGATTTTTTCATAGCTCCGCAGGGCGGGCCGGCGCATCACCGGGTCCTGCATCACAAGGAGATCCGGGCGTACCTTGAGGATGGCTTCCGCCAGCAGGTCGTTGGTGACCACCTCGCTTCCGCCGTTCGGGCCGTGATGGTCGAGCAGATAGGCATACAGCGGATTGTCAGCCGGGATTGCGCGGGAGTCCGGGATGAGTTCAGGCGCAATGGATGCGCCAAGATAGCCCATCGGCATGAACTTCCAGAAGCTTTCGTTGGCTTTATTGCCTTTCAGACGCCATTTTTCGAGGTCGAGTCCGAACGAACGGGCTCGCTGAAGTTCCGAAGGAGAGAAATTGGCCCAGTTGCCCGCGCCGCCCGCGTGGTGTTCGGAATTCAGCACGATCGCCTTGAATGTCGGAGCCAGCTTGATGGATTCACCCACCTTGTGACCATATGCGGCAATGTCTTTTTTGAGATAATCCGAACGGATGTCGGGATATAACTCTTTTCCAAAGGAATCGAGCGCAACATCTTCCTTGTTTCCCGGTCTTGGAGTTCCGAAATAATTCAGGTTGTAATTGCCGTAAAACTGTTTTTCCGCGAGGGCGTTGATGTTGTGCGCTTCCAGACCGCTTCCGGCGATCGTCACCCCGGACCCTTCGAATTCCGGATTGAATTCATTCCAGGCATTCACCTGAACGTTTTCCCAAGGACGCAGCGCATGTACGATTTTGACCGGGAAGGAAAAATTTCCCGTTGTTCCGTCCGCAAAACGGCATGTGAGATCGAGCGCATAACTACCCGGCATCAGCATTGCGGGATCGAAACGGCATGTCAGGCGGTTTCCCGTGACTTCGACCGTTCCTGTTTTGAAGGAACCGATCCGAAGTTCACACGAGGCGACCGGACGGGTGCTGTCGAACAGGAGCGTACAATTTCCCGCGTTAATGGGGAACACGCCAAAAGGGCTGGCGGACGCCACCTCCCTCGAAAGCAGAATCTTCATCAGGTCGGCATTCAGGAAGAGTTCCTTGATCTCGGCATCGTCCAGCGGCGCTCTGAAGATGGCGAAATCGCTGAAGAGTCCATTGGATTTGATGTCGATGTCACGGCTGCCGAGAAATGCGTCCATGGTTGTGAACGGTGCGCCCGGTGCTTTCTCCTCCCCGAGCTTTTTGCCGTCGAGCCAGAGAGCGAAGCCTTCTTTCGTGCAGTTCACGAGCAGATGATACTTCCTTCCGAGTTCAAGACGGGCTTGCACCAGCATCTTTTTTCCCCGGAACTGGAGCGTGAGGCGGGTATTGGTCGGGGAATAGACATTGTAAGAAAGTTCCATCTCCGGTTTCCAGCCGCCTCCCACGGAAAGGAGCGCCTGCCACCAGCCTTGGGCGGTCGGTTCGAAGACAAAGGAGAAGGCACCTTCCATTCCCTGTTCCGGCTTCAGGACCGGAAGCTTCAGCTTATCCGCGGCGCGGAAGGCTCCGTTGGGAATATAGGTGCTTGGCGACAATGTCTGAAAATACACACATGGACCTTCCAGCATCGGCGACCCGACTGCCGCGTTTTCCGCATGGAAGGAGCCGCCGAAGGAGAGCGCCGGGTCCGCGTCCTTGGCCGGATTGCCGACGGAGAAGGAGACATGGAAGCGCCGCCACTCGGAAGTCAGGGGAAAGGCGGCCGCCGGAAGTTTTTTTGCCGTTCCGTTTTTCAGGTTCAGGAGAGGTGTCAGGGAGAGTTTTCCTTTTCCTTTCGCGTAAAAAGAAAAAACATGCGCCCCGCCGATTTTGAGAGGAATTGCCTTCAGCGTCTGGCTTCCGGAAAATTCCAACGCGTCGCCGTGGATTCCCGCGACCGTTTTTCCGCCCTCAAGAAATGGTGTCCCCGCCGGGATGAAGTTCCATGCGCCGCGGTCGAGCGATTTTCCGCCGTTCTCGATCAGAAGTCCGCCGTTGAAGAAACGGGGCTTGTTCGTCTCGAAGGATTTGAAGTCGGGCGTGAGCGCCGCGGATTCACGGGCGAAGACCGCTTCCTGCGAACGGATTCCGGTTTCGGAAACAACACTCAAGTCCGAATGAAGGGGCATGAACTTATATATTTTTTCCTTGAGTCCGGCATGGATTCCGAGCGATGCGAGGGCCAGGGCGGCAAATAACAACTTTTTCATTTCTTGATGACCTCAAACAACTGGTTGGTTCTGATGTTTCCGGCTTTCAGTTCTTTTCCCGTGCGGTTCACGATGACGTAATACGTCCCGGAATCCGCCTTGACTTCCCAGACCGCGGAAAGCGGGTCGGCCGGTTCGAACGGGAGCGAGCGAACGCTTTCAATCCGTTCCTTCCCGCCCGGCTTGACCACATCGAAAGCGACAGCGAATTCAGCATCCTTTCCCTGCTGGCGGAGGAGAAGCATCGGGCCGGGCTTCGGATTGTGGCCGCGTCCGATCCTGAACTTTGCCGCCGTTGTTTCCCGGGGCAGGGCAAAGGTCATGGAAAGGCGACGGTTGGACTTCCGGTTCACGTCGAACCCCTTTTCAAAGGTGAACGGCGGGATGTCGACCGAGACCTTTACGCCATCCTTCACGGGGGCGGAGACGGCGGAAGTCACATAATGGTAGGATGTCTTGAAAGGCGTTTTGAACTCGCCGGGCAGGGAGAACTCCCATTCGCCTTCTTTCGCCCACGGCTGCCAGGGGGCGTAGAACGGCCAGTCGAAGGTGTGGACCTTGCCGTCCTTCGCATATTGCTTGTCCCCCACGAACAGAATTCCGTCGAAGATCGCGACGACTCGGGAAAACGCGATGTCGGGATAGAGCGGGGATTCCGGATTTTCCGTAAACAGCGCGCCCGGCATGGCTTTGCGGTCGAGGAAAGCGGCGAGCGTGGAAGGATTGGGTGCGGAGTTCTTCTCGTCGACCACCACCGTATTGTGCGAAACGGTCGCCTCCATATCCGCCCCCGGATTCGTGTATCCGACCCGGCTGACCTCATACGAAAGCATTCCGTTGTCGAAGAGGCGGTAGTTCAGACGGTCATGCTCCATGCGGTCCCATCCCATGATGTAGTTGATGGCGAGGGCGCGGAACCCGTAAGGACTGTTTTCCCGGAGCCAGAGATAGCCGTTGTTCTTCTGGAGCGTATTCCCGAGGAAGATCGTGTCCGGAACGTCTTTTGCCTGAATTCCGGGCGGCAGTTTCTTCATGAGCTTCAGGGTCGGCAGGTATTTCGGGTCCTTGAACCGTTCCCAGGCCAGCGGATACGTGGAACGGAGATTGGCATCGGCGACTCCCTGCGGAGTACAGAGGATGCCGTGGTCGAAAATCCGTTTGAAAGGATCGTTGACCAGCTCGATTCCGCAGTCGCGGATTTTGGCGGCGAAGTCCAGCAGCGGGATGAGTCCGAAGGGATGATAGGCTCCGCCTTCCAGTGCAATGCCGTCCGCGGTGAAGCCGTCCTGAACGAAGGCGTAGAATCCGTGGTCGCCGTACAGGGCGTCCCCGAGCAGGTTCCAGTAGCGGTTCAGGAGTATGGCGGAGGAGCCATAGTTCGAAATATGATGGAGCTGCATGTTGGTGAATTCGATGTCATGCGAATACAGATTTTTCATCAGGGGGGCAAAGAAGGCGGACTCTATTTTTTCCCGGTCCGCCTTGCCGAAGGCGGGGGTGTCCCTGACCGTGACATAGGCTTCCACACCGTCCGTGAAAAAGTAACAGAGGTCCAGCGTCGTAGAGGTCAGCCGCGATCCGCCGCCGGTGGAGGAGGGGCCGCGCGGCGGAAGATACTGGAACCAGTAGGCGTATTCCAGAAGGATGTCCCGGATTTTTTCCGCGTAGGCGGGATTTCCGGTCAGTTTGTATGCCTGCGCCATGAGCTTCAGGTCGCGGAATGTCTGTTCGTTATGATGATAGATATAGGAAGAGGTGACGCCGGGTTTCTTGCTGATGTCCTCTCCGGTCTTGCGGTCGCGGATCCGGTAGAAGGAAAGGGCTTCCATTTCCCGCGGCTTGAAAATCGCGCAGTAGTCCGGATGAATCTGTGGCGGGACGGCGAACGGTTTGGCGACCGCCTTTTCCGCCTTGGCGATCAGGTCCTTTTTTTCTTTCTCCGAATCCGGAATGGCAAGGGAATAGTCGATCTTGTCCGCGGGGAGGGTGGCCCAGACGTATCGGGGGCGGTATCCGATCAGGGGGAATACGGAAGGCGCATCCTTGAAAACCAGTTTCGGCAGGACCCGTTCGCTGTAGAGCGGGGGAAGTTTTTCCGCTTCCGCGCGGGGAATGGTGAGAGTCAGCGGGACGTTCATTTTTTCGCGGGGGGCGAGTAAAAGCGTCTTTTTCGTCCAGTCGGTCTTGAAATGCTTCAGTCCTTCGGTGTCGAGAGTGAATTCGAGCTTCTGCGGAACGGCTTCGCGGTTCAATACTTCCAGCGTGTATTTCCACGAGATGGAGTCCTTGTCCGAGTGCAGGGTTGCCGCCGTTTCGTCAAAGGTCAGATCCGCTTTCCGGCGGATCAGTTCGACGGCGGCGAGTTCGACTTCGCGGTCGGGCGGTTCACCGGGGACCCGTTTGTATTTCTTGAGCAGCGTCAGTTCGAGCTTATGCCCGTCCATGACCGGATTTCCGAACCACCAGCCGTCGTCGTCCATGCGCAGATCGAAACGCTGGTCGATGAATTTGTTTTCCGGCAGGGCCGTCTTGGAATACCAGTTGCGGAGCTGGTCTGTTGCGGGATAATTGGTGAGGCGCGCGGCCAGTCCGGCGACTCCTTTCCGGTTGCAGAAAAGGACGCGGATTTCATCGAAGTCATTGGGAACCACCCCCAGCTTGTCAAGATCGAAAACAATCCGGCTGTTCTCTTTGTCCGAGGGAACTTGCCACAGACGGTTTCCGTTTTTCATCTTTTCGAGTCCAAAAGGACTCAGGTCGAGACGAACAATCGCGGGTTTCTTCTCCTGGGGCAGGGGCTCCGCCGCGGACAGTGCGATTACAGCGCTCAAAGCGGGCAGCAGAATTTTCTTCATGAAACTCTCCATTTTCATTATTCTTTCCTCAGGGATGGGTGTTTCCCCAGGGAGGCAGCGTCCAGTTCGTCTGGTAGAAATACTTCAGGTTTCCGCTCAATGTATTGATGTTGGTTCCGGTCGGATAAGGCGTCTGAACGAATTCCACATGTCCATCCATCCAGTTGGTATTGAATCCCTTCAGATGCCGGATGACGAAATATTGACCCCATTCATTGAAGTACGGACTGGTCGAGTCCGCCATCAGGATTGTTCTTGAAGGTTCTTTCACCTGACTTATTTTGATGCCGGTTTCATTTTCCGGCACGATCAAAAAGTCGGACGCGGAATAAGATGTATAGAAAAGAGTGCCCCATGTCCCGGTGATGTAGCTATATCGTTTTTTTAGGTCCTCGAAGTTTTCTGAAGGACAATGGATTGCGCTGTTTTTCAGGTTCGTGATCTTCAGATACTTTGCTATTTCGGAGAATCCGATGAGAGTAGTTCCGGAACTGGTGTAACGCAACTTAGGAAAGGTGTCCTTGTAGTCGCTCAGATAGGAGAATGTCGCCAGAGAAAGTTGTTTGAGGTTGCCTTCGCAGTTGATGGACCGCGCTTTCTCCCTTGCCTTGTTCAGCGCCGGCAGAAGCATTCCCGCCAGAATTGCGATGATCGCAATCACGACGAGGAGTTCTATTAATGTGAATTTCCGGCAGGAGGAAGGGACAGGATCGGGGGGTAAATTGATCCGCGGCCGGGAAGTTGAATTTTTGATTATCATGTTCATCACCTTCGCTTTCCTGTTTTAAAGAACGGTTCTGAGAATTCCGTAATTGTCCTTGTATGTGGCTTTCAATGTGCCGTAAGCTTCCTTGATTTTGAAGAAAGCGGCCAGCTCAATGACAGAACTGCTTCCGATGGCTCCCACATGGGTGTCCAGATAGAGGATGTTGCCCCGTCCGTAGTGATGAAGGGAATAGACGCCGTAGGTTCCAATATAGATGTTCGTCGCCTGCGACATATTGTTGTTTCCGATGGCATTGTCCCGCGAATCCGAAACACAGGGAAACGAAGAGAGATTCTTCAGTTTTGCGACATCAATGAAGGAACCGGTCCCATTGACGCTGAAATATCCGGTATCCATTTTTGCCATTACATAGGTATTCGACATCATTGCTTCCTGTCCGTAACACTGATAGCGGTTGATTCCCGTGGCCTTTGCTTCCGTCGTCGCGTCAGGATAGACCGTCGGGCAGATCGTGGAGAGTCTCTTCAGTCCTTCAAACTTTTTCAGGTTCTCCCACCATACATAAGTACCGTCAACAGAGGCTCGGGAAATATTGAAAGGCCAGTATTTATAGTCCGCCATATAAAGAGCGTGAACCGTGCCGACCTGTTTGAGGTTGTTTACGCATTGAAGCGCTTTGGCTCTCTCTCTTGCCTTGTTCAACGCGGGCAGCAGCATCCCCGCGAGAATCGCGATGATCGCAACAACGACGAGCAGTTCTATCAATGTAAACGACCTTGCTTGGAATGTTTCTTTTCGGAAGTATCCGGGAGTTGACGGACTCCTTCTGGATTTCCGTATCGCGGCCAACGCGTTTTCCATGGACGTTCTCTTCCTTTCGGAGAAGGTCATTTTTTCACCTCATCTATTGAATTTGATTTTCTGACTGAATTGCGTTCAACAAGACGGACCGGTATGATGAACGTTCCTTCTTCGGTTCCATCCTGAATGGCTTGAGCTACTTTTCCGGCAAATTCCGGAATATCGAAGCAAAAGGAGGATATATGAAAAAGTTCAGCCCACGGAGTGTTGTAAGAGCCGATGAGGCACAGGTCCTCTGGAACCCGGATGCCTTTGAGTCGTGCACTTTCCAGAATGCGGACCGACAGATGATCGGTTGCCGTGATGATCGCTTCCGGGCGTTCGGGGCCGGTCAGAAGCGCCTGGATTCCTTCCGGATTGTCGCTTGTGTTCCGCGCCATGATGTAAGGGGCAAGGCCTTCTTCGATCATGGCATTTACATACAAATCCCGGAACCGCTGGTTCTGGGGCCCAAGGATATAATCGCTGTCGCAACACATTCCAAGATACGCGATCCGCCTGCATCCTGCCAGTTTCAGACGCTCGATCCGCAACCGGAATGAGGCTGTGACGTCGATCATCACCTGACATCCCGGATAATGCCTCGGACGGGAGCCGTTGCCGAAGACCCGGACGATTTTCTTGAATGTGGAACGGTTTTTCTCCAGAAATTCGATGATGTCCGGAAACTTTTCAAGTTCGGTCTGCATCACGATCAGGGTTTCCACTCCATTCTTTGCCATTTCCATGACGCTCGGGAGAAATGATTCCCTGTAATGCGAATCGAGTGAAGTCATCCGGCAGAGATATCCCTGCTCCTGAAGGTTGGCGACGATCTGGTTCCGGACAATGTTGAACAGGTGTTCCTCTTCCTGCATCAGGATTCCCGCAACCCGGGTTCCGGCCGGAATGGTGCTCTGCTCGAACCCGTTGAAGTAAGTGCCGTGCCCCGGGATTTTCACCAGAATATTTTTTTCGACCAGTTCGGAACAGGCCGCCCGTACGGTGACATGATTTACATTGAGAAGGCGGCCGATCTCTTTCTCCGGGAGAAGACGTTCCCCTTTGGAAATCCCGTCGTCGATGATCATCCGGACGATTTTCTCGCGGACTTCATCGCGGAGCAGCCCTTTCGTTTTCAAATTGAGTGTCGGCATGGAATTATGTTCCTCTCTGGTTTCTATTATACAGCAAATATACTTTATTGTCAAGATGGCCTTTGAATTTTTTTTGAAAATATATTTCAGGTATACTTTACGCACGAAATGTTTTTTTGGAACAATGTCTTTAGTAAGATTGCTATCTTGCAGACGATAAAAAAAAGACGGAGTCCCGCAACCGGGATTCCGTCTTTTGCCTGGGCTTTGTTTTCGGTCAGATTTCTTCGAGTCTCACGTCATCGAACCATGCCGTGCCGGAAGCGTTCAAAATGCGGAGGCACAGATAGGAGTTTACCTTTTTGTTTGTGTTGACGCCTGTTTTGATTTCATAGCTCTGGAACGTCCAGTCCATGGTTCCCGTCAGGTAGTTGTGAGCCGGGAACCAGCGGTTCGCATCGTCCCAGATATTGGCGCAGACGCCTCCGCCCGCCTTGAGCGGTTTTACATCCTGAAGCCTGACGTAAAATGAAAGACGGTATTTCGTGTCCGGTTTCAGACCGGGCAGGTATTGCGTGACATTGATGCCTTTATCCGTCTGAAGCATCATGCCGTATGGAGCGCTGACGAATACCGTGGAATCCAAAGCACATTTATTTTCCGCATTCGGCTTTTCGCCGATCCATCCTCCGACCCACTGCGAGCCTTTCCAGATTCCGAAATGGCGGGCTGAACGCGTTGGGATCATGGAGAAATCGCCGTTGACCAGAATCGATTTGTCCTGCTTCGTGGTCAGCGAACCGTAGTTTTCCAGATCGTGGAAACCTCGGGCGAAAGGACTCCAGATGTAAAGAGTCTCATAATCGGCTCCGGTTTTCAGAACCCGGCTCCGGGTGAAGTTTGCCGGGAATTCTTCTTTCATGTCCGGAAGATTTTTCAGGGGAATTGCGATGTCGGCGGTCCATGAATCGTTTTTCTTTTCCACCTTCACCGCCGCACCGGAATTCCAGCCGAAATCCTGCTGTCCGTTCGCGCCCAGTTTGACGATTTTCTGGTCGGAGAGCGAACCTTCCGAATTGATCATCAGCTGATAATAGGTTTTGCGGTCGCCCGATGGATTGAGGAAGACTTCCACGGAGTTGTCCTTCCAGATTTCCGTATCGTCCATCTTCCGTTTGATTGCCGCAATATCGGCCATTTTCGGTTCTTCGCAGACGAAACGGATATGGAGGTCCGCCGAAGTTTTCCAGATTTGAACCCCGGTTTTGACGGTCTGCTTGAGTTCGGATTTGCTTTCTTTCCGGAACGGGAGCAGATACAGTTCCCGTCCGGGGGCGTCGGACACGGGAAATTTCAAACCGGTGACAGCCGAGCTCATTTTACGGTAATTCTTCGAGGCTTCGAGCAGCGGTTCATAGAATTCTTTCCGGATCAGAGCGACCCGCTTCGCTTCCAGCGAATCTTTTCCGGCCAGTTCTGCCGCCTTTTTCAGTTCGGTGTCCATCGCGGCGAGAGCCTCGGCGGAGTAGATTTTATTCCAGAGATCGTAGTCGGACGGCGGGGCTCCGACCGGTCCCAGCGGGGTATCGACCGTGCGCCCGGCGATCTTTCCGACCCAGTTGTCTTCCAACTGTTCGTAGAACCTCTTCATGACGGGCGCCGCTTTCCCGAACATCAGACGGTAATGCTCGTCCAGCAGACCGTTCACATCTGCCTTGTTGTCCCATGCGACCTTGGCGAAGATATAATAGTTGAGATAGTTATACAGGAAGCGGTCGCTTTCCGATTCCGCGAACGCTCCGAAAATCCACGGTGCGAGTTCCTTGTAATACTCTCCGTAGGCGCGCGGGCTCATCTGCGGGACGCCCGGCATGGTGAGCGTGGACCCTTTGTTGACATAGTTCCATATCCAGACCTTGTGTCCGAGCTTCTTTGTCCACGCCTTGATCTCGGCGTTGTCCAGCTCTTTCTGGGCGGGGTTGCCCTTGGACCATGGGCCTGTTTCCGCAACCATGACCAGAAGGTTGTCCGGGATGTCGACGGCCGGAACCCGTCGGTAGGGACGGTAGGCCATCATGGTGACATAGCCGGGAATGCCTTCTTTTTTGAGGCGGTTCGCAATGGAGACGGTGTTGCCCCAGATCAGTTCCGTCGCGTAGTGCGGATCGTCCTTTTTGTAGGCGGACTGGCACTTTTCGCATTTGCATCCGGTGAAGGAATCCTGCGGCATGATGTCTACATAAACGCCTTTGCTTGTATTGGGCCCCCAGCGATATCCCTTCACATTCCGGCCCGTTGCGGGAATTCCGCGGACATCGGCTTTTTCTCCCTTCAGGTAGGAACGGACGTCCTGATACATTTCTTCCACGACTCCGCTGGTGTAGCAGAGCTGTCCGCCGTGCTGGACGGACGGATCGTTGCTTCGTTTTCCATTGCTCTGGAGGGCAAAATATTCGGGATGCGTCTTGCCGAAGCGCTGGATGTATTGGAAGGAGTTGGTCCCGTGACAGCAGGGAATATATTCCGTTTCAAGACGCAGACGGTAGTTGTTCAGCGTTTTGGCCGGGTTGATGGTGGCGTGACGGTTTTCCCCTTCGAAGTATTCTCCGTCCCAGAAGGTGGAGACTTTGCGCTGGGTGAAGTCCGGACGTTCAAAAATATCCATTTTGGGAATGACTAGCTGGTCTTTTTTGGGTATGATGGTTCCGAGATCACCCGGGAAATACATCCGGACGCCCGCAACCCTTTCCAGAAAATCGTAGACCCCGAACAGGGTTCCGCGTTCATAGAGCTGGCTCCAGACGCCGCCTTTCTGAATCGCATGTTCCGGCTTTTCCTTCGGATCGTCAAGTCCCGCAATGTAGATTTGCGGGCCGTCCGCGCGGATGAGAAAGGAATCCCGCACCAGCTTTGCCGTGTCGAGTTTTGCGTCTTTGCTCCAGTCATTGACTCCAAGAATGAAAGAAACTTTGTTCTTCGAAACCTGATTCACGACAGGAATTTCTTTTCCGAAAATCCGGGAAAGAAACGATTGAAGTTCCTTCGCCGCGAAACGGGTGGTTTCCGGGGCATTGGACGCAAGCACGATCTCCGTGTTGGAAGCCGTGGCGACGGCGGCGTTCTTTTTCCCGATCCGGATGATCCGTTCCGGCTGTTCGGCGGCTCCCGGCGGGAGGGCAAGACACGCGAGGCATGAAACGCAGAGAAGGGAGACAAAAAATTTGCTCATGATGAATTTCCTCAATGAATTATGTTTGATTTTATTCGGCGTAGACCAGTTTTATGGTAGTTCCATAGCATTCTTTCATGGGGAAGGTCCCCGAATGGCCGTCGAACCAGAGGGTTCCCGCGGTTCCGTTGTGCCGGAAATGAATGTCTGCGTTCCCTTTGTTTGCCGGATTAAACGGCCATGTGTTGGCGGAAACCATGGTATAGACGAATGCTTTGCCGCTCCGCAAGTCCTCGGTATCCATTCCATAAATCAGTTTTGACGGCTGTTTGATCAAGTTGATCTTTTCCATTGGGTGCGGAGGTGCTTCGGTCAGGTTGTTGCGTGCATAATAACTGAACCCGTGGCTGCCGGTAACGTCTCCGTTGCCTGGAATATAATTTTGATAACGGTAAGCATCCGCAGGGCACATCCACAATTTTCTTTTGGATATGTCTCGATATTTGTACTTTACTGGGTCGACCCCTGTATAGGGAGCCAGCTCATAGTATATTTTACCATGCAACGTTCCGCCGGGGAACCAATCCTTGTTGTCCATTGTGTAGGAGAGCATCGCCTGTCCGATCTGCTTGAGGCTGCCGACGCAGGAGATCGCTTGCGCCTTGTCTCTCGCCTTGCTCAGCGCAGGCAGCAGCATGCCCGCCAGAATGGCGATGATCGAAATTACGACAAGCAGTTCTATCAATGTGAATCTTGTTTTCTGTTTGTTCGAGTGCGGCATCATGTTTTTGTCCTCCCCTATTCTATTTCTATTATGAATACTGAATTTTACACTTGAATCTGTCATATGGTTTCTCCGAATTGGAATTCCATGGGAATTTTGTAGGTGTCGAGACGGCCCGGCGGAGCGATGACCAACCGTGCCGCCAGTTCGCCGATCATCTCGGGCTTGACGTGAATGGAGGTCAGGCGTGGAGAATATTCCGTGGCCTGGCGGCATCCGTAAAAACCGAGGAGACCGGCAAACTCAGGAATTTTGAGTCCGGCTTCGTTCATGCGGAGAAGGATGGCCCGGGCTTCCTGATCGGAAGGGGCAAAGATCGCGGTGCGGCGTTTGCCGAAGGAATGGACGGCGGCGATCAGTTCTGTCTGCATCCGGGTGGAGGAGATTCTGTCGAAGTCCCGAACCAGACGGAATGGATGGGCGGCGGCAACCTCATCGTAAAACTGCATCTGGAGACGGTCGCGGTAGGTGTTGTAACCGGATTCGCACCCGACGAAACATTCATAACCAAGGCGTAGAAGCGTGGGCATCATGGAGCGGTAGGCGGGGAGAATGTCACAGGCGACGGAATTGATCGGGAGCGTGGAATCCCGGTCGGTGACCACGACGGGAAGTCGGGTTTCCGCCACGATTTCCGCCAGCGCTTCGTCCGGAATCCGGCTGTCGGCCACAAATCCGACCAGGGCGGGCGCCATGGCGGCGGCTTCGGCGACCAGCCGGGAGAAATCGGTCTGGCTGATCCGGATGAGTTCCGCGGCGGACGGCGAAAAAAACACGCCCAGCCCGGAGGCAGTGGCCTCATGGAAAACGCCGCTCATCAGTTCATTGTAATACTCCTCCATGCCGCGAATGGAAAAATGCCGGAAAAGCACTCCCAGCGATTTGACCATGCAATTCTTGACTTCGAATTTCCGCGAGACCGAATAGTTCTGTCCCTTATGCCGGACGATGACCCCTTTGCGGGCAAGAAATTCAAGGGCGTGAATCGCGGTGATGTGACTGACCTCATGAACCCGGTGAAGTTCCCGGATGGACGGCACGGGCATTCCGGAGGCGAGACGTCCGGTATTGATGTCGGCCAGAATGGCATCGGCAATTTTACGGTATAGCGGCGTTTTATTCATGGCATCACCTGTTAACGATGTGTTTCGTGTCCTAATTATATCTGAATTACCGGAGAAAACAAATATGAGAACCGCATTTCAGCGGCTTTTTTCAGAAAAATACATATACCACTGGATTGACCTGTTTAATAAAAATATTTATCAGGTGATATGTTTTTTGCTGATTCGGGATTTGCGGATGTCGGGGATTGGCTATCCGGTGTTCCGGGAGGGATGCTCCACCGTTCCCGAAGTTGTATTCAGGCTGTTCTTCCGGTGAGATGCGATGGTTCTCCCTTTTCTGCAAATCGCGGATCCGTATCTGTCGGATGAGAGATTAATTTATGGTAAGATTGGTTAATTCCGATTGGATTTTCAATTTTCCAGAGCTATAGTTTTTCAACAGGTTCCATTTGGCCGTATTGAAACCCGGAGGGAAATTCCAATGAAAAAAAGAATCGCCGCCTTGTTGCTGATCGCGATGTTCGCCGTTTGTCTGGCGGACTCGGACACCCCGATAACCATCAAGACGCTTGACGGGCAGGTTTATGAGAATGCGGTCGTCGAAGGCGTTCATCCTGGGGGAATCGACATAGGTTTTGTCAATTCCCATGGAGACTATGTTCTCAAGGGGTTGAGTTTCAAGGTCCTGCCGGACAATATCCAGAAGCAATATGGATACAATCCGACGGAGACCGACCGGTTCGACGCCCAGGTGAAGGCGCATGCTCAGGATGATCCCAATAAAGTCGTGGAAGCGGAGAAAACTCGTCTGGAGCGCATCACAAAGGAGATCAAGGAGAAATTTGCCGGACAGAACATCAAGATCAAGCCGGAAGATCTTCGTTTCGCCATTTATGCCAAACGTCTTTCCGTGATCCTGAATCCGGTCTCTTCCAGTCTGACGGGGTGTGTGGCGAAAATCGTCGAAGTGGAGTCCGGAGCCCCGATTACCGCACAGCTCATCCAGATTGATGCCGCCGCCCTGCCGTCCGGGGCAAACTGGAGCGGGTTCATCTATCCGACCGGTTTGAAGACGCGTTATCAGGGCAATGAAATCCCTGTTTACGCCGACAGCCTTGACCGTGCCGTTTTGCTGTCCAACCATTACCTCGACATCTACTGTGAATATGCCGCCGAGGGAGGTGCTCAGCAGCAAACGGACAATGCGAACGCGGCTCCGCCTGATCAGGATATGTCCCAGCAGGCCTCCTCCCAGCAGCAGAACAATCCTCCTCAGGATCAGTCTTATGCTCAGCAACCGCAGCAACAGCAGGATCAGCAACAGCAACAACAGACGCAACAGCAACAGCCGCAAGATCAGCAGTATCAGCCGCAACAGCAGTACGCTTACAACAATGGCGGCGGCAATTATTACCCTGATTACGGCGGCTATTATCCTGGCTATTCTTATGCTTATGGTCCCGGGTTCATCGGCGGAGGCTGCTATTATATAGGAAATTATCAGCCGGTCAACTGGTGGAATCATCGCCATTATCCCAACAACAATTGGCCGCGCCGTTATTATAATCCCGATAACCGCAACCGTCCCTATCCGAATAATAACCGTCCCTACCAGGGAGGCGGCAACCGTCCTTATCCAAATTACAACCGGTCCGAAGGCAGTCGCACCCAGTGGGGCTACAATTCTTCCGGTAATTATGGCGGACGGTCATATAACCAGTATCAGGGAATGATGCAGACGCCGACCCATAATATTCAGCAATCAGGGAACTTCCGCCGGGCGGAACCGCGTCGCGACAGCGGCGAAATGCGCAAGAACGAAGGCGGTGAAGTGCGCCGGAGTGACGGCGGCGGTCACAGCGGCTATCGCCGTTGAATTTCAGGTTTCAGGGGGGAGCTGCCCGCTCCCCTTATTTCCATATTTTTCCATGGAAGATGAAAAAAATCAAAATTTTTTCAAAAAAAAAGTATTTTCATGGAGAATTTTGGAAAAAGGCATGTCTATATGGTTGACAATTTTGTGTTTTTGGTGTATACTTATAGGAAAGTATAAAAAATGGCTGAATTTTTCAGGGAGGTGTTGTTTATGAAGAAGTTGTTTATTGCATTGTTCTTGAGTATGGGAATGTTGAGCAGTTTCGCAGCATTCCAGTATGAGGTTATCAAAAGTCCCACCGCTGGACAGTGGAGCGACGGCGGGGCCGGCAACGGGGTTTACGGATACGCGTTCTACATCCGCGTGACGGAAGGAACCGGCACGATCTACCTGGTGGACAAGATCAACAATCTGTATTCGATGAGCGGAAACAAAGAACTGCTTTCCCTGAATGCGGATATGAATCATTACGGTTATGTTGATCTCAGCACCGGGGCTTCTTATGCGGCTTCCGGTGACACGATCACAACGTATTCGAAGCAGATGAACGAGTATAACCAGGTGGTTACACAGACCGGTTACGATCTGGGGACTTTCAGTGCCGGAGATGAAATCGGCATCTGGCTGACGGTGAAAGGCACTACGGGTGCGTCGGTTCTTGACAAGTCCAACTCCATCAATTCCAGCAATATGAACTACCGCAATGCTTATGTGGGCACTGATGCTCTTGGGAACAGCCTGTTCCAATTGGATTTCAACAAAGGCGGATCGGTGTTCTTCGGCATTGCCGGTGTTGCTTCCACCGGGCCTTCCGGCCAGCCTCTTCCGGGGATCCTCGCCACCCTGTTTATCGGCGGTTTGATGGCCTTGGGATTGCGCCGCAAGAAAGCCGCGTCCTGCTGATCCAGCTCCTGTAAAGAGTGCCGTCGGAAACGTTTAGAAACGATTCCGGCGGCTTTTTCCTTTATACAGCGTGTAATTCAGTTTTTTCGGATGCGAGGCAAGAAAGGTTCCGGTCATACCGGTTGACCATAGTAAGGAAAAAGAGGGGGGATATTTTATAAGCCCCTGTTCCGTAAAAACATAGGAGGAGAACGATGAGCAATGTATTGATTCAATCCGTTCACGCCATGGAAATCCTCGACTCCCGCGGGAACCCGACTGTCCGGGTGTTCTGCTCTCTGGACAACGGCATCATGACCTCCGCGTCTGTTCCGTCCGGTGCATCCACCGGGGAACACGAAGCCATCGAATTGAGGGACGGCGATCCGAAACGTTATTCCGGAAAAGGCGTTTTGAAAGCGGTTTCCAACGTGAATGGAATCATCGCTCCGAAACTCATCGGCATGGACCCGGTCCGCCAGATGGAGATTGACCGTCTGATGATCGATCTGGACGGTACGGAAAACAAAGGCCGTCTCGGTGCGAATGCGATTCTGGGCGTTTCCATGGCGGTCGCGAAAGCGGCGGCACAAGCCGTGGGATTGCCCCTGTATGCTTATCTGGGCGGGGCGGGCGCATGCCGTCTGCCGGTGCCGATGATGAACATTCTCAATGGCGGGAAACACGCCGACAACAGTGTTGATTTTCAGGAGTTTATGGTGATGCCGGTGGGGGCTCCGAGCTTTTCGGAAGCGCTTCGCTGGGGAGCCGAGACGTTTCATGCTCTTCGGAAAATCCTGTCCGCAAAAAAATACGCGACCGGTGTGGGGGACGAGGGCGGTTTTGCTCCGAATCTGAAGAGCGACGATGAAGCCTGCGAACGGATTGTCGAGGCGATTGAAGCGGCCGGATACCAGCCCGGCAAGGATATTGCGATCGCCCTGGATCCAGCTTCCAGTTCGTTTTTTGAGAACAACGCTTACCGTCTGGAGAAATCCGGTGGCGGCTCCAGAACCACTGCCGAGATGATCGAGCTTTACCGGAAATGGAGCGAAAAATATCCGATCGTTTCTCTGGAAGACGGACTCTCCGAAAACGACTGGGAGGGGTTCCGCATGCTGACCTCCGTGCTGGGGGATAAACTCCAGATTGTCGGCGACGACCTTTTCGTGACCAACATTCAGTTTGTCCGGCGCGGCATCCGCGAGGAATCCGGCAATGCCGTCCTGATCAAGCTGAATCAGATCGGCACCGTCACCGAGACCATCGAAACCATTGCCCTCTGCCGGAAGGCCGGGTGGGGATACGTCATTTCCCACCGGAGCGGCGAAACGGAAGACTCCTTCATCGCCGATTTTGCCGTGGCGATGGGCGGCGGTCAGATCAAAACCGGCTCCGCCTGCCGCAGCGAGCGGATTGCCAAATACAACCGTCTGCTGGAAATCGAAGCCGAGCTGGGACGTTCCGCCGAATTTGAAAATCCGTTCAGGGGACGGTAATCCTCTTTTTGCCTTCAGACAAAGAAAAACCTCCATTGGAAAATGATTCCCGCGGAGGTTTTTTTGTTTGTTCCTTCAGGGCAAAATAACCACCAGCTCGGCTGTGGAGGATAAAAAAACTTCAGATACAGCGTAATGGATAATGGCGGTCCTTCCATAAGCAGAAGAGAGCTCTTTGAATTTTGAGGGATTATATAGCTGACTGATCGTCCGTCGGGCGTATCTCCACATAGCGCAGGCAGAAATACATTCCAGCGCTGACTTCCAAAGGCCTCAGGATATCATCCCTTTTTTGAGAAAAGACAGCAAAATCCCCAAGAGTCGGTCAAAAAATGCGGCCAACCGGGAAATCCCCCGGGAGAGGAGGGAAAACCCGGACGCCAGCCCCAACAAAGGAGTGCGAAAGCCCTTTGACAGTTTGCAGCTGAATGCTGAGGGGGCAAAAGAAGCAAAAAATCATTTTTTTTTGTTGTCCTATATTGACACCGCTTGTTGTCCTATCTATAATATGAAAAAGAAGGAGAATATAGGACAATGACGGACAGCAGACAGGATTTCATCTACCGGAAACTCAGTGCCATGATCTTTTCCGGTCAGTTGGCGCCGGGGGACCGTCTGCCGAATGAACCGGAGCTCAGCCGGAAATTCGGAGTTGCCCGGGTGACGCTTCGTTCCGCGCTCAAGCGTCTGGAAACGGAAGGGATTGTATCGCGCTCCCGGGCAGGGGGGACTGTCGTGCGGCCGGAAAAATCAGCCGCGCCGAAAGTATTGCTTGTCAGCCAGTTGAACTCGGCATGTCCCATGGAAGCGCCGATTCCGTATCTCAATCCCGGCATTGAACGAAGATGCCGCGAACTTGGCTGGGAGATCGAGTATCTGCCGCCTGAGTTTATTCCGGAAACGCTTCCGGTCGAACGCGGATTTTTCGGCATTATTCTCACCGGGCATAACTATAACGGGAATGAACCATGGCTTCGGATCATCCGGAAAAGCGGACTTCCCGCGGTCTGCGCCCACGGTTTCCACAGCGACCCGACCATAACGAAACTTGCCACGGTCGTGGTTGATATTCAGAATGCCTGGCGCGACGGATTGCGGCATCTGATCCGTTTCGGACATCGCCGCATTGCTCTGCTCCTGCGAAATGACCAACTGGTGTTTCAGCGAATGGGGCAGACTCCGGACTCCATGCGGCGGATGCTGGAGGAAGAAGGCGCCTGTGCCGATCCGGCACTCATTTTCCATCCGGACGATTGCGGCTTCGGCGATGTTGTCGATCAAATATTCCGCATGTCCGATCCGCCTACCGCGATCTATTGCTATTCGGATTTCTTCGCGGTGGAGGTTTATGCGGCGTTGCGGGAACGGAAGATACGGATTCCCGATGACATCGCCGTCATGGGGTTCTGCGGATTTCCCGGCTCCGCCCTGATGCGGCCGCCGCTCTCGACGGTCGACTTCAAATATGAGTGCATCGGCGCCATTGCGGTCGATCTGCTGGCACGTCGCGACGAATGGGAAAACGACCCCGTGAAGCCGGTGGTCCGTGCTCCTTATGACATTCTCCCGCGTGCAAGTACGGACAAATTCCTCCTCAACTTGAAAGGAGACAAAAAATGAGAAGGGTTTCATTTACATGGGGCATGGGGGCGAAACCGTGCGTTTTCCCGGCTATTCAGACGGGATGCGAAAAGAACGTTGTCAGCCGGGGCATTCCCGGAGGGGGTGTTTCCAGATTCACGCTTATAGAACTCCTGGTCGTGGTTGCCATTATTGCCATCATTGCGGGATTGCTGCTGCCCGCGCTGCAGAAGGCGCGCGACACGGCGAAAAGGACTCAGTGCCTCATGAATCTGAAAGCGTTTTCCGGAGCCTTCAACCTGTATGCCGAAGATTACGGGGACCGCATGATTCCTTACGACTGCTGGGCGTTTAATCCAGACGGCAGTTCTTCGAACATCAAATGGTATGATCCTGCCGGCGGCGGCAATCCGCTGGTCCGCTACATGGGAGTCAAGAGCAACACTTACCTTGGAGCGGTCACCAAGACCCTCCGGTATCCTCTCTCATGCCCGAGCCGGGTCTTCGGCGAATATCCCACGGATGTTTCCTATGCGGCCAGCTACGGCTACAGCGTCTTTTTCTATGCCCTTGTTTCCAATGCGGGACGCAAACGGGTCTGGTTCAAGATGCCTTCACGCACGGCATTCATCGGCGAATCCTTTCTTCCCTATTGGGGTTCAGGCTCGTTGAACTCCGGCGTGAATATCGATACACTGAACGCCACCCATTCCAACAAGGCCAACATCGCCTTCTGCGACGGACATGTGGAGACGCTCCGTTACAGTCAGGTGCCGAATGGCCCCTACGCACGGGTTCCGAACGGAAAGATTCCCTCCCAGCATATCTTCTGGGTGCCTTTCGAAGGAGATCCGGGCAATCCTCTGCGATATTTCAACTGAATCCAACAGGAATACAGAATCAGGAAAGAAACATGAAATACATTTTACTGGGAATTCTGGCGGCGTTCCAGGTGCTGTCCGCCGATACGGTCGTGAAAAGTTTTGAGAAACAGATGCCTTGCAGTTTCGACAGCGCAAAGGATCCGAAAGGAGTTTTCATTACCCAGGCCTTCTACGTTTTCGGCAAGGAGGCTCAGACGATGCGAGGCAGACAGCTCCGTCTGGAAATGAAGGTCAAGCACATATCCGGACCGGCGGAACTGACCGCTGTTTTCCGCTGTTCGACCAATCCGGGAAATCAGTTGAAGGCTGCCCGGAGTTTTCCTGTCCGGGTGAACCAAATGAATGAATGGGAATCCGTTTCCATTGTATTCACCGTGCCGGAACTGGAGAATATCGCCCATTTCAATTTTCAGATTGGCTTCCGGCAGAACGGAGATGTGCATAACTTCTGGATGATCGATAGCCTGAAATTCGTTCTGCCCGAGCGACAGGAGAAAGCCCTGATCGTTCCCGGGGCTTCTCTCGGGGCTGTCGTGCTGGAAGACAGGGAACCGCTCAAGCTGGTTGAAAACGGTGAACTCAAATTCAAGATCATCCTGTCCGGAAAACCCGATACGGTCGCAATGGCGGCCGCTCAGGAGCTGGCGGAACATTTCCGTCTTGCCACCGGGAAAAAGCCGGAGATGGTCTCAGATGGCACTTGGAACGGTCCTGCGATTCATATCGGAGACACTGCCGCGGCACGCAAATACGGCGTTCAGCCGGAAAGGCTTGCTCCGGAAACCATCCTTCTTGCCCGTGCCGGAAATGACATCATTCTCTCCGGAGGCGACCGGCCGGATTTACCCGCCGGACAAGTGATCTCCCGTTCCGGTGTTGCGGTTGGAACACTTTACGCGGTATATGAATTTCTGGAAAAACAGCTCGGCGTCCGCTGGTATTGGCCGGGCAAGCTCGGCACCGTAGTTCCGGAAATACGGAACCTGAGCGTAGAAAAGTTGTTTTCCACCTCGCGCCCCTGCTGTGACACCCGCAAAATTTTCTATGCAATTCCGAAAGATCCGTCACTGACGCCTCAGGAGGTTAATTTCTGGTACCGCCGGAACCGGATCGGCGGTTCCATGGGCGATCCCATCGGCATGCACTCCTTTAATGGCTGGCCGCAAAAATACGCGGCGGCTCATCCCGAATATTTCGCACTCCAGGCGGATGGCCGCCGGAAACTCGGGACGGTTCCCGCGGGCGGACATGTATGCATGAGTTCCCCCGAAGTCTTGAGACTCACGATCGAGGAGAAAACGGCGGTGCTCAACGACCCGAAGAACTATTCCAGTTTTTCCCCTGTCATGCCGGGCGACAGCAACGGGCTTTTCTATTGCCGCTGTCCCGAATGCCAGAAGAAAATCAAACCGGAACGCGGTGAAAGAGGCGCTTACTCCGATGCCGTGTGGGGATTCGTGAACCAGGCCGCCGCCGGAGTTGCCGAAAAAGCGCCGGGCAAGTTCATCAGCTGCTGCGCCTACGGGGAATATTCGGATAAACCTTCCTTTCCGCTTCTCCCGAATGTCGCTGTAACGCTCTGTTACAGTTTTCCGCCGCGCGCCTGTGAGTCTTACCGCACGGGCTGGGCAAAGCTCCTTGACAACTGGAAGACCACCGGCGCGGCGCTCTATGTCTGGGAATACTGGAACGAAAGTCGCTACGGCAGGGGCGTCTACGGAGCGCCGGCCGTCTTTCCCCGCCAGCTCAAGGAACTCTACGCACTCGGAAACGGCAGCATCCGCGGACGTGCGATCGAACTCAGCAACATCGATTCGAGCGGCAACTTGATCAACGGATGGACCGACTGGATGTATGACGTCCTGAATCTGTATGTCGGTATGAAACTCATGTGGGATGCCGACGCCGACGTGGACGGGATTCTGGACGAATATCATACGGACTTTTTCGGTCCCGCCGCGGGAACTGTCCGGGAATTTCATAATGAAATGGAAAAAGCATGGCTCCGCGCGGGCTATGATTCCGGCGGACAGTGGAACTACCAGCGCTGCTGGGACGAACTTTATCCGCCGCCATTTGTCGACCGGATGATGGCTCTGCTTCGCCGGGCGGTTGATGAAACCAAGGGGAAGGAACCTTACGCTTCCCGGACGAAAAAAATACTCGAAGGGTATCTGCCGTTCGAAAAGAATTCCTTCCTGTTCCGTACGCCGAAGACTCGTCTGAATACCCCGCTGCTGAAGACGCCGAAGACAGCGGGACCGCCGGATGCCGAAGCCTGGAAGAAAGCAGCCGTGATCGATAATTTCTGTGACAGCTACAATGTTTATGAGCAGAAAGCGAAAACATCAATGCGCTTCCTGCACGATGGCGTAAATCTCCATGTGAAGATCGAGGCAGCGTTTCCGGAAGAACGGAAGTTCATCCGCTGGGCCGATGAACTCGGGAAACGCGATGCACTGCTCTGGAACGCCGAGAGCGTGGAGTTGTTCTTTGCCGGAAAAAATGGAGAGCTCCGCCAGTTCATTCTGGCGCCGCCGGGGAATCTGGCGGATTTCCGTTATCTTTCCAAAGGAGTCAAGGAGGCAATGGCATGGAATGCCGAAGGCGTGAAATTCATCGCCCGTAAAGAAGGCCCGAATCGTTGGTGCGGAGAACTTGTGATTCCGCTCCGGGAACTGGTTCCGAACTCCGACGGTTCCTATATGGTGAACTTTTACCGGAACCACTATTACGCACCCGCGGAGAAGGAAGAATTCAAATGGGAACAGTCCGGCTGGCTTCCGGTATACGGCGGGTTTCACAATGTCGAAAAGTTCGGACGCATGACCCTCGAAAAATGAGCGGAAAAGTTTGAATTTCTTTTGAGCGTCAGCTTGGAAAATCGAATGCCTGCCGGCATGATTCCGCTCCGCAATTCCTTCTCATCTTCAACCGGCGGCAATAACCTCGAAAAATTCCATGTGAACGGGGATATGTAATATCCGTTATTCCAGTATGAATTTCCGGTAAAACCCGGGATTCTTGCTTCCTGCGACACCTTCTCCAACGGGGGCGAAATAAGTCTGCCCCATATCGGAATCATCGTCAAAGATGACGAGAGACATCCCGAAGAGCATTCCGGGCACGGGAGTGACATTGAGTTTTTTCCAGGGAATGGCAATTTCATAGACCGTTGTTTTCTTCTCTTCGTTGCGCCTGATTGTAAATTCTCCGTCCGCACAAATTTCAGTTGAACCGAAGGAATTGGAACGGTAGAGTTTACCGTCGTTGCCGAGAGCAATTCCGAACTCTGCGTCGTCCGGAGCGAGCGGTTTTGCCGCGCTCGAAAGATGAAATGATCCATTGTTCTCCGGATCGATTCCGATCTGTATGGAATCGCCCCGATAAGTGCTTTCCTTGAATTTGTTGAAGTGAAAGTCGTCGGTGACTTCGATTTTCAGAAGTAGTTTCTCCCGGGTCCAAGAAGCGAATATTTTCGCGCTGAGATCGGACGGACCGCTCCACGGAACCCACGGATCGGAGGGCGGGTATATGTCCGACCGCGACTCCACGCTTCCAATCGGAGAGGCGGGCGCGTCTCCTTGCCTGACCGGGATAAAGGCAGGAATTTTGAACTCCCGCGTCATGACGCTTTTTCTTCCTTCACATGAAACGGCGGTTTTGATGTCGGAACCGGAAACAGGAAATGAACAGATGCCGTAAGAGTCGCGCGGAACAGGAATGCGCCGGGTATATGTCTGTGTTCCGTCCTTGACCTTTACATTGAGAATCATATCTCTGGACATGGAACTGTTCAGGAGTTTCAGACTGCCGGTATTCCGGTCCTTCATGCGGAACATGATGGTGCAGAATTCCGCATGTTCCGGATGGACTTTTTCCATTGCGGAGCAGAGTTCCGCATAGCTGGTTCCCCATATATAAATCGGTGCGGAAGAGAGAGAAATCGTTCCGTCTTTTCCGGGATGGATCGGGTTTCCCATCATGTCGGTTACTGAAAATTTTCCGGGGAGCGTCATGGAATACCCTTTATCCGCCCATACGGCGGCCACGGCACTGCCGTCGTTTTTCCGGAACACCGCGATCCTTGCGACGCGGTCGGGCGTGATCCATTTCGTTTTCAGCACATTTTCAACCACCTGTGCCGCTGCGCTGTAAGCCGCAGCGACGGACTGTATTTTCTGGTTCTGAACCATGTAGAACGAGTAGGGTTCGACTCCTCCGCCCACCGCTCCGATTCCCTGAAAATAGTCGTAGGCGTAAAAGCCGGCCGCGCGTGATGTCACAAGGTCCTTCGCCGTCATTTCCGCCTGAAAAGCGCGCCACGGCGATTCATCCGGATATCGCACGTCAACAGCAATTCCGCATTCTGAGATATAGTAAGGCTGGCCGCAGCCGTATTTCTCCCCGAATTCCTTTGCCAGTTCCGCCGTATGAAAACGTCCGTCAAGGGTTCCCTGATGCGATTTGACGTCGGGACCGTAGTTATAAGGCATCGCCAGATACGGGTCGCATGGAAAGACGTTGAAGTCCTTTCCTATTTTTCTGAACATCTCTTTCACGAAAAACCAGTCGTCGCCCTCTCTTCCCTCACTGGGGCGGATGGCGCCGATTTTCATCTTCGGATCGTGTTTGCGGATTTCCGCCGCCCCTGATTTCACCATGCCGCAAAGGTCGTCAAAGACTTTTCCCCCGACAAGCCATCCCACACCGCGGGCATCCAGCCTGATTCCCTCGGGATAAAGTGCCATATAGTATCCGCTATGTCCAAGATGCCCGTTGTCTTCCGCACCAAGCTCGAACTCGTCAATCATATTTCCACAGCGCTTCATGATCATACCGATCAGTTTTGTCCATGCGGCGTGTTTGGAGGAATCCGGCACCAGATATTTTGCACCTCCGTCCTTTTGGGCCTTTTCAAGTTCCTTTTTGTCGAAATGCCATTGAGGCGCCTCGAAGGGACTCATGATGACTTTATTTTTCAATCCGTATTCACGTCCTTTTTTCAGGGACCATTCAAAGCGGGAAAAGTCGTATACTCCGGGTTCAGGTTCCAGTCCCGAGAGTCCGGCTGTTTTCCATGGAGCGCGCACCTGGTTCCGCTTCACTCCGAGCTTGACGAGGCGTTCATAATTGTTCATCCCGTCATGGTCGATGATTCCGCAGAAAGGTTCGATTCCCGGCGCAATCTTTACCGGCTGATTTAAGACGACATAGTTTGCAGTATGCTCCGAGACTTTTTTACCGTCCTTCATCAATTCCGCAACGATTTTGAACCATCCGAGCCGCTCGGAAGGGATCTCCGGATACAGCGTCTTTTCTCCATCGATATTTTCCTGAGCTTCGGAAACCGTTCCGCCGAGATAGTCCAGCGTCCGATATTTCAGCACGGCGCGGCCTTTTCCGGCAACATGAATTGCTGCCTTTACCGGTTCGCCTTTCAGGTAAATATTCGTCCAGTCGGAGGAATTCATTTTCACGCCCGCCGTCATGTCCGAACCCGGGGTGAATGCCGTTGCTGTGTCTCCCCGTTCGACCTGGACGGCGTCATACCATACACTCCCGACCGGAGAATCCGCAAAGGAAAGCATGATGCTGTATCCCTGTTTCAAGGCATTGGCTTTGAAATGCGGTATGAAAGTGAGGGTGCAGCGTTTCCAGTTCTTCGAGAGAATCTCCTTTTTTGAATACAGACCTTTATTCCCGTCGAAGTAAATCCATCCGGCATTCGGATAGGCAACCAGTGTCAGCGGATATCCGTCCTTCGATGCCTTCGCATAAAATGAAACGGTATATTTTTCTCCCTGCTTGAGATCGGGCGTGTCAAATCCGATGAAATGGTTCATCCAGCGGGCCCCCGCCGGGGTATACTTTTCCGAATATTGGATTCGGTTGTGTGCATCCCAATTCACTCGCACGCTTTTTTTGCCGTGGAATGCCTCTTTGTCATCCCATGCCTTCGGAACAATTCCGACTCCGGAAAAAGTTCCTGTCGTCAGAGAATCGGTTTCAGCCTCCGCCGAGGCATCGCCGCGGAAGAGGTTTTCCGCGGAAAGCGCAAGGCAAAAAAACAGAAGGACTACAGGCGTGAACCGTTTCAACGGCATTTTCATTCCTCTTTCTGAACAATGGAAGGAGAGTTCCACCAGATTGTCGTTGCATGTTTCGTGTGGGCTTGGAAGGCGAATGTTGTTTTTTTCGGTTCCTTGAATTCAAATTCAGCCATGAGCGTTCCCCATTTTCCCGGTTCCGGTTGTTCCTGGACAAATACCTGGTAATCATCCTTGCCCTCACTGTTCTTGAAAACGCGCAGACATCTGAGCAATTCCACTGGAGCATCCGCCTTGTAGTTGATTGTGACAATATATTTTCCTGGCTTCGGAATGTTTACCTCGGCGGAAAGCTGGTTGTTTTTTGTTTTCTCCGTGTCGGATGTTTTTCCGCACAGGGCGCGTCCGCCGTTCATGCCTTTGTCTATGTCGAATTTCAACGTGGTGTACCATGGGCTGTAAAGGGCGGTAATCTTTCCCTTGGCATAGGGGAAGACCTTGAAGTCCGGATTCAGGAAAAGGTTTTCATCCCCGGCGGAGATGCAGAGTGCGAACATGGAACAGAGAAACATCGTGATGCAGATTGATTTCATGGCACACCTTCCTGAAGGAGTTTTTTTCACAAGACCGGGGAAAGATTTTCATGGAACAAACGGGCGGACAAAGGCATCCGGATCATACCCTTTTGTAAATGAAGCGGAGGCATTCGGAGTCATGTTCATATAGGATACGCTTCTGCCGACGACATTTCCGCCAAAGTACAGTACATTGGAGAGGCTCTGAGATGTTGCCGGATAGATTCCGGTCTGTCCGTTGACCCGCAAATCCCGTTTCGTTCCGTGACGGTAAGCCATCATGGTGTATTGCGAGGCTCCGATACTGTCGCGGAGAATGGAATCAGAGATAAAAACAGTCTCCGAAGGTTGTTTTACGGAACCCGTTTTCCTGAACTTGCTTGCATCCGTATTCGTGCTGTCGGCTCTTCCGGAAAAACGCACGTTCGTAACATAATGAGTGAACATATAACTGCCCATGTTGGCACTCCACGTGCCGGAAAATGAGTTGGGTTCTCCGGGACAGCGGAAAGAACTTTTGTAAGTATCCTTTTCCAGATTTCCCTTATGCTTCAAGCCTCCCGAGGACAACTCTGTCAGCTGCATGAACCAATGACCGGGAAACGTTCCCGTACCGACCTCTCCAGGATAAGCTGTGGTCGGCAGTATCCAGTCTCTGTAGGCGTCGCTGTAATACCCTGTGACGATCCCGAATTGTCTCATCTGATTTGTACAGCTCATGGTAGTGGCTTTGACACGGGCAAGATTCAGTGCCGGCAGAAGCATGCCCGCCAGGATGCTGATGATCGCAATGACGACCAGGAGTTCTATTAATGTGAATTTTTCTGAAGCCGGCCGCTGGATCGGTTTCCGGAAGATCCGATAGCGGCAGCATGAGATTTTCTCCTTCATCTTATCGCCTCCTTGTTTTATGATATTCTTCATGAGATAACAACGCGGAACGGGTCCCGTGTTTTGAACATGAAATTGGTCCACCACCGCACTGAATCATGCCTGCAGCATCCTGTCCGCTTCGCAGAAAGCGTTGACCAGCTCCTCGTGGATATTCGCATAGGGAAGACGTCCCTGCATGAGGGGGACCATTGCCGCTTCGTACCCGCCCCGGTTCGCCCTCTCCAGCGTGGCGTTGATCGATGTCTGGTCCGGGGCATAACCGCATGCGCCGTTGCAGAGGCTCATCACCATCGGCATTCCGGAACGGACCTTCGAAAACGTGTCATTCTTGATGGCCTGCATGATCTCGAAAGGAGCCCCGAGAAATTCAAGCGGTCCCATGCGTATCCCCTGAATTTCCGCTTCGACAACCGGGCTTTTGCCGGATTGCAGAAACTCCATCATCTTTTTGACCCCCATGAGGTATACGGCCTTGATCCTGACTTCGTGCGCGGCATCGCTTGCGGAAGGCGAATGGAGGACGCTTTCATACTCCTGTTGAAGCTGTTTCAGGTGTTCCAGCGTGAAATTCACGCGGGTGGAAAACTCGAATATTCCGGAATACGCACGAAGGGTGTCGATCTCCAGCGGCCGGGCGGAGGCAAGACCGTTCCGGATGGCGTTGGCGAAGCGGCCGGCGAATACATCCAGCGCAAGAAGCGATTCATTTTCCCCTTTATGGACACAGCCTGAATTGACATCCCCCTCCGCGCCCTGGAGAAAGATTCCCGTCGATTCCGGGAATTGCCTCATCAGAGAGTGAATCGCAATTGCCGGATAGTCGCCGTGAATGTAACGGCTGGATTGGCAGCAGACGACCGGATGGCACCCGAAATAAGCCATGAAGCCTTTCATTTTCCCGTTGCTGTCGTCAAAGCGCATGACGCGGCATTCCGTGTCCGTCAGTTCCGGCTTTTCGGGTTCCCAGTCTTCGTTCAGGACGTCTTCGAGAGGAGGCGCATCCTTGTCATAGACCCGGTTCAGCCCGATATGACGGCAGGGAACCAGTGCGGAGGAGACGGTAGTTTCTTCCAGTTTTCCGAATGCGTCGATGGCGGCCTGCGCGATTTTATACGGCAGGATTTCCATATAGGGAGCATCGGGGACTCCCCATCCCATGTCCGAATCTACCGTGGCCGGGCCGGAATGGGTGTGGCTTGTGGAAATCAGGATGTCCGTTTTCCCGAGTCCTCCGATGTTCGCCATGATGATCTCGCGGATTTTTGCGCAGGTTTCAGCCTGAAGGGTGCAGAGATCGCAGCCGATCATGACGACTCGTTTTCCATCGAGTTCGAATACTCCGGCACGGGCTTCCAGCTTATCCCGCACCGCGATTGAATAGCGATTCAGAAAGGGGCCGAACCCATACAAACCGACTCCTGACCGGGGCGTAATATCGAATTTGGCAAAACCTGCTTTCATGAGTTACTCCATCTCGTTTCTGTTTTCAGACACCTTTCTGATTGCCGCCGCGATGATGTCGGCGTTTTCAATATAATACATGTTCCAGTGCAGCAATACAATCATCCGGTCGGAAATATGTTCCGTGACCGGACATCCGTTTATGCTGTATTCTTCCGACCGCATGTTGAACAGCAGGTGTTTATAGACGGGGCCATAGTTCATTCCCAGAACGGGCAGCGGGGACTCGGTGGCAATGATTCCTTCCGCGTCCAGGGCGATTTTGATCTTCTCTTTTGAAATTTTTTCCCAGCCCGGCCCTTCGAAAATCAGTCCGAGCGCATAGAAACCCTGCGGAGAGGCCAGACGTCCGGGCGCCTGAACGCGGAATCCCTCTATATCGCGGGTCTGTTCGCGGAAACGGTCTGCGAACGCATTGTAGCGTTGGATTACATCAGGCAGACCTGCGAGCTGATCCAGAAGAATCTGGGCGGAGATGGCGAGCCCGCGGTAATTGTGGCAGACCAGACCCTGCGGCGGAGGCGTTCCCGCCTGTCCCTGTTTGTCGTAGCGGGAATAGCCGATATGTTTTGCGCGGTAGAGACGTTCGGCAAGCTGAGCGTCGTTTGTGAGACAGATTCCGCCTTCACCGCTGCTCAGCGTCTTACTCTGCTGGAAGCTGAACGAACCGATGTCTCCCCATGAACCGACGCCACGGCCGTTCCACTTGCCGCCCTGCATGTGGGCGCAGTCTTCAATGACCGCGATATTGTGTTTTTTCGCGATTTTCATGATTTTGTCGAGGTCGGCCATTCCGCCGTAGAGATGCACGGGGATCACCGCTTTCGTTTTTGGTGTAATGCGGGCTTCGAAGGAACGCGGATCGAGGGCGGCTGTTTCCGGATCGATGTCCGCGAAGACCACCTTTGCACCGACATAGTTTGCCGCCGCCGCGGTAGCGATCCATGTCAGGCCCGGGACGATCACTTCGTCGCCTTTTCCGACCCCGAGCGCTTCCAGCGCACATTCCAGCGTCACGGTCCCGTTTGCCATGAAGATGCCGTATTTCGCTCCGTGATAATCGGCATAGGCTTTCTCAAATTCCTGTTCTTTCCGGCTGTTGAAGGACCACTCGCGGGAAAGATATATTTCCTTGATTTTTTCCGCGGTAGCCTCGCTGACCGGCGGCCATGGGCAGGTTTTAAAAGTTTTTCCCGCGGAAGGTTTTCCACCGTTGATTGCAAGTTTGCTCATTTTTTTCTCCTTACTGATGCTTTCGGGCTTTCTGCCGCCCTTATGTTTTTAGATTACTTGAAATTGTTCCTTTTACAAGTAAATTAGTGTCTGCAACTGTTGATGAAAAGTCTCATTCTGTTGATGAAAAGGAATAAGCCATATTATGCGGAAGGAAGATTTATCCCTCTTGTTATCACGCGACAAGAGAAAAATAGTTTCATCGTTCCATTCGGATTGCAGAGAGATCGGAATTGATGAAAAAGAACTGCGATGGCACAACGAACATTGGAACAGCCATGTCAAACGGGAAGCTTTGCTGGTCCTTTCCGGAAAGACGGTGCAGTCTGTCAATGGACATTACTTCAACGGGGGGCCGAACACTGTTTTCCTGTACGACCATTATGAAAAACATGATGACGGTTATTCTCCCCGTTCCAACGGAATCCATCTGTGGCTTTTCATGCTTCCAAAGCTGTTCATCTGCAATCTGCTTTCCTGCCGGAAGGGGAGTTTCACATTCACTCATCAGTATTTTTTCCGCGATGAAAATACGATCCGGAGAGTGGAGAATATTTGGGATGAAGCGGCGAAAAGCGCATCCCCCGATTTGTGCCTTTCCGAATTGAACGCTTTGCTCAATCTCGTTTTTATCCATTGTTTCCGGGCCTTTTCCAATCCGAAAAGAGAGGTCGGAAATGAGTTCAAAATGCCTCATGCGCATGAAGTTCTTACCATGATAAAAAACTACTTGAAGGAGAATCTGGGGAAAGATTCCGATATCGACAGCCTGGCGCATATCGCCGGATACAGCCGACAGCATCTCATGCGCCTTTTTCAGGAGCACACGGGGTGCCGCATCAAGGAATACATCAATGTCATACGCAGGGAAAAATACGAGCAGATCAAGAATTCCATGCCGGTCAAATCCATTGCGTGGGAACTTGGTTTCTCCTCCAGCGCCGCGTTCGACCACTGGAAAAAATACGCGTTTTCGGAAGAACCGGTACGGAGGGACTCCGCATCTTTACCGGGAAGTCCGAATAAAAACTTTCTCCGCAAAAGAAGATAAGCGTGAGAATCATTTTTGATGGGCCGGATCAGCGGAGTTTGCTGATGCTGTAAATGGCGATGGCCGCGATCATCAGGATGGCGGAAATCAGTCGACGCCGGAAAACGGCCGGGCCGGTTTTCGCTTCGATATGACTGAACCCGCCGTGTGCAAGCAGCACCCCCAATCCGATCGACATCAGTCCCCGGAGGGATTGAATGATGTTGCCGAATACCACGCCGAGCAGTGCGAAACTGCCGAACAATACCAGCATCGCCCCGAACCAGCAGACGGCAAAGGGGAGGGCGGCCAGAAACGCCGGATAGGATTTCCGGATGAAAAAAACTCCTGGCAGGGCGACTACCCCGAGCAGCAGATAACTCAGCGCCGTACTGGTCATGGCGCTGGCGAGCGATGCGTCGCCCGCGATGCAGAAGACAGCCTGTTTTCCGTAAATGTCTGAAAATGAGTAACCAACACAGGTGAGGAGAAGCCAGAGGATGCCTTTCCATCTCAAATTTCCTCCGCTGAAATTCATCATCACCGCCGCGAACATGCAGAGGATGACAGCTCCCCATTGTATCGCGCTGATGGCCGCGCCGAATATCAGCAGGTTGATCAGTGCCAGCACCACCAGCTTGATCCCGAGCAGCGAGGAGGCCCGCGACGCTTCCAGCTCCCGGAGCGTCATGAAGAAACTGGCCTGTCCGACTATATAGAAGACGGCGCACAGAATGACCGGCACCGCATATTCGTGATGGCTGAACAGTCCCGGCGGCGCCACGAACGGCAGCAATGCCGCGGCAAAAGTCCCCATGATGACCTGGGAATAGATCATCAGATGGATCGGATCGGCGTGTTTGACCACAAAATTGCGTGAAAAAATGTAGGAACAGGATTGGAGGAAAGCCGCCGCCAATCCATACAGAATACCGGTTATCATCTTACGATACTTTCTTTTCGGGGACTCCATCCCCTTGCGCTGAAATGTGCTGCCCGTGTCGAGGTGACACATTTCTCCGGCGCGGGTATATCCTGTCAATATAACACCTGTTGCCGCAAAATGCCAGCCTCGGGAAACATTTCCCGGAACTTGGACAGAGGGAAGAATAACGTCAATATGGTTTTTCCGTCTTTGGGGCTCTGGACGGAATCGTCCGGGCTTGATCTGGAAAAAGATGAAAAATTTTCTTTTTTCAAATGTCTAAATAAATTACAAAATTATCATTAATCTTCTTCGAAATTGCGGTTGAATTTTATGAAAGGAAAATTACATTGCTGTAAACATGTCATCCTGAAAACAGCAATATTTTATTGAGAATTCGAAGGAATTTGGGAATATGAAGCGGGGGCTTATCATTCTGTGGTTGATTTTTCTGGCAGTTTCATGCCTTTATGCAGAACAGTCCGCCTTGCTGGTCCCTCTGCGCGGAGGTGCGGCGGAACTGGAACGGGAAATTCAGCAGAACTGCCAGGAATTGGAACGTCTTCTGACGGCGGAAGGGGTTCATGTAACCACGGAATCCACCGCATCGGGGATTATCCGTTTCCTGCGGAATTATGCTGAAAAATCCACCGCGTCCGACGAACTCTCCGTTTATCTGTTCGGACACGTGTCGGCCGGAGCGAAGCGAATCTCGCTGGCGACACGGGACGGTCGTTTGAGCGGGTCCGATTTCGCCGAAGCCCTGCTGGGAGGCAAAGCGAAGAAAACCGTATATCTCTTCTGTACACAGAGTGCGGCCCTCTTCGATCTGTTTGCTGTTGGAAACGTCCGGGTTTTGAGCGCGACGGATGATCCCGGACAGCTCAATCCGCCGCGTTATGGCACATTCTTTGTCGCCGCAAAAAAAGAGATGGGGCCGAAAGCCTCCTTCGAACGGCTTGCCGGACGCGCCGGAGAACTCACTGGCGCATTTTATCAGTCCAACCATCTGGCGCTTTCTGAAAATGCCCGGATGTTCTTCGACGGGAAGCAGGTTTCCTATCCGTTCGACGGTACAAAAACGGCGTCAGTTGCCGTGAACACAAATCCCGCGGATGACCTTACCGTTTCGGAACTCCGCAAAACACTTTCGAAAAAATGGAAACTGGTCCCCTGTTCCGAATCTCAGAAAAAACAGCTTGCGGAAGCCCGGGCGGCGGCAAAAGCCTATTCTAAATATCCGTTTGTCGTGCTGAAACGGAGTCTCAAGCTGTCCCTGAATCCGGACAAGTCCGCTCTGGCGGAATGCCGTGAAACCTGTTATCTGAACGAATCAAGGCGTTTTCTGAATGGTTTCGGACGGGTTTCCGCGCAAATCATTTTTCCCGATAATACCTTCGCCGAGGTGGAGGCCGCGCCCGGCGAACTTCCGCTGATTCCGGGCTCGCTGGTCACGGTGCAGAACGTCGTCGTCCTGCCGCCGCCTTCGCATCTTCCGGAGTTCCATTTCGAATGGCCGCTCCAGCTTCCGGTTCCGGTTCTTGAAACGGAAATCGCGCTTGCCCAGCCGTCTGCGCTCAAAGTGTATACAGGCATTCTCCCGCGGAATACGGGGAAGGAGCAGATTCTGAAAAACGGACTGAAGATCGGATTCCTGCCCGCCTTCTCCCCTCTTCCCGGCGAATTTGTCCAGCCCGAGCGGTGGGTGGCGACCACGCTCGGAGACTGGAAGGAGTTTCACCGCTGGACCACCCGGATGAGCGACCGCGCTCTCGAACTTTCGCCCGAATCCGGAAAGTTCCTCGAACGTCTTGTCAAGGACGTTCCCTCGCAGGCCGATAAAGTCAAAGCAGTCTATGATTATCTCAATGCCTTGCGTTATTCCACGATTCCGGTTGGAGCGGCGGCATTCCGTCCGCAGAAGATCGACCAGATTATCTTTCAGGCGTCCGGCGACTGCAAGGACAAGGCTACCGCGCTTTCTGTCTTCTGCAGGGAACTGGGCGTTCCCGCGTGGCGGGTCCTCATCAAACGGGGCGGGACGATCGAACCCGGCTTCCCCGCGTGGCAGTTCAACCATATGCTGGTCTACATTCCGAAACTGGATGGTTTCCCGGACGGCCTCTGGCTCGATCCGACCGACGGCGCCACGGAATTCGGCGACCTCCCGCCTGGAGACGACGGTTCGCTCGGATTCGTCCTGAAAGACGATTCATTCGAGTTCCGGAAGGTTGCGCTTTCCGGGAAGGTAAAAAACTCCGTCCTGACTGAAATCGAACTCGACAAGACTTCCGGCGGGAAAGAGCTTCTGGCAAAAATCGTGACGAAGCGCACCGGATTTGCGCAATATCTTTTCCTTCAGGAACAGAAGAATTCATTTCCGGAACAGAGACGATACACCGAAGAAAAAGAACTCGCGCGGCTTCTGCCGGGGTTTTCTCTGGAATCATCCGGACCGGATGCGACGACAGCCACCGGTCCGCTTCAGGCGTCCGTAACCGGGCTGAATCTTCTTCCGGCGGACTTGAAATCGCTTTTCATCTCGCGGGAGCGGACACGTCCGGTCCGGCTGTTCGACGGGCGGCCGATCACCTTCATTACCCGCGTCACCCGGAAAGACAAGCCGTTCCCGTCGCAGAGTTTTGAGCGCAGTTGTGACGGATTCAGCCTGTCCGTGAACGCACGGGGCGGTCTCATTGTTTTGCGCGCCGAATTCCGCGGCGGCGATCTGAGTCCCGAAACCTACCGGAAAATCCGCGCGATCCTTCTGGAAGCCGAAACCATATTTTCAAATAAGGACTGAATCATGGAAGAACTTGTACAGACGTTAAAGAAAATCCCTCCGAAAATGGAAGAACTCAAGCAGGAACTTTCCAGAAAAATCTTCGGACAGGAAGACCTGATCGAAACCATGCTGGCCGCCATCGTGGCGCGGGGGCATTGTCTGCTGACCGGAGTTCCGGGACTGGCGAAAACACTGCTGGTGAGTTCCCTCGGGGAAGCGGCGGAATTGAGCTTCAAACGGATACAGTTCACGCCCGACATGATGCCGAGCGACATCACGGGTAACGAGATTCTGGACTTCCGGCAGGATTGCGGAACCCGTGCTTTCCAGTTCATGAAGGGACCGGTTTTCGCCAACCTTCTGCTGGCGGACGAGATCAACCGGACGCCGCCGAAAACGCAGTCGGCTCTTCTGGAAGCCATGCAGGAAAGGGCCGTTACGGTGGCGGGTAAGCGTTATGTGCTGGAGGAGCCTTTTTTCGTGCTCGCCACGCAGAACCCGATCGAACAGGAAGGAACCTACCCTCTGCCCGAGGCCCAGCTGGACCGTTTCATGTTCGCCCTGAACGTGAATTATCCGAAATTCCATGACGAAGTGCGGGTGATGCTCGAAACAACCAGTGAAACGTCCGTCACATTGAACAAAGTCATTTCGAAGGAAGAGCTTATCGCGTTCCAGAACGCGGTCAGGGCCATCCCGCTGCCGCAATCCGTGGCGGAATTTGCGGCGAAAGTCGTCCGGGCGACGCGTCCCGAGGAACAGGAGGTATCGGAAAAATACATCCGATGGGGAGCCGGACCGCGCGCGTGCCAGTGTCTCGCTCTCGCCGGAAAAGTCTTCGCCGCGTTCGACGGCCGCTACAACGTCGCCGACGAGGATATCCTCCGGGCCCTGCTGCCTGTGCTGCGCCACCGCGTGATTCTCAACTATCGCGCCGAAGCGGAAAAGGTTTCGCTTGAAAACATCCTCGGCGCCATCGTCAAGGCTTTCCGGAAATAAGATGATGGAACGGAACGCGAACACTCATTCGGAATCTCTTGGGGGATTCCTCGATCTTTCACAGTTGGCGGCTCTGCCCTCGCTGGAGTTGCGCGCCCGGCATCTGGTCCGGGGATTGTACGCCGGGATGCACCGTAGCCCCTTCCGTGGCGCCAACGCGGAATTCAAGGAGCACCGCGAATATTTTCCCGGCGATCCGGTGACGGATATCGACTGGAAGGTCTTTGCCAGGACGGACCGTCTCGTGGTGCGGCTTCGGGAGGAGGATGCCGACCTTTCCGCGGCGCTGTTCGTGGATGGAAGCGCTTCGATGGATTTCAAGGACAAGGGGTCCCTCATGACGAAATGGGAATATGCCTGCGCTCTGGCCGCCGGATTCATGTTCCTGATGAAGAGTCAGAAAGACCGATTCTCCCTGTCCGTCCTCGGAAATGAACCGGACAAGCTGGACAAGCCTTCGAACACGCCTCCCCATTTCACAAAGATGCTGGACAAGCTCCGGAAAAAGCCGTCCGGCAAGGATGTCTCCTTCGCCCGGACTCTTCTGGATGCCGAGCCGACCGTCCGGAACGGTTCCATCCTTCTGCTGATCTCGGATTTCTACCTGAACCCGGAAGAGCTTGCTCCGGTCTTTGACCGCTTCCGCGAAAAGCAGTGCGAACTGCTCCTGTTCCACATCATGGACGGTGCGGAGCGTTTCTTCCCATACCGGGACACCCTGCGGCTGGAAGAGCTCGAAAGCGGGGCGAAAATGCTTCTTTCGCCCGACCTCCTTCGGAAGGAATACCTCAGGAAGGTGGAGGATCATCTGACCGGACTTTCCGGACTCGCCCGCGCAAAAGGCGGAAGCCATTCCTTGTTTACAACGGACCGTCCTCCGTTGGAGGCGCTGGGCTCCTATCTTTCTGTCCGGAACCAACGGCTGAGGCGCTTCTCATGATCCAGTTCGCGTTCAGCACCTATTTATGGGGACTCTGCCTTCTGGCGGTTCCCCTGATCCTTCATCTTCTGAAGCATCGTCCGAACGAGGTGAAACCGTTTCCGTCGTTCTTTTTTCTTACGCAGACCGCGGCGGCGAAACAGCGCCGCAACCACTGGCTGAAATATCTGGTCCTGTTCTGCCGTTGCGCGGCGCTGGCTTGTCTCGTGCTCGTGTTCGCGTGGCCGTTTGCAGACGATGTCGTGACGGAACCGTCCTCCGCGACGGTCCTGATTTATGACGCCTCGTTCAGTACCGGTTCAGGAAAGGCGCGCGATCCGATGCGCGAGGCTCTGTCCGACGAACTGAACAAGGTCACGCCCGAAACGCCGGTTCTCGGGGGCGTTCTCACGGACGTCTTTCTCACGAGCGGGGACTTCACGGGAAACGCCGGCGCCCTGAAATCCTTCTATGAGAAAAACCCGCCGGTGTCGTCCATGCCGTCAGATTTCACCACTGCTCTCTATCAGGCGGACAGCCGCCTCGGCGCCATCCGCGCGAAACAGAAAAAGATCGTGGTTCTGACCGACCGCCAGAAGTTTCCGTGGCGGCGTTTTCCGGACAAGCCGTTTCTCCGGAATGCGGACGTGGTGGAAATCCTTCCCGGCAAAGTGCAGAAACAGTACAACTGTTCCATTATTTCCGCCCGGACGACCCTTTCCGGGTTGACCGTGCGTCTGCGGAACTTCAACAAGAAAGAGGAACCTTGCACGCTGGAAGTTTTCCTCGACTCGAAACAGGTGCTGAAAAAAGAGATGCTTCTCCCTCCGAATGGAGAGCGGACGGAAGAATTTCCTCTTGCGTTCCCGCCCGAAGCCCGGGAAGGGAAAATTGTCCTGAGCGCCAAAAACGACGACATCCCGGCCGACAATTTCTGGTATTTTCCGCTCAATCCGGCGCCACCGGCGAAAATCCGTCTGACGTTCTCCATCGAAAACCAGTTTATCCGGGAAGCCCTGCGTTCGCCTTCGATCCAGCTCGAAACGCTGACAAGGAAAAATCTTGCGGAACCGGCGGACCTGCTGATTCTGGCCGATCTTTCCCCGCTGGACGGCGATGCCGCACCCGCATTGGACGCCGCGCTCAGGAACGGAACCGGGGTCGTCCTTGTGTTCGACGGCTCCGCCCGGATGAAACAACTGCTGGCGCACTACGGTTTTTCCTTCCGGACCGGACCGAAAACGGAGAGCGCCGGTCTGGAAATGATCCATCTGGAACATCCTGTTTTCAGGGAGTATCTCAAGATCAGTTCGGCCAGCTGGTTCGACATCACGTTCTTCGACGTGCCCCGTCTCAAAGCGCCGCCGCAAGCCCGGATTCTCGCCGCGTTCGAGGGCATGGACCCGGCCGTCTGTGAAATGGTCCGCGAGAATGGAAAACTTTTTGTGCTGGCTTGTCCGATCACCTCGAAAAGCACCAATTTCCAGACCTACGGCAACTTTGTGGCTTTCTGGCGGGAACTGGCCGATTATGTCATTCGAGACCGGGTACGCCAGGAGTCTTTCACCGCCGCGACCCGTTCGGTCAGGACAAAGGACGGAGATCTCGACCTGAGGAATCCCGGAAATTTTATACTGAAAGGTCATGAATACAGCGTCAACGCGAACCGCTCGGAATCGGAAGTGGAGCAGATCGCGGATTCCTTTACGTGCATGAAACACCTCATTCCGAAGCCGGAAACGAAAGAGGAACCGGCGTATCTCCGGATCGGCGGAATCCGGAATTATCAGATGCTTCTTCTGCTGCTGGTGCTGGGATTCCTGATGGTGGAGCTGGCGGTTTCGAACAGGACGGCCCTATAATGAAAATCAAAACAAAATTCTATTTTTATTATTTTGCCCGGGTCTTCGATCTCGCCCTGCTTTTCGCCGCGCTTCTGTGCACGATGGCGTGTCTTTTCCTGACAGGCGCAAGACTTCTGGACCCGAACGCGGAACAGTGCGTCGTCTGGAATATTGTCGGGCGCGGAATTCTGATTGTCGCGGGCGTCTGTTTCCTGATTCTGGCGTTGTTCAAACTGGAAAGGAAGCTGACGGCCATCCGTGAATTCGACCTGTTTACGGGTTCGAAAAACCGTCTTGAAGCCCTCTTCCTTCTGAAGAAGACGGCTCATCCCCTGAAGGCGGCACAGGCGCAGGAGGCCTCTGCCTTTTTTGCATCTGTCCGGCTTTCGTGGCCGGTTTACCGTCCGTTCCTTTCCCTGTTCCTGATTCTCGTGATGCTGGTATACTCGGTCCTGTTGATGAAGAACGCCGAATCGGAGCATGCCCTTGTCCGGCAGGAACGGCAGATAGCGAAACTGGCGGACGAAAAGAAAAAAGAGGATGAAAAACGGGCGAAGGAACTGGCCGCGGAAAAAGCCTCCCTTGTCCTGACCCTGCCCGAGAGCGAAAGCCGCGCCAAACCGCTTGACGAGGTCGAATGGGATGGAATGGGCGAATCTCCGCACGGGTTCGATTCCCTTGGACTGGCGGTCTATGTGAACGGGGAGTTCAGAAAGATTTTTCAGCCGGAGACAGCTCCGAAGGAGAAAGGCAGGATTTCATTCGGTTCGGTTCTTGCGCTGGAGGAGCTGAACGTGAACCCGTTCGATCTGGTAAGTTTCCACCTCATCGGGAGAGCGCAGGTCGGCGGGAAACTGGTCGAAATTCTCAGTGAACCGGGTTTTGTGGAAGTCAGGCCGTTCCGCGAGGACGCCTTTTTCATGAAGACGGCCGACCTGCCGGGGCTTTCCGCCGGGGATCAGGAAATCCTTGCGATGCTTTACGGCATGCTGGACTTGCAAATCCGTCTGAACAAAGCCCTGTTCTCCCTCAAAATCTATATGAAACAGCCGCATAAGGAATCCGGAGACAAGGTGCTGGAAAAAATCAAACTCCAGCAGGACGAGCTTTCGAAGGCGCTGGAGGATTTCCTCAACGATCCGAAGTCCAGACGTCTTCCCGCCGATGCGGTCAACCAGCTGGAACAGGCGCTGGCAAAAATGAAAACCGCCCTGGACTCGATCGGGAAAGGAGTTCTGTAAAATGATCCGGCACTCATTCACATTCACTCTTCTTTTACTGATGGCGGCGACGGTCCTGAACGCCGAGGAGCCTGCCACGCAGAGCCAGCAGAAAGCCGTGTCGCATCTGGTTCAGGCGCTGAAGAGCATCCGCCTTCTCTTCACGGACGGAGGCGCCGGGTCGTCCGGCAAGGGGAAACAGTCCGGGGAGAACAAGCCGGACCGGAATCCGTTCCGGAACAAGGAGAAATTCAAACTGCCGGAAATGCCGCCGCAGGAAAACGTCCACAACCAGCTTTCCGAATTGACGAAGGAGCAGAAGAATCTCAACTCGGAAATCCGCAAAAATTCCGAGGGCACGAGTGAGAATCTGGCGAAGAAACAGGATGCTCTCCGGGAGAAACTGGACGCTGTGCGGAAAAAACTCTCCCGGAACGAGGCCGCTTCTGAAAAGCTGGCGAACGGCGACGAAAAGATGAAGGACGCCTCGGAATATCTGAAGGCGGAAAAACGGCTTCCCGCCTCGGTCAAGGGCGAACAGGCCGCCGCGGATTTGGAACAGGTCCGGAAGAAACTGGAAAAGGATTCCAACCAGAAAACCGCGAAGAAACTCGAAGAGACCGGCAAAAAGCTCGATCAGCTTTCGGAAGAACTGAAAAGTAAGAAGAAAAACTCGAAACAAACGCTGGACGCTCTTGCCGACATGGCCAGCGATCTCGGAGGCGAAGCGGGAAGTCAGCACAAATCCGGAACCCAGGGCAATGCGGAACGTCTGGGCAAGGTCGGAGAACGGATCAGCGAGGCGGCGGAATCCGGACCGGACAGCAAGCTCCCGGAAGAGAAAAAGAAGGAGGAACTTCTCCAGACGCTCGGAACTCTCAAGAAGGTGGTGACCGCGGCCAAGAGCGGACAGCAGGACGCGGTTTCGTTCCTGAACTCGACTCTCGCCCGGATGAATGAAAATGCGGCTCATCTGAAGTATCTGAAAAAGCATCCCGATCCGGTCGCGGAGCAGGAGGTCCGCAAGGAAACGGAGGACCTTCTGGAAGACCTTGCGTCGATCACGGGGCGGATTGCGGAGGAGTCCGCTGACTGGAATGTGTCGAAAGCGCGCGAAGAAGTGGAAAGAGAACTGGCGCGTTATGGAAAAACGGTTTCGCCCGATCCGGGAAAAATGGAGCCCCTGCTGGACTCGGCGGGAAAACTCCTGCTGGCGCTGAAACGGGAAGTCCGGATTCATGTGTTCGAGGCGGAGGAAGTCCCGGAAAAATACCGCCGCGACGCGGCATCGTATTTCGAACGGCTTTCCGGCAGGAAAAACGCCCCGGAGGAGAAGCAATAATGGAACAGAGCATTCAGACTATCCGCTGGGATTTTCCCGGCTCCTGGACCGGCCTGGTTCTCGCATTCCTGTTCCTGGCCGTGTTCATTGTCCTTTCCTACCGGTATTCCCTGCGCGATCTCGGATGGTTCCGGAAAACGGTACTGTGCCTGCTCCGCATCCTGCTTTTCTGTCTGATCCTGCTGTGTCTGACGAATCCGCGGGTTGAAACCGAACGGACGATCCGCCGGCAGGAGATGCCGAAAATCGCGGTGGTGTTCGACGAGTCCGGCAGCATGCTGAAACCCTCCGTCTGGAAACGCAACCGTTTTGATGACGCCGTCTCCTTCTGGAACGAAAAAGTCAACCGTGCGGACGTTCAAATGGATTTTTTCAACTTCGGCAAAAACCTCCGCAGGGTTCCCGCCCCGGGCACGCTCCCGGACGCCGCCAACGGAAAAGAAACCCGGTTCTATGCGCTGGCGCGGGAGTGGATTCCGCGTTTCGAGGCGGAAAAATACAACGGAGTCATCTGTTTCACCGACGGGATCGACACCGGGGAGGAGGGACGCGGCGATCTTCTGTCCGCACTGGCGGCCACGCCGCTGGAGCATATCTTCGTCCCCATGACGCAGGAAGTGGCATCGATGCCGGAACTTTCCTTCCGGAAAATCGAGTCTCCCGCACAGGTCTTCACGAAGACGGACAACGCGCTGACCTTCCTGATCCGGTGCGGCAATCTCCATGCCGGTTTCAAGCCCGTTTTCGAACTGCTCCGGAACAAGACGGAAGTGCTCTCCAGACAGGAACTCTCCCCGGTCAACGGGTTCCGGACCGTGAAGTATTCCCTGGCGGCCGAACTGCCGGGCACCGAGTTCCTGACGGCGCGTCTGCTCCTGAGGGGAAAGGTCTGCGAAAGCGTTACGTGGAGTATCGAAAAGACCGAACGGCGGGACAAAGTGAACGTATTGATTTTCAACGGTTCGCTCGATTTCGGAACCCGTTTCATCCGCAACGTTTTTCTGGATGAACCCTCCATCGCCCTGGACATCCGTTACGCCAGAGGAATTTTCCCGGAGAAAACAGGAAAGGGAACCGAATTTCCCGTCCGCGACGATCTGGGCAAGTTCGATATTCTTCTTCTGATGAACCTGAAACGGAAATCACTGGGTCCGGGTGCGGAAGCGGATGTGATGGATTTCGTTCGGAAGGGAGGCGGACTGCTATTCGTGTGCGGAAACCCGGCCACGGCGCGGGAATACGCCGCCTCCACGCTGGAAACGCTTCTGCCGGTAAGGTTCGCCGAAACGACAGTCTCCAATCCCCGCGCGGAACCGGAAACCCAGCGGATTCTGAATGAAATCGCCCGCGGCAGAAACCCCACCCAGTATGATGCGCAGATCACCCGTCAGAAAGAATTCACATTCAAGCCGGAGCCGTTGTATCCGTTCAAACTGACGCTGCTGGGGAAGAAGAGCCCGCTGTTCTACAAAAATGTTTCCGGCGGAAAGCCGATGGCGGTGATTCCGGAATTTCAGGACATTGCGCCGGTCGAATCCCTCAAACCGGGCGCCAATCTGCTGGCATTCCATGAAGCCGGGGGCAGGGAGCTTCCGCTTCTGGCCTATCAGAATTACGGAACCGGCCGCAGCATGGTGCTGGCCTGCGATCCGCTGTGGCGCTGGAAGATGAATCTGCCGTCGACAAATCCGTCGTATGAAATTTTCTGGAAGAATCTGTTCTCCTACCTTTCCCTTGGAAAAAACCGGACCGCGCGCTGGATCGTGCCGAATCTGTCGCCGGATGTGAAAGAATTGGAATTGACTCTGGATCCCGGAGCCCAGATTTCGGATCCCGGCCGAATCGTGTGCAAACTGGAATCCGGCGGAACGGAACAGACGCTTCCGCTCCAGAATGTCGAAGGCAAACTCCGCTGTGCGGTGAAGCCGGACGGCACGGAAAAGACGGTCCGGGCATTTTATGAGGGAAAAACTATGGCCTCCTTCACCTTTTCGGCGCAGAAATCCACGGAAATCGAGAAAGAATTGCGGACGCTGGAGCCGGATATGGAAGGGTTGAAGGAATTTGCCGCTCTGCCGAATGTCTCCCTGCTGGATTCCGGTTCGAAACTGAATCTGTCGGAACGTTTCGGACGGAAAGAAATCCAGCTGAAGGAAAAAACAGTTCATCCCCTGTGGCATAGCGGCTGGATGTTCTTCTGGATGGCGGCACTTCTGATTCTGGAATGGATCATACGGCGCTGGAACCGTCTTTTGTAAAGGAGAAAACAATGCGGTATCTGATTCTGCTTTTCTGCGCTTGTCTCTGCGCGGCGGCTTCTGACTTCGAATCGGAGCGCGGCAGCCGGGTTTCCTGGGTGCGTCTGAAATTCCCCGTCAGGGGAAGTTCCAAATGGGAATCGGCGTGGGATTGGCACGCGCATCCGTCCGGCGACATGCGGATGATCGATTTCATCCGTAGAAATACCTCCGTCAACCTGATGGCGGACTGGAATGTGGTGGACGTGGAACATCTGGAGAAGATGTGCGCCTTCCCGTTCATTTTCATGCATGGACAGCGAACCCTGAATATTTCGCCTCTTGCCGAGAAAAACATCAAGGAATACCTGCTTCGCGGCGGTTTTCTCTTCATCGACGATTGCGTCTACCAGAAATATGATCCCTGTCAGGATATGTTGTATCAGAGCTCCCTGAAACTTCTGAAACGCCTTTTCCCGGGGGTGGACATCCAGCGGGTCGGACTCGACCACGAATTGTTTCATTGTTACTACAGAATTCGTTTCTTCCCGCATTGTCAGGGGAAGAACAACGGCATTTCGCTGGTGACATGGCAGGGACGTCTCATCGCCGTCATTACTTCCAGCGATATTCACTGCGGATGGGTCAGCGAACATTGGTTCGGAGCGGAAACCACGCAGGAGGCTTACCGTCTCGGAACCAATATTTACGTATATTCCATGTTGCACTGAAAATCATTTCCGGACCTGAAAAGCATTGAAACATGTTTTTCCCGAAAGAGGACACGGACCGTGAATATGCGACTTGCGACTTCCCCATAAACTCTGCAAAAATCAAATTTTTTGAGTTTCTGGGACCGTTGATGGATTTATGATCAAAACAAAAAAAGGACGCTTTTTGTAAGCTGCTTGGCAATGAGTAAGATAGGAATGGTGGAGTATAGGAGACTTGAACTCCTGACCCCCACACTGCCAGTGTGGTGCTCTAGCCAACTGAGCTAATACCCCAGATCAATCAACGAGACGCTAATCTACCATCATTTTTGCGAAAATCAAGCAGGAAATCAGAAATATTCGAGATTATTTCTTCCAGAAAGAAGGAAGAAGGAAAATCAGGACCGTATACAGCTCAAGACGCCCGATCAGCATCTCGGCGGACAGGAGAAATTTGGCGGCAGGCGTCATCCATGCATAGGTGCAGTCCGGAGCCAGCGCACCGAGCGCAGGCCCAACATTGCTCAGACAGGTAATCGAGGCGGTAATCGCGGTCAATGGGGTCATGCTGCATGTCAGGGTGAGAAGCAGAATGAAGGCAAAACCTGTGAAAATGTAGATCATGAAAAAGCCCAGGACCCGATTGGTTGCCGTAATGTCGAAGCGTTTTCCGTTCAGACGTATGTTCGGGAGGGAACGCGGGAAGATGTTTTTGCGCAATTCCGAAACCGAGAATTTGCAGAGGAGGATGATTCTGACACACTTGATTCCCCCGGCTGTGGAACCGCCGCATCCGCCCATGAACATGAGTCCGAGAAGGATGATGCATGCGGCCGCGGGCCAGATGGCGAAGTTCGATGTGGTGAAGCCGGTGGTGGTTGAAAGCGAAACAACCTGAAACAGTGACGCCCGGAGGGAGAGCCAGAAGTCGTGATGATAGTTTTCCCCGCTGATGGGGTCGACGATGCCGGAGAAGAAAAGGTAGGCGCCGACAATGAGGGTGGAGGTGAGGAGGATCATGACATAGGTTCGAAATTCCTCGTTGAGGTATTCGCGCATGGAAAGTCCCGTGATGATGCGGAAGAGGAGGAGAAAGTTGCATCCCCGAGAAACATGAAAAGGATGATGACCGACTGGATGTAGGAGCTCCGGTAGAACGCGATACTAAGATTTTTGGTGGAGAATCCGCCGGTCGAGATGGTCCCGAAGGAATGGCAGACGGAATCGAAAAGCGGCATTCCGCCAAAATACAGGAGGAAGGTCTCAAGAAGAGTCAGGATGACATAAACGATGCAGAGAATTTTCGCCGTGCTGGCGATCCGGGGAGTGAACTGGTCCCCCACGGTTTTGACGCCGGGTACTTCCGCGTTGTAGAGCGCCTGTCCGCCGATTCCGAGCATGGGGAGGATCGCCAGCGAGAACATCACGATTCCCATGCCGCCGATCCAGTGAGTGAGGCTCCGCCAGAAAAGGATGCCGCTGGGAAGACTTTCGATTCCTTCGGAAAGGCGGGTGCCGTCCATCATCATCAGGGATTTGTCGATGACGGTTGCGCCGGTGGTGGTGAACCCGGAGACTGTTTCGAAGAGGGCGTCGATCCAATGCATTTTCACGACGGCGATGAAGGGTAGGGCGCCGAAAATGGAGATCATGATCCATCCGAAAGCGACGACGGCGAAACCCTCGCGCGAGCCGGTCCTGATGTCGCCCGACTTATTGCGGGTGAGAAGGGCTCCCAGGGCGCCGACGGCAACGGTGAAGAATCCGCAGGCTAGAAGCTCCAGGATGTCGGAGAGCGGGTCGTTCATGAAAAAAGCGACCAGGGAGGAGAATGCCATGGCGATTCCCTCCAGAAAGACAAGATAGGAGATCAAATAGAAAACGATGCGGAAATTCATGTTATCTCTTCGGGAAAAGAGGTTCGAGTTCTTTCTCGGACTCCGGCGTGACAATGGAGACCACAACGTCCCCGGGGGTCAGGATGGTTCCGCCGGAAGGGGGTATGACTTCATTGTTCCGGAACAGCAGCGCAAAAAGGGTGGAGGCCGGAAGTCTGCAGGAGGAAAGAGTATGTCCGCAAAGCGGAGAGGACTCGGAAACGCGGAATTCGGTGAGCTGCGCATGAACCATCTGGAGCTGGGCGTCGACGCGCATGGTGCCGGTTTCGAGCAGGCGGAGGATGGCATTGACGGCGACGAGCGTGGAACTGATGCCGCAATCGATCATGTCCATGGCGGGAACGATGCGGATATATTCCGGTTTGGAGGTGACGGAGATCGTTTTCTTCGCCCCCAGCCGTTTGGCGATGACGCAGCTCAGAATGTTATCCTCGTCGTCCTGAGCGGTGCTGATGAAGTTGTCGCAGTTTTCGATCCCCGCTTCCTGAAGGACCTCTTCATCCGTCGGATTTCCGTGGATCACGAGGACGCTGGAAGGAAATTCGTCCAGCAGTTTTTCTCCCGCGTGCTGATTTCTTTCGACAAAGCGGATATCATAACCGAGAGGACTGAGGAACTGGACAAGCATTCTGCCGATGCCGGTTGCGCCGACGATGATGACTCTGGAATGCTGCGGAGCAGGGGAATCGGATGAAATCCAGCGGATGAAATCGTGAACATTTTTCAGGGTTCCGGCGATGTAAACCTTGTCGCCGGGGACGAACAGGGTGTCGCCGTGGGGGACAAGCAGACGTTTTTCCCGGACGATAGCGGCGAACCGGATGGCATCGAGCATTCCGGGAGCCATGGGGATGTCTTTGATCCGGGTTCCGGAGAGCAGGGAAGAGGGCGTGACTTCAAAGACTTTCATGACGGCGTCGGGATTGGAGAAGCGGATTTCCTCCAACAGATAACGGTCCTCGAGGACTGCGAGGATCTTGCGGACACATTCGTCCGACGGAGAAACATATTTCCAGATGCCGAAATTTTCGGGCGTGATGCGGTTTTCCTCGGAAAAGAAGGATGACGTATTCAGCCGGCAGATCGTTTTCGGAACGCCGAGACGCGAGGCGAGCTGACAGGAGAGAATATTGGCGGCGGCATCGCCGCTGACAGCGAGAAGGACGTCGGCGTTTTTGATGTTGGCGGAAAGAAGCGTATTGAGATCGATGCAACTGCCTTCGATGAGTTTGACATCCAGCGCTTCATTGATGTGAGCGAGAGTTTCGGAAGAGGAGTCGATAAGAACAACGTCATGAGCATTGGCCGTCAATTTTACGGCGAGAAGCTGTCCGAGCTCTCCAGCGCCGGCGATGACGATGTTCATGAAATCCCCCGATCAGTGAAAATCGTATTCGTGTTCAAACAACTCTGCGACTTTTTCTCCGGCGGCTTGTTCGTTCGGTCCGGTGACTTTGAGGGTTGCCGTGTCTTTGAACTGAAGTCCGAGGGCTAACAGATCCAGAATGCTTTTGAGATTGGACGTTCCGCGCGAGGATTCCAGTAAGAATTCGTGTCCGGGAAAGGTTTCAACCGCACCCATGATCATGCTTGAGGGCCGACAGTGGATTCCTGCCTTATTCTGAATCTGAATTTTCTTTTCAAACATGTTCGTTGTTCTCTCCGATTAAAAAAATAATCACTTCTCCTGAAAAATCCATTTTCAGAAAGACAGGACATATAATATAACACTCCCTCCGCAATATTACAATCATTAAAATTTTGATTTCGGGTATCCGATGTAAGTTGCGAAAGAGAAAATTCATTTACGCAAGGAAACGCAGATGATTTTTCGCGGAATGGTTTTCAGATTTTCCGCAATGTTCTGTGCGACTCTCTTTCTTCTCCCAAAATGCGAATTTCCGTTTTTACCGGGAAAAAGAAGAGTTTTCATTTTTCCGGTCTTGACTTTTCGGGAAAAGCGTTTATAATTACATTTTAGAATCTAGTCAAACGTATGATTCAGGTAAGAAACGGGGAAAAAGTATGGCTGTCACCATTAAAGATATTGCCAGAGAGGCAGGGATTGACATCCGGGTAGTTTCTCTGACTCTGCGAAACCATCCCGACGCCAAAGTTTTCCGGGAAGAAGTGCGACAGCGTGTGCTCCGGATTGCCAACGAGCTCGGGTACCAGCGCAATCTGCTGGCTACATCCATGCGGACCGGCGTCGTCAATACGGTCGCCATCGTTGGCAATTTTCTGGAGATGGATGCCTTTCCGCTGCCCGGCGTTGCGGGCGTTATGGAAGAATGCGCGCGTTTCGGGTATAATGTGCGTCTGTATCAGGACAAGGACCTGGAGAAGACTTTTTCGGAAATCCGCGGAAACTGTCTGAAACATATTCTTTCCATGTCGGTTGACCATGAAGAACGCCAGAAAACGGCGGAATTCTGCTCGGTGAATCAGATCAAGCTGGTTTACCTTTGCGAAGGTCCTTCCATGGGATATTCGGCGGTAGGGATCGACAACTTTGCGGCCGGGTTTTCCGCCGTACGTTTTTTTGCGGAAAAGGGACACCGCCGCATCGGGCTTGCTACGGTTCCTGAACGTGCTTATCAATATATTAAAGCCAGAAACAGCGGTTATCTGGAAGGTATGAAGGCCGCTGGAATCTCTCCAGACCCTGATTGGATCATCGAGGATGGGGAGAATCATGATTGCCTCGACCGTTTTCTCAAAATGGAAAAAACAAAACGTCCCACGGCTGTTTTCGCTATCAGCGACTCCATCGCTGTCCGCCTGTTATACCGTGCGGCACTGCTTGGAATCCGGGTTCCCGAAGAGCTGTCCGTGGCCGGGTTCGGCAATACGAGCATGACCCGATTGTCTCCTGTGCCGCTTGCCACGTTCGAAGAGTTGTTTTTCGAACGCGGCAAACTGGCTGTGGACATTCTGCTGGGGAAGTCCCATGACCCCGTGAAGAAAGAAGATCATTTTTATCTGGTTGAGCCGCGCTTGATTCCATTGCGGTCCGCCGGAGGAAGTCTGATACAAAATGAAGCGGTTGCGCAAAATGTCAAAGGGAAAGGAAAATGTCCATGAGAACAGAATCGTTAACTCTGAAGGACCCGCAAAAAAGACGGAGAGTGCGGAAGCAATTTACATTGATAGAATTGCTGGTTGTGATTGCGATCATCGGGATTCTGGCCGCCATGCTTCTGCCGGCGCTGAACAAGGCAAAAGCCATGGCGCAGGGGACCAAATGTCTGAACAATCTCAAACAGCTCGGAATGTCTGTCATGAACTATTCCAGCGACTTCAAGGAGTGGGCACCCAACTATTATTTCATTTACCGCTACAACGATGACGGCACCGCCAATTCCACCTTTTCAACGAACTTGAACTGGGGATTGTTCCTTTCCGCCCCGAATAAGACCTGGCCATCCACCACGACACAATGTCTTGGATACATCAACGTGCCTTACGGGGGAACGAATTTGTGGCGGAGCATGCTGGCGTGTCCGTCCGGAACTCCCGTTACGGTCAGCACCTACATGCCGAATTACAACCCGAATTATGTGGAGAACATCAAGGCAAGCAAGTGCGGATTTTTCCGGATGGATTCCATCCGCACGCCTTCGCTCCTCGCCTGGTTCGGCGATTCCTACGACTACGGAAACAACCGCTGGTGGATTCCGCGCCACCCAAAGAATACTGGAGTCAACTACGTCTTTACGGACGGTCACGCGGAAAATATCAACATGAGCAAAATCAAGGAAAGACAGCATTCCGCCTATGTCATCAATACCGTTACTGCAGAACAGTCGCCCTATTCCTTCCCGGCGGATCTCTCCTACAATCTTCAGGTTTATCCGTTCAATGGAAAAGTTGACTGAAAATATGAAAGGGAAACAAAGCATGCTTCCGAAAAGAGTGTTGATCTCAGGGCTGTTTGCGTGCGGACTGCTTCTTTCCGGCGCAGACTATTCAAAGGAAAGAAGTGATGTCCAGTCCGGGAAGATCACCGAGGCGAAGGCGGTCTGGTGGGGCTACGACAAGGAAGACGCCACAAAGTGTCTTCAGGACGCCATGAATTCCGGCGCAAAGAAGATTATTGTGGAAAACGTCGGCAGCGACTGGATCACCGGGCCTCTGGTCGTTCCATCGAATATCGAGGTCGTCTTCAATGACGGCGTGGTGATCCGGGCAAAGAAGGGGGACTTCCTGAAAGTGAGTGACGCCCTCTTCAAGATTTTGAAACAGAAAAACGTCACCTTGCGCGGAATCGGGAAAGTCCTGTTCGTGATGAACAAGAAAGACTATCAGGACAAAACAAAATACAAACCGGCGGAATGGCGTCATACGGTCGGCATTCAGGAAAGCGACGGCGTCACCGTGGACAACCTGACGCTCCGTTCCAGCGGCGGCGACGGTGTCTATGTGGGAAGCATGGACTGCCGCAATATTCGCCTGACCAATCTGATTTGTGAAGACCACCACCGTCAGGGATTCAGCGTGACCGGGGTGAAGAACCTGTATGTGAAAAACTGCAAGTTCAGCGACACGAGCGGTTCCGCTCCAGAATGCGGGCTTGATTTGGAGCCCAACTACAAGGACGGCGTCGGACTTCAGAATGTCGTCTTCGAGAATTGCGAGTTCAAAAATAACAATCTGGCCGGAATCTACATTTCCAACAACTCGGAACAGCCGACCACAATCACCTTCCGGGACTGCCTCGTAAAGGATAATCTCAACAGCGGAATCGGATTGGGCCACACGGCAATGGGGAATCCGGACAAACCCGGAAAAATTGAATTCATCCGTTGCCGGATCGAAGGGCACAAGACGCCTTCCGTCAACCTTGGCCTTCACATCGTCCCCAACCTGAAACTTGTCTTCGAGGACTGCGTCATCGACAACCGTCTTTCCAAATACAATGCTATGATCCTTTCCAGCGATTCTCCGAAGGATCTGTATGGAATTGAAATCCGCAACCTGACCGTGATTGATGATCAGGACCGTGCACCGATTCTGTTCAACTCGAAATACGGCAATGCTCTGATCCGGCCGGTGGTGGAGAATGTTGTCGTGAAAAACTCCAAGGGAGAAATCAAAAAGTTTGACTGTGCGAAGTTCATTCGCGAGAGCGCTCCCGATCCGGCGGCCAAGGCATTTCAGGTCGCCGTGATGGACCGCGCGAACTTTCTTCCGGTTTCGGGGAAGGGGGAGAATGCGGGCGACGGCATCCGTTTCCGCGGCAATACGGATTATTATGTATTTGCCAAAGCCGGAAGCCGGATTCCGATTCGCTTTACCAATGAAATGGTTCACGCTTATGACAACAAACCGCTTGAAATCGTTCTTTCCACGCCGACCGTTCCGAATGTGAAGACACTGGCGATTCCCTATAAAGGAAGTCTGGACTATACGCTGGAAGCACAGGAAACCGGGATATACAAATTCGCCATTGCGGCGCGGGGCCAGACCGTCAAGGTGGCATGTTCCGCACCCGGACAGGCGTTCAGTTCCAGTGAAAAACTCTATGTCTTCGGATGCTCGGGGACCCTTTATTTCGCAGTGCCCGCCGGCACGAAAACCGTGAAGGCTGAAGCGGGCGGAGTTCTCCGCGAGGAATCGGATGCGGCGCTGATCGATCCCTCCGGAAAAGTCGTGGCGGAAGGCAAGCGTCTGGCGGGCAGCAAAATACTTTCCGCGGAACGGAATGACCCATCCAAAGCCGAAATATGGGGCGTCCGGTTCAACGCTTCCAAGCTGTTCCTGAGACTCGGTTCGCCGATCGTTCAGATATTTTCGACCTCTCCGCTCAATCTGCTGGCGGAGAAAAACAGTGTCGGGAAATATGAAATGAAGTCATTCAAACCGCTCAAAACGATTGTCCAGAACGGAAATTTCATGCTGGTCGGGCCCTCCCGGAAAGACCTTTCGCTGAATACGCCGACCTTCCCGAAATACTGGAGCGGCCATTCCGCCGGGCTGGTCACCACGGAAGACCACCGGAATCATATCGAGTTCACGAATCTTCTCTGGCATTACCTTTCTCTTCCGCCGGAGGGAGGAAAGTTTATCGGGAAGATCACGGCTTCTGGTGGGGGAAATCTGACCGCCTATCTGAGCACTTTCACCGAAAAGGGAAAAAGCCACAAGAGACGCGCCCCGGATTTCGGTCCGTTTGCGCTGAAAGCCGAACCGCAGACCTTCCGGTTCGAATTTGAAACGAAGCCCGGAGAAAACGGCTATCTGTATATTCAGTTTTCCGGCGGGGCGAAAGAGAAAGCCCGTGTGCATTCGGTTGAAATGGAGAAAGCGGACTGAAGAAACGTTCACCCGTCCGTTTTGTGCGGCAGCGTTTCTTGTAAAGTTTCTTTTGGGATTTGTTGAACAGGAACTTGACAAAAAGAATGGATATGGTTATAATATAGGGAATGCAATCGTTCGCATTACTCGGGTATTGTAAATAGGGCGGCAGGAAGAAAATAATGAAAATCATTACTCACAAAGAAAACTTAACGGGGGAACGCCTCTGGAATTCCCGCTGGACGCACTGGTGGTTCAAAAATGACAGCCGGGAGGCGGAATCCATGCCTGCCTGCTGTATGGATCCGACCTTCAGCGGAGCCAGCGACATTGCCGGGATGGAACGGTCCGCCGGAATTTTCCGCGAAACCGGAATCAATGTTGTTCTAACTGAAGGGTTGCGTCGAATCACCTTGTTTGAGATTCAGGGAAAGACCTCGCAGGTTGTGGACGCTGTTGCCCATGCCGCCACCGCCTGCCGCAAAGAAGGAATCTCGATGATCCACCATCTCACCGCGTCATTTGCATTCCAGACGCTTGCGGATTGTCCCGAGTCCCGGCGCGAACAACTTCAGATCGACGCCAAGACCGGCGGCATTGCTCATCTGAACTGGGTCGGCGGCTGGTACTTCTGGTGCATAAATCATCCGGATTTCCGCGACGAATACTTCCGTCTCTGCCGTGAACTGGTGCGCGAGACCGGAGTGGACGGCCTGATGGTCGACGAGGTTTACTTCCGCGCCGGTTGGTACAGCTGTTCATGCAAGATTTGCCGCGAACTCTTCCGTAGACGAACGGGGAAAATCCTGCCTCCTGCCGATGATGCCGGATTCTGGGGCAACTTTGACAATCCGCTTTTCCGTGACTGGATCCGGTTCCGCTGCGAATGCGTCGGAAACTTTTACGCCGATCTGCAGAGGGAGCTTCGCCTTGTGTCCAGAAATCCTGTATTGCTCGGCTGCAAAAACGACGATCCCGTTCCGGTTCATGCGCAGGGATTCGGTGAAAACAACGAAGAACGCATGCGCGGCACCAACGTGCTTTTCACGGAATCCGGCGGTTTTGCGAATCTTCACAGCCTTCGGCGGCTGGCGGCGACTTTCGCGGTCTACAACGGGTTCAGCAACTATTACCGGACGCCAACGCTGGCGATCATGTATTATCACAACAGCCCCGACGAGCTGTTCTTCTCGTGGGCGCTTCGTTCGGTTTTCGGATTGCGGGTATGGGCGACTGCAAATTCATCTGCAGGCGGCGAATTGTCCAAGTCCGCGCAGCTCCTTGAACACCCTGAAGATTTGCGGCAGTTCCAGGCGCTGTTTGCCTGGGAGCGGGACCATGAAACGGGGTTGTCTGCTTCCATCGAACCCTTTTCGGACGTTGCCGTATTGCTGTCGGCCGCGACGCGCGATCTGATCGACCATCACAACGGATGGGATGTCTATGTCCGGGAATTTGTGGGATACCTGGAGGCTTTGACCGACGCGAATTGCCAATTCCGTGTAATCATGGAATCGGAACTGACCCCGGAGCAACTGGGCCGGTATCATCTGGTCATCCTGCCAAATGCGGTATGCCTGAGTTCCAACGCCTGCCGTAATCTGTCCGACTACGTTGCCTCCGGCGGCGGGTTGATTTTTACGGGGCAGACCGGTGACCGCGATGAGACAGGCGGCGCCGTCGAAGGTCCCAATCGGCTTCGGACAGCCTTGCATGCCGGAAAACAGCAGAACTCCGGCAGTTATGGAAAAGGACGCTTTCTCCATTTTTCAGAACCGCTTGGACGTGCGGTCTACACTTCGATCAATTGTTCGGGGCGGGTCAAACAAAAAGACGTGATCGGCGGAGACGACGCCCCGCCTGCCGCACCCGTGGCCGCCGCTGCAGCGCAAGCAAAAATCCTTGCGGCCCTGAACGAATTAAATGAACGCCCGCTCGTGCGGCTGCAGAGTCCCTCCGAGGGGATTCTGGTCAAGGCATACCGGAGAAGCGACGGACTCGGCATCATTGTTCATTTTCTGAATGTCGGCGGAGAGAAGCGGATCAAATTCGGGGAACATATCCCGGAGGATGGCGGTCTGGCGTATCCTCCATTGCAATCCAATGTGGAACTCGTTTTGCGTGCCGCGTCCGTTCAGCGGGCTTGTCTGTTCTCTCCCGACTGGGCGGGAACCGTGGAAATTGAGCCGGAAATGCTTACGGGCGACGAGGTCAAGCTGACGCTTCCCGCCGGACGTCTGCACCGCTACACGGTTCTTTGCGTCGATATGTCATGAGCTATGGGATACGGAAAATTCTTATGGAACAAGGGGAATGCCAATGAAGAAAATGCTATTTGCGGGAATTTTGGCGTCGGCAGTGCTTTTCATGCTGCATGCGGAAGATTTTGACCTGATCCGGGACGGAAAGTCGGTTTCGAACATTGTCGTTGCAAAGGACGCTCCGGCTCCGGTCCGTTTCGGCGCATCCGAGCTTGGCCGTTTCCTGCGGAAAATTTCGGAGGGAGAAGATGTGAAAGTCTCCGACCGGGAAACGCCGTCGCTTTACAATGTCTTTGTGGGAACGAAAAAAGACGGAAAATTGCTGGCGGCTTCCGGGATCGACGGCGCGGCGGTCCGGGAAAACGGATTTGCGATCAAGGCGGGGCCGAAGGGGTTGTACATCATCGGCGGAGATGATCTCGGCACTCTTTACGGGTGCTATGAAGTGCTGAAGAAATACGGCGGCATCCGCTGGCTTCTTCCCGGCGACGACGGAGAATATTTCAAGGTCAAAAAGACGATCTCCATACCGACTGGAAGCACGGTCCGGAATCCTTCTCTGCCTTTGCGTCTGATGGATTTCAACAGCTGTTATGTCAACCGGCCGTATTTTCTGACCCGTGAATGGCAGGTTCGGAATTGTTTGCAGCCGACCGCCTCCCTTGCGCCGTATGCCTTCCCGCAGAATATCGCCCATCTGAACGAGCTTGGAACACAGACCATCATCACGGGCGGTCATGTCCTTACGCCTCTGCTTTTCGGCGGAAAATATCCGAATCAGGCAGAAATGGATAAGCTTTTTGCCGAGCATCCGGAATATTTCCCGATGATCAACGGCAAGCGCATCAAGCTGGATGGACAGAAATACCAGCCGTGCACCAGCAACCCGGAAGTTCTGGACCGCATGACGAAAAGCCTGCTCAATGCTATTCAGGCGCATCCGGATGCCCGCGGATTGATCGTCATCGGAAATAACGACGGTTCCGGCTGGTGCGAATGTCCGGAATGCCGGAAGATCGATCCGCCGGAAGAAGCCCGCCTCGGACGCATGTCCACGCGGTACTGGACGCTGGTCAATACGCTGGCGCAGAGAGTATGGAAAGTGTATCCGAATGCCCGGCTCGGGGGATGGGCCTATCAGAATTTCTGGATGCCGCCCGTCGGGATCAAACCGGACAAGCGTCTGGAAGTCTGCCTCAGTTTCAACAATCAATGCTGGCGTCATGCGATCAACGATCCGAACTGTTCCGTCAACCGAGAGTTCAACAAACTGTACCGTCAGTGGAAGGAACTGGGACTGATCGTGCACAACCGGGATGAAATCGCGGCCGACGGCGCTGTCGGCTCCTGCTATCTGCCGTCGGAATCGGTTCTCTGGAAAAACTTCAAAATCTATCCGGAACTGGGGCTTGCGGGTTCCCGCTTCTGCATTATTCCTCCGCCTCCGGATGCGTCCTTCTATCGTCCCGAAGGAGAATTTCAGGAACGCAACCTGAACTGGTTCGCCATGTGGCAGACCAACTACATGTCGGCCCGGTTCATGTATGATATTGCGCTGGACTATGACAAGGTATATGAGGAGTGCAACAGTCTTTATTACGGGAAAGCCTGGGAAGGCGGGATGAGGGAATATCGCGCCCTTCTGACAAAGGCTTTTCTGGAAACTCCCGGATGTCAGGGATGGGGACTGGGGGCTCCGCTGGGCCGTTGTCTGGATCAGGCGGGAGTCCATGCGAAACTGCTGGAATTGCTTGACAAAGCGGAAAAGGCGGCGGCTTCCGATCCTGACCCGCGCGCATTGATCCATGTCCGGCGCGACCGCGATATTTTCCGTCTGACGTGGGAAACCGCCCGCAAAAACTACCTTGAGAATTTCAAGGAGCTGAATGTCTACCGCAAAAACGCCGACATCCGGATCGATGGCGTGCTCGATGAATCCGACTGGAAGAATGCCGACGTGTTAAGCAACTTCAAACTGCCGCCCTGGCAGCAGAAGGCCGGGAAGGACAACCTCGCGGCGGTTCAGACTTTCGTCCGCGCCGTCTATGAACCCGATTTCCTTTATCTCGCGGTCGAATGCATCGAACCGCATCCCGAAAAACTCAAATTCGGGAAGGATGTTCCCCCGGATGACACCGGCTGGTCCCGGATCGGAGACCATATCGAGTTATTCTACAGTTATCCGGACATGGCGGACCGCTACTTCCATCTGGCCATCAATCCGGGAAGGGAGATCATCAGCGCTATCCAGAACTCCAGCGTTTCCCGTGATACCAAGTTCCATACCCAGGCCGAATTCAAGACTTCAGTTCTTCCGGACCGCTGGATTCTCGAAATGCGCATTCCCACGGCGGAAATCGGCATGAAATGTTTCGACGGCGGCACGTGGAAACTCAATGTCGCCCGTGCGAGATCCCTGAACGACGGAACCGCCGAACTCAGCAGCTGTTCCAACGGTTCTTTCCACGGCAGTTCCCATTTCGTCAATATCAAGTTCACTCCTGCCCGCGGCAAAGGGCTGAGCGGACAGGCTGATTTTTCCGCGTGGAAGAACTCCTCGTTCAATGATGCTCTGGAGAATGCCAAACAGCCGCCGGCCCGTGTCTGGAAAGAGTGGAAATCCCCGTTGATTCCCAAATACTGGGGAACCAATAAAGCGGTCGGCAGCCTGAAGCTGAAAGAAGGTTCTCCGGATGATTATTATGTGGAACTGGAAAAAGGGATCCTGACGCAGTGGTATACGGCGGCTCCCGCCGGAAAACTCCGGATTACGCTTTCCGCCAGAGGGCACGGGACGTTCGGCGTGTGGGCCGGGATTTATATGAATCCCCCGCGCGATGCCCGCGGATACCCTCAATACAAAGTTGACGGGAAACCCCTTGCGAAACATCAGTCGTACGATATCGATTCGGATCAGTGGAAACCGTTTTCCTTCGAATGCGACTACAAGGTCGGGGACCGGGTCTATGTTTATCTTATGCAGCAGAAAGGGACGATTTCTTTTGACGATGTGATCGTTTCTCCTTATTCGGACAAATGAGACAGGAATCCTGCATAACACTCTTTACCGTGAAAACGCCGTCTTGTCATCTGACCGGGCGGCGTTTTTCTTGTCATGACGGTGTGGTTTCATCCTGAAAAAATACGGGAAGTATCTCCATTTTGAATGAGATACCACCTTACAAATTTACGTAAAAAAATCGATCCGTCCGGAAAAGGATTTGAAAGTCGGGAAAGTTGGAGTTATAGTTCAAAAGAATCAAATGGATAAACATTTTGGAGCTGTAAGAATATATGAATCATTTTTTCGCCTTTTCAAAAACGGCTTTCGCTGTTTTTGTCTTACTCCTGTTTTTGGGAATCGATCTTTCCGCGTCCGTCAAAGTTTCCCGTGGAAAAATTCTTTATGGCAGTTCGTTCCGCACCACTCCGAATTCCTGGGGAGTGTTCGAGTGTCTGATTGACAATCCGGATCCGCGTCCCCGGAAGGTGATGATCCGTCTGCGTCCCGAGGATGGATATTCCACCGTGATGAATTCCAACAGCCTTGAAACCGAGGTTCCCGCGGGAACTTCGCTGGTTTACCGTGCGCCGGTTTATCTGGAGAATTCCGAAAAATACGAATTCGATGTGTTCGAGGACGGCATCCGGCGTCCCAATTCTTCCGATTATTCATGCAGCGTGAAACTGCTGTCCGGACGCCAGGAACTGATCGGCATTCTGGGCGACAAGGGGAATTCCATCGGCGGGTTTAATGAGCATCCCCTGTTCTCGCAGCAGCTTTTTCCGGTTGCTTTCCACGGCAGCAACAGTCCCGATTTCCGGAATTCTTTTCAGGCGCTCCGTGCTCTGGTCATATGCAATGCCGACTTCGAGCGCTTTACCTCGGCTCAGTTTGCCGCAATCGAAGAGTATGTCGCCAACGGTGGCACTCTGATTTTTGCCGATCCCGAGGGGGCTCTGGCGGCGGCCAAGACTCCCCTGAAAGCGCTGCTTCCGGTCCAGCCGCTGCGGGTTCGTCCGGTCACTTCGCTGGAAGGGATCGGTGCGCTTTTTCCCGGCCTCCGCATCAACGGCCTTCGCGGAAGGGAGATTTTGTTTCTGGACTCGACCGAAGCCGGAAAGCCGGGGGTGACATTTGCCCGTCACGAGGGCTTTCCGCTGTATCGTGAAATGAACTACGGTCTCGGTGTGGTCAAGTTCCTTGCATTTTCTCCTGACCGTTCGAATCTCCCGGATGACCGGGTTCTGTCGGAACGCCTTCTCTCCCTGATTTGCATGAGCAACGGAGCTGTGCCCGTTTATTCCGCTTTCAACGAGCCCCTCGACAAGCTGACCGGATTTTCCGTCCCGCGCGTTTCGACGGTCAGGAACCTGATTTTCCTGTATCTGACGGTGCTGGTGCTGGTGGTTCTGGCGGGCATCCGTCTGAGACGTCCCGGGACGGCGTGGTTCATCAGCACGCTGGTCGCGGTTGCGACTACCTGCCTGATCCTGTATTACGTCCGGCTCTCCCTCGGTGGTCGCGGTTCGCTTGCCGCAACCGTGCGGATTGAAAACAGCATGAGTCCCGGAACCTCGGATTCCTTTGCTTCCCTCTATGCGTCGACGGCATTGAAAACCGGTGTCCAGTCTGAAAATCCCCGGAATATTTTTTCCGCCATCCCGCGCAGGAATTTCATTGCCTTCGATCAAGGAGACAACAAAAACAGCAGCAGCGGTTTTGCCGTTGCTTCTCCGCTGGATCTGCGGGTTCTTCCGACGGGTGCCATGTCCATCCATGAAATGAATATTGCGGCCCGGTCATCGCGTCAGTTCATGAAATCCGATTCCTCCGATGTCCTTTCGGCGGGAATCCCGCGGTATTTTGTCTATCCGCGTCTTGTGATCCGTCAGAACGGCCCCGAACTGCTGCCGTGGACTGCTCCGGAAGGGCTGGAGGTCGAATCGGCGTTCATTCTTTTCCCGGGCGGCTCCCGGCTTCTGGATGTTTCTTCGTCCGGAGTCTGCACGATGGCCTCCTCGGCGGGGGTGATGACGGACCCGCTTCTGGAGAGCATCCGGAACGCCATGGAGAAATCATATCCGAGAAACTGTCCGGCGCTTGCTCTGGTTTCGCCGTCGGGCAAAAGCGGGCTGGTTCTGGAAAAAACATTTGCCATGCAGGGAAAGCGCCTGACCCTGATTCCGGTACAGGTCGTCTGTCCCGAACCGAAGATCACCCTGCCGAATGAAATGCTGGTGCTGACTCCGGCCGATGCGACTTCCCGCCTGATTCTCGACGGAAACAAACTGAAGAAGAATTTTTCGATGCAGACGGATTTCGGGGTTTCCATTGCGTTCGCCCTGCCGTCGGTTTTCGCCGGATTCCGTCCGCAGTCCGCCGTGCTGAAGGTTGTCTCCACAAATGCGGAAAACGTCCGGGTCACTCCGAAGTTCAAATTGCCCGGAGGCGGCACGATGGTCGGGAAGAGTCTGGGCGGAGGCCGCTATCTGTTTTCGGGCGACCGGATTGCCGAACTGGTGGACCCGTCGACCAATATGGGGATATTGATGCTGGACAGCGTTCAGACGAAACCGCAGACCAAGGCGTCTCCTGATTTTACACTCCAGACGTGGTCCATCCTTGAGCTGGAACTTTCCCTCAAGGGGACTCTGTCCGAAAACGCGGAATGGACGACGAACTGAAAAAAAAGATTTAATTCAATAGGGGAGAATGAATAACATGATCAGAACGGAAAAACTTACCAAGAGATTCGGAACGGACCGTGGAGTCTTCGAAATCGATCTGGATGTTCCGAAGGGGTGCATATACGGTTTCGTCGGACACAACGGAGCAGGTAAAACCACCGCCATCAAGATTCTCTGCGGACTTCTCCGTCCGGATTCCGGGAAAGCCTTCATCGGCGAATACGAAGTGACCCCGAAAAATATTCCTCTGATCAAGAAGGCCGTCGGTTACATGCCCGACATTACCGGCATCTACGATCAGATGAGCGTCTGGGAATTTCTCGACTTCTATGGAGCCGCTTTCAAGATTCCTCCGCAGAAAAGAAAGGAACGGATCGAAAGCGTCCTCGAGCTGACCAATGCGGCCAACATGATCGACTATCAGGTTTCCTCGCTTTCCCGCGGCATGCGCCAGAAAGTCGGATTGGCCAAAACCCTGATCCACGATCCGGATGTGCTGATTCTTGACGAACCCGCGGGCGGTCTCGACCCCAATGCCCGGATCGAAATGCGCCGTACCATCGCCGGTCTGAAAGGACTGGGCAAAACCATCCTTCTCTCCAGTCACATCCTCCCCGAACTGGCCTCGGTCTGCGACCGGGTGGGAATCATCAATAAAGGACATCTCCTGGCACAGGGAACCGTGAAGGAGATCGGCGAGAGGCTTCAGGAGAATCTGACCATTCTCGTGACGGTGGATTCCGATATCAACCGTGCGCTGGAAATCATATCGGGACTCGAACACGTTCAGGATGCGGCGATTGCGGACGTCAACCACATCTCGCTTTCCTACACCGGCAGCCGCGAGCTGGCCGGGCGGCTTTTGGATTCGATCCTTGCGGCGGGGATCAAGGTCCGCTGGTTTGAGGAAAACGAAGCCAATCTGGAAAATGTCTTCATCAACATCACCTCGGCTTCGGGCGGAAAGGCAGAGTGACATGCGAAACGGCAACCCCATTTTCTCCCGGGAATTTCTGAGCGCTTCCCGTGCGTGGAGGACCCGACTGATCATCGCGGCCTACCTCATGATTCTCGGCGCGCTTCTGATTATCCTCTGGCCGACGGGCGGCGTTCAGTCGGTGGTTACGGAGGGCGCACAGAAAATCTTCTCCATGTTCTTTTCCGTAAATCTGGCCCTGCTTCTTCTGATGATCCCGGCCTTCTCGGCGGCGGCGATTACTCTGGAACGCGAGCGCGGCACGTATCCGGCTCTTTTCTCGACTCTCCTGACTCCGTTCGACATCATGTCCGGAAAACTGGCGTCCGCGATTCTGATGATCCTGATCATGGTCATCCTCTCGATGCCGATTGCGGCCATCTGCGCGCTGGCGGGCGGAGTGGATGTCGTATTCATCGCCAAGATCATGCTCCTTCTGGCGGCGACCGCCGTCTCCTACGGTCTCATCGGGCTGGCATGCAGTTCCATCTGCGCCCGGACGGGCAGCGCCATCCTCCTGAATTATGTGCTGGTCCTGATTCTGACCGGAGCCACATGGCTGCCTTCCGCGCTCCTCTCCAACCTCCTGCCGGACCTCAATCCCGTCTTTCAGGTCATCCGCGGCATCAGCCCGTTCGACGCCATCCTCTATCTGCTCTATCCGGATTCCTACAAGCTGACCACGCTGGTGGAGCTTTCCTCCGTGGCAACCCCCTATGCCGTTTTCATGATCGCATCCTGCCTGATTTCCGGAATTGCCCTCCTCATTTTTTATACGCATGTGCTGCATCCGGAAATCAAGTCCGGCAAACTCAAGGGCGAAACCTACACCGATTCCCGGAAGGCGATCAAACGCAAACTCACCTTCCCGTTCTACCTTCTGGACCCGCTCCGCCGCAAGAAGCCGATCGGACGTTTCAGCAATCCCGTTTTCGTGGCGGAGATGCGGAGCAAACTGTTTTCCAATCCGAATTTCGTCATCCGCACCGTCAGTGTGATTTTCATCCTGAGTCTGGTGCTTCTGACCCTGCTTTCCATCCAGCTCGGAGATGAAATCCGCGCAAGCAGCGTCCGCATGGTCGCCATTATTTTCCAGATCGGCATCGTGGCTCTTCTGGCTCCCGGCGTCAGCAGCGGACTGATCACCGACGAAATTACCGCCGGAACCTTCACGGCCCTGCGGATGACCCCGGTTTCTCCGTTCACCATCATTTTCGGAAAACTCAAGGCCACGTTCTTTTACGCGCTCATTTTTCTGATCAGCAGTATCTTCATCCTTCTGGCGATGGCCTACCTCGAACCGACGACCTCCTTTCCGGACAAATCGGTGCTCGATCCGTCTTTCTTTCCCGATCTGTGGACGAAAATCCGCACGGAAACGGACTGGTTCTCCAACTTCTGCTATACGTACCGCACACTGGGGGTATGGGTCGTCATTCTGCTTCTCAGCACCATGACCTTCCTCAGCGCGGGGTTGCTGGCTTCCTCGTTCGCCCGTTCGACGCCGGAGGCGACCGCGATCGCATATGGAATCACGGGGATTATCTGCATCGTTACGCTGCTGCCGATTCCGCTCGAGGATAAATTCTCGCACGGACTCTCCCATTTCCTGCTGGCCTTCAATCCGATTGTCGCCGCAATGCAGGTCACCAGCGACTCCTTCAAAAACTATCCCGGCTTGTGGATTCAGAATATTTTCACCCTCCTGGGGCTGAACCTGTTCTTCCTTGCCGTTTCGGTCGCAAGGGTCTGCCGGCTTTTCCGGAAACAAACCTGATATTGCAACAATTCGATGGATGAAAGGGAAATATGAACTCACTTTTATGCGCCGCCGCTATTTTCTTCCCCCTCGTTATGGACTGCTGGGAGAAAGGTCCGCTGACGTCGGACCGTTTTTCCATTCCGTATTCTCCCGTGTTTGCCGACCTTGCCGTCGTGAAGGAACAGGCTTCGATCTATTCGCGTCTCCCGAATCCCGCCCAGCGTTCCGTTCTGGCCCGGGAACTGGCGCTTTCCAACAATCCCGAAGCGCTTCCGATCCTCGAAAAAATGGCCGTGAATGAAAAGAGCGCCTTCTGTCTGGATGATATTTTCACCGCCATTCTGACATTGGTTGAAAACGGGTATGGAAAGCCTCCCGCCCTGAATGTGCTGAAACAATATTTTACGGCGGAAAGTCCCATGACGCGTTCGACGGACATGCTCCTGTATCTGAAGTTCACTCCTTCTCCGGACGTGTCTTTTTTGATGAGGTATTTTGCGAATGAAATCTCTCCGTTTGCGGCGGAACGCGTCTACGAGGCCCTCCGTCCTTTCGCAGGGAAAATTCCAGATGACAATCTGGAGTCTCTCTACGGTTCTCCGGTTCTTCCGCTCAAAGCGGCCGGAGCCGGACTGTCCTCCCTGAAAAATACGTCCAAGTCGCTGGATGTGGCGGCGAAAGCGGCGAAGGATTCCAACCCGCTGATCCGTCTTCAGGCGGCCCGAGGGCTGGCTGAAAATCCGTCCGCCCCGGAGAAACTCCTTACGGAACTTGCCAAAGACGCGGACCCGGCTGTCCGTCTGGCCGCCGCCGGCATGAAAAACATTACTCCCGCGAAGGAAGCCGTTCTCTGTTCGCTGGCTTCCGACAAAAGCGCCTCTGTAAGGGAAGCGGCCGCCGCCTCGCTCGGAACTTCGAACACACCTTCTTCCATTACTGCCCTGATCGGGCTGATCGGCGATCCGGACATTGTGGTCCGGCGCGCGGCGTCCGATGCGCTGGTGAAGCTCAAGCCCGGAAAGGTCTGGCGGGACCGTCTGATTGCCGCCGGTGCCAAACCGGATGCCCGACGGGAAATTATCTCGTTTTTCGCCCGGCTCGACGACCGCAATTATGCTCCCGACATCCGGCGTTTCCTGAAAGAAGCCGACAATGACCTTCTGATCATAGATGCCGTCAATGCGCTGGGAATCATGCAGGACCGCGAAGCCGGTCCGCAAGTCGCTTCGTTTGCCGGTTCTTCGAATCCGAATGTGCGCGGGGCGGTCGCAAAGGCGCTCGGCACAATCCGGGATCCGGAAACCTATTCGGCTCTGAAAAAACTGTATCGCGACAAGGACATGACGGTTGCCGTCAATGCCGTCTATTCTATGTATCAGCTCCGGGACAACACTTTCCGCGGGGATTTCCTCCATGCGCTCGGCACCCGGTCGATGGAACAGGAATCGCTTCGCGCCATCGCGATCCGTGCCGTTTCGGATCTGGGTTACATGGACGCGCGGGTCCTTTCTCAATTGAACACCCTGACTGCGAAGGCCTGCATCACGGCTCCGATGTCTCCGCCCATGCCCGACTCCATGAATGTCCGTCTTTCCGGAATGATCGCCCTGCTGAACGCCGGGATGAAAGGCAATGTCGAGGCCATGAGGATGTATGATGACGTCCGCCGTTTCTATGCGGAGTCGTCCGGAAAAGATACCAATGAATTCACCACCGAGGACGTAATGGAATTTATGGCGCAGATCGAAGCCTTCCGCAAGCATGAAAAGATCGTTCCGCGCGAGCTCAAAACGGTTCTCCCGAATTTCACGATCTACAAGATCGGAACGCGCTGAACGGCGTTGGAGGAAGTCGGAGCTTCGCCGGACTGGAAAAACCTGCGGATCGGAAGTATAGTAAAACATCTTCCGGGAATGGGCTCCGGACAACCTCAACTCCAAAGGCAGGGAATGATTCATGAGCATTTTTCGGAATTTTCCGCACATCCTCCACGGAGGAGACTACAACCCGGATCAATGGCTGGATTATCCTGACGTCATCGACCGGGATTTCGTTCTGATGGACAAGGCGCACTGCAACACTTTCTCGGTCGGTATTTTTTCTTGGTCGCAGTATGAGCCGGAAGAAGGCAGATTCGATTTTGTCTGGATGGACGATCTTTTCGAGCGTTGCGCGAAGCAGGAGAAAAAACTTCTGCTGGCCACTCCTTCGGGCGGACGTCCGGCATGGCTGGGAACCCGTTATCCGGAAACCTGCCGTGTCCTGCCCGACGGCCGCCGGGAGGAATGGAAGGGACGCCACAATCACTGTTGGACTTCTCCGGTCATGCGGGAAAAACTGTCCATCATCATCGGCAAACTGGCGGAACGGTATGCAGGACATCCCGCCCTCGCGGGCTGGCATGTCAGCAATGAATACAACGGAGAATGCCGCTGTCCTCTCTGCCTCAAAAAATTTCAGGAGTTCCTGAAGGACCGCTATTTCTCGCTCGAAAACCTGAACCGCGCCTATTGGTCCGGCTTCTGGTCGCACGGTTTCTCCGACTGGGATCAGGTCAGCCTGAATGACAGTGCTCTGGATTTGGTTCATGTGGACTGGCTTCGCTTCAACACCCGCCAGCTCTGCGACTTCATGGCGTTTGAAATCGGAGAGGTCCGGAAGAAATCCGACGCGCCAGTCACCACCAACATGATGGGCTGGTTTCCCGGCGTGGATTACTGGCGGGTCGCCGGCCTTTGCGACTTCATCTCGGACGACTGTTATCCGACCTGGTACAACGGCGAAACCGAATACACCGCCGCCCGTTTTGCCGCTCTTCACGACATGCACTACACCATGGGAGACAAACCGTTCGTCATGATGGAATCCTGCCCGGGCATTCCCAATTACAAACCTTATTGCAAGATACGCCGTCCGAATGAATTCCAGCGAGAGATGCTGCTGGCGCTCGGACATGGCGCTGACGGAACGATGTATTTCCAGTGGAGAAAGGGGCTGGGCAACTGCGAAAAGTTCCACGGCGCAGTGGTCGGACACGACGACAGGGACGATACGCTGGTGTTTCAGAGGGTCGCCGATTACGGGGCGCGTCTCGAACGCATGGCGGAAATCTGCGACAGCCGGATTCATCCGCGGGTCGGCGTCCTGTTCGACTGGGAATCCAACTGGTGCCTCGCCAACTGCAAAGGTTTCGGCGGCGGCTCCGCGCAGCAGCCGGAGGAAACCATTCTCAGGCATTATCAGGCGCTCTGGTCGCACAATGTCCCGCTCGCCGTGCCGGAGAGCCTTTCGGATTTCTCCCGCTACAAGATATTGGTCGCGCCGATGCTTTTCATGCTCAAACCGGGCGTTGCTGAACGCATGGCCGAATTTGTCCGCGCCGGGGGCACGCTGGTCATGACGTACCTTTCCGGTTATGTGGATGAAAACAATCTCTGCTTCCGGGGCGGTTTCCCCGGCGGGGTGCTCCGCGAGCTCTTCGGGATCCGGAACGAGGATATCGACATCTTCGAACCGTCGACGCAAATCTCCATGCTGCTCAACGGTTTCTCCTTTGCCGGAAAGACGGAATTCTCCGTCTTGAACCGCTGTGAATACATCCATCCGGAAGGGGCTGAGGTTCTGGCTGTTTATCACAACGTGTTTTATGCCGGACATCCGGCACTGACCGTCAACCGGTTCGGAAAAGGCAAGGCAGTGTATCTTGCGGCGGAGATGGGGGAGGATTTTCTGCATGCCTTCTACGGCAAATGGCTGTCGGAGGCCGGGATCCGGCCGGTCCTCCCGAATCTTCCTCCGTCGGTCCGGGCGTCGAAACGCTTCAATGACCGGTTCGCCTATTATTTCCTTCTGAACATGACGGACCGGGAACAGAAGGTTTCGCTTCCACGTAAGATGGAGGACCTCTGGAACGGGGGCAGGGCGGTGACCGAAGTCATCCTGCCTGCTTCGGGCGGGACTGTCCTGAAAGCGGTGGAAATTCCCGAGACGGCTTCCTCTCTGTAATCTTTGGTAAAAGGGTTTTCCGGACGGGTGGAAAAACCCGTCCGGAAAATGGGGGGATCAGTCGATATTCACGCAATAGACACGGCGGGAATACGGCTCGAAATCATCCTGGAAGCGGCCGCCCGACTGTGAGATCGAACGGTTGTCGAACATGACCTCGACCTTCGGCGCATATTTCAGTTCCCCGGGCAGGGTGATGCCGACGCCTTTGGCCGGGCGGTTTTCTGTGTTGACTGCGATCACATGGAGTTTCCCGTTGAGGCGGCGTGTTGTGCATTTCACCGCCGAATCGGAAATCTGCGCCTCGGAAACTTCTTCCCGGGAACAGACAACCGGCGTCAGTTCCTTGAATTCGCGGGCGATCTGGACCATGGCGCGCCAGTTGCCCGGATTGATCGGCAATGCGTAGAAATATTCCATTCCGGTGATTCCCGCGACCAGCGAACCGTAATTCAGCGCGAGCTGTTCGGCGTAGGAGGGACAGCGGTAATGATTGCCGTAGACCTCTCCCGCAGTGAAGAAATAGCCCACCTTGCGTTCGGCGCGGCAGGCGTCCATGATGCGGCGTACGTGGAAAAGAACGCTTTCGACATCCCGCTTGTCGTTGTTGGTGATGTAGTCGTCGATGCCGATGATGTCGGCGTCCAGATTGGCATAGCGCGCCGGAATGCCGATGGTCGTGTAGTTGATCGCTGTCGGCTGATAGGTTTTCGCAGCATTGACTTTTTCCATGGTCCAGAGACAGTCTTCGGATTTCAGTCCCTGAATCTCCGGTTCGTCCCACGGCATGATCGCGATGACGCCCGGCAGCGAGAGTTTTTCCATCAGCGGTTTCGGATCGTAGTTCGTGCGAGTCCATTTGCCGTCTTTATATTCCACGCCCTGTGTGAGCGACTTCGTCCAGAAAATGGCTTTTACGCCGAGTTCCTCAAGCTTTTTCGCACAGGCGGCGACGAAGTCGTCATCCCCGTCGGCGAGAACGATGAATTCATTGAATCCGTATTTCTTGTGGAACAGAATTTCCGGGACGACGGAGTCCGGCGTCATCCTCCATTTCTGTGTGATGCAGAGCAGCGGGGCAACAGGAATGATCGGTTTGCCGTTATTGTAAACGCAGAGGCGGATGCGGTCAACCTGGGTCGCCCCCTTGAAATACGGTTTCTTGACCAGCGGCGCGGAGACGGTATAGTCGAGACTTTTGCCGGAGAGTTTGAGCTGGACCGCATTCATGCCGTCAGGAAGGCCTGTGAGCGGCATTTCCACGATCTGGCGTTTGACGACGGGAATGTTTTTACTGAATTTGCCGCAGCTGAGGACCGCCTTCACGCCGTCCGCAGAGGGCAGTTTCATTTCGACCAGCACATCGGCGGACGGCTCATTCATGTAGTAGTCGAACCGGGGAAGAACGGTCACGGCATTGACGACCGCGGCGCGTTCGAAGGCGGAAAGAATCACCCTGCCTTTCTCGCGGCCCTCGATCACGACGGAGTGCGGCGCGGCCGGCGAAGAGATCGAAACGGGCATTGTGAGAATGGTTTCACCCGGCGGCAATGAAGCGTCAAAAGAAGCGAGTTTTGCTCCGTTTTTCGCATCGTTTACGGTGAACTGCATTTCTTTTTTGACGCCGGTGTTATTGATGAACGCTGTTTCGATATTTACGCCGTTTTTGCGGTCGACCGCGTTGCTGAGCGTGGCGGAACGGACCCCGAGCGCATAGGGGCGGACCACTTCGCGCGGAAGGATCAGCCGTGGGAACACTTCCGCAACCTTGAACATTCTCCGGGGCGTTGTGGTGATGTCGCAGCTTTCGCCGTCGGCGGGCGTGGTGCGTCCGACATTGATGCCGAAGGTTTCGCTCAGATTGACGCCGGAGAGTTCCGAAAGCGGGATGGCGAATTCATATTCCAGCGCATTCAATTTTTCATTCCGGGAAGTGGCGACGCGCCAGTTTCCGTTCCAGTTCAGACGGTCGCCGGGCGCGGCGTCAAGCTGTGAACCGACTGAATTGGCGGCGAGCCAGAACATTTCCTTCCGGGTGGCTCCCCGGTCGATGTAGAGTTCGACGCAGTCGTTTTTGATGACGATGTTGGTGTTGTCCCGCTGCAGTTCCTCCGCCTTGACATTGGAAAGGTCGCCGACATAGTCCCGTACGCCGATGTAGAGATTGTCCTTGTCATATCCGAAAAAAGCTTCTGTCTTGTGTTTCGGAGCCGGGCGGCTGTCGGGTTTCAGGACGGTGAAGGAATCGACTTTCGCACCGGTTGACCATAAATCCTCCAACTTGCCGTCAAGGACGGGTGCTTTTGCGAATTTCGTCGGTTGGATGGGAGGAATGGGGGCGTATTCCACTTTCTTCAGTCCGAGTTTTACGTCATCAATGGTACAAGGGGCGTAATCCGTGAGTTTGGAGCCGAGTTCGCATTGGAAATCGTCCGTCCAGACGATGGCGTCGTCTTTCGCCGTATTGACCACGTTGCAGCGGATCAGTGAATTTTCCGGAGATTCCGTGAAGGAATAACGCTGCCAGTCGGTTCCGACCTTCACGTCCTTATGAAATTGTTTGCCCCACATGCCGCGGATAGTCAGGCGCGCGGGAGTGTCGGGCTTGCTGGCTTTGAGGTAAACGCTGAAGGTCATCGGCTGACCTTTGATGACGCCGATGTCAGCCGTTCCGACCAGTGCGCCGGTTGCGAGCGGAGCTTTGTTCTGAAGTCGGAAGGAACGTTTGCCGGAATGTGCGACCTTGTCGTCCGGATTCAGACAGGGGGCGAAGTCCTCGAAGGATGGATTGTTCTTGTAATTGCGGCTCAGGCCGAGCGTGAAATATTGGGGATTGAAATTTTCCTGAAGGTGTTCAAGAGAACTGTTGATGACCAGATTGGGAGAAGTCTGCCCCTGTTTGATCGTGCAGAATTCCATATTGTCCAGCACCGCCTCGGTGCGCCATTGTCCGAAGGAAACAGCCGGTTTTGCCTTCGCCTTGCTGGAAAGCTGATGGATGATCTGGTCGTTGATGATGAGCGTGTAACGGTAAAGCCCCTCGGAGCCTTTCTGACGGGAGAATTCCACGCGGAGCGACTGGCCCGGAACAGATTTCAAGGTTTTGCCGCCCCCGATCCGTTTCTGCGGATTGTCGGGATTGGGCATCAGCAGCTGGTGTCCTCCATTGGGGCGGATCAGGGCGAGTACATCATCGGCGCCGATGATGAAAAATCCGCCGCCGTTGGGAAAGTTTTTCGCATCGTTGAGCGCCACCACATCGAAGGCCAGATAATACTCTTCCGGCAGTTCATGGCGCGGCGAAAGGCTTCCCTGATTGAGGTAAAGTTTGCCATCCTTGATTTCGATGTTGTTTTTCTTGTCCCACTTTTCGATCAGGGTCGCGTTGGTGCTGAAGTCATCTCCCTGGACTACGGTTCCCCGGAGCGGTGAAGCGGCAAGAAGGACAGTGGGCATGAGCATGGCGCCGATGGAGACGAACAAAAACAGGTTTCTCTTCATGATTTTTCTTTCATCGCTTTTGTTATATTATACGATCGTATTTCTTTTTCGGGAACCGGCAGGGAATAGATTTCCCCGCACGCCCCCCCGATGGCATTCCCTTACTTTGTCAGGTAGTCGTAACCACTGCCGCGGGCTCCCCACTTATACAGGAGCTGAAGCGGCCAGGTGGAGGTTCCCATGGTGGAACCCGTGCTTCTGACAAGATTGGCGCCGGTGGAATAATTCATGCAGCCGTAGATTACGCCGGGAGCCAGGAAGTCCTTGGACGGGACAATTTCCGCGTGACTGTCCATAAATGCGCCGCTGGCCTTGTTTTTATGACGGTTTCCGATGAGATAATTGCCTCCCTGAATAATCATTCCGTAGTAAGCGTCGTCATCACTGTCTGCGATGGCAATGACCGTGGAAGGACGCTTGACCATGTCGGGCCTGATCTGATCACTGGTGTAATTGACCCCCAGCGCATCGTTCTTTCCATACGCAATGTTGTTGTAGTCGATTGCGACGGTTGATGCGAGCTGATAGGAGGGACAGTTGTAATATGCCGACTGCTTGTAGAAAACGAGGGTGTTTCCGTCTTTTCCGGACAACGTGCCGTAGACTTTCTGATACCAGAAACGGCCCGGTTTGTATACACCCGCCGTGTTGTCGTCGCGGACCGGCAAATACTTATACGAGTCGGCATAGAAGATCATCCCCTGCATGATGGTCTTGGTGTTGTTCAGGCAGGAAATGTTCTGCGCCGTCTGCTTCGCCGCGTTCAGCGCCGGGAGCAGCATCCCGGCCAGAATCGCGATGATCGCAATCACGACCAGGAGTTCGATCAATGTGAAATTCTTCTCTAGCTTTTTCATTTTTGCCTCTCTCTTTTTATGCTTGAACCTTCTGTTGTCCGGTGATTCTCTTGGCACTCCGACCCGCATGCCCCTTTGCGTCCGGGGGCAGAAAGGGAAAACTTTCGAAGCTCCATTCTATTGGACTCCACTTTCATGCGCCTTGTTCGATTGTTTTCATCCGATGGACTGTATAACGCCTGGAGCCGGAGCTTCTCCGGGAGGGGGAAGGACGGTATTCTGAGACGATGCGGAGTATCCTTCCCGCAGGTCTGCCGGAGCAGAAGTTCGGCTCCGACCCGTCCAACCTGCTTGTAGTCGCTGAGATACGAGAAGATATTTGCGGACATTCCGGGCAGGGAGACGCAGTCGGCGGAGAGGATCGTGATGTCCTCCGGGATCCTGAACTTTCTTTCCTGAAGCTCCGTAAGAACGGCGTAGGCAACGATCGGAAAAAGCGTGATGACACAGGTTGTCTGCGATGTTTTTTCCATCATTTCACAGACGCTTTTCCGAGTGCTGGAGAATGTTTCATGAAGCCGGTGAGTGGAGTAGGCAGGCTTGAGACCGTGCTTTGCCAGTGTGTCGAATACGGCGGCGGTGCGCTGTTGTGCAATCGAGAAAGTGGGGTTGAGCCCGAAAAAAGCAAAGTTGCGGTGTCCGGCCGCAATGGCCTCCTCCACCAGTGCGGACATCGAGGCATAGTCGTCGGCAATGACGCGCGGGCAATCCAGAATATCGGTTTCGGTCTGGATCATGACCACGGGGAAGTTTTCCGATTGGAAGTCACGGATCCAGTCGTTTTCATCGATCATTCCCCAGAGGAGCGCGCCGTCGAGGAGTTGTCCGCGAATCATCTTGAGATAGCGTTTCGAGTTCAGGAAGGCAGGCGTGGCTTCCAGCAGCAGGAGGTCGATTTCCCTTTCCGCGAAGAATTCCTGGGCGCCGCGGATGCATGCGCTCAAATTCAGATCGGCATATCGTTCGAAACCGCCCTGTTCCGGGGAGTCCTTCGCCAGTTCGGAAAAGATCAGTGCAACCGTGTTGGAACGTCTGGAATAAATCCGGCGGAAGTGTTCGTTCGGTTCGTAGTGAAGTCTTGCGCACAACTCCAGAATGGATTGTTGCCTTGCGGAAGGCGTTGTTTCCGGAGAGAGGTTGAGTGCACGTGAAACCGTCGCCTGGGAAACCCCGGCTGCTTTTGCGATGTCGCGGATGTTCAACGGCTTTTTCTGCTCAACCATTATTTCTCTCTGTCATGTGTTTGTGAAACTAGTTTCATCACCTTGTCATATTTTAAATCATTTTCTTTCCTTTGTCAAGGAGCAAAACGTGCAGATGTTTTTTTCTAACAGATTCCGAATAGAAAATGAATCAAAATTCAACCTGTTGTTCAGCGGAAGCACGTCCGGGTTTTCATTTTGCCGTTTGACACCTGGCTCCGCGTCTTTGCGCACATTCCTGTTTTTTTATCGATATATCCTGCCCTCTCCTGATTAATTATATCCGATTTTCGTGAAGTGTCAATGTATGAAAACGACAAATAGATTTACGATCCGGTCAAAATGATGCGGTATCATTCGTCGGCAAGGACAAGGAACGGGGGTAAAGTCAGGAGAGGGACCATTCTTTCCGGTTGCGGATTACGGGGCATCCGTCTTCCCATTCGACCGGGAGCCAGACGTAACGTCCGTCGATCGCGTTTTCCGGGTTCCAGCGGTCGCCCATGTAAATGAGACGTCCGTCCTCCAGTTTCAGCACGAATGTGCTTTGGGAGTGGTAGGTGAACTCGCCGTCCGCGTCGATTGCCGGGTTCCCCAGCTCGGTCCACGGACCGAAGAGATGGTCCGCGACGGCGGACCGGGCGGCGTTGGGCGCCCACCCGGTGCATCCGGAACCGATAAAATAATAGCGTCCTTCGTGCTTGAAGATGCACGGGGCTTCCATCCAGCGTTTGACGAACACCCGTTCCCATACGCCGGAGAATCCGGTGAAGTCTTCCGTGAGGAGGGAAATGTGCAATGTGCTGTTGAGTTCGGAGGAATAGACCAGATACGCTTTGCCGTCGTCGTCCTGAAACAGCGTCATGTCGCGGGAATCCTGTCCGAGGAAATATCCGATGGACATGTAATCGACATTCATGGCTTCCGGGCATTCCGAGCCGGGCAGGATGTCGTACGTATTTTTGTGTCCCTCCATGGTTTCGCGGGAGAATTCGGCGTCGCGCATGGAGACGGGCTTTGTTCCCATGTCCGCGCGTCCGTGCCGGAGGAAAACGAAAGGTCCTTCCGGGGAATCCGAGACGGCCGTGCCGCAATGGGCCATGCGGTAGTCATTCTTGTTGCCCTCGAAATGGTACCACAGGACGAATTTTCCGGTTTTTGCGCAGAAGAGCGCCTTGGGACGCTCCAGCACGCAGCCGGGCGGAAGTTCCGGGATGCGCCCGTTGCGGATGTCCAGCGCGAGTCCGCGGTCTTCCCACCGGAGGAGGTCGCGCGAACGGTAGACATGGACGCCGTCGAAGGCGCGGTTGCCTTTTTCTCCCGGACCCTTGTGTTCGCCGTACCAGTAGAAGAAATCCCCGAAACGGAGAATTCCTCCGCCGTGCGCGTTGACGGGAATGCCGTTCGTATCGGGCCAGAGTTCTCCGGGATGGAATGATTGCGCCATGAAGAATCGCTTTCCTTGAATTTTATGAAGCGGCAATGTAACCTTTCCGCCGGGAGAATGCAAGATGGAATCCGCATCTCCCGGCGGAAAAATCAGCGCAGCTTCACTTTGTAGACGTGGCGGGAGTGTCCGGCGAAGTCGTCCGAGAACTTGCCGTCTTCGAGGTTGATTTTCCGGTTTTCGAACATCACTTCCACATGGCCGGAATATTTGGTTTCAGACGGCAGGGTGAACGTGATCTTCCCTGCCTGATTTTCGTCGATGTTGGCGGAGATGACATAGAGATATCCATCATGCTTCTTCGTGCGGTGACGCAGATATTTCGGGTTTCCCGTGGCGGTAGCTTCAGCACATTCTTCCTCGCTCGTAATAATATCGTTCAGAATAGCCGCCTCTCTTGCGATCTGTGTCATTGCGCGCCAGTTGGGTGCGGTCTGCGGCCAGCCGTAGAAGTAGGCCAGTCCGGTGCATCCGGCGGCGATGCTGCCGTAGGATTGGGCGATTTGTTCGCCGTAGGAGGGTTCCCGGTAGTGCAGCGGGAAATTGCCGCCAACCAGGAAGTAGTAGCAGGGCTTGCCTTCCTCTTCACCGGCTTTCCACATGATGTCCGCATGATCGACGACCGCCTTCACCTTCTGGCGTTCCTGTGCCGTGAGATAGTTGTCGAGCATCAGGATGTCCGTTTCAAGATTGGCATAGTTGTTCGGAATCCCCAGCACTGTATTGTTCATCTGGACCGGATGATACGGAAAGAGCGGTTTCATTTTCCTCAGGAAATCGCGGGCCTTGTCGGGGGGCGTGTTGAGTTCCGGTTCGTCCATCACCATCTGCGAGAGGATGTTTTTATAGTTCAGCTTCTTCATCCACTCCGCCCAATCCTTTTCGGGCATTTCACTGTATTTCGTCCAGAAAACGACCGGCATATTGCGTTTTTCCGCTTCTGCCATGAAAAGCTGACATTTGTCCTTGGAGCGATTGTCCATCAAGATATGACTGGCATTGAAGCCGTATTTCTGCATCCAGTCCGCCTGCCCGAGGATGCTCCTGTCCGGAATGTGTTTGGAGTAGACGAAGAAGAGCATGACAGGGAACACCGGTTTTCCGTTCTTCAGGATCGAACGGGAGAAATGATTGATTTGTGCGGCGCCCTCCCAATATTCGCGTTTGACAAGGCTGCTTTTGGCAGAATCGACCGCTTTTTTTCCGTCGAAGAGGGTGAGGTTTGCCTCATACGTTCCGGGTTTCAGATCGCGGATCGGCAGTGTCATCGTGAAGGAAGACGAGGCTTTTACCGTGATTTTCTTTCCCGCGCACTCGAGGACAGCGGTCAGTTTGTCGGCGTCGGGCAGATTCAGCGTGACTCTGAACACCGCTTCCGGTTCGTTCATGTAGAAGGAGAGACGCCCCAGCATCGAAACCGGGTTGCGCTTTTCGGTTGCCAGATGACGGTTGAAAATCAGTTTTCCGTCCGCGTCCGTGATTCTGACGCCAATGCGTTTCAGAAGGGATGTCGCGGGGAAAACGATACTGGTGTCACCGCTTTTCAGGAGCACTTCCTTTTCGCTGACCTCTTTGTTCGTGGCGGCAAGATCGGTGACGGCAACCTTGACTTTTTTGTCGGCTCCTGTCAGATTGCGTAGAAGCAATGTGAGCGTGCTGCCAGAAGCGGATTCGGAGCTGATCGCGGAGACCGCGCCGAGAGCGTATTTCCGGACGACGGCTTCGGGGAGGTTCACTTCCGGCCAGTATTCATTCTTCCTGTAGCCGACGGTCGGGATGCGGGCGATGCTCAGATTTTCGCTGTGGACGCCGTCGTTGCGGCAGACGTTCACGAGCCATTTGGAATCGATGTCGCTTCCGGCGAAATTGGACAGAGGGAAGGTCAGGAGGTAATCGACAGAACCTTCTTTTTCATTTTTGACAGCTTCCGTTTTCCAGTCGCCGTTCCATGCGACGTCGTCGCCGAACCCGAGGTCGCACCGTGCGCCCGCGGCGTTGTTGGCGAAATGGACCGATTTTTCACCGTTGCCGCAAGGGTCGAAGAAACTTTCCGTGCCATTGGTGAACAGGGAAAAGGTGTCGTGGGGACCCGGTTTCGAGAGGCTGAAATCCTCGCCGAAGTTGCGGTAGGCCAGATAAAGATTGTCATCGTCGCAGGCAAGATACGCTTCTGTTTTCAGGCGCGGGGCGTTGGCTCCGAAATGGAACTTGTCCAGTTTGACGGCGTACCCCTTCCACGAATCGAGCGCAACGGCCGGTCTGACGGACGCCGGGAGCTTTGGGATGGAGAAGGAGGGGGCGTGTTCGGGCTTGTCCTCGGGGGCGAGCTTGATCTTGTCCAGCTCGGAAGGGCGGTAATCCGTGGCGAAGGTCTTGCCGGATTTCAGGTCTTCCTGAGCCGGGGCTTTTTCCAGCAGTTCCGACTGGATGTCGTCAACCCAGAGCGTTCCTTTTGAATCGCGGGGAATATTGATCCATGCGGGAGAGTAGACGAACGGTTTGCCGAGTTTCGGATTGACCACCTCATAGCGTTTCCACTCTTTTCCGACGGTGAGGAGCGTCTGTTTCGCGCCGTACCCGTATCCGATGGAAACCTTCATGGCGTCGCGGTCGGACTTCATCCACAGGGATAGGACGCCCGGCTGATCCAGCACCGTGCCTGTACTGTGGAGGGAGATGGACTGTCCTTCCGTGAATTCGTTATTGACGAGCTTGAGGGAATATTTGCCGCTGTGCTTTTCCTTGTCGTCGGCGGAAACGGTGGCGATGTATTTGTCATAATCGAGTTTTTTGCCGAGGGTGAAATCGGCGGTACTCTGGCGGGTGACGTAGAGCGGGAAGCCCTCCTGAAGCGTCTCGAACGAGCTGTTGACCGTGAGGTTCGGCGATTCATCGGCGGATTTCTTCACGGTGCTGAGGCGGAAGTTGTCGACACACATCTTGTCTACCCTCCATGACGTGAAGAAAACGCCCGGCAGTTTTCCGTTCTTGTCCTTTTCCGGCAGGTTCGCCTTGAAGGCGCCGATTTTTTTCCCATTGATGAAATAAGTATAGGTGACGATGTCGCCTTTGACCGTGCGGGCTACGGCGGTCCTGACCGGACGCCCGAGTTCGAAATTGTCAATTTTGATGTAAGCGCCCTTGCTCTGTTTCGAACCGATCTCATTCCAGAGAAGGAAAGAAACGCCTTCGGGTTTGACCTGGAATCGGAAGGGACCGATCATCATGCCGCCGAATCCGGCGGGTTTCTTCATGTCATGTTCCATTGTGACGTCGCATTCGACGAAGAATTCGGGCGGGAGTTCCTGCCGGAGAGTCATGTCGCCTCCGATGAATTCCGCCCGGCCATCGGCGGATTTGACGTTTCCTCTCGAAACCCAGTTTTCGGCGAAGGTGTCTTTCGTGTCGAAACTGTCGGCGAAGATCGGAGCGCCCGGTTCCTGCGCCGGACAGTACAATCCCAGAACGAGGCATCCCAGTGCAATTCTGAATTTCCAGTTCATGTGTCCATTTCCTTATATTTTTTATTTTGAAAGGGCTGTATTCGTAGAAAATTCTCTGTTTTCTGCATTAGGGATATTCGCCGACGCCATGAGCTGTGCTGTAACGGTTAGTCGCGAAATTAAGTCTGGCAGTGGGATCGGCATTGCCCATGTTCGCATTCACCCCGAAGCAATAATCGATCCGCTTGGTGAAAAGCGACCAATTTCCGTCGGTTCCGGTATTGGCGCCGATGGCCCCGGTGCTGTAATTCATATATCCCCGGATAATTCCGTAATAGGTATACATGGGAGAGGAAACCTTGCCAGCGGAACCATCGGCGTGCACAATGTTCGCATTGTTGTTATGACGGTTTCCGATCGGATAATTCGTAATGGTGCCGATGGCCTGTCCACGGTTGCCGTCTTCATCGCTGTCGCCTGCCAGAATCAGTTTTGAAGGCATAATCAGGCTCGACAACTTGACATCGGAATACAGCGTCTCGTTCAGGCCGATGGAAAGGAGGTTCTGGTCAAACCTGTATTGGCTTCCCCATACAGGAGTCAGCAGCGACCGGTTGACCTTGCTGGAGGGACAGATAAAAGGCTTTATGACCGTCTGCATTTTCGTGATTGAACCGGTCGTCTGCCAGTCTTTAATAAAATAAGGTCCCAGCACATACAGCCGGTAAGAGGTCGTAGCGGGAGGCGGCAGGTAGTCCCGGTAGTCCAGCGCGTATCCCTGGTATGCCAGTCCGAGTGTCTTGACTGAATTCAGACATGAAACGGTGCGGGCGGATTCCCGGGCGCTGTTCAAGGCCGGCAACAGCATCGCCGCCAGAATCGCGATGATCGAAATAACGACCAGGAGTTCGATCAATGTGAATTCTCCCTTCTTCATTTTTCCTTTCCTTTCTGTTTGACGTATGATTTTCATGGAGTCATTCTTTTTTTTCAACCGGAATGCAGATGGCATCCAGCGGTTTGAGTTCGAATGTTTCATTTTCCCGCGTTTTGCCGTTGACGATCATGCGGAATCCCTTCCGAACCTTGCAATGGACAGTCTGCGGTTCGGGGAGGCCATTCGTGATGATTTCGGCCATTTGCCCGTCCGGAGAGGTCCAGGCGGAATGGAGGAAGGAATCCATCGTCAGAACCTGTCCGCAGACATGAAGAGGAAGGGTTCCTCCGCGGACTTCTATGCGCGGCTTTTCCATTCTGCCATACTGAAGAAACCCGCCGTATTGTTTCCGGGCGGCATTGAGATTGCGGATCAGGGTGAGGACGCTTTCCTGGTCGGGCTCCGGCATTTCCCAGAGGGCGCCCCAGCCCCAGTGGATTTGTCCGCCGTCCTTGAGGACCACGGAAAGAAGGTCGCCGGAGCTGAACGAGTATGCGAGACGGTAAAGCAGATTTTCGGGCGAGGATTTGCAATTGATCGTGTCGGCGATCCCGCACTGGTTTCCCATGAAATTGTTGGTGTATTCGTGAAAGACGAACTGGTAGCCGGGAACGGGAATTCCCCGCGACCAATTCCAGCAGGCGCGGAGGTCATTGAAGGGGAGTTCCTTCAGAAAGGCGTCCGCGGAGGCTGCTTCACATCCGAGAATCATATTGCTATTTTTTTTGCGGAGGGTTGCGATCATTTCATCCAGCAGGGATTTCATGGCTTCGGTCTGCCATGCGCCGGGAACCGCCGGATGTCGGTGTGAGCGGGAATAGCACGGGTGGTAGCCGCCGCCGAGATTCTGGTCGAAGAACTGTGCGTAATCGATCTCGCATTCCGTGAGTTTTGCGAGTTCGTCGATCAGGGTTGTCCGCGACCAGTCTTCGGTCAGGCAGAGATCAAACCCGATCCGCTGGGACTGTTCGCCGTTGCAGATCACGGCCTCGATTTCGCCTTTCGGACCGCGGATCATGTGTTTGCGGAGTCCCTGTTCCTCGCACTCTTTTTCGCGGGAGTAGTCGGTGATGCAGCTCCTCTGCGTCCAGGCCGTCCCGGAACAGTAAACACCGAGATAATGCCCCTCTTCATGAAGCTGTTTTGCGTATTTCTTCAGGAGTCCGACGCCCCCGAACGGAGGCCAGACATACGGCGGCGCCCAGGGGGCGGTCCCTTCCCAGTGCATCAGCAGGGAGAGAATCCGGCTGTCGAAGGCCTCCGCCAGTTTCCGGGCGGCGGGCATGGCGTTTTCGTAGGGGAAATATTCGTTGCCGACCGTCATGCGGCCCTTGTCGTCGCCGTGTCCGCGCACGGGATAGATCATCACGACCGGAGACTCCCGGACCATTTCCGGAAGGTTGCCTTTCCGCGGCATGGCCGGATCGTCCGCGATCCAGTCGCGGTAAACGGCACAGGCGTCGTGCCAGTCGCCTTCGAAGGCGCCGAACACGTAGTCGAACGAGGAGCGGTAGGGATCCGCGCCTCCGCAGAAGGTCTGGAGGCTGAGACGGCAGCTTCCGTCTTTCCGGGGAGCGAATTCGACCGCCTTCGTGCCGTGCGAAAAATCATGCGCGCCGAAATAGAGAACCGTGCCGTCTTTTTCCCACGAGAGGAACTGCATCGGGCACACGCCTGGATAGTAGCCGCCTTCGCTGTAGGCGATTCCCTCGGTGCGCCCGAGGAATCCGAGGACATGATAGCGGCTCCACGGCGAGGCTTCCCGCGCCTCCGGACGGTCGATCAGGACACCTTCCGCATGAGGCCAGAAGATCCGTCCGTTCGCCGGGACGACGATCTGTGGGACGTCGATCCATTCCAGCAGAAATCCGGCCGGGACATTCTTCACCTCCGGACGGAAGTGGAAAAATCCTTTTCCCGCGCGGATTGCGGTATGGACTTCCAGAGCGGAATAACGCGGGTGTCCGGAATGGCGGAAGACGAGGGCGTCACTGCCGTTTGCTTCGTATTCGAACCGGAAGTCGCCGGACGAAAGAATAGCAAGGTCTCCCGTGTCGCTGCGCAATCCCAGCGTGAAGAAATGTTCCGCCGGGACAAGCATTTTTTTGTCTCCGAAGATGCATGAGGCCACCGCTCCGGTTTTCATGCAAAAGGACAAAACACTAGCGGTTGTATACAATAATATGGTGTCGGACATTCTGTTCCTCTGTTTTGTAGAGTTGGGTTCCGGTGTTTATTATATTATGGATGTGAACAAAAAACAAGAAGAAAAATGCGTGAATTTTTTGCAAACGAATTGCTTTCATCTGTTGAGAAAAATGTTTTGATTCCATCATGGAACGAGTTTGAAATACAGGTGGAACAAGGTTTTTTTCTTGCTCAAAAGCAATGCTTCTGGAAGTTGCGAATCTTGACTTCTTCCATCAGAGCTGTACATTAGTCCGGACGATTGAAACGCTGGGAGTCCGGAGAAGGAGACCGTGGTGAAAAAAGTCAGATTGGCGGATATCGCTTCAGAAGCGGGGGTGTCCGTTCAACATGTGTCGCGGGTCCTGACGGGAAACGGAAGGGCGGGGGAGAAAACACGGGAACGGATTTTTACGCTTGCCCGGCGGATGGGGTATCTCGACTCGCCCGGGACAGGCAATATTGCCGTGCTTTCTCCCGACGGCGGGCTGGACGACTGGAACGTGCTGTGCCTTGAAATCTTGCGCGGGTACGGAAAGAACGGAGTTCTGTTTCCTTTCCGGGAGTTCACGGTGCATGATGAACGGTATTTTGACGCGGCGATATATCTGAATGGAGTCGCCCCTCTGGAACAGCTCTGGTATACGAATTTTCATATTCCGCTGATTGCGGTCAACCAGTATGGGAGCGCTCTGGAACGGATCGAGTCCGTCCAGCCGGACGCGGATGGAGAAATGAGGATGGCCGTCGAGCACTTGGCGAAGCTCGGACATCGTAAAATCGTGCGTATCCGGCCGGTCGATTTTGCGACGCCGCGAAAAAATCTCATGCGGGGCGACGCCGGTTTTTTCGGGGCGGCGGAAGAGATGGGAATCAGGGAGTATGTCCGCAATGAAATGTATGAACCTATGGAAAAAGTGAGGGAACTTATTCCGCGCCTGCTGAAGGAAGAATTCACCGCGTTCATTGTGATGGTGGATCCGCATCATCAGCGGATTCTGGATATTTTCCGGCATTGTGGAAAACGTATTCCTGAGGACGTCTCCCTGATTGTTTATGAGCTCGATCTGCCGCCGGAACTCGGGCTGACTTCCATCCGGATCGACAACCGGAACGTGGTGGAAACCGGGGTTCGTCTCCTGCTGGAAAAACTGGAAGGGCGTCCGATTCCGCTTCAGACCATCCTTCCCGGCAGACTCGTCGTCCGGGGCTCCACCGGGAGGGCGCGGCCATGAAGCCCTGTCTTCGTGACATAGCCGACGCCCTCGGCATTTCCGTTTCCCAAGTGTCCCGGGCGCTGTCCAACAAATATGGCGTTGCCCCGGAACTGCGGGATGCCGTTCTTGCCGAAGCCCGGAAACGGGACTACCGGAACGAGTCCGGCAGACATTTCCGGAAAGTCGCCGTCGTGTTCCAGTCTACGGATGAGAAAGATGTTGCCCGGATGGAAAAGTTCCGGGGGCGGCTCAAACGAAAAAAATACCGCCTCCTGTTTCTTTTTCCGGATGGAATCGATTTTCTGGATTCCTACCGGGTGGATATGGTCATTGCTTTTGAACTGCCTCCCTCCGACCGCGAGGCGCTGTTCCGGAAATGCCGGGCACTTCAGCTTCCCATTTCCGACTACAGTGAATCTTCAATGCAAAAGCATCAGGAGAAATGAATGTGTCAGTTTCCGAAGAGTCAAGGTGTCCGGGAAACGGATTCATGCGGATGGACTGCCAGCACGACGAATTCGATAATATATACCGTGAACAGGATTATCGGAAAGAGTTTCGCTTGATTTCTGTTTTCTGAACCCATGATTCCCCCCTCATGAACGGTTCCCTTACAATACAGCCGGTTTTCCTTTCCTTCAAGGGGAAAATGCGTTTGAATATCGGCGGCTGTTCCGGGCGTATCCATCCGGCGGGGGGAATTCCGCGAGGCTTCTCCTGCGTATTCATGCTGAAAATTATCCTGTGTATTTTTCAGGATTCCGCTTGATTTCCGGCTTTGGTCATGTAGATTTTCCATAGTATAATATCTAAATCAGGAGGCTGTGCCATGGGATTGAGCTTTACCGAAATTCTGGTGATTGTCGCCGTGATTCTTCTGCTGTTCGGCGCCAAAAAGATCCCGGAGCTTGCACGCGCCCTCGGACGCGCCAGTTACGAATTCAAGAAGGCCAAGGAAGATTTGGTCAAGGAGACCAAGGACCTGGCCGATTCATCTGAAAAGAAGGCGGCCGCGGAAGACGCCTCCAAAAAGGAACCGGCTGCTGCTGTCAAGACGGATAAGCCGGAATCCAAATAATCGATCGGGGCGTGACCTGAATGGAGAACGGGAAGGAGACGAATACTCCGGGTTTTCTGGACCATCTGGATGCTCTCCGGTCGGTGCTGCTGAAAATCATCCTCATTTATGGTTTGTTTTGTCTGCCGGGATGGTATTATTCGCAGAAAATGCTGGATCTTCTGCTGGGCTATGCGGCTCCGGCCGGGTTCACCCTCCATTATTTCACGATGATGGAGCCGTTCATGACCCGGCTGAAGATCATGATGGTGACGGCTTTCGCCGGAACGCTTCCCTTCGCCCTGTGGTGGCTGTGGGGATTCATCTCTCCGGGGTTGACTCCGGACGAGCGGAAGACTTTGCGGACACCCGTCCTGTCGATGCTTTTTCTGGCGGCGGGAGGGGCGGCGGTATGCCTGTTCCTGCTGGTTCCCGCGCTGGTGGCGTTTTCGCTCTCCTTTGCGGGGCCGGACATGAAGCCGGTCATCGGAATCGGCAGTTTCGTATCGCTGATTCTGACGGTGACGCTCGCGGGAATGCTGCTCTTCCAGTTTCCGGTGGTGCTTCTGGTTCTCCTGACCACGGGAATCGTGAGCGTGGATACGATCCGGAAGAAGCGGTCCCACGTGATCGTGATCATTTTCATTCTGGCCGCGGTTTTTTCTCCGCCGGATGTATTCAGCCAGCTTGTTCTGGCGATCCCGACTTATCTGCTGTTCGAGGCCAGTCTGCTGGTGTTCGTCTGGCGTTCGCGCAAGAACAAGGCGGGATATGAACTATATGAGAATGCGGGAAAAAACGATGGCAATTCAGAACAATAACCACTACAGGAGGTGGACATGAACAGACGCGATTTCTTGAAAACGACGGCGGCTCTGGCCGCACTGGGAGTTGTGACGAAACTTGCCGGAACTCTGAAGGCCGAAGCGCCTGCGAAAAAAGCCGCGGCTTCCGGTGAGCCGGACATGGTGGCTGTAAAGGGCGGCGAGCCGGGCCAGATGTTCGACATGGCCATCCGCGAACTGGGCGGAATGAAGAACTTCGTGAAGAAAGGTCAGACCGTCGTCATCAAGCCGAATATCGCCTGGGATCAGCCCCCGGAAATGGCGGCGAACACGAATCCGGAACTGGTTGCGCGCATCATCGAGCATTGCAAGGAGGCTGGCGCATCCAAGATCTATGTGTTCGACACTACCTGCAACAGCTGGAAGTCCACTTACAAGAACAGCGGCATCGGCGAAGCCGCCGAGAAAGCGGGCGCCATCGTGGTCGGAGGAGACAGTGCCACCGACAAGGTTTATCTGGAAAAGAACTATACCGAGGTGGATGTCCCCGGCGCCGAGCGGCTGAAGAAAATGAAACTTCACAATCTGGTCAAGGATTGTGACGTCCTCATCAATGTGCCGGTCCTGAAGGTTCATGGCGGTGCTCAGCTCACCTGCTGCATGAAGAATCTCATGGGAATGGTTTCCAAGGCGGACCATCGCTACTTCCACAACAACAATCTTCACCAGTGCATCGCGGAATGCTGTTCCTACCGCAAGCCGGATCTGAACGTTGTGGACGCATATCGCGTGATGGTCAAGCACGGTCCGCGCGGCACGAATGCCGACGATGTCAAGGTCCTGAAATACCAGATGGTCGGACGCGACATGGTGGCTCTGGATACCGCGGGCGCCAAACTGCTGGACGTTCCCATTCGCAAGATCGGGCACCTCGCCATCGGCGAATCCATGGGCCTCGGAACCACCAAGCTCGACACGTTGAACATCAAGAGGATCACCATCTGAGTCATGAAGGGAAAGTTTGAGTTGTATCGTTCCATACGGATTTTTCTCGCGGCGGTCTGTTTTATTCTGCTGGCGGGCGCCGTATGGTTTTTGCCCGGCACGGAGGCGCTGTTCGGCTGGCAGTTCGGGTCGGGCTTCCTCAAACTTTTCGCGGATTGGACGATCGGCGCGACGGCGGCTGTCCTTTCCATTCTGATTCTGACGCTTCTGCTGGGGCGCGTTTACTGCTCGATCCTGTGCCCGCTCGGCATTCTGCAGGACCTCATGAGCGTGTTCCGCCGTCCGTACCATCTACAGCGGAATCCGCGCATCGTCAAGTATGGCATTTTCTTTCTGCTGACGGGAATGGCGGCGGTCGGGTTCCTTCTGCCGCTTTCCCTTCTCCTGCCTTCCTCCAACTTCGTCATGATCATCAATCAGGTATTCCGTGAGTCCGCCGCAAACATATCCATCTGGCTGAAGTCTTCCATCGGACCGGTGTCCATGAGACCCGCCGCGGCTGCGATGGTGTTTTCATGGGCTCTTTTCATCGGACTTCTCATTCTGGTCCGCTGGAAGGGACGCATCTACTGCAATTCGCTCTGTCCGGTGGGAACTCTGCTCGGTTTCGTATCCCGTTTCGCCCTGTTCCGCATCACGATCAGCGAGAAATGCATTTCCTGCGGTGCGTGCGAAAAAGCATGCAAGGCTTCCTGCATCGATTTCAAAAACAAGACGGTCCGCGCGGAAGATTGCGTGATGTGCATGAACTGCGTCGGAAAGTGCCCCATCGGCGGATTGGGGCTCCAGCGCAAAACTCCGCTCCTGCCGGCTGCTCCCTCTCCGTCCCGCCGGGAATTCCTTCTGACCGGAGGGACGCTTCTGGGCGGGGCGTTACTCGGGAAAGCGGCAGTGCTCGGTGTGAAGAATCCCTCGAAGGCAGTCATGCCTCCGGGCGCGGGAACTTATGAACGTTTCACCGCCCATTGCGTCGGGTGCGGTCTGTGCGTCGGCTCGTGCCGGGGCAAGGTGCTTTCCCATTCCGTGACGCAATATGGACTCCGCGGGTTCATGCAGCCGTATCTGGAGTTCAACAAGGGCGCGTGTCAGTTCGACTGCCGGCACTGCATGGAGGTCTGTCCGACCGGAGCGCTCCGCCTTCTGCCGCTGGAAGACAAGAAACGCTGGCGGATCGGGCTGGCGACGTATGTGAAGGAACGCTGCGTGGCATACCGGGAAAACATCGACTGCGGCGCCTGTGTGGAACATTGTCCTGTGGGCGCTCTGGACATGGTTCCATATAAGGATACCCTGATTCCGAAGGTGAACGAGGCGATCTGCATCGGCTGCGGCGCCTGTCAGAATATTTGTCCGGTGCGGCCTCTCCAAGCCATCGTGGTGAATGGAGTTTCCCCGCAGGTTTCCGTCGTAAAGAAGGTTTCTTCGGAGAAGCCCGCCGCACTGAAGGCGGAAAAGGATTTCCCGTTTTAGGCGAATCGATGCGCCATATCGCGTGTCATTTGCGGAAGGATGTGTGTTTTAAATGAATCGGATTCGTTTGGCCGTTGTTTCGGGACTGGATGGAACTTCCTCGAAACAGTACCGGAAATATGCGGACGTTCTTTTTTTGAGGCTGGTCCACTATCTCAATAATTTCCTCAAGCCCGATGCGGCGGTGATTCAGGAACTTCCCGAAGCTTTGAAAAAGACGGCTGGACTTCTGAAGATGCCGCTCTTTTCCGGGGATGACCTGACGGTGAACGGAATCCTTCTGAGTCCGGGAGTGCCGGAAAAGGTCCCCGACAAAGGATTCGTCCACCTTCCCTCCGATCCGGCCTTCCGTCCGGACTCTTTGGTTGTTCAGCATCTGAAGGAACGGCATTGTCTCTGCTGCATCTCCGGCGCGTTTCCCCCGGACCGGGACGACGGCGTTCATTTCTTCCGTCCGGATGACTTCAGTGTGGATCCCTTTCGTTTCGCGGTGCTGACGCTGGAGGGCGATTCCGGGCGGTTCGAGGTCGAACAGGAACAGTTCCGGCTTCCGCCCGGGCTGATGGACAGCCATGTCCATACGCCGCTGGCCTATTGCAGCGAAAATATGTCGATGCGCGCCGTGATGGAGATTGCAGAAATCGAAGGACTGGAGAAGGTGGCATTCACGGAACATTCCGGACACCTCTATTCTCCGATCAAGGATTACTGGTGCGGCGACAAGAGCCGCTGGTTCGAATCGTTTCCTGATTTCGCACCCTTTCAGGTGGACCGGACGGATTTGTTCTTTCAGCTCTTTCACGGTCTGGACCCGGTTCGTTGTCTCAAGGGCATGGAACTCGATGTTGACTCCCGAGGAAATATTGTGATCGGGGAAGGAATCCGGGAGCGGCTGGACCTGACATTAGGTGCGGTTCATGTGTTGAACAGAGAGTTGTCCCGGGAAAAGAAAGTCGAACAATTCCTCCTGATGGCGAAACGTCTGATCGCCGGAGGAATCGACATTCTCGCGCATCCGTTCCGGGTTTTCTCATGGGACGGCGCGGGAGAGAAGCCGGAAGCGCTTTTCGATCCGCTCGTCCGTATTCTCAAGGAAAGCAATGTGGCGGCGGAAATCAATTTTCACCGCAATCGGCCCGACCCGGTTTTTACGCGGAAATGCATCGACGCCGGGGTGAAGATCGCTTTGGGAAGCGATTCGCACAACCTGTATGAAGTCGGCTTTTTCCAGCCGCATCTGCGTTTTCTCCGGGAGATCGGATACAATGGCGACCTTCAGGATATCCTTTTTCGTAAAGAGGCAAAAAAATGAGTTCAAAAACAGTGCTTCTGACTTTCGACGACTCCGTCGTGAATCATCTTTCCTTTGTCGCTCCATTATTGAGAAAACACGGGTTCGGCGCCACGTTTTTCGTGAACGAACCCGGCTGTTTCAAAAATTCCGATCCCGCAAACTATATGGATTGGCCCTCGATGAAAAAACTCTCCGATCTCGGGTTCGAGATCGGAAATCATACACGGAACCATCCGAATTGCGGCAAACTCTCCAAAGAGGAATTCGAGGCGGAACTGGGCTGGATCGAGGACCGCTGCCGCGAGTTCGGAATTCCCGCACCCGTCACTTTCGCCTATCCCGGCGGACCGGTCGCGGAAAATGTCATCGACACCCTGAAGGAGCGCGGATATCTCTGCGCACGGAGCGTGGCAAACGAGACTTTCCGGCAGGGCCGGGACGATCCGTTCCGCATGGCCGCGGCGGCGGTTCAGGACAATTCCGGCACTCTGTTTGAGGAAATGGTCCGGCGCGCGTCCGGGGAGGATGTTGCCGTTCTGGTGTTTCATGGTGTGCCCGATCCGGAACATGTATGGGTGACGACCGATCCGAAACGTTTTGAAACATGCCTGAACTTTCTCACGGAACAGAATTGCCGTGTGATTGCATTGCGTGATTTGTTTGCATAATTGGCAAGGTGGGGATATCTTACTGGTGCGTGTATGAACAACCGGAATGGCAAGGTTTGAATTCACGTTCCAGGGGGGCTTTATCGGAGATTTCTGAAAAAGGAGAATGTCGGATGAACGAACCGCAAATGGGAAATGTAGTTTCGGCGGAAGAATTGTCCCGTCCGAATGTGGAAACTCCGGCCGTATCGGAGGAGAAAATCTGCTGCACGAGGTGCGCTGCTGAAATTCCGGACGTCGATTCGTTTTGTCCGGTCTGCGGATTCGATTGGCACGATTCGAGAAAACAGAAGATCACCCGTTATTTCTATTATTTCTGCATCGGTTTCATTTTTTCCCTTCTGACTCCGTTGCTTCCTCAACCGGTTCCGGGTAATTTGCTGGCGCCCATGCTGCTCCGGATTCTTGTATCGGTTCTTTCTGTGATCGGCACGGTGTTCGGCATGATGTTCCTGTATCAGTGCTGGTCGCTGATTCCGAAGAAAAACCGTTCCGCCTGGCCGGGGCAGTATGTGGGATTTCTGTTTGTTCCTTTCTATAACCTGTATTGGATGTTTCCCTCTTATTACGGACTGGTCAGAAGGCAGGAGGCATTGCTTCCGGAGGAAAAAAAAGGAAACAGGGGGATCATGGTTCTGCTGTTTCTGATACTACCGTATGTGTTCCTTCTGTTCATGCTGATCGCTGTGTTTGTTCTCATTCTGTCGGGCGTCATGCACCGGGATATGTTTCTGTGTACAGTTCAGTCTCCCCTGTACAAACTCGGTCTTCTGGTCATATATGTCATCCCCATGAGCATTATCGGGGTTCTTGCCTTCCTCCAGATAAAGAAAGGGGCCTGTTCCCTGATGGAGCTTTCGGCGGAAGAGAAAAAGAAGCTCATGATGTCCGTGCCGGGAGCCCCGGGGTCGAAGAAAACCGCCCTCTGGCCTGTCTGGACCTCCGGCGGATGCGGGTGCCTTCTTTTCTTATTGTGTTTTATCCTTCTCGTTGTCGCGGTGGTTGGAGGTTCCGCTCTGATGCGGAACATGCAATTCAAACAGCATACGGATTGCATGGGCAATCTGATGGGAATCGGACTCTGCCTCAAATCCTATGCGGACAACAACGGCGGACAATTTCCCGTTCACAGCGGGAAAGTGGGACTGGAGGCCGCATTTGGATACAAACCGTCTGCGCCGTATCCCAATGCGCTGATCTGTCCGATAGACAAAGAATCTTCTTCCGCCAATTTTTCCTATATCTATCTCGGTGGCTTGAACAATCGGATGCCTCCGGATACGATTGTCGCATTCTGTGTGCATCCGTGGAACAACAGCCGGAAAAAGCTGTATAATGTGCTTTATGTGAATGGCACTGCAACCATAGTTGACGTATCCGGAAGGGACGGTTATATTGAACTGTTCCGGAAGTCCGGAATTCTGGATAACCGCAACGCTTTTACGGCCAAGGGGAAACAGCTGCCGCAGGAGACACGCGACTACATTCTCCGGCTGATGGAAAAGGAATTCTAGAAAACGCCTTTTTGCCTGATGGCGCGGTCATACAGAATCTGCAGAAAAGGGGGAGAATCAAGTGAGCGGGGGGAACCCATGGATAATAAAATAGCATCGGAAGGGGTTGCGGGCGCAAGTGTGGCAAGCCCGATTGCGTCGGAAGAGAAAATCTGCTGCACGAGGTGCGCTGCTGAAATTCCGGATATCGATTTGTTTTGTCCTGCCTGCGGGTTCGGCTGGAACGAATCGAGAAAAAAGAAAATTCTCACATGCTTCCGGATTTATTGTATCGGTCTTGTGTTAAACATCCTGATTGCGGTCATTCAGCTTTTCATCTGGGACAAAACGGTGTTGTCTTCCGTGTTCAGTGTGCTGTCCGTAATGAGCGTGATTGTGGTGTATGTCTATCTTATGATTTTTATGTATCATTGCTGGTGTCTGATTCCGAAGAAGGCGCGCCGCGCCTCGCCCGGACAGTATGTGTGGCTTCAGTTCGTTCCCTTTTATCAGATATACTGGGATTTTCCCGCTTACTTCGGATTGATCAGACGTCAGAATGCGATGCTGCCGGAGGAAAAACGGGGAAACGGGGGTGTCGTTCTGACCTTCCTGATTCTTTCCAGTATGTATATCATCGGTATCTTTCTGTCCATTATCGTCCTGGCTATTTATTCCGTGAAAAATCAGCTTCCTGATGCTTCCGGGTTTTTTAACGACAGTTGCTTCATTGCAATACACACCGTGATTGCGGTGCTGGTTTCGTGCATGGGGTATTTGGCCTTCCTTCAACTCAAGAAGAATGCCTGTTTCCTGTTCGAGCTTCCGGCGGAAGAAAAAAAGAAGCTCATGATGTCCGTGCCGGGTGCACCCGGTGCGAAGAAGACCCCTCTCTGGCCGGTTTGGACTTTCGGATGCGGCGGCTCGATTCTTTTCCTTTTCTTGTTTTTTCTGGCGCTCGTCCTTACCGTTCTTGTCTCCATGGGGAAAGACGGCAAGCGGATTCAATGCCGCAACAACATGAACCAGATCGGGCTTGCGCTGAAAATCTATTCGGAATACAATAAGGGACAGTATCCTCCCTGCGGGGAGAACGGGCTCCGGCTTCTGGTCGCGAAGCGTTATCTTTCGAGAAAACAGCTGGGATGTCCGGGAGCCGCCTGTCCCGTCACTCCGGATGGTTTCGCGTATGTTTACCTTGGCGGTTTGAACAACAAGGTTCCGGCGGATACGATTCTCGCGGTCTACGGAACTCCGGAAAATGCGGAGAAAGACACTCGTTTTTATGTCCTTTTCGCCGACGGTTCCGTTCAGGAAGTTCTTCTGCCCGGAAAAGCCGGGTATGCGGAACTGTTCCGAAAATACGGGATTCTGGACGACCGCAACGCTTTTACTAAGAAGGGGAACCAACTGCCGCAGGAGACCCGGGACTATATTCTCCGGCTGATGGAAAAGGAACGGTCGAAGAAAACAGTTCTTTGATAGCTTTGAATAAGTGGCGTGAAGTGTTACATGAACGGTTATTTCCTTCGTGGCTTTGTTGAAATACTTATAAAAAAAGGGGGACGAGCAAATGAGTGAGGAACGAAAAAGCGCGGAAATATTGGCGGGAGGGACTGTTTTTCCGAATATGGAGACAGCATCCGTGCCGGAGGAGAAAATCTGCTGCACAAGGTGCGCCGCGGAAATCCCGGACACGAATGCGTTCTGCCCGGTCTGCGGTTTTGCGTGGCATGAAGAAAGAAAGCAGAAGATTGGCTCATACTTCCGTATTTATGTCGTTTGTCTGGTGATCAATTTGGTTCTCGGCATAATTGCATTATTTTTTCAGGGCAATACCCTGTTGTCCATCGTTTTCAGCCTGCTGACAATCCCCTTCTCGGTTGTGGGACTGGTTTTTTCAATGATGTTTCTGTACCAGTGCTGGTCTCTGATCCCGAAAAAGAACCGTCGGGCGTGGCCGGGACAATATGTCGGATTCCTGTTCGTGCCCTTCTATAATCTTTACTGGGTGTTTCCTGCCTACTATGGATTGATCAAACGCCAGAACGCACCGCTGCCGGAAGAAAAACGCGGAAACGAAAAAATCGTTCTGACTTTTCTGATTCTTCCGTATGTGTTCTGTGTTCTTGTGTTTCTGGGCATTTCGATCGTCGCGATTGCCGGAATTATGAATCCCGGCAATGTTTCCGTTCTGACCCGGTATAATACGGTGCAAATTGTCCTGACGAGCATATTCAGCATCCTGATGGCGGTGTACGGTTATCTCGCTTATCTCGAGTTGAAAAATGGAGCCTGTTCTCTGTTTGAACTTCCGGCGGAAGAGAGAAAGAGGATTATGATGTCCGTTCCGGGCGCGCCGGGAGCGAAGAGGACCGCTCTATGGCCGCTCTGGACTTTCGGCGGCGGCTGTCTTGGGTGCTTTACCCTCATCCTTATTCTCGGGATCATTGGAGTGATTTTTGCTCATGGACTCAATAATGAGAGAAACGCGAATATGCGGTGCCACAACAATTTGAAACAGATCTGGCTGGCGTTGAAAATCTATGAGGGCGAAAACAAGGAGCGGTATCCGTCCTATTGCGGTGGGAAGGGGCTTGCGTTGCTTTCCGAAAAGAAATGTATTTCGGAATTTTTCTTGGTATGTCCGCATTCCACGAAATCGTCCGGTCAGAAAGAACCCTCGTATGTCTACCTCGGAGGGTTGAACAGCGAGGCGGCCCCCGATATGATTCTCGTTGTCTGCGGCGTTTCCGGAAACAAGGACAAAGACGCCCGCTTCAACGTGCTTTTCGCCGACGGTTCCGTTCAGGAAGTGATTCTGCCCGGAAAAGCCGGGTATGCGGAGCTGTTCCGGAAATACGGGATTCTGGACGACCGCAACGGTTTTACGGAAAAAGGAAAACAGTTGCCTCCAGAAACCCGGAATTATATTTCCGGTCTTCTCCGGAAATGACGGACAGGGCAGGGGACGGCTTCCTTTCGGGAAGCCTCAATCCTGCCGGGGTCCGTAGAAGGTTTCGCTGAGGCGGAATTCCGGTTTTTCGACCGGTTCCCCGCGCAGGAATTTCCGCACGGTCTCCAGCGCTTCCCCGAACTGGTCCGGACGGAACCAGTGGATGTCGATTCCCTTGCGTTCCATGTTGCGGAACCAGGAGTCCTGCCGCTTGGCGAACTGGCGGATCCGGGCGAGAAGGGTGTCGCGCATTTCCTGAAAGGACAGCTTTCCCTGAAGGTGGAGCGCCATGTAACGGTATTCGAGTCCGAAAAATTCCAGCCGTTCCCAGGAGACGCCCTGTTCGTGAAGACGCACGGCCTCGTCGAGCATCCCTTCCTTCAGCCGTGAATCCAGCCTTGCCTCGATCCTCTGGTGGAGTTCCACGCGGGAACGGAGAACGCCCAGCACGAGAAATTCGTATGGTGCTCCGGGCTTGTTGGCTTTTTCCAGAAGGGGGAGGTCCGGCGGACGTTCCAGCATTTCGATGCGGCGGATGATGCGGGGGCGGTTGTCGGGTTCTTTCCGGAAAATTTCAGAATCCGGCTCCAGCGCGCGCAGACGCTCGCGGAGTTCTTCGGTCGGACATGAACGGAGGGCCTCGCGTCCTCCGGGGTCCGGGGCTCCGCCCTCCAGCGAATAACCGCGCAGGACCGAATCGAGGTAAAGGGCGGTGCCTCCGGCGAGGACGGGCACTTTTCCCCGTGCATGGATTTCCGCGACGGCCGCGTGACAGTCCCGCATGAACTCGGCCAGATTGTAGGGTTGGTCCGGGGCGGCGATGTCGATCAGATGATACGGGACGGAAATGCCGTTGGGAAGCGTATATTCGGCGAGGTCCTTTCCGCTTCCGACATCGAGTCCGCGATACAGCTGGCGGGAATCCGCGCTGATGATTTCGCCGTCGATTCCAGAGGAAAGCGAGACGGCGAAAGACGTTTTTCCGCAGGCGGTCGGTCCGGTCACTATCGGTATTTTAATAGCATTCATACTCTGAAATCCTTGTTTTTTCTGAAAAAATCGATTTTTTTCATCTTTGTTTGCAAATATAACTCAAGTTCCGGTGGTAATCATCCCCGGGAGAGGTTAAATTATAAAAAAAATCGTGAAAAATCAGAAATCAGTTAGAAATCAGTGAGAGAACGATGAATATGGAAAAACAGAATACCATCGGGAAGGTGGTCTCTTTCAGCGGAATTGCTTTGCATACAGGGGTGCGCGTCCATCTGACGATGAAACCGGCTCCGGCCGATACGGGAATCGTTTTCCGCAGAACCGACATGCCGGGCAGTCCGGAGGTCCGCGCGCATGCGGCCTACGTGGTGGACGTCCGCCGCGCCACCACCATTGCCGCTCCGTCCAAGGCGTTTGTCGTGACGGTCGAGCACATCATGGCGGCTCTTCACGCGGCAAATGTCGATAACGCGTACGTGGAGATGGACAATGCCGAGCCGCCGATCGCGGACGGCAGCGCGGGTCCTTACTTCAAACTGATCCGGGAGGCCGGTCTTCAGGAGCTGGACGCCCCCGCCCGGTATTGGACAACCGACAAACCGCTGTATTATGAGAACCGCGACACGACGCTGGTCGTGCTTCCCTCCGACGTCTTCCGGATTTCCTGTACGGTGGAATTCGGCGAAACGGCGCTCGGAACGCAATTCCTTTCCCTGACGGTCACGCCCGAGAGTTTCGAGCGGGAGCTTGGACCCTGCCGCACCTTTGCCGCCTATCGCGACCTGGCCCAGCTGATTGCCGCCGGTCTTGCGAAAGGCGGAAGTCTAGACAATGCGGTCATCCTTCACGAGGGTGCCATCATCAGCAACGAGGGGCTCCGTTTCCCGAACGAGATGGTTCGCCACAAAATGATGGATATGGTCGGCGACCTGTATCTGACCGGAAAGCGGGTTCGCGCCCATGTGGTTGCGATCAAGCCCGGACATCCCTCGAACGTGGAAACGGTGAAAAGGATGCTGGCCTCCGAAAACACCGCAAAATAAAGAGCATTTATCAGAAAAAAATATAGAAATTTGAATCTTACTTAAGGAGCTTTTATGACGACCGGAAAAATTATCGATGCAAACGCCTTGCGGAAAATCATCCCCTGCTGTCCATCCATGGTTCTGCTGGACAAGGTTTATCTGGAAAGCGAGACGCGGGCGATCGGGCAGAAGTGCGTCACCATGAACGATCTGGTTTTTTTCGGACATTTTCCGGGCCATCCGATTCTTCCCGGCGTACTGGTTTTGGAAGCGGTCGCGCAACTGGCGGAAGTCCTGCTCGGCGACAAGCTCAATCCGGGCGGAACGGGCGATTTTTACGTGAAGGAATACCGCAAGGTCAAATTCCGCAAGCCCAATAATCCGGGCGACCGTCTGGTCGTTGAACTGAACGTTACCTCCATCGGTTCCGACAGCGCGGAATTCGAGGCCGTTGTCACCAACAGCGCAGGCGTCGCATGCAACGCCCAGGGAACCGTGTCGGTCCGCCCGAAAGTCAAGGACGAGACCCCGATCCTGACCTTCAACGAATTCGACAAGGGCGCCAACTGCATCATGAGCATCCCCGAGATCCAGTCCCTGATCCCGCACCGCTTCCCGTTCCTGCTGGTGGATTATGTCTGCAAGCTCGAGGGCAGCCACGTGACGGCGGTCAAGAACCTGACGCAGGGCGAAGCCATTTTCCGCACCTACAACGACGGTTATTCCGTGCTGATGGGCGCGGTCCAGTCGGAAATCGCCGCGCAGGCGGGAGCCATCTACATGCTCTCCAACGAGGACAAGAAAGGCAAGATCGCCTATTTCATGGGAATTGAGAAGACCGAGATGTTTGCCCCGGTCCTCCCCGGACAGCAGCTCCGTATCGAAATCGACATGCCCGGTACGAAGTCCAAGTTCGGACGTGGAAGCGGCGCGGTCTATGTCGGCGATAAAGTGGTTGCCGCAACCTCGATGCTGTTTGCGATTGTCGATCCCTGAATCCGGACAGACTCATTTCCGGGAGAACGCGGTCCCTGATGAAAGGACCTTGTTCTTCCGTTTTTTTGTGTGTTTCGGTGGAAAGGTTACGATCCGAAAATGAGGTATTTCATGTTCCGGATTTTTTCCTGAAGTGCATGGACATTGACCTTGCGCGTGGATCCGGATCGGATCGCTTCTTCCGCCGCGCACCCCGCCGCTTCCCCGAGTGCCATGCATGTTCCATTGATCCGGGAGGAAGAGTGGGCGACATGGTCCGCCGAAATGGGGCGTCCGGTTACATACAGGTTGTCGACCGTCCGGGGCGTGATGCAGCGGTAGGGAATGCCGTAGGGCTGTTCGATATACCGGGAAATCCGGGTGTGAACGCCGTCCGGCGTGTGGATGTCGATTCCCCAGATTCCGAGCGCGACTTCATCGTCGAACCGGCGGGAATGGATTACATCTTCTTCCGTGAGCACATAGTCGCCGAGAATGCGGCGCGTTTCGCGACATCCGATCTGGGGCGCGTAATGGCTGATCCACGCATGTTCATAGCCGGGAATTTCCTTGCGGAAGAATTCATTGAGGAGATATTCCGCCTGACGGATTCCTTCCCTGCGGGTTCTTGTCAGGTCTTCCTCCCGGGAGCAGTCGCAATTCAGGATATGGGTCATGTTGACCGCGATCTCGTTGGTCCCTCCGCCGTGCGGGACGAACTGGAACACGCTGTGGTCGATCGGAACGGGACGCTGCTTGCTCTGCCAGATCCGGCGGACTTCCATGTAGTCGGGCATGCGCGCAAGATCGATTCCGCCGATCACGAACACCAGCGTTGCCGCCTGCGATTTGCCGTCCGACGGACGCCCCTTCTCAAAGGGACAACCGGAAAAATACGCCAGATCGCCGTCGCCCGTAGCATCCACAAAGAGCTTCGCCTTTATTCCTGAAATGCCGTTCTTGCTGGCGGTGACCGCATGAGTGATCCGGCCGTTTTCCGTGACCGAACCGATCAGCTGGGTATAGAGGTGAAGGTCGATTTTGTAGAAGTCGATCAGTTCCATGAGGAATCCGGCCAGCGCGGCGGGAGTCATATTGATGTTGCTTCCGCCGCCTTGTTCCAGAGCCTTGCCGCGCCGGAGGAGTTCATCGGCGAATGCGCGGGCGAACCCTCCGACCGCCACGACCCCCTTGCGGCTGTAGCCGGAGATCGAACCGAGGCGTCCGTTGACGGGAATCCCGCCCGGCTCCCCGAAATATTCGATCATGCCGACCTTCAGTCCGCATTCCGAGGCGGCGACGGCGGCGGCGATTCCACCCATGCCGGAACCAGCCACGAGCAGGTCGTATTCATGCGGACAGGGAATATTCCGGAGAATGAAATCCATGAGGGGTCACTCCTTCTCGTGAATGATGCCGTCTTTTCCGGCCACCCGGTTGAAACGAGGTTTTTCGAAGCGGCTCAGAGACGAACGGGAAAGCTCATACCCGCAGCTCAATAGGTATTTCTCCATCAGGCTCATGTCCTTGCCGATCCGTTCGACCACGAGGCGGTTGTCCGACTCGAACGCGTCTTTCCACGCCTGATACAGCGGGTTCAGCAGAGGCATCGCGTTTTTGCCGACTTCCGAGGGATTCCGGGTCTGGAAAAGTTCCGCCGCATAGTTGCCGATCTGATGCTCCCAGTTCCAGCAGACGCACCACTCGCCGCTGTTGAGGAAATCGCCTTTTTCGGGCTTGGCCGGCTTTTCTCCCGGATGCGAACTGAGCTCGATATTCTTGTCCACTGCCAGATGATATTGTGCCATGATCTTTCCGGCTTCCGGACCGTAGTAGTTCCGGCAGTAGATTCCGACGATGTCCTCCATTTTTTCATCGGGATTCCAGAGCAGACGCGCCAGCGCGAAGTGCGAGAGTCCCGCGGAGTCCCAGGAAAGTTCGTAGTCCTGCGGAGTGCGCCGCAGCCACTTGAAATATTCCTTGCCGTAGACATTCGCGCCGTTCGGACCGTCCGGGTTGGTCTCCGGAGTCGCGCCCAGCAAACCTAGGCTCTTGTAATACTGAAGTTCCTTCTGTATCAGATAAAGAGGTATCAGCGGGGTGTTGAAATTTGTACTCATGTAATAATCGCGGATGACGATGTTCTTCGTTTTCTTCGACCATCCGACGAGATGCTCGTTGATCAGTTTGTTGCGGGGACACATCGGATCGTTGATCGCGTGACGGCAGCATTTGTAGAGCGGGGCGAACGCGACCACCAGATTCGGATGGACCGGGGCGTCCGGCGGCGGCATCATCGAAAAGTGATAGGCGTAGACGGCGAGTTTTACATCCGGGTAGACCTTGTTGACCCGTTCGATCACCTGGTTGGCGGCCTTGATGTAGCGGGTGGAATAGGTGCGCGGACGTTTCGAGCCGGGTTTCGGAAGATCGTTCGGGGAATCGAGTTTCAGGTCGAGCGGATCGTCGCCCCAGCCGAATCCGTTGGTCCAGCTGTCGTTGTAGCCGAACGGCAGGACGTTCAGTTCCGGATACTGCTTTTTGTAGGCGATCATCCGTTCCACAATGATGTTGATGACCTCCGGATTGCCGAGCGTGATCTGCGCTCCCTTCGAGGCGGCGGAACGTTTGCCGTCGATCAGCGCGTAATATTCGGGATGCTTTGCGAAATATTCCGACGGCGGAAGCCACTGGTGGAAGGAGTGGCCGCCGACGCTGGACTGGAATCCGTACGGCTTCAGGGACCACCCCATGTCCAGATAACCGGAAAGTCCCAACCCGCGGTAATTCATCAGATTGCGTCCCATCCAGTCATGGAAGTCGTTCTGCGGGTTCCGGTGGGTGGCGCCGGAAACGGAGAGTCCGCGGATCGGAAAGGCGGGCGTCTCCCAGTAAGGGACTTCCAGCGGCGTGACTTTTTCCGCGGGGAAGGGGAACTCAAGCGCGGCCAGCGGACGCGGGGAAACGATTCCGAGCGTCTTTTCAAGGATCTTGTAGACGCCGTTCAGGACCCCCTTGCCCGAATAGGCGCAGAGAATATAGGAACGCTTGGTGTCTTTTGCCAGCAGGAATCCTTCCGGGCCGAGTTTCTCATAGCTCAGACCGGCGTTTTTCATGGCTTCGTCGGCCTTGTCGCAAGTGCCGTCTCCGGCCACCCCGAGTTGGAGCGTGTAATATCCGCGGTTGCCGTCGTAGTCGCTGATTCCGAGACCCGCCCGCATGAGGGCGCGGAACTCGTTTTCGGCACGGATCACGGGGGCTTCGTGCGAGAGTACCTTCAGCGCGACGCAGGGTTGCCCCTTCGCCACCGGGGAAAACGTCTCCGCGCCGGTGAGGACAAATGCGGCGGAGAGCAGAACCGTGAGGATGATATTTTTCATTTTGAGTTCACTCCATTTTCTTTTCTTACTGGCAGCCGCCGGTCCAGCGGTCGTCGGTGTTTCCCGAACCGAGCTGGAGATACGGATTCGCGGCATTGGCGCGGACGGCGTTCGCGTGACCGTCCACATATACGATGTTCACGGAGCCGTTATGTATGACGTCCGGGATCCCGTACCCGGCCGTGGAAGGCATGGTGTAGTGAACACGGTAGTTGCCGTCGAATTTTGTGGAATTGAACCCGACTCTCGCGTCCATCGCAAGGTAGCAGCCTTGCGGACGGCGCAGCTGTGTGAGTTTCACCGGATTGGCGGAACGCCTCGTGTCGCCGGAGGGGAAGCCCATCAGTGAACCGAGGAAGCTCCAGTTGTAGCCGTAGGCGATGGCGGTGAAGGCATAGGTGCCGGTGAGCGTGACCTTTTTCGTCTCCGGGTTCAGGGAAAGAAGCGTATCGCAGAGGAAGACGTTCGGCGTCCTGATATAGTTGTTCGTGTAGAGATTCTGCGCCCAGTTGGGAGAGGCGTAGGCAGGGAAGAAATCCTTGCTGTCCGTAACGTAGTTTGCCATGGCCAGTCCAATCTGCTTCTGGTTGCCGATGCACTTGATGGCATAGGCCTGCTGGCGTGCCTTGTTCAGCGCGGGCAGCAGCATTCCCGCCAGAATAGCGATGATCGCTATCACAACGAGGAGTTCTATTAATGTAAAATTCCATCCGGCGGCGACTCCGCGGGCGCGTGGTTCAAGACAAAGTTCTCTCTTTCTCATGATATTACCTCCATTCATTTCTATTGATCATTTCCAGATACAGTGTCGCGGACCATCCGTAATCATGAAACACCTGATGGAACGGATGGTATTTGCCGTCCGGAGAAACGCCTTTTCTCTCCAGCTGACGCGGATGCACCTCTTTGCGGTCGTCATAGAACTCGAAGAACGTCCCGCATTCCAGAAGCCATTTTTCCTCTTCGCGCAGGGTTTCCTGAACAATATTCCGGGCCAGATCGCGATAGCCGTAACGCTCCAGGCCGAGCGCAATCAGATAGTTGATGTTGACCCAGACGGGACCGCGCCACATGTCCTTCCTGTAGGCGGCGGTGTTGTTCCGGGCGATCGACGGCACCCTGAGCGGTGTCCCGAAAGTCTCCGGATCGGTCAGATGGTGCGCCATGCGGGCCGCCTGTTCCGGAGAGGCCGCGCCGCAGAGAAGCGGAAGGAAGCCCGCGCTGGAAAGGATGTCCGTGCGCCGATGGTTCAGCACATCGTAATCCACGTAAAGCCCCGAGGCTTCGCTCCAGAGCCGTTCGTTCATCAGCTTGCAGAGACGTTTGTGATGTGCGAGCCAGTAATCGCGTTTCTCCGGCAGGAATTCCGCCAACTGTTCGCATTCGAAGGCGAGAAAGGCGTTGAAATCCGGGGCGTCGAGCTGAAGCGCGCAGTCGAAGCGGGGGGAATTGTCCATGCCGCTTTCTCCGCTCCGGCAATTTTTGCTCGCTTCGATGGCCCATTCGACGAGCCCCGCGCCGTCGGAATCCCGGTTTGCCATGATCCATTCCAGATACCGGTCCAGTTTCGGTGCCAATTCCGCGATCCATTCCGGCGCGGACTCTGTTTCATGGATCAGCTTCATCGCCAGCGCCAGCACCGGGGGCTGGGTCAGCGGGTGGATTTTGAAAGGGTCTCCGCAGAGCGGAATGAGGCCGTCTTCCCGCTGAATGTCGAACATCGCGCTGATCATGTCCCGCGCCAGCGCCGGGTTGTAATGACGCATTCCGATTGCGTGGAATGCCGAATCCCAGAGCCACATTCTCTTATGAGGCCAGCGGTCGGGAGTGCTCCAGGAATGACGGATCTGCCCTTCCGGCGAATAGATTTGCGTTTTGAGCTGGGAGAGTGCCTTGAGCGTTGCCCGGCGAACGGCTTCCGGAGCGCCTTCGGGGAGGGGGGCTGAATCAAGAAACTTCGCGCGTTTCCGGATCTCTCCGGCTACATCTGTATTCAACAATTCCTTGCGCAGCTGTCCGGACGGGGCGACAAGGAACTTTTCCCCGTCTTCTGCAACTTCGAAGCGATCGCCGGGTGTAACCTCGAATGATCCTTCCACAAGAATATGGAACGCGTCGAGCAGAACGCCGGAGGAAACCTTTCCGTTCACGTGGAAACGGAAGAAGTCGCCGGTGAGTTCGACTGTTTCGGGCGTTTTTCCTGTGTAGCGGATCATGGGAACTTCTTCCTTGTGGTTGCCTTCTTTCAGTTCGAACGAGTATCCGTTCATGGCTGTTCTTAAGCAAAGACCGTTTTCATAATCAGTTGTTCCATCCATGCCCGAAAAGGCGAGGAGCTGTCCGCCGCCCCATATTGTTGGATATTTTTTCATTCGGTTTCTGCACTCCATATATCTTTTTTATTTTGTCATATATAAATTATAGAATGAAAAATTAATTCCGCAATAACTTTCTTTTTATAAAATGTATGTTATCTTATCAATAAAGTCAAGAATCAAAGCAGCAGGCAGGAATGAAAAGACGCTATATCAGCATGTTCGATGGGGAATCGAAGCTTTTCGGATACAATTACGGAAAGTATCCGAAGCATCATTTTCTGCACCCGGCCCGAACCGGCGGGATCGCGGCGGACTATCCCATTCAGGTGTTGTCCACCGGATACGACGAATGGCACAAGGAATGTTTTCGGCAGAGAATCAACTCAGACACTTTTGCCGTGGAGTATGTGCAGGAGGGAATTTTTCTGTTCCGTCAGGACGACATTACGCTGCGGATCAATCCGGGAGAGATTTTTCTGGTCCAGTTCGGGGTGGACAATTCCATGCAGTGCGAAACAGAAACCGCGGCAAAGAGAACCGTCATCATGACCGGTTCCCTTCTGAGGCGTTCCCTGGAGGTCATGGGACTGGCCCGCGTCAACCGCATCATTCCGAATGACCGTACGAGAATTGACGGAATCTTTGAACGTATTTACGCACATTCTCAAAAAGGAGACCTTGCGGATTACCGCGAGGCTTGCAAGGAATGTTATGCTCTCCTGATGGAGCTTTCCGCGCAGAATGCCGCGACACACCGTCCCAGGGAACTTCAACGGGCGCTGGAATATATTCACGAACACCTTTCCGAACATTTGACGCTTGCACGTCTGGTACAGCACACCGGCGTCAGCGGAGCCACCCTTTACCGCCTTTTCCGGGAACACCTGAAAACCTCTCCGATCGAATATTATCTGGAACAGAAGATGGAACGAGCCGCAAGTCTTCTCCGGCATCACATTTATTCTGTGAAGGAACTGGCCGCGGAAATGAATTATTCATCGCCTCAATATTTCGCAACCGAATTCAAAAAACACTTCGGCATCACCCCGAAACAGGTAAAATAGAAAACCGCCGTTTCCACACGGGAAGCGGCGGTTGAAGTGAAGGGGCAAAAGAAGGTTACTCCTGATCGGGAGCAGCCTGCGGTGCGGCAGGGCGTTCACCTTTCTTGCCGCCGTGGGGACGTTCACCCTTCGGACCGGGCTTGTCCGCTTTTGCGGAGGTCACGCGGTCAACAATGCGGTCGACAATTTTATCCTTTTCCTGGACTTTGGCTTTTGCACGTGCCAGCGCCTTTTCAGCACGGTCGATTTCAAACTTCTGCTGAGCATCCACCAGCGCGGTGACGGCTGCCTTCACGGCGGCTTTGTTCTTTTCATCGCCGGACTTGCGATAATCTTCCACAGCATCCTTGAGTTTCTGGCCCAGATCTTTGAACTTCGCCATGTCTTCCTCACTCATCGGACCGCGCGGCATGAAACCGAATCCCTGACGCTCTCCTCCGAACTGGTGCTGTCCTGGACCGCCTCTGCCGGGTAAGTCCTTGCGGGAGCCATCAGAGGGACCTGCCGGCTGGTTCATGGCGGGGGCGTTTCCATCCGGGGGCGGAGCCGGGGTGTCTGTGGAATCGGCGGAAAACAGAGCGGGGGCGAGTCCAAGCAGAGAGACAGCAACACCGGAAACAAACAGTTTTCTTGCATTCATGATCTTCTTCTCCTGATTAAGTTGTTTCTTGTCGTCAACTGCATACGTATGTTGTTGTCCATAATAACGTGGGGAGACGTGATTTTATTGTATTGCGGACTTTGATTTTTTTTTGGAGGGCGATTTTTCAGAGGGGGATGCGGCGAAATATGAATCAGGAAAAAAACGGTTTTCCGATTACAATGATTCCACAGAGTTTTTTGCAGCGCATCCGGAATCCGAAATCATTCTCCGGATATGGAACCGCAACATCGACAGCCGGGGTTGTCCGGTCAAGAGCGCATGCCGCAACAACCGCCCCGTTGCTGATGACTTCCATTCGGACTTCTCCCTCCGCCGCTCCTTCGGGATGAATCCCAAGGGAACAGGAAAAGCTTCGGAAGGTTCCTGGCGCAAGCCAATACAGCAGATTCCCTTCGAAATGAGTTCCGAAGGAGATTCCGTGCCGGAATTCGAGAACCCCATTTTTCCCGGTCAGCTTCAGGGGAATCTGCTTTCCATTGAGGTCATACGCAAAATCAATCTGGTGCGTCCGGAACGCGTAGGGCCCGAATCCTCCGAGCGGGAACTCATACGGCTCGAGTTCCGTCAGAAGCCGGATCTTTTCCGCATGGACTCGTTCCTCCGCCAGAGAAAAAACCGTTGCCGCCGTATCGGCACAGAGTTTTACCGCATTTTCGAACATCCGCTGAAGCAGAGACGGATTGGCTTCTTCATTTTCATTCAGCGTGTTCACCACAATCTGGAAGCAGCATTTGCGGGAATCGCTTACCGCCCGGACATACGTCGCATAGAGACGCATCACGGCTTCCTCCACACTGTCTCCGAGAAGACGCGGACGATAAACCGGAGCGGGCAGCCCCGCGCAGGACAGTTTCTTGAGGATATCCGTTGGCGTTAATGGAGAATTGCTCAAGCGGTCCAGCGCATAGATATCGACTCCGCCGGGGCCTTCAATGGAATGAATTCCGAAAGCCGAATCTTCCAGCATGTGAAGCAGACACCCCAGAAATTTTTTCCCTTCTTCCTCTTCTCCCACGCGGAGGCATTCGACGGCTTTCGTCAGATAATGGGAAAAACCGTTTTTGGCATGCCGGAAATTTTCATTCCGATATGGCTTCACCCGACGGAGGTGTCCGTCCGGTCCTGTCTCCCAGTAGCGGTAGAGTTCATTGTAAGGCGTGTCCGGAAGATAGTGGAACTGGACTCCGTCCGTGCTGAAAAAATAGGGGGAGAGGTCCTTCGGATGTCCAAAATAAATATCCGGATAAAGACAATACTCCTCGATAAGTTTTCCGCAGTCTTTTTCCGGGGCTGCGAGCGAGAGTGCTATTTTGGTCAGATACTGGTGCGTTTGGCTGCCCGGCATGTATTTATCCTTTCAGATGTTCGCCATCCGTTCGATGCAGATTCATTGATATTTCTTCTGCACTGTCCGCAGTTCGATTACTCTGTTTATTGCCGCGATGAGGGCAATGGATGTTATTATACTTCCCGGATCAATTTCCTGCAAGAGGCAAGTATGAAAAAAGATTTCATGAAAAATGCGATTTCACGGTTCCCCTCATTGATTTTTTTATTTGTCCAGATATAATAATATCCCTGGCCCCTGTCTTTTCAACCATATTTAAGGATCTGGCAATGGAATCTGTCCCTGCGGTGAAAACGCTGTCCGAACATTTGGTTTCGGTGGAGAAAATAGCACGTCTTTCCTTCTGGTTTGGCTTTGAACTTCATAAAAATCTTCCGGCGGAAACACTGGAATCGGTTGTCCGGAACAGGACTCCGATTCTGGCTTGTGTGTTCGGCCAGGGCGCTGATATGGTTCCGGACTGTCTGGCTTCCCTCCCGGAAGCAGGTTCTTCCGCTGAGTTCGAAGAAAAGGCCTGGAAACAGATCGAAGGTCCCGCTCTCGATGCCGCTGCGAAAACCTACCCGGCTTCCCTCGGCGTATACGTCGATCCGAAGTGGAATTTCGGAAGTCTGCGCTACGATCCCCCCTCCGAAAAATTTCCGGACACCTGTTCGGTCCACATTACCAACGCTCTTTCTCCGCGCTCGATTTTCGATGATCCTGTCTACATGCCCGATTGTTTCCTCCGGATGCTGGCAGATATGAGGCTTCATCACGGCTCCTGCCGTATACGGATTGGTTCCTGGCTGAATTCCGAGCCGCGTTTCCTTGCTCTTTTCCCGGAGGAATGGCAGCAGAACCTGACCGATTCCGATCCGATTCCCGCATGGCATTTCGGTTACTGGGGACAGCTCTTCAATGCGCGCGGATTGTTGAATGACCGTATGGATGCCTATATCCGTAATAATGGCCGTTTAAGGTTTCCGATGCGGGTTTCGCATTGCTCTCTTGAGAACCTCGAATCTCACCTGAAGAAAATCCGCAAATCCATTCCGTGAAGTTTATCTTCCATGCATTCAATTCTTCCTTGCTTTGCATCGCAGCGGGTCCGACCCGTTCGGGTAAAGCGAGTTCGGCCGGACTGATTTTCCGTGTATTTGCTCATGCAAGAAAGAATCGTTTATTTTGAGGCTTGAGCCATCAGCAGTTTGTTGATGATATCGATTGAGCTTACTATATTCCAGTGAAACTGTTTCGAAAGTCCGTCTGTCAAAGAAATCTCACCAATTTCCAAAAAAAGGTAAATTTGCTTCAGGCACCCCAATTTGATTTTATGATTTGAGCCAGTCACTCGGCAAACAAAAAACAATCAGGAATGTCAAATCATTTTCGAGGCTGATCCTTTCATTTGTTTTTGTCCTGGTGACTTCGATCCACCCGCAGCGTTATCATCTGCCAAGTCTCTCATAGGAGTCTGGCGGACGCGGAGTCACCGGGGGAGGGGGACGCCTTTTCCAGCGAACTCCTTACGACACGCGGACGGCGAGATGCTGCGATGTTTCTTGAAGAGGCGCGAGAAATAAAATTCGTCGGGAAAGCCGCTCTGGTGGGCCACTTTATCCATGGGCAGGACGGTATCGCGCAGGAGTTTTTCCGCAAGGTTGAGTTTGGCACCGATCAGGTATTGGTTCGGGGCGCTGCCTGTCACTTCCCGAAAGATGCGCCGGAAATGGGAATAAGAAATGGAAAGACGTCCGGCTTCTTCCTCGAAGTCCCACGGATGCTGGGGATGGAGGCGGATTTCTTCCTGAAGCTGATGAATGCGGTGTTCGCAGAACGCGTTGATCCGGGATCGGATGCCGGGCTGTTCCTGAAGCTGGAGGAGGAGATCTTCAAGCATCCACGCGGTGCGGGGGAGGTTGGCGCCGCCGGGATGCGCGAGGGTCTGGTGGAGGGAACTGAACGTGGAGTAGAAACGTTCCGAATGGACGATCGGGATGAGCGCGTTTTTATGTCGTGGGAGGAGGAGTCCGCCTTTCAGGAAGCGGTCGACGAGAGCACCGCTGAAACAGATGAAACAGTGATGACGGGGTTCGTTTCCGGGGGAGCCGTAGTTGAATTCGATGCCCGGACAGGTGACAAAGGCGTAAGGGCCTTCGACGGTGACCGGAGGATCGCTGCCGACGGCGAGGAAGAGTTTTCCGGAATGGTTGTATTGGATTCCGTAGTAATCCCGGAAAGTTCCGACGTGGGAGACACCTTTGCTCTGCGGGTAGTCTCCGTGAGTATTGAACACCAATGTTTCAAAGTATTTCATGCGGGAGTCCTCCCTTGTCTTTTCTTCCGGATGATCATATTATCCATATAATTGTTCTTTTTATCCATTTTCTATTGAACGTTTTGGTAATATGTTATAATCACTTTATGAATTTTTCAACCCTTAAAAAGGAGTTTTTTATGAAATTCGGTGTGGCCGACTATGGGATGAATGTCTGGGACGGGGACAACTACAATCTGGCGCTTCGTCTGGAAGAGCTTCGCGGGATCGGATACAACGGGATCGAGCGTCTGGAGGCGTTCGATGCTTTCGACGCGATCAATAAGGCCTCGCAGTCCCACCGCATGGGGATGGATTTCGCCACCTGCCGCGTGTCCAACAACAATCAGGAACTCGGTATGATGACCACGAGCGCGATGGGCAAGGACTATGTGTGGCTGGCGCCCGGCGACGCCACGCGGAAGGTTGAAATGGATGTTTATTGCCGTCGCGCAAACCGGTTTATTCAGGCGGCGAAACGCTACAATGTGAAGGCGGCTCTGCATAACCATCTCGGCGCCCGAATCGAAAATCAGGAAGAGTTGGACCACTTCATGAAGGAGTGTCCGGAGGCGGCCCTGCTCCTGGACATTGGACATCTTCACGGAGCGGGCGGCGACATTCTCGGGACCATTGAAAAATATTACGACCGGATCGCGGCGGTCCACTTCAAGGACATCTTCATCAAGGATGCGTCGATCGGACTGGACAAATGGTATGAACGTCTCCGTTTCTGCGAGCTGGGAGCGGGCAACGCGGACGAGCCCTGGCTGGAAGCCGCCAGACTCCTGAAGAAATTGGGTTATGATAAATGGGTGCTGGTGGAGCATGACACGCATTTGCGCGATCCGCTGATCGACCTGAAGGTCAGCATCGATGCCCTGAAGAAAGTTTTCTGCTGATAGAATTTAGCGAGGAGATATTAAAATGGCTGTCAAGAAGAATGCGACGAAGAAAATCCGTGTCGGGGTATGGGGCCTCGGCCGCGCCGGCTGGTGCATGCACTGCTGCAATGAGCTTGACCGTTTTCCGGATGAATTCGAGGTGGTCGCCGGGTGCGATGTGGAAAAGGACCGTCTGGAGACTTTTGCGAAACGGTATCCGAAGGCGAAAACATATCTGATCGGCAAGGATTTTCTGGCCGACAAGAACATCGAACTGGTGTCCGTGGCGGTCCGGAGCGCCCAGCATGTGGATTATGCCATCCGCGCGCTGGAAGCGGGCAAGATCGTGTTTCTGGAGAAACCCGTTGCGCTGACGGTGAAAGGCGTCGAGAAGCTGGAAAAGGTTGCGAAGAAATATCCGGGCAAGCTTTTCTGCCGTCATAACCGCCGTTTCGAATCGTGCTTCAACCATGTGCTTGAGATCATGCACAGCGGGATTCTCGGAGAGATCTACGAGATCAAGCTGTGCCGTCACGGGTATCAGTTCCGCGACGACTGGCAGGCGATTGTCGACTGCGGCGGCGGCCAGCTCAACAACTGGGGACCGCATCTGATCGACCATGCGCTCCGTCTTCTGGAGTCTCCGGTGGAATCCGTCTGGAGCGACCTGAAGAACATCGCGGGACGCGGCGACGCCGAGGATCATCTCAAGATCGTTCTCCGCGGCGAGAACCGCCGGGTGGTGGATGTGGAAATCTCGGGTGGAATCGCCCTGCCGTCGCCCGTGTATGCGGTGTACGGGACGCGCGGAACGCTGATCAGCGAGGACGAGATGGACATCAAGCTGAAATATCTCGATCCGAAATGGAAGATTCCGGCGACGTCCGCGCATTCCGAGACCCCACCGACTTCCGGCAGTTTCAGCGGCAGCGTCCAGCCGAAATGGATTCGGAAGACCATCATGGTGGAACCGTCCAACGGCTGGGATGTCGGCATCATTTACCACTACCTTTATCTGACCGTCCGTGAGAAGAAACCCTTCCCGGTTCGCCTGGACGAGGCTTTCGATGTGGTGCGCGTGACGGAATGCGTGAAACGTCAGAACCCGGACTTCAAGCTGAAAGCGGACGAGTTCGGCAAATAATTCCCGTACAACATTGTCCGGGAGTGCGCCTTCCGGACTGAAAAAAAGGATTTGGGTCCGGCGGTCGGCGCCGCGGATTCAAATCCTTTTTTGTGTTTCCAGGGCAGAATAGGCTGCCGGAGGTTCTTGAAGACGGCGGTCCGGGCGATTCCGGAGAAGAATACGGAAACTTTTTTTGGAAGAATATTTGATATATCTGTGGAATGAGGATATCTTTTTATTCCATACATGGAGGATTCGATGAGATTCAGTTTTACCAAGATGCACGGCGCCGGGAACGACTTTATTTTCGCCGACGACTCCGCCCGCCTCTGGAGCACGGACGCGGAGCGGATACGGAAAATTTGCGACCGTCACCGCGGAATCGGCGCGGACGGAGTGATTCTTCTCCGAAAAGAGAAAGACGGAGATCCGATCCGCATGGACTATTATAACAGCGACGGTTCGCCCGCCTCCCTGTGCGGGAACGGGCTCCGCTGCGCGGCTTCTTTCGCTTTCAGGAACGGCCTGTCGGGCGGGAAAAAACAGATGAGTTTTCTGTCCGGCGGGAATCTGCTTCAGGCGGAGATCATGGACGAGAGCGGAGAAACGGCACGGGTCGAAATTCTCTGCACGGAACCGTTCCGTCCGTATGAACTTTCTTCGGATGAAACGGTCTACAAGGGAGGGGCGGGAGTGCCCCACGCAATCAAAATTGTCCCGGAGCTGAAACTGGAGCATCTGGATATCGACGGGGAGGGGCGGCGTCTCCGGTTCCATGAGGCCTTCCGGCCGGAGGGAACCAACGCGGATTTCATTTCCCTGCCCGCCGATCCGGGAGCTCCCGTGGTGATCCGCACCTATGAACGGGGCGTGGAAGCGGAAACACTGGCATGCGGGACCGGCTGTGCGGCGACTGGGATGGTCCTGCACCTCTTTTTCGGTTTTCCGGAAAAAGTATCGCTACTTTGCAGGGGTGGAGACAGAATCGGGATTGAAATATTGAAAGAACAGGGTAATTTAAAAGGTGTTTTTTTGACGGGACCGGCAAAAACGGTCTTCACGGGTGAGATTCAGGCATAACTCAATATATAAACAAGGATGGACAAAATGGAACTTAAGGGCGTGTATACGGCACTGGTGACGCCTTTCTCGCGCGGAGCCGTGGACTACGGAAAGCTTCGCGAGCTGGTCGCCATGCAGATCGAAGGAGGAGTGGACGGCATTGTGCCGGTGGGCACTACCGGGGAATCCCCGACACTTACAACCAATGAACACATGAAGGTGATCTCCGAGGTCATCGCGGCGGCCGGAAAGCGTTGTCTGATCATGGCCGGAACAGGGGCGAACTCCACGGAGGAGGCGATCGAACTGACGCTTCATGCCAAGGAGGCGGGTGCGGACTGCTCCCTTCAGGTGTCTCCCTACTACAACAAGCCCACGCAGGAAGGCCTCTACCGTCATTTTTCCACGATTGCGGACAAGTCCGGCATTCCGCTGGTCCTCTACAATGTGCCCGGGCGGACCGGCGTCTCGATCGGCGCGGAAACCGTGGCGCGTCTGGCGAAGAACAGCAATATCATCGGCGTGAAGGAAGCCAGCGGTTCGGTGGAGAGGGTTTCTGAAATTTCCGAACTCTGCGACATCACGATCATGTGCGGAGACGACAGTCTGACGGTCCCCATGATGGTTCTCGGCGCAAAGGGTGTGATCAGCGTGGTCTCCAATTTCATGCCGGCGCAGCTCAAGAAGATGGTGGACGCCTGCCAGTCGGGAGACTTCGCCACCGCCAGCGCGATGCACCGCCGCTATTTCCGCCTCTTCAAGGACCTGTTCATCGAATCGAACCCGATCCCGGTGAAGGCCGCCATGGCGATGATGGGAATGATCGAGGAAGAATACCGTCTGCCCCTGTGCGGAATCTCGGCTTCGAACCGCGCCGTTCTTGCCGCCACGCTTTCCAGGGCGCTGGATATTAAGCTGAAGTAAAAAGGATACCGATTCAAAATGTCGAAAACGATTGTGTTTCAGGGGGACTCCATCACGGACGCCGGCCGTAACTATGATTTGACCCTGCCTCCGAACGAGGGACTGGGAAGCGGGTATCCTTTCCTTCTGGCCGCCCATCTTCTCTGCGCAAAACCCGCGGAGGACTGGAAGATTTACAACCGGGGCATCAGCGGTCACCGCGTGGTGGACCTTTATGCCCGCTGGAAACGGGACATGCTGAACCTCAAGCCGGATATCCTCAGCATCCTGATCGGAGTCAACGACACATGGCATGAGTATCCCGGCGGAAACGGGGTGGAGGTTCCCCGCTACGCACAATTCTATCGTATGCTTCTGGAGTGGACGAAGGAGTCCATGCCGGAAACGAAAATCATTCTGCTTGAACCGTTTGTCCTGCCGTTCGGAGCGGTCCAACCCAACTGGATTCCCGAAATGGATGAGCGTCGCGCCGTTGTAAAGGAACTCTCCAAAGAGTTCAAAACGATTTTCGTTCCTCTCCAGACGATTCTGAACGACGCTCTCAAGAAGGCGCCGCAGGAACACTGGCTGCGGGACGGAGTGCATCCCAGCACTGCCGGACACATGCTGATCGCCAACGCCTGGCTGGACGCCGCGCGTTCGATCCTCTGAGATTTTCGACGTTTGCGGAGAGAAGCGCGCTTTTGATGAAGCGTCCGGTTCTCTCCGTATTTTTTTTCAGCAGGCCCCGCGGCGAAATGCCGTATGAATTCCGGGATGGGCGACAGGGAAACGATTTTTCATGGACCCGAGGTTGATTTTCCCTTTATTTGAAGTATATTTCCCCATGCAATAACCAAGGAGGGCTCACACTATGTATGATGAATCGTCTTTTGAAGTCAAGGAAGGAAGCCGGAGCGCCGGTTTGATGTCCTGTCTCGCCAATGTCTATTGGTGGATGACGTTTGCTCTGATGATCAGCGCCTTGTCGGCGTATCTGGTCGGAACATCGCCGCAGCTGACGAAGTTGTTTGTCATGAACAAGGTTCTGTTCTTTATCCTGATTTTTGCGGAATTGGGGCTGGTCATCTGGATTTCCGCCGGAATCAACAAAATGACGGCTTCCACCGCGACCGCGCTATTTATTCTGTATGCGGCTGTGAACGGGCTGACGTTGTCGTTTATTTTTATCGCATACTCTGTCAAGGTGATTGCCATGACGTTTGCCGTGACAGCCGGAACTTTTGCCGCGATGGCGGTGATCGGCACGATTACGAAAAAAGACCTGACCAGCTTGGGAAATCTGTTCTTCATGGCGCTGATCGGACTGGTCATCGCTTCGATCGTGAACATGTTCTGGGCGAACAGCACTCTCTACTGGATCTGCACCTACGCGGGCGTCCTGATCTTCGTCGGCCTGACCGCCTATGACGCGAACCGCATCAAACAGATGTATCTGCAGATAGGAACGGACAACCCGGAAGCGGTCCGCAAGGTGGCGGTCCTCGGGGCGCTGGCCCTCTATCTCGACTTCATCAACCTGTTCCTCTATCTGCTGCGCATTTTCGGCCGTCGCGACTGAGCCGGACATGGGAAAAAAACAGACGGAAAACAGTCCTTTTCAAGCTCTTTTCGAAGGACGCATGGCTGATCCGCATTCCGTTCTGGGAATGCATACGGAAAAAAACTCGGTCGTGATCCGTGTCTACGATCCGGAGGCGGAATCGGTTTCCATCCTTGCTTGCGGCAAGCGGACGCCGATGGAAAAGACCGCCCCGGAAGGACTGTTCTCCCTTTCCTTCCCCAGGCGCAAAAGCCATTTCGCGTATGAGGTGGAGAAAACTTTTCCGGGCGGAGCTTCCTTCGTTTCCGAAGACCCGTATCATTTCCTGCCAGGAATCGGGGAGATGGATCTTTACCTCTTCAACGAGGGCAAGCATCAGCGCATTTATGATGTCCTCGGAGCCCATCCCCGGAAGATGGGCGATGTCGAGGGCGTTCTCTTCGCTGTTTGGGCGCCGAATGCACAGCGGGTGTCCGTCGTCGGCGATTTCAACTGCTGGGACGGCCGCCGTCACATGATGCGACGGATGGGGGTTTCCGGAGTCTGGGAACTGTTCATTCCCGCCCTTCAGCCGGGCGACCTCTACAAATTCGAGATCCGCACGGTCTCCGGCGATATCATCACGAAGCTGGACCCCTACGCCCAGCATACGGAACTCCGGCCGGGCAACGCCGGACGCATTCCCTCCGCCGCGGCGTTCCCCTGGACCGACTCCGCGTGGATGAAGTCCAGACAGAAGAAAAACGTTCTGAACCAGCCCGTTTCCATCTATGAGGTCCATCTTTCCTCGTGGCGCGGACCCGGTCTTCCGGAACTGTCCCCTGTTTCGAACGATCCCGCCAACCGGGACGATTTTCACAACTACCGGGAATTGGCTCATGCTCTCGCGGAATATGTTCTGGAGATGGGCTACACCCACATCGAACTACTGCCGGTCTGCGAACATCCGCTGGACCAGTCGTGGGGGTATCAGGTCACCGGCTTTTATTCTCCGACCGCCCGTCATGGAAGCCCGGAGGACTTCGCCTATTTTGTCAACCACATGCACGAAAACGGAATCGGCGTGATTCTGGACTGGGTTCCCGCGCATTTTCCGAAAGACAGTTTTTCCCTCGGCCGTTTCGACGGCACGGCTTTGTATGAACATGCCGATCCCCGGCAGGGCGAACAGCGCGACTGGGGCACCTACATCTTCAACTTCGGACGCAATGAGGTCCGCAATTTCCTGACCGGCAGCGCCCTCTACTGGTTCGAGCGTTTCCATGTGGACGGGCTCCGGGTGGACGCCGTGGCTTCGATGCTGTATCTGGACTATTCCCGCAAGTCGGATGAATGGATTCCGAACCGTTACGGCGGCAACGAGAATCTCGAAGCGATTTCCTTTCTCCGCGGCCTGAACGAATTGACCCACGAGCTTTTTCCCGGAATCATGATGGTGGCGGAGGAATCCACGGCGTTCCCGGGCGTTTCCCGTCCGGTCTATCTGGGAGGTCTCGGGTTCACCTTCAAGTGGAACATGGGCTGGATGCATGACACGCTGGAGTATTATTCGCTCGACCCGATCTACCGCAGTTTCAACCATTCGCAGATCACATTTTCACTGCTCTATGCCTTTTCGGAAAACTTCATTCTGCCGTTGAGCCACGACGAGGTGGTTCACGGCAAACGTTCCCTCCTGAATCGCATGCCGGGAGACTACGAGCAGAAGTTCGCGAACCTCCGCGCCCTTTACGCGGGCATGACCACCCATCCCGGAAAGAAACTTCTTTTCATGGGCGGCGAATTCGCCCAGTGGATCGAATGGAACTGCAATCAGGGGCTGGACTGGAATCTGCTGGAGTATCCGAAGCACCGCGAAATGAAGGCGCTCTGTGCGGCCTTGAATCATTTTTACCGTTCGGAACCGTGTCTCTGGGAAAACGACTTCGAGCCGGGAGGTTTCCAATGGATCGACGGCGGCGATTCCCATCAGTCGGTCCTCTCCTATATCCGCTGGAACAAGGCGCGCACCGACGCTGTGGTCGTGGTTCTCAACCTGACGCCGGTCGTGAGGGATCGCTTCACTATGGGGGTTCCGCTCCCCGGCGAGTGGGTGGAAGTTCTCAATACCGACCGCGCCGTTTTCGGCGGAACGAATCTCCTGAATGAAAAAACGATGAAGACCCATCCCGGAATTTTCCATGGACAGCCACAGCACATCACCCTGCGGCTTCCCTGGCTGAGCGCCGTGATCCTGAAGCGGAAAGGCAGAACAGCATGAAGTTCATTCGTTTCGATAGCGTCGGAGGTGCGGCCGGCGACATGATTCTGGCGTCGCTTGCGGGGCTCGGTGCGGACCTCAAAGAGATCGAAGCGGTTTTACGCGCTGCCATTCCGGAAGATGAATTCGTTATCGAGACGTCCCCTTTTTCCGCCTCCGGCCTGAACGGAATCAAACTGAACGTGAAGATCACCCAATCCTCCGGGATCGAACGCGGCCTTCACGAGATTGAGCACATCATTGACCGGGCACAGATGCCGTCCCGCGCAAAGGAACTGGCGCACAAGGTGTTTCAGCGTCTGGCCGAGGCCGAAGCGCACATTCACGGCTGTCACACGCACCATATTCATTTCCATGAAGTCGGTGCTGTCGATTCGATCGTCGACATCCTCGGCTCCTGTTTCGCTCTGGTCCAGCTCGGCGTCGACTCCGTGACCTTCGGCGTTCTGCCGGAAGGGACCGGGACGTTCCGGTGCCGTCACGGGGTCTATCCCATTCCCGCGCCCGCGACCCTCCGCCTTCTGGAAGGAATCCAGATACAGCAGACGGACGAGCCTTTCGAGATGATCACCCCGACCGGAGCCGCACTTCTGACCGCGTTTCCAGGCGGCCAGAACCTGACTCTTTCCGGAAAGGTCCTGGCTTCGTCCGCTTCGTTCGGAAGCCGCGAACTGAAGGGACGTCCGAACGTCCTCCGCGCGACCCTTCTGGAGTCCGCCGCTTCCGTTGCTTGGAAGGAAGAACTCTGCTGCGAACTCGAAACTAATCTGGACGACGTGACGCCCGAACTGACCGGGGCGCTTTCCGCAAAACTGTTCGACATCGGGGCGCTGGATGTCTGGATGATCCCCTGCACAATGAAGAAACAGCGCAGCGCCGTCTGCCTTCATGTCCTCTGCAAGCCGGAGAATGCGGATGCTTTCTGCCGTCTGATTTTCCGGGAGAGCGGCACGCTGGGAATCCGCGTGAATGAGAATACGCGCCGGATTCTGGACCGTGAGATTGTCGTTGCCGAACTTTCCCCCGGCGTTCAAGTTCGCGTGAAGCGCGCCATGTTGGACGGTCGGGTTGTTTCTGAAAAACCTGAATATGAAGACTGTCTGAAGGTCTCCCGCGAGCTGGACGTTCCCTATGCGGAGGTCGCGGCTTCCGCGCTGGCCGCATTGAAAAAATGAATGTCCGCCCCTGGGAAAATCTCTATATCCATGTGCCGTTCTGCGCGGGCAAGTGCGATTATTGCGCGTTTTATTCCGAACCGGATTCCTCGCTCGCGGAAGATTGGTTCAGGAAGCTGGCGGAAGACGCCGCCCGGTATTCGTCCGGGGCTCTTCCCCTGAAGTCGGTTTACTTCGGCGGAGGAACGCCGACGCTGCTTTCTCCGGATCTGCTGGAGCGTCTGTTTGCCATGCTGGAGAAAAATTTCCGTCTTGCACGGGACGCGGAGGTTTCGATGGAGTGCAACCCCGAGAGTCTGACTACTGAAAAGGCGGCGGCGATGAGTTCCTTCGTGAACCGCGTCAGCATGGGAGTGCAGTCGTTCGATGAGGAGAAACGGCGTCTGATCGGACGGCGCGGAGACGTGCGGAAAGTGGAATCCGCCCTGAAAATTCTGCGGAGCGCAGGACTGGAAAACATCGGCATGGACCTCATTTACGAGTTACCGGCACAGACGCTCCGGGAATGGCGCGGCGAACTGGAAAGAGCGGTCTCCTTTGGAATCCGGCATCTTTCGGCCTACTCCCTTTCGGTCGAGGAAAACACGCCGCTTTCAAAACGTCTGCGGGAGAATGAGTCGGAGGAGCTGGGCGCGGAAATGGGCGAACTGGCGGTCCGGTTTCTCTCTGAAAACGGGATGGAACGGTATGAGATTTCGAACTATGCACGGCCCGGCTTCGAGTGCTGCCACAACTGGAATGTCTGGCACGGCGGCACCTATCTCGGGCTGGGGCCGTCCGCCTGTTCCTTCGACGGAAGCATCCGGTGGACGGAAGCGCCGTCCGTCAAACGCTGGCTGGCGGGGGAACCGCCCGAACGGGACGAGATTCCGGAGGCGAAACGTCTTGCGGAAATATGGGTCATGGGACTCCGCACGATGCGCGGCTGGAAGAAGGGCGAGTTCGACGCCCTGACCGGAACCGATCCGGAAAAACATTGGCATCATGAACTGGAACATCTTGCGGCGGAAGGATTTCTGTCTCAAGAATATGGCCGGATTGCATTGTCCGAACGCGGGCTTGCCTTCTGGAACGATGCGGCGGCGGAATTCTTCTGAACGGGAGAAAACGATAAAATGAACTCAAAACGGAACGAGTGGCTGGCGATGGAGGACGAGGTCCTTCTGCGCGACTGTGTACAGGACTTTCACAAGTCCTCCGGGCACGGCGGACAGAAGGTCAACAAGACTTCGACCGCCGTTCGTCTTACGCACAAACCGAGCGGACTTGTCGCGTCGGACGCCTCCAGCCGCAGCCAGACGGAAAACCGATCCCATGCCCTGAAAAAACTGCGTTGGCAAATCGCGCTCGAGTTCCGGGAGGCGTTCCCTTCCGTCTCGGATTTTCAGCTCGAACCGGCGTCTTCCATCACTCACGACCGCTACCCGCTCTGGATGGCGCTCGTGCTGGATTGTCTGTCCGCCGTATTCTGGAATCAGAAGGAAGCCGCGGCGAAATTGTCCGTCACACCCTCGAAACTGCTGCGCCTGCTGTATCGCGATTCCGCGTTGTGGCAGGAGCTGAACAGCCGGCGTGCGAACGTCGGTCTTCCCCCCTGGAAAGGACCTGAATGAAAATCTCCATCGACAACCTGACTTTGAGCGCTAACCGTCTTCCGGCGGACATCGACCACGACCTCCGCAACCATATCGCCGCATTTTGCGGAGTCAAGGCGGACGACGTGCTTTCCTACCGCATCCTGCGACGGAGCATCGACGCCCGCAAAAAGCCCGTCCTGAAGCTGCTTTACTCCCTGACCGCCGAACTCCGGGATTCGGCGCGTCCGCTCCGGGAAATTTCCCCCGCGCCCGCCGAGGCGGAGAACGGCACGCCCCGGTTCGAGTGTCCCCGCCCGCCGCTTCATCCGGTGGTGGTCGGCTCCGGTCCCGCCGGACTCTTCTGCGCGCTCGTTCTTGCCATGGCCGGATGCAAGCCGCTGGTTTTGGAACGCGGCCGCGATGTCGCCCGCCGGAAAGCGGATATCGACGCGTTCTTTCAGACCCGCTTCCTCAACGAGGAAAGCAACCTCCTTTTCGGGGAGGGCGGCGCTGGCACATGGTCCGACGGCAAGCTCTACACACGGGTGCGCGATCCGAGAATCGGTTTCATCCTTCAGGAGATGATCGAGGCGGGCGCCGCCCCGGAAATCGCCTATTTCAGCCATCCGCACCTCGGCTCGGACCGTCTGCCCGACATCATTGAAAAAATCCGCCGGAAGATTGTTTCACTCGGCGGGACTTTCCGCTGGGACGCCCGTGTGGAAAAACTGCTGATCCGGGACAACCTCTGCAAAGGAGTGATCCTGTCCGGCGGAGAGGAAATCGAGGCTCCGTTTACGACGGTCGCTTCCGGGCACAGCGCGCGCGAACTCATCCTTTCCCTGATCGATGCCGGAGTGAAACATTCCATGAAGGGCTTTCAGATCGGCTGCCGGATCGAACATCCGCAGGCTTTCGTGAACTTCATCCAATACGGGATGGAGGAGCCGCCTCCGGCTCTCGGAAACGCGGAATATAACTTTGTTTCGCGTCCGGCCCCGGAACGTTCGACGCGCGGCGCGACGACGTTCTGCATGTGTCCCGGCGGCGAGATCATTCCCGCCACGCCGAAGACTGGACGTCTCTGCACGAACGGCATGAGCAATGCCGCCCGCAGCGGAAAGTTTGCCAACTCGGCGATTGTCACCGGGCTGGAACCGGGATTCTTTGCCTCGCCGCGCGAAGCTTTCGACTTTCTGGACAATCTGGAAAAAGGTGCTTTCGCGATGGGCGGAGACGACTACACCTGTCCGGCGCAGAACGCGCTGGATTTCATGCGCGGAACCAATGGGAAACTCCGCCGCGGCTCCTCCTGGCATTTCGGTGTGAAAAGCGCCCGGCTGGATGAACTGCTTCCGGGGGAAGTCACCCGGGCTCTCCGCCGCGCGCTGGCTCATTTCGACAACAATGCGCCCGGATTCATCCCTTACGGAATCCTGACCGGCGTGGAGACGCGTGTTTCCAGTCCGGTGCGTTTTGAACGTTCGGAGGAGACGCTGGAAAGTTCCGTGTCGAACCTCTATATGGCGGGGGAGGGCGCCGGAATGGCCGGGGGAATCGTCTCTTCCGCGGCGGACGGAATCCGCATTGCGGAATCGATCCTGAAAAAAGCAAAATAACGACACTCCGTCAGGGGGGCCGTACAATGAAAAGCGGGGAACGGAATTACCATCCTGTTCCCCGCTTTGACGATTTCCGCCGGAAGCTCCGGGCGGAAAATCGGGTGCGCATTAGAGCAGTTCGTTCATGAAGACGACGCGTTCCTCCTCGCGGGCGAGTTCCGCCGCCTGGCCGATGGCTGTGGAGAGGAGTCCCTGTTCCACCGTGGAGGTGTTGACGGAATCGCCGCGCACCGCCTCGATGAAGCTCGCCAGCAGTCCGGGATCGGCGCCGCCGTGGGAACCGTCTGTCTCCGGGATTTCATACGTGATTTTTTCTTTGGACCAGCGCTTGAGGACCGTGATTTTCCATTCGGCAAGACTCAGTATCGCTTCGCCGAGGGTTCCAACGATGGTGTAGCGCCGGTCGGAACGGCTCGTCACGAAGCATTCCATATGGCTGACGCGGACACCGTTTTCATATTCGACCATGGCCATTCCGTTGTCATGGACACTGAGGTCGGAAAGATACATGCAGGAGTCCTTCACATAGCCGTCGAAAGCCTGTGCCTCGGGACCCCATTCGGGAGCGTTATATGGCATCGCATCCTTGCACACGCCGTTCTTGGCGTAGTGGCAGAGGGAGCAGGCGGGGCCGGGAGGAATGTCCTTTTCCAGAGGGAAGGGGAATCCGTCGGGACGGAATACGCTCATTCCGGCGAAGGCGGTGACTTTGCGGGGCTTCGGGAACCCGAGAAGCCAGTTGAAGATGTCGAAGTCATGGCTTCCCTTGTGAATCCAGAGTCCGCCGCTGGAGGATTTCATTCCGTTCCAGCGGGCCATGTAGGTTCTTCCGCCGTCATAGAATTCGCGGTTCTCGGCCAGAATCACTTTGCCGATTTCACCCTTGTCGATGATCTCCTTGAGTTTGAGGAGGACCGGGGAATGGCGGAGATTGAAGCCGATCATGGCGACTTTTCCGCTTTTCTCCGCTGCCGCGATGATGTTGCGGCAGCCTTTCACCGTGGTGGCGAGGGGTTTGTCGATGAGGACGTTCACGCCGTGGTTGAGGATCGTTACGGCGCATTCCTCGTGAAAAGCGTCCGGAGTCGTCACGATCACCGCGTCGAGTCTCTCTTTTTTCAGCATTTCGGACAAGTCCGTGTAAGTCGCCGGATTTCCGTATTTTTCAGCGGTATACTGAACGCGTTTCGGATTTTTATCGCACATGGCCTGAATGACACAGTCCGTGCGTTCCTTCAGGAGGTTTCCGAAACATCCGCACCCGCGCAAGCCTGTGCCAACGATAGCAAATTTCAGTTTTTTGTCCATGACTCTCTCTTTCGTTTAACTCGGAAAATGGAAGAATCCAGAAAAACGGAACATTCCGCGATGGATTCATGATACAACGAATATTTAAAATACGCCGTATTTCCCGGAAAATCAAGTCCGTTCCGGCGGAAGAACAAAAAAAAGCACGAAAGATGCCTCTGAAAGAACAACGAGAATCCGGGGACACTTTTCCTCGAATTCCCTATTGGCTTATTTTTTCTTTTTCCCTTTTTCCCGGAACTTTCCGAGGGCTTTGGCAAGCTGGTCCGGACAGGAGGTCGGTTTGCCGCCGCAGGTGATTCCGTCGAGACGCCGGATGACCTCCTCGACTTCCATTCCCTCGACGAGACGGCTGAGTCCGGTGAGATTTCCCTGGCATCCGCCGACGACCTCCAGTTTACTGATTTTCGTTCCAGTCAGCTCGATGCTCATGAATTCACTACATACCTGAGGACTGGGGGTAAAGGTGATTTTAACTGCTTTTTCACTCATTTTGCACGTTCCATGCTGTTCAGCATTTTTTGGTTTTCCGGACTAGTTCCGCGGTATCGGCAATGATCTTTTCAAGGTATCCGAAACGGGTGTTCATGAAGTCTTCGACGGTGGTTTCCCCGTAGAATTCCCGGAGGACGGGCCGGATCTGTTTTTTGAAGGCCTGTATTTTTTCCGCGCGAAGGACCGGATAGCGGTTCATGTAGTTGACCCGGTAGTCGGCAAGCGACTTGCCGAGTTTCCCGAAATAATACTGGTTCCAGTTGCAGAACTGGTTGCGCTCGACGGTCAACGATTCCGCGGCGGCCGCCAGACGCAGGAAGGCAAGGCGTCTGTTGGAAAAATCCTTGTCCGCCAGAGATTCCAGACGGTAGGGCGCTTTCGCGATGTTTTTGACGGACTCGACCAGTTCCGCATCCGGAATTTCTCCGTAGAGAAGTGTGGAAAGGCTGTAGATGAATTTCGTCAGATCGCGGGGAACGCCGCTCCACATGCTGTCGGCCGCGTAAAGAATGGAAAACCAGCTGCTTTCCTGCGGTTCGGCGGGGCAATCTGCGGAGCCGATGCGCGTCCAACCAGTAGCGACCACGCATTCCAGTTTTTCTTCGATGGCGCTTTTGGTCCAGGCGTCGATGTTGGGGGCGCGGATTTCGAGCGGGGGGAGGGACCCTGCCCAGTTGTCGCATCCGGCGAAACCGGATGCGCCCCAGACCCGCATTCCTTCGGAAAGGTACCCCTTGAGGAACGGGAAGGTGTTGTTTTTGCCGCCGTAGCCGTAGGCCCAGTACATGAGAACGGCTTTCCTGCCGAGGGACCAGCACTGCCGGGCCTCTTCGGGAGAAAGGTTGTTGTGAAGGTTGCGGAGGATGTCCTCCCACATGACCGGTGTCCGGCCGCGGGAGAGAAGATGGTCGATGCTCCTCTGCACCTTGTGGATGTAGGAACCGCCCTTCCCGAGTTTCCTGCATTTCGGACAGACTCCGAGATGATCGGTTTCGTCCGCGCCGATATGGAAATACTGTGTGTGTTCAGCGAAACATTCGATGAGTTCGTCGGCCATGTCATTCCATATTTTCTGAGCGTCGGGACTGGAGGCGCAGTACTGAAAGGAGTAGCCGTCTTCACGCAGGGCGTGATAACGTTTGTGCTTGAGCAGATAGTCGACATGTGCAAGGCACTGGAGTTTCGGGACGATCATGATGTGGAGATCGGCGGCGGCCCGGCTGATCCGGCGCAGATCACGGAAGGTATAGGCGTCCGCGACTCCGACGTCTGGCGCGCAGCGGTAAGCGTATTTGTCCTCGATTTCGAGAAGGATCGCATTGACTTTGAAGGAGGCGAGGATTTTCAGCTCTTCCAGGAAGGTCTTCACGGTGGGCTGATAGCCCTTGAGATCCCAGTGGATCATGCGGATCGGAATGGAGGCTTCGTCGCGGATCGTGCCGCAGGGCGCGGACGCGGGGAGCTGGAGTAAGGTCTGGATTCCGTAGAAGAGACCGCTTGCTGTGTTGGCGTCGATGCGGATTGCCTTTTCCGTGATCTGGAGGACATAGGCGTCGAGACCTTTTCCGGCGTCAAGGGGTTCCAGCGATCCGGCGGCGGTGAATTCGGCGAAAAAGCCTTTGCTTTCGCGTGAGACGGCAAGTTTCGGAAGGCGTTCAGAAACGAGTTTTTCTGTGGCTGGGTTCAAGCCTGCGGAACGAAATTTCCTGAGGGATTCCAGAGAACACGTCCCAGGGAGGGCGGTTCTGTTCCTGACGGCGGGAATTAGATTCATTGATGGCTCCATTGTGGTTGGGGTTAATCGGGAAGCGAGATATACACAAGCTCGTCGGTGATGTTCTCGAGGGTGAGCATGCCTGCAATCCGGTTATTTTTATCTTTCACGAAAATCATTCGAAGTCTTGAGTTCATCATGGTCCGGAGGGCCTGAAGCATCGTCACATTTTCATCCACAAAGACCAGTTTGCGCGCCATGAGACTGAAATCCGAGGATTTCCCCCCGTATTTCTGTTCAAACTTTTTGTGGTTGAGCGTGCCGATGACCGAATCGATGGAGTCCTCCGAACAGAGGGGATAACGGGTGTTGGTGAATACGCCGCCGAGCCGTTTTTTATTTTCCTCCAGCGGGATCTGGTTGATGATATAGCGGATTTTTTCACGCGGGATCATGATTGCGTTGACCGGGGTATGATTCAGCCGGATGGCATTCACAATGATGTTTTCCTGTTCATTTCCGATGACTTTTCCCGCACGCGCCAGCGAGGCGAGAGTAAGGATGTCCGAAGTGGTCACCTGCGATGTAACCGCTCCTGACGTTTTCTGGAAAGGCTTCATCAGAAGATCCGAGAGCCAGATGAAAGGAGAAAGTATAGAGGTCATGATTTCCAGCGGAATTGCCATGAACGGGGCCAGATGACGGGAATATTCCATTCCGATCACCATCGGCAGGATTTCCGTTCCGAAAAGGATCGCGGTGGTCATGAATATGGAAAAAAGCCACAGATAGTGGTCCCCGAAAACATCGAGAAACGCATAGCAGGCGATCACCGACCCCCCTGTGTTGATGATGGTGTCGAGAATGAGGATCGCGGCAATGGGGCGTCCGATGTTGCGCTTCATCCGCTGCCATGCGGAGGCTATTCGCCTGGTTTTCGGAGAGTCGCCCGGCGGGATGGTATGAACGTTGAGGCTCAAAAGCACCGCCTCCGTCATTGAACACAGAAATGAGATCAGAAGGACGATGATCACTGTTCCAAAAAGAAACGCCATACCCGCTCCGTTTGTTTTGGTCTTCCGGCCTGGAATGGGACCGGATCATTTTCTTGTTACACAAGAGAAATGCAATTCTGACACTTTAGCACATGGAAGCCTTTTTTTCAAGTTTTTCGCGGGAATACTTCCCGGAATGGAATAAGTTCATTGGGTCCCGTAATCCGGGCATTTCGGACAGCAGAAACGGAGAATTCCGACTTTTCCGGGAGAAAACGGTTTTAAATTTGCTTTTTTCCCATTTGAATATATTGTAATAGACTCATTATACCAATCAGCTATGTATAAGGAACTGTCGCATGGAAAAGAATATTTTTGCCGGTTTCGGCGAAGTGATGCTTCGTCTGGCACCCGAAGGAAAACTGCGTTTTGCCCAGGCATTGCCGGGTTCCCTGAATGCCACTTTCGGTGGCGGTGAGGCCAACGTTTGTGCTTCTCTTTCGATGCTCGGTGCGAAAGCCCGTTACCTGACCGCTCTCCCGAACAATCCGCTTTCCGCGGCGTTCGCGGCGGAACAAAGGGGGCTTGGCACGGATGTCGAACGGATTCTCTATACCAAGGGCGGACGCATGGGGGTCTACTATGCCGAGCACGGCGCCGCCCAGCGCGGTTCGAACGTTCTGTATGACCGCGAACATTCCGCGATCGCCGAAGCGGGACCCGAAGACTACAATTTTATCTGGATGCTGGAAGGCTGTGCCCATCTCCATGTGACAGGAATCACACCCGCGCTCAGCGAAAAGGCTTTTCTCTCTACTCTGGAAATCGTCCGGACCGCCGAAAAGATGGGCGTCAAGGTTTCCTGCGACCTTAATTTCCGGAAGAAACTCTGGAAGTGGAAAGAGGGCGTCGACCAGAAGACGCTGGCGGGCGAATGCATGGACCAGATCGTGCGCCATGCGGACATCATCATCGGCAACGAGGAAGACGCCGCGGATGTGTTCGGAATTCATGCCGAGAACAACTCCATTGAAAGCGGAAAGCTCAATATTTCCGGGTATGTCGATGTCGCCCGCAAACTCTCGAAGCGTTTCCCGAAGGCCTCGTATGTGGCCATTACCCTGCGCGAAAGCTATTCCGCCGACCACAACAACTGGGGCGGGATGCTGTATCAGTGCTCGACGGGCAAGGAATTCTTCGCGCCGCTTGCCGACGGCCATTATTCCCCCTACGAAATCCGCAATATCGTGGACCGTTTCGGCGGCGGCGATTCCTTCTGCGCCGGACTGATTTTCGCGCTCAACAGCACGGAATTCAACGCTCCGGCGGACGCTATCGCGTTTGCCGTTGCGTCCAGCTGCCTGAAGCATTCGATCAGCGGCGACTACAACTACTCCACACGGTCCGAAGTCGTTTCCCTGATGAAGGGGAATGCTTCCGGCCGCGTGAAACGCTGACAAGCGGAAATAAAAGGGGTTTCATGAAAACATTTGAAGATTATCTCGGTGAATGTCCGCTGGTTTCCATCCTTCGCGGGATCACTCCCGCCGAAGTGGAAGACGTCTGCGATGCCCTTTATGAGAGCGGCGTCCGTCTTCTGGAAATTACGCTGAACACTCCCGATGCGCTCAAGTGCATCGACATCGCGGTCCGGCACACGGAGGGCCGCATGATGATCGGCGCAGGAACCGTCCTGACGCCGGAAGAGGTTGTCCAAGTTCATGCGCACGGAGGGAAGTTCATCATTTCCCCCAACACCGATGTTTCCGTCATCCGCAAGACGAGAGAGCTGTGCATGGTTTCCATGCCCGGATTCTTCTCTCCCACGGAGGCTTTCACCGCCATGGCCGCGGGCGCCACGTATCTGAAACTGTTTCCCGCGGGCGGGTTGGGCGCTTCCTATGTGAAAGACCTCAAGGCTGTGGTCAAGACGCCCATTTTCGCCGTCGGCGGCGTCAACCGGGACAATCTGGCCTCTTTCATGAAAGTCTGCATCGGAGCCGGGATCGGAACCTCCTTCTACAAACCCGGAAAAACGCTCGCGGAAATCCGGGCCGGAGCCGATGAACTGATTTCCATTCTCCGTTCCGTCAAATAAATCAATCTTACAATTCAGAGAGATCGCAAATATGGGTTTCCTCTTTTCCTGGATCGGGCAGGTTTCCTCCGTTCTGAACAATCCTCCGACATCGTTCGGTTCCTTATCCGATTTCATCCAGCCAATGAAAAACTATTCCTCCATGGTTATGCAATGGACGCATGACCATCAGCAAAATCTGCTGGCTTTCTTCATCGGTATTCTGGTGACGCTGATCGCGGCCTTTGCCATCAGCTGGATCATCCGGCGCGTCATCCTGAGCCTGTGCAAAAAAACCGAAACCGATCTTGACGACAAGCTGGTAGAAGGAATTCACGCCCCGCTGACCACCTTCATCGTCGTTTCCGGCACGGTGGTGAGTCTGATCTTCATCCGTCTATCCAGCGAGGCCATGACCTATGTCATCAGGGGCTATTTCGCCATTGCGATCCTCATCGTGGTGTGGGGACTTCTGCGCGCGACTTCGATCATCAGCGACTATATGAAGGAAAAAGCCGTCCGTTCCGGCGGACAGCTGGACAATCTGCTGGTGGACCTCCTCCGCAAGGTGGTGAAAGTGACCATCTGGCTGATCGCCGTTTTCTTCATCGCCCAGAACATCCTCCGCCTGAATGTCAGCGCCATGCTCGCCGGCGCCGGAGTCCTCAGCCTCGCGGTCGCCTTCGCCGCACAGAACACAATCTCCAATATTTTCGGAGCGATTTCCCTGATTGCCGACAAGCCTTTCTCCATCGGGGAACGCATCATCGCCAACGGCAAGGACGGCGTGGTGGAAGCCCTCGGACTCCGCAGCACGACCCTCCGCGCCTTGGACGGCTCGGTCTGGTCGATTCCGAACAAGGAGCTTTCCGAATCCTCCATTCAGAATCTCTCCCGCCGCCCCAATTTCAAACATGTTTTCGAAATCGCCCTTGTTTACAGCACGTCCCCCGAAAAAATGACGCGCGCGGTGGCGCTCCTCCATGAAATTCTGGACGGCAATCCCATGTTCAACATGAAGGATCAGCCGCGGATATTCTTCTCGGACATGAAGGACTGGTCGCTGAACATTCAGGTCATCGTCTGGTTCCAGACGAAAGATTATTTCCAGATGATGGCCGAACGGGAAAAAATGAACATGAAGATTCTCGAACGTTTCAATGCCGAAGGATTCGAATTCGCATATCCGAGCAACACAACCTATCTTGCCGGTCATGCGACGCGTCCCGTCGAATTGAAAAAATAAGGCCGCCGCAGAAAAACGTTTCGACACCCCGAGGAGAGAAGCCCATGCCGTTCCGCATCGAAGACAAATTGGTCGTGGCGGTGGCTTCCAGCGCTCTCTTCCGGCTGGACGAGGCCGATCACGTCTTCCGGGAAGAAGGAATTGCCGCCTACCGGGCCTATCAGCGCAAGCACGAAAACAAATTGCTGGAAACGGGAATCGCCTTTCCGTTCGTGCGGCGCTTTCTGGAGATCAACCGTCTTTTTCCAGACACCCAGCCGGTGGAAGTGGTCCTTCTCAGTCACAACGACCCGGACACCGGCATGAGGGTCTTTCACTCCATCGGACATTACAAGCTGGACATTACCCGGGCGGCCTTTACCGGAGGCAATTCTCCGTTCCGCTATATTCCCGCCTACAATGTGTCGCTGTTCCTTTCCGCCAACGAGAACGATGTCCGGAAAGCCATTTCAGACGGCTTTGCGGCTGGTCTGGTGCTGGACAGCCTGGTCCGGGACGATCATGAAGACCATGAACTCCGCATCGCCTTCGACTTCGACGGCGTCATTGCCGACGACAGCGCCGAAAAGGTCTTTGCGGACGCCGGTCTGGAGCAGTTTCACCGTTCCGAGGACGAAAAGGGAGAAGCTCCCATGCCGCCCGGTCCGCTGGCGGACCTGTTCCGGAAACTCGGCACGCTCCGGACGCTCGAAGACGAGCGGATCGAAAAAGAGCCGTCCTACCGACGTTACCTGAAGACGTCCATCGTGACCGCGCGCAACGCCCCCGCCCACAAACGTCTCGCCACCACCCTCCGGAATTGGAACATCAGCGTGGACGAGACTTTCTTTCTGGGCGGCATGAACAAGGGACGGATTCTCTCGACCCTGCGTCCTCATATTTTCTTCGACGACCAGCGGCATCCGCACCTCGACGCCGCGAAAGACTTCACTCCGTCAGTGCACATCCCATTCGGAATCGCCTCGGACCGCGTCCCCGCCTCGAAATGACGTCGCATGGACTCAACGGCAGCAGCCGCGGAGCGCAATCTTCCAGACGTCGATCACTTCGCCGTTCCGGAGAACGAAAATTTCGTCGAATAGATTGACCGTCGGATCGCAATGCGACACGATCAGCTCCACTTTGGCGCCGGGGCCCGGCCTCTGTCCTTCGGGGATGGAGAGGCTTCCGTGCTCGTCCCCGAACCAGTTGTAGGACCATCCCGGAATGGGTTTTCCGTCCCTGATCGCACGCGGCGGCGCGGCGGGCGTGAAATACAGCGCTTTCGTGCCCGCGTCGATGGTGACGCAGTCGCCGTGTCCGGTGCTGACTACCGAGGAAAGCATCGTCAGGGCAGGGGGATAGAGAGAGTCCAGCGGTTTTCCGTCCGGACCGGTGATCACGCCGTATTCGGCATCCATCATGCAGTAGGAGCCGACCTGAATGTCCGTCAGTTCCGGGATCGCGAAATCGGCTTCCGAGGTGCCCGTGCCGGTTCCGGTGAAGATTTCGCAGTTCAGTCCGGCGGCGCGGAAGTCGCGGACGATCTGTGCCGCGGCGCTCATGTAGGTCCGCGAGCGGCTTGTCCGTTCCTGAAAGTCGGCGATGTGCTGAAGGTGTCCGCAGTAACACTGAATTCCCATGAGTTTCAAGCCGGGCAGTTTTGCGAGGTGTTTTCCGAATTCCATTGCATCGGCGAAACGGATGCCGGTGCGTCCCATTTCCGGGTCGAGGTCCACCAGCACGGGAAGGGGTTTGCCCGTTTTGAGGGCGGCGACGGAGAGCGCATTGGCGTTTTCGAGGTTGTCGACGGTCTGCATCAGTCCGGGCAAAGCGGAATGGAGGTTCATCAGACGCGCGATCTTTTCGGGCGTCGTGACCGGCGAGGTGATGAGGATGTTTTCCAGTCCGGCTTCGGCCAGTCCGGCGGCTTCGGAAAGCTTTGCCGCGCAGACGCCCGCGCAGTTGCCGGCTTCGATCTGGCGCTTCGCGATTTCCGGACATTTGTGCGTCTTGGCGTGCGGACGCAGTTTCTTCCCCGCCCGCGCCGCGCGGTCGCGCATGAGTTCCAGATTCCGGTTGAAAAGATCGATATCCAGCATCAGCGCCGGGGTGTCGAGTTCAAATTTTTTCACAGTGTCCTCCATCAAAAAATGAGTTGATTTCACAGCCATCCCATAGGAATGTGAAAAATTGAAATGTGACGGCGCATGATGTAACTTATATTTCTACCACGAAAGATAAGGAGACATCATGAAACCGTCAAAACATA